>Ga0194042_1000124_pt1 | contig 23210 bp, 27 predicted proteins | sample JunL4412m_MetaG_FD_148974 | JGI IMG/M metagenome (GOLD analysis project Ga0194042, IMG submission 148974) | Anoxic zone freshwater microbial communities from boreal shield lake in IISD Experimental Lakes Area, Ontario, Canada - Jun2016-L442-12m | ecosystem: Environmental > Aquatic > Freshwater >...
CGTTTCCTTTACTGCCGCTGCCGCACACACGGTGGCCTCAGACGGTCCGACCGGCTTCCTTCGCAGGCTGGCGTCGATTCCGGCCATGTTGCGTGACAGCCTCACCGGCCGATTCACCGGCATCGGGCGCGGCAAGTTGCTGCTCATGGGACTCGCAGCTGTCTACATCGTGTCGCCCATTGACTTCCTTCCCGAAGCCTTGCTGACTATTCCTGGGCTTGCCGACGATGCGGTGATTGGCGCGTGGCTCGTGGCAGTTTTGGTCACCTCGACCGACGATTACCTGTCGTGGCGAGGCGAAACTGTGACAGCCGCCAATGTGGTTCCCGGCGTGGTCGTCAACTAGTTGCTCGCTCGTTGGACGTGCGTCGGGCTACAGTGAGCCTCCACACTCGAATGACCCGCGAATGACCCACGGAGGAATCTCATGAAGCGCACCATTGCGGCGGCCGCAGTCACGGTCGTTCTCGTAGCTGGCCTAGTGGGATGCGGCAAGGCTGAGCAGATCAAGGATCAGGCCTGCAGTGCTCTGACCCAACTCAGCACTCAGGTTGCCGATGTCTCTGAGGGCAAGGACGAAAAGACCGTCGGCGATGCAACTACTGCGTTGACGTCTCTTAACGACAAACTGACCACCGCGAAGAGTAGCGCCAACCCCGCGGCTGGTGCACTGATCGACAAGTTGCAGGGTGCCGTCACCGCGGCGCTCGATAAGGCCAAAGGAGCCGATCCTTCGACGCCGATCAAGGACGTGCCCGCGCTGGCTGAGGCAGAATCCAAGATCAAGGACACCTTCAACAGCGTGACGACCGAACTGAAGTGTGCCTGAGCTCAATCATCCGTTGCCCGCGTCCGCCACTCGGCGGGCGCGGGCAACGTACGTTCCGGTGAGAGCGGCGTGGTCAAGCACCACGCCACCGTCGTAACGACCAATGCCGCCCGAGGTGAAGAGCCCCGTTGACGCATCGCGTGCCTCACTCCACACCCGTTCGAGGTAATCGTCGATGAAGTTGAGCAGCATGGAATCAAGGTGGTCGGGCGGCAGGTGAAGGAGTTCGCGAATGAGGATCGCGTTGAAGGCGGGTGGATGGGTCCAGAGTCGATCCGGTGTGAACATCGCGGCTGTTCGGTGCGCGAGTCCCACTGCTGCGTCAGCGTGGTCGAGTGCGGCGAGCAAACCAATCGCGAGGCCTTGGTTGTAGGTGTAGATCGCCGCGTCGATTGATCCGTCGGAACGTCGGTGATCTGCGATGAGTCCGTCGTCGTTTTGCAATGTGCCCAGCAAGAAGTGCAGACATCCTGAGCCGAGTTCGAGCAAAGCGGCGCTCTGCGAGCCGCTCACTCGTGAGGCCAGTTGCACAGCTGCTAAACCGGTCGAGCCGGTGGAGCACGCGTTGTGCGTGTCGCCGCCTTCGACCCAGCCGATTCCAATCGGTCCGTCGTCGAACGTGATGGCACCGGTGCGCAGGTAGGTGATGAGGCGTTCTGCCAACTCCGTGCCGTGGGCCCGGTCGGGAAAGTCAAGTGCAGCCAACGCGATCCAGGCATTGTCGTCGTAGTAGCGACGTCGATTACTGGGGCGCTCGCTGTAACTGTCACCGCGGCGAAATGTTTCCAGTGTGTTGACCAGCCGCGGTAGGTCGGAAGTGGCGCGGTCGTCGTGAGGCGCTAGTACGGCGGCGGTGTGCAGCACCTGACTGAACGGCCACAGCGGAACGCTCGCAAATCGGCGTGGTTCGTGCACGACATATCGCCTAGCCCGTCTGCGCAGCAGAGGTTGTAGCGCTGCCCATCCAGCGCGTGCTCGATGGACGGACTCTGTCACGAGGCTTACTGTGCCGGCTCAAGCAGCGGCACAGCCACCACATCGAACGGCAGGGTCCACGCTTCGGGAATGAGGGTCGCTGTGATGTAAGTGCCGAAACCCAGTGCCAGACCCCAATGCACTCCTGCAATGGCTTCAGCCAGTTTCTCGGACGGTGTCCCTGCCGTAACCCGTTCAAGCACGTCGGCCTCAATCGCAATCGTGTGAGCCTTCATGCGCGGTTCGTGCCAGGACAAGCGCAACTGTTCCAGCGAAAGCATCCGCGCTGACGCATGCTCGGGTCGAAGGGCTTCGCGCAGGAAGACCGCTTCGGCAATTCCGGGGCCGTAGCGTGCCTTGAGGTCGGCGGCCATATCGAGGTTGAGGGTGAAACCCTCTTCAAGCGCGCGAGATGCGGCGTCAAGGAAGAGATCGAGTTTGGATGCGTAGCGCCCATAGAGCATCCCCTCGGACACTCCGGCAGCAGCGGCGATGCGTCCGGTGGTCGCTGCTTGGTATCCCCGCTCTCCGACTACGAGCAGTGCTGCAGAGAGCAGGTCGTCGAGCGCTGGATCGCCGGTATGGACCCGGGCCACCAGCATGTGGTCTGCGCGATCGTCGGGAAGTGGTTGGGGTGATGCGGGGTTCGAAAGTGCGGTCGCGAACTCGGTAACGAGCGGCGCCCACTCATGGTCTCCAACACCTGGGCGCCGAGAAGCCAGGTAGAGACCCAGCCCCGTGATCACGACGTAAACAGCGCGTGCGGAGTCTTGGGGGCTGCCGCTTGTGGGCGGGAGTGGGTACGCGCTCAGCGAGTCGCGAACACTGGCAGCGACGGTCTGTCTGAGTGCGTCGTCGAGCATGGTGGCTGCCATCAAGTCGACGCCCGTGTCGAGAAGGCCGGTGGGTGCGATGAGCGGCGCGAGTGCTGCCTCAATGGCCTCGAGAGGGGGTGCGTCGTTGTCGGGGGTGAGCGCGAGGTGCAGCAGGGTACGCAGGCGCTCAGTGAGTTCGGGGCCGGGGCCGGCGTTCCAGAGTGCACATCCGAGTTGGCTGCGATCGCCGAATCGGTCGTAGAGCGGACGGGTACTGAGGCCGGCATCCTTGGCGACCGCAGTAAAAGCAAGTTCGTCCCAGCCACGTTCGGCCAGGGTGCGGGCGGCCGCGCCGAGGAGTACCTCGTCGTTTGCCGCGGCGCGTCTGGAACGTGAACGCGTGGAGGCAGGGTCATTCGGCACCATCGCAGATTAGGTCACCCTCGCCCTTCATGAGGTGTCGGATGCGGGTAGCGAGATGGATTCGTGGCAAATCAGGGCGACCAGCGACTAGACATATAAAGTGAACTGTGCTTTATTAAAGAATCCTGATCAACCACTCAGTGTTTTGACGAGACGAGGAGGCTCCGGTGGCGCAACTTCCGCTAGCTCAAGTACCGGCCGACATGCAGTGGGATTGGCAAGAACTCGGTGCCTGCCGCGACCGTGAATTGAGCCTGTTCTTCCACCCCGTGAACGCGCGCGGTCGCTCACGACGTGACCGCGAGGCCGCGGCAAAGTCGGTATGTGGCTCATGTGTGGTTCGTGCCGAATGCCTCGATTACGCCATTCGTTCGCGTGAGCCCTACGGCGTGTGGGGCGGCTTGAGCGAAGACGAGCGCGAGGCGATCTTCGTCACCCTTCCCTCGATCGACTCCTCGCGCGAGCCGGGCGATGGTCTGCGTGCCGTGCGCGATGCCCTCGGCGACATTGACCTCCTCGCCGTCACGGCCTGAATGGCAATTGAGCTCGGCCGTTTCGTCCCTTCCCGCCCATGACCTTTCCGCCAATGAATTGAGGTATCCCATGATTCGCCGAGTTGCTACTCCACTGCTCGCCAGCACCCTGCTGCTCGGTCTTGCCGCATGTGGTGCGCAGACCAGCGCCGCCGATGGCAGTAGTCCGGAAGTATGTTCGGCGATGAATTCGGCAAAGGACTCGATCACGTCGTTCGCCGATAGCTCAGGCGAGAAGACTGTGGGTGACGTGCAGACCAAGCTCACGTCCATCAGTGGCCAATTGGATACGGCGAAAGGCAAGTCAACCGGCTTGGCCCAGGCCATCATCGGCAACCTGCAGTCATCGGTTGGCGCGGCAACGCAGGCTCTGCAGGGTGTGAGCCCCGACAGCCCCATCAGTGACCTGCCGAGCGGCTTTGCTGGCTCGCGTACGAAGGTGAAGACGACCTTCGACGAGGTGTACACCAAGTTGCAGTGTTCGTGATCGTGCGCGGAGCGCAGTCATGATCGAGTGCACCGGGCTAGGTAAGTCGTACGGCACGACGCGAGCCGTCGACAACATGTCGTTCACCATTCCCGATGGCGTGGTGACCGGCTTCCTCGGACCCAACGGCTCGGGCAAGTCCACGTCGATGCGGCTCATGCTCGGACTCGATTTCGGTGAGGGCACGACTCTCTTCGACGGCAGGAAACTTGCCGACCTTGAGTCGACGACCAAGGTCGTTGGCGCGCATCTCGATGCTAAGAACTTCCACCCCACGCGAACCGCTCGCGATCACCTACGCATGCTTGGGCAAGAAGCGCAGGTGTCGAATGCACGGGTCGACGAGGTCATCGATCTTCTGGGTCTGGCATCGGTAGCGAACAAGGCGCCCGGCGGTTTCTCGTTAGGAATGGGACAGCGGCTCGGACTCGCGGGTGCCATTCTTGCTTCGCCGAAGACTCTCCTGCTTGATGAGCCTGCCAATGGCCTTGATCCCCAGTCGATTCATTGGCTGCGTGACTTCTTGCGCGACTACGCCGCCGAAGGCAACTCGGTGTTCGTGTCGAGCCACCTGCTGTCGGAAATGGAATTGCTGGCCGATCACTTGGTGGTGATTGCCAAGGGCCGCTTAATGGCCGACGAGTCGATGGACGAATTCGTGGCGCGCAGCAAGACCGACGTGCTTGTTCGCACGGTGCCCGAATTCACCTCGGTGCTGTCAGCCGCATTGCGTGAACGTGGTGCTGAAGTTCTGGCTGAGGATGGCGCATTCGCGGTGTCCGGTGTTGAGGCGGCGCAGATCGGCATGATGGCGCACGAACTTGGCGCTCCGGTACTTGAACTCACCGTGAGGCAGGCATCTCTTGAACAGGCCTTCCTCGAAATCACCGAAGGTCAACAGGGCTTCCGAACTGGAGGCTCGAAATGAAGCGGGCTATCGCCTACGAACGAGTTCGGGCGTTCACCATTCGTTCAACGTTCGTCTTTCCGCTGGCGGGTGTGGCATTCACCTGGGCCATCGCACTGTTCCTGATTCTCACCGCGCCCGCCGGGTCTGACATCGGGCTAGCAGGACTCGTTGGTCAGGTGTACTCGCCGATCAGTGCACTGTTCGTCACCATTCCGTTCGCGCAGGCCTTTGGCCACGACTACCGCGACGGAACGATTCGGCTCACACTTGGCGAGTTTCCGAACCGCACTCAGGTGTATCTCGCCAAGTTAATCGTGCCTGCGGTAGTCGCAGTGTGTGCGGTGATCATTGCGGTGCTCGGAGTTGCCGTGATCGCCACACTTGGGCCTTCATCGGGCTTCGACGCGCTGCCTGCCCTGCTTCTTCGTGAGTCTTTGTTCACGGTCATGTGGGGTGTGATGGTCGCGGCGATCACTGTGTTGACGCGCTCAATGCCTGCGGGTGTCACGGGGCTGCTCATCTGGTGGCTGCTTGTTGAGCAACTCATCGGAAGCTTGCTGTCGAAGTTCCCCTTCGTCTTTAACTTGCTGCCGCTCAACAATGGTGTGTTGTGGGCGCAATCGGGTGCCGTGCAGCCGGGCCTGATCATGTTGCTGGCGACGGTCGTGCTCGGTGCTGTGGGTTATGTGAGGTTCACGCGTCGCGACGCCTAGCCATCTCGTGTCGCTGAGTCACTCGCACTCAGATAGCGTTCCTTTCGCGACCCGAGCCGGGTTAGCAACAATTCTCCCGGAGGCATTGATGACCATCGCCGTTGGCGACACCATTCCCGAAGCAGACGTGCGCATCATGCGTGACGGACTTCCCGTCGTAGTTCCGATCACGCAGATAATCGGAACTGGTCGCGCGGTGCTGTTCGCGGTGCCCGGCGCGTTCACGCCCACCTGTCACCGTCAGCACCTTCCGGGTTTCGTTGACCAGGCTGCGGCACTTGCGGGCAAGGGCGTCGACACGGTGGCCTGCTTGAGTGTTAACGATGTGTTCGTGATGGACAGTTGGGGTGAAGTGAGCGGCGTGGGCGATGCGATCGTCATGGTGGCCGACCCCGATGCTGAATTCACCCAGGCCGTCGGCATGGACGTTGACGTGTCCAAGGGTGGTCTGGGTATTCGCTCAAAGCGCTACGCCATGGTGGTCGAAGACGGTGTCGTTACTGCATTCCTCCCCGAGCCCGATGGCTTTGGTTTGGCCGACAGCAGTGCGCAGTGCGTGCTTGACGTGCTCTGAGGCTCACTAGTGACGTTGAGCCTCACCGAGCCAAACGGATCTGCCTACGAGCCCTGGCTGCCGAGGTCGCATAGCGGACATAGCGGGGCCATTGGTGCTTTTGAGTAGTAACCCCTAGTGTTCCAATCGGCCGGTAGGCCAAGTACCACCAGAACCGGCCCTGTGGTCGCACGGTGGCCATCACCAAGGAGCGCTATGAGCGAGAACACATTTGAAGTTGTTGAAGTTGTGACCGAGGTTTCCGACAGTCACGGCAACATCGTGATTGACGACGTAGTGTCCCTCGTGGATTCTGACGGCACTGTCGTCGCTACCGACGAGACCGTGATTATCGAAGATGCTGACGGCGACGTCCTCATTGACGAGGTTGTCTCGGTGATTGATGAAAACGGCGACCTTCAGGCTGTGGCCGAAGAAGTGACCGTCATCGTCAACGAAGACTGAGCTCCACAACAGTTGAGTTCCACTGCTCGGTGTCAGGCGGCCCGAGTGTGTAGCGCATCGTGACCACGTCGTTGATCTCAACGACGATGGCCCCGAACGTGAACCACTCGCGGTCGTCTCGCCGGGTCAGGCACAGGGGACTGGCAGTGAGTAATTCGACGAGATCGTCGGCCGTGGTGACCTCTGAGCCGGCAATGTCGAGCACTGATTGACGAAGATCGCTTCGACTTTCCGCGGGGATCATCGCGGGGTTGATGTCGGTGGTGGCCAACGGATGGTTGGCGTGCCCAAATCGACTTCCGGGTTCAGCCGACGTGACGGCGCCGAACGCTGAACACTCCACGCTCGAGGTCACAATACTTCCCGCGCTTCCCGAACTTCCCGAACTTCCTCGACCGACGATGGCGTAGTGCTGGCCTGAGGCGTGCGGCACGGAGCGGATGAACTCAGCCGCCGCATCGGCGTTGGGTTGGGCCAGAGCGCCGCGCAGGACGAACGCGACGGGAAGGCCGCTGCCGCTATGTTCCAACGTCGTGAGTGCGTTGACGCAGATTCCGAATCCGGCGCTGGAGGCCCCACAGAGTCCGACCAGACCCGCTGACGTGAGCACTGTGACGCTGCTGTCGGTGGTGGAGTGGGTGACGGCGCGCTGGCTTCCGTCGAGTAGTCGATCGAGGTCCATGGTTTGACCGACGAGGGCGGGCGGACCGGGAGTTGCCAAAGTACTGCACGCTTCGCGATTGCCTTGCGTTTCCGACCACCACCAGTGCTCATCCATCAGGTTGTGAGCGAGTAAGTGGTTGGCCGGGACGCCTGCTCCTGCGGCGATTCCTTCGAACTCGGCCAGCAGATCGGGGGTGTGGGTCGCGATGGCATCACGAAAGCGGGTGTTCTCGATGAACGAATCGACCTGCGCCGGGCCGCCCATCGCGTCGATCACGCGCTCGAGGACCTCGTGAATCGCTTCGCGAAGGTGTTCACCTTGGGCCAGACCTCGGGCGCGACCATCACCGGTAACAACAAGGGGCTCGGACATGTCGGCCAGCGTACGCCCTCAGTCGTCGAGGTTGCGGCGCTGAGCCTTCGTGCGACCGCGCTGCTTCTTTTCGATCAGGCGTCGTTCGACCGCGCCGCGGCTAGGTCGGGTGGGTCGGCGCTTGGCCGGCGGTGGTGCGAGTGCATTGGCGAGAACCCTTGCGAGGCGTTGTGCTGCCGCTCGCCGGTTCTGGTACTGCGAGCGCTGCTCGGACGAGGTGGCGCTGAGCACTCCGTCGACAAGGTTGGCAGAGAGCCGATCGAGAAGTCGTGCGCGCTGCCAGTCGCTGAGGCTAGGGGAGTGGGCGACGTCGAAGAGAACTTCGGCCCGACTATCGGTGGTGTTCACCGACTGTCCACCCGGCCCTGACGACCGACTGAATCGCCATGTGAGTTCGCCGCGAGGTATCACCAGACTTGGCGTTACGCGCAGGTCGTCGTCCATGCGGCCATTGTCGCGCAGATTTGCTAGCTACCAGCACGTTGAAGCAGGTCGAGCAGTTCTTCGTACTGGCCGACGAGGTACGCGCGGTCACCGGCATGCAGAAGGGTGTCGCGTCGAGGCGGGTGTTCGAGGGGCCCGGTGCTGTCGGCACGCCGAATCGCGATCACGCGTGTCTTCGCATCAATGTCGCGCATTGCAAGGCCATCGAGTCCACTTCCGGGACGCACGGTGATGCGGGCAGCAAGAAGCGCTGTTCCGCCGACGTAGAAGGTCGACACGATGCTCAGGCCGAGTGCCGCTCCGACGAACCAGGGAGCTGCGAGTTCGGCGGTGGAGCGTGTCGTTCCGAGTGCGAGGTCGCGGCCGAGTACGCGGCCAAGGTCGCGCTCGAACACGCGCAACGCGACCGGAATGTGTCGATCGCCCACCGCGTCGCGAATGGCGAGGCCGACTTCAATATTGACCATGTCGTCGCTGGTGAGAACAGCGGCGCCGCGCGCCTGCTCAATTCCCGCATTAACGAGAGTCTCGTGCAGGGTGGCATCGCCGAAGAGCACAGAGATTCCGGCATCGCGCGCTTGCGGCACGTAGCGGTTGTTCTCGTCTCTATCGACGACCGCGACTTCGTAGCCCGATGCTCGCAATTCGGTGGCGACGGCCAGACCGACCGAACCCAAGCCGACGATGACGATGTGATCGCGCAAACCAGTCAGTCGCTGGCGACCCAGCGATTGCTCGAGCCGGCGCGTGACCAGAGTGTTGGTGAGCAAGGCGGTGACCACAGCGACGAGCAGTATTCCGAAGAGGATCAGGAATACTGACCACAGGCGCAACCAGGTGGATTGATCGCGGAAATAGAAGTCGCCAAACCCGACTTGACCGATGGTCTCGGCGGTGAAGTAGACCGCGTCGAGCGGATCCATGCGCGAACCGTCGGGTTCGCGATAGCCGATGAGCAGCAGGACCACTGAAACCAGACCGAGCAGTGTCAGGATGCCGAATGCGATGCGGAAGGGTCGATCGACGGCATCGGACACCGCTTTGAATCCCGCCCGAATGGAGTTGAGGGGTGAACGGCGGTGCCGCTGAACCTGCGGGGGAGATCCGTCGATTCCCTGAGCCGCGAAGTCGCTCTCGCGTCCGATGAGGGTGACCATGTCTCCTCGGCTGACCTGCAGATTCCGGCCGGGGCCGACGATGAGAGGTGAACCATCGGCCCGTTCGACGGCCAGGGGCGCCAGCGAGCCCCATTGCGTTCGCAGGTCGCCGTCTTCGGCCGGCACCGTGACGATAGTGAATGGTTCGCCGTCGAGATCAAGTACGCGTGTATGTGCTTCGACGACTGCTTCGACGATCGACCGTGACGACAGGGCGGCGACATCGAGAACTGTGCCGGGTCGCGCGATCGGTTCAAGTGCGCGGTTCACCGATGAGTTCGAGGTGTACACGACGATGCGAACCGCGGGCGACATCTCACGAACAAGCAACGCCATTTCCACGTTGCGCAGGTCGTCTTCATCGATGCACAGTACGGCGGCTGCGTTGTCGAGATCGGCCGCACCGAGTGTGTACTGACGATGGTCGGAACTCTCGACGTACGTGGCACCCCAGCGAAGTAGGTCTTCGCGGTCTTGGCGGGTGGCTTCGCGGTCGATGACCAGCACCTCACGGCCTGCTTGTACGAGGTGCCGGATCACGCGGCGCGCGACTCCGTGGCACCCGAAGACCACGATGTGACCGTCCACCCTGTGATCCTCCCCTATGAGCGTGCCAACGTCTGCAGCACGTCTAGCGCGCGGTTCGCGTCGCGGGCCGGCACGAAGAGATGGTCGTGAGTGAATGCGGCCACGATGTTGCAGGCGATGCCGTGATCGGCGAGCGCTGAACTGACTGCGGCGGTCAGGCCCACGCCTTCCAGAGAACTAGCGACTCGCAGGGTGAGCCACGCGGTGACGAGGTCGTACGTGAGTTCGTGGGTGTCGGCCGTGTCACGGCTCATGATCGCGGTGAGGCCCTCGTCCTCGCGGAACGTCATCAGCGGCTGGATGCCTTGAGGGAGAGGGGTATTGGTTCGAATGAACACCCACTCGCCGGGATTGAGCGCGGGGTCCATCTGTCGCACCATGTCGTCTCGATCGCTCAGTGGGCTCATGAAGTGAGTGTGAGGCATGGCTGAGTTTGTTGTCTGCCCACTACAGTCGCATCGTGGTGGAGGTTACTCGTTCGTTGGCTGATGGCCGATTGGTCGTGCTCACCGACGATCCGGAGCGAATCGATCACGATGCGGTCTGGGACTTCCTCTCGACGAAGGCTTACTGGGGGTCTTGGCGTTCGCGTGAGGTGGTTGAAGCGCAAATCGCTGGCTCCTGGCGCGTGGCGTCGGCTTTCATTGACGACGAGTGTGTGGCGTTTGGCCGTGCAATCTCGGATGGTTACGCCATCGCGTACTTGTCGGATGTGTTTGTTGTGGAATCTGTGCGGGGTGGTGGCGTCGGCGAAGCGCTTCTGCGGTTCATCGTCGACGAGGGGCCGGGCGCCGCTTTCCGATGGATGCTGCACACCGAGGACGCTCACACGCTCTACGAGAAGCTTGGCTTCGTACTTCCCGATGGCCGTTTCATGGAACGACTGCCGACTGTCATTCGGCCTCACTGAAGGCTTCGGCAGTGGTGGTAAGAGTGCAGGTACGGCCGGGAAGGGCGTAGTTCAGACTTGAGGCATTCTGCTCGTCGATGATGCGGGCCGCGCTGATCATTCCGGTGTCCCATTGAAAGTCGGACGTGGTGTGGGCGTCCTCAACGAGGGTGACGTCGTAGCCAAAGTCGAGGGCTGAGTGCAGAGTGTGGCGTACGCAGTTGTTGGTTTGTGCTCCGCAGATCATCAATGCGCCGACTCCGAGTGCGGCGAGCGTTGCTTCGAGATCGGTGTCGATGAACGAACTGCGGTACTGCTTGTCGATCAGTGGTTCCCCCGGCTGCGGGGTGAGTTCCGGAACTAACTGCCATACCTCGCTGCCGAGCGGCATTCCTTCATCGTTGTGTTGAACCCAGACAACGGGCTCGCCAAGTGCTCGAGCTTTGTCGACCAGCGTTACCACGTTGGCGATTACTTCCTCGCGTTGGTAGGCGTCGTGAACGACGTCGACTTGCACGTCAATGACGAGAAGGGCGCGATGGGGGCGGTCGGTGAAGGTGGTCATGGGCGGCAGTCTGCCAGAGATGAGGGGCGGCGCTAAAGTTTGACTATGCCAATCACCGGAGAATACGAGCCGAGCACGTCCGACTGGGTTGCCGAGCAAGTCGCCGAATATGAAGCCTCGGGCGGCACGCGCGCCAATACGCTGATGGAGACCGGCCTGCCGGTGGTCATCATCACGATGCGTGGTGGAAAGTCGGGCAAGGTGCGCAAGATCGCACTCATGCGCGTTGAGCACGATGGTGAGTACGCCCTGATCGGCAGCAAGGGTGGGCACTCGGAACACCCCGACTGGTACTACAACCTGATGGCGTACCCGGCCGTGACGATTCAAGATGGGCCCGAGCCGATCGACTTCGTCGTGCGCCAGGTGCGTGGCGACGAGCGCGCTGTGTGGTGGGATCGCTCGGTCGCTGACTTCCCGAAATACGCCGAGTACGAGAAGAACACCGAGCGAGCGATTCCGGTGTTGGTGGCGTCGAAGGCGTAGGTCGCCTCACTTACGATGTGCACCGATCGCCTGAGCATCAACGAGCTTGAGGTCGGCGACGCGGCGGAGTTGTTTGTTGCGACCGAGTCGCCGGAGGTCGGTGAGTTCATTGGCGGCGCCTACTCGCCGTCGGTGCAGGCGCTTGGAGATCGCATTGAACGAATGCGCGCAGGATCGGGTCGTGCAGATGAGTCGTGGCTGAATTACTCCGTACGTGTGACAGACACGGGTGATCTCATCGGGCACCTTCAGGCCAGTGTGCATTCGGAGTGGGCCGAAGTCGCCTGGGTGTTCGGGCGCCCTTGGTGGGGTTACGGCTATGCCGCTGAGGCAGTGACGTGGCTGATCGAGTCGCTCCCCTCAGTCGAACTCTGGGCGACCGTCGACCCTGGCAATGCGCGTTCGCTACGACTGCTTGTGCGATTGGGATTCACCGAGACGACAGTTCCGCCCGCGCGCGATGTGCAGTCGTATGACGACGGTGATCGGGTGTTTGTTCGAATGCCGGTCTAGTTCACGGCGTGTACTTCGAGCCCCTCGATCATGTCGAAGTCCTTCGGATTGCAGGTGAACAGCGGCAGTTCATAGCGAACCGAAGTGGCAGCGATCAGTGCGTCGTATGCGCGGGCCTTGCGTTTACGTCCTTGCCTTCGCAGGCGCGCAGCGATGCGTCCGAACACCCGGGCTGCTTCTGCGTCGAAGGGGAGCGGGTTGAACTGTGCTTCGGTTTGCTGAAGGACGGCCTGTCGTGCGATGCGGTCGTCGTCGGATTGAGCGATGAGTGGGCCGACCGTGAGCTCAGCCAGCGTGATGGCGGAGATGAAACTGGTTGCAGGAAGGTCGGCCGCGGACAGGTGCGCCAAGTTGATAACGACGCTGGTGTCGAGCAGTCCCTGGTCAACGACGTCGGTCACAGGGATCCGTCTAAGACCGTGTCGAGATCGGACCGGAGGACTCGCCAGTCGAAGGTGGGAGTTCCCTTCCACGCAGCCAACAGTTCCGTGGTGTCGCGTCCCTGATGGGCGAGCGGAATGAGCTCAGCGATAGGGCGCCCCTGTCGAGTGACCGTGACGCGCGCGCCGCGCATCACTGAGTCGAGGACCTCGCCTCCGTGGTTACGCAGATCGCGAATGCTCACTTCCTCCACCTTTAGATAGTCTCACGCGTGAGACATTCGGGCAATGACTCCGTTTCCAATGCTCGCGGGTCGGAGCTGCTCACGGGCTGACTGACGCCGAGGTGTGAATGGTGGCGGGCAACGGTGTCTGTGGGCAATCAGCAAGGATGGGGTGACTGGCATTCGCGCCGGTTGAGTGGCCACTGACTAGGGAGCTGTTGATGAGTCAGCGCTTCCCGGCGTGGTCGCTCGCCGTGATGTCGATGGTGATCGTTCAACTCGGTGCCGCCCTTTCGACTCACATGATGGATTCGGTTGGCGCGGGGGGAACTGCGTGGCTGCGGCTGAGCGCTGGCGGTGTGATCTTCCTCGTGATCGCGAGACCGAAACTTCGCGGGTATACGCGCAAGCAGTTGCGCGTTCCGCTGGTTCTCGGCCTGGTGACCGCAGTGATGACAGTGGCATTCCTTTACGCGATGCAACTGCTTCCTCTGGGCACGGTGGTAGCAATCGAATTCCTCGGCCCACTGGGTGTCGCAGTATTTCGCGCACACAACCGGCTGGGCCTTGTATGGCCGGCGATCGCGCTGATCGGAGTGCTGTTGCTGACCGAGCCCTGGACGGGACACACGAGCGCGCTCGGCGTTCTGTGTGCGCTGATCGCTGCATCGGGGTGGGCCGCGTACATCCTGATGACGCAGACGGTGGGTGATGAATTCGAAGGACTCGAGGGCCTGGCGATCACGATTCCGGTCGCTGCCGTTGCAGCCGCCCTGATCGGACTTCCGCAGGCGTGGGGTCACATCACGCCGTCTGTCATCGTGGAGGCCTTCGGGCTCGCACTGCTCTTCCCGGTGATTCCCGTGGCACTCGAACTCATTGCGTTGCGGCGATTAACTGCAGCCGCGTTCGGAACCCTGATGGCGTTGGAGCCAGCGTTCGCAACGGTGTGGGGCGCGGTGTTGCTCGGACAGATTCCCCAGGCGTTGCAGGTGGTGGGGATTGTGCTGGTGGTCATCGCGGGCATTGGGGCTGAGCGGATGGGTCGGCGTGAACCGCCGCCTCCACTGACGCCGCTCGCGTAGGGGTTTGTGGAGTAGCATCAAGATGCGCATCAAGATGCTACTCTTATTCTATGCGTACAACTGTCACTATCGACGACGCGCTTTACCGTCGGGTAAAGGCGCATGCTGCTCTTTCTGGCCTGAGCGTGGGATCGGTGATGGAGGAAGCGCTGCGATCCTTGCTGCTTGAGAAGTCGGTGCCTGTCGCTACTCCGGGCGCACTTCCAGTCTTCGAGTGCGGAGAATTCCTGCTTCCTGTCGATCCCAGTGACAGCTCAGCTTTGCTCGACCCGTTACTTGTGCCTGCCGACCTAGTCGAACGCGGTAGTGATGCAGTCCGTTGACGTCAACGTTCTGCTGTATGCGGTCAACTCGTCTTCTGAACATCACGATGCAGCGAGTCGACTTCTCACAGCGCTCGTTTCCAACCCTGAGCGGGTGGCAATTCTTCCGATGGTGGCTCTGGGGTTTCTGAGAATCGCCACCGATCGCCGAATCCTTCAGCGACCACTCACTTCCGACGACGCACTCGGGTTTCTTCATTCGGTTACCGCATATCCACACGTGGCGATCACGCAGCCAGCGCCTTCGCATATCAATGTGTTTGAACAGTTGTTCACGCGGCACAGGCCCGTTGGCCCTGACATCACCGATGTCTATTTGGCCGCGTGCGCAATCGATATGGGTGCATCGTGGTTGTCGTTTGATCGCGGCTTCGAGCGCTTTATCGACCTCGACTGGAAACTGCCAACATAGGTCGTTGTCCAGCTTGCGCTCGGTGCCCGGCTATTCCTGCCGGATCGTGCTCCAGCCGCCAGGAGTGACATCGACGAAGAGTTGTGCGGGAATCGATTCCTTCATGGCTTCGACGTGACTGATCAGGCCGATGGTTCGGCCGCCTTCTTTGAGGTTGTCAAGTGTTGCCATGGTGGTTTCGAGGGTGTCAGGATCGAGTGACCCGAACCCCTCATCGATGAAGAGTGTGTCGAGTCGCAGGCCGCCGGCGCGCGAGGTAACGACTTCGGCGAGGCCGAGTGCGAGCGCGAGCGAGGCTTGGAACTTCTCGCCGCCCGACAACGACTGTGGCGAGCGAGTGTCTCCGGTGTGTGCGTCGAGGATGTTGAGTGCGAGTCCGGATTGCGCCCCGTGTCCGGCAAGGGCATCGGAGTGCTCGAACTCATAGCGTCCGCCAGTCATCGTGCGCAGCCGCACGTTGGCGGCCTTGATGATTTCTTCGAGTTCGGCCGCGAGGGCGAAGGCTTCGAGGGCCATCTTCATCGTGTTGGGGTTCTGGCCTTTGACGGTGTTGGACAGGCGGTGGACGACGTCGGACTCACGTCGCAATTCGCCTGCAGACACCACATCGTTGGTGATGGCGGTGACGAGTTCGTCGACGGCCTCGTGCCTGGTTTTTGCAGCACCGCATGCGGCGATCGCGTCGTTCCGCACCTGCGCTGTGTCATTGAGCGCACTGGTGAGTGGTTCGATATCAACCGGTTCGGTGGGCACGTCTCGGAGTTCATCGGAATTGCGTATTTGTTCGACGGCGGTTGAGTCAGCCTCATGCGTACGGATTCGCACATCGAGCTGGCTCTGAGCGTCAGTGGTCAGGGTTGCTGCTGTGACCGCGTCGGCGTCGGCGAAATCGTGTTCTGTGAGCGTGTCATTGAGGGTGAGTGTTGCCTTCTCAAGTGCGGTGGTGCTCCGATGCAGGGTTTCTTTGGCGTCCTTCAGTGTGGTGGTGGCCCGCAGTTGATTCTCAACCGACTCGCGACGGGCGCTGACGGTCGGAAATGCGTCGCGGGCTGCAGCCAACTGTTCGTTCATGGAGAGCACCGCTTGTCCGGCGAGCACCTCCGTTTGCGCCAACTTTGTTCTGCCGGAGTGAGCGGAGTTGATGCGGGACTGAAGCGCGCTGATGGACTCAATGAGTTCGTCACGTTTCTTCATCAAATCGTCCAGACTCTGCTTGGCGGTCTCGGCCTTCGTGGCAGCTGCAGCAGCCGTTTCGACCTTGGCCTCAAGTGCCGTGACTTCGAGATCACCGGCAGCCTTGAGTTGAGTGGTTAGCAAGGTCTCGAGTCGAGTGACTTCAGCGCTCGCTTTCTGTGCCCGCTCTTCAGCCGCCTCGAGTTCAACGCGAATACTTTCAAGTTGGTCGTCGTCGACATGGTCGACTGCAAGCGTTGCTTTGAGTGGATGCTGTGTTGAGCCGCACACCTGACACGCTTGACCTTCTGTGAGGTCAGAGGCGAGGACGCCAGCGAATTCGCTGAGCTGGCGCGCATGGAGTTGGTCGCGCCTGCGGGAGACTGCGGTCACCTCGGTGCCGGCCTTGAGGCGCGTGGCCATCGCATCTTTAAGGAGTGCGCTCGTGTTTTCAGCGTTGCGTGCAGCATCTCGCTGCGCGGTGATCTCGGCTAGGTGAGTCTGAGCAGCCGCGAGCGCGGTTGCCTCAGGTTCTAAGCCGGTGATCTGCTTGCCGGTGCTCTCGAGTTCTAACTGTGTGTTGCCCAGTGTGAGGCGGTCTTTCTCGAGCCGCTCGTCGAATTCTTTCAGGGCCTTGGCGGTCGCATCATGGGCTGCTATCAGCTGATCGAGGGTTGCCTCGCGGCCTTCGGCCTGTCTCAGACTGCCCCCCAATTCGGTGAGGCGCGTGATCATTGCGCTCAGAGAATCGAGGTCGAGGGCGGCTTCAGGAACCAGAGACTGAAGAGCGACAACGGCGGCGGCATGCGTAGCCTCGGTTGTGGCCTGAGTTGTGGAGGCTGTGGCATAACCGGTGACGGTGTGCGCCACCAAGTCGGCGCGCCTGGCGGCACCGAGGGCTGACCGATCGACCGCAACAGACTCGGTCTGCAATTCGAGTTCAGCCTGTCGGGCCAGTGCCGTGGTGAGGCGACCTTGGCGCTCAAGCACGGACTTGGCCGCGTCGTGTGCGGACTTGGCATGTGCGTGGGCGCCTTCCGCGGCCTTTTGCTCAGCCTGAGCCTTGTCGTACCGCGCTTTGACGTCGGTAGAGACCAGTGCCGTGAACTCGCTGACCCCGCTTCCGCTGGACGAATCGAGATCCTCGGGGAGTTCGTGGCCAGACTGAACTGCGAGCGTGCGCACGTTGGTGTCGATGGCCGTCGAGGAGTGAGTGAGTGCGCTGCGAAGGGCGCGAGACCGCTCTTCGAGTGTCTGGCTGTAGTCGGAGAAACGCTTGCTGCCAAAGAGTTGGCGCAGTAGGTCGCGTCGCTTATCGCTGTCGGCGACGAGGAACTCCTGAAACTGTCCTTGTGCCAACAGGATGACTTGCTGGAACTGCTTGGCATTGAGCTTGACGATCTCGAATACAGATTTCTCGGCGTTGCCCAACTTGGTTTCGATGACCTGCCAGGTGCCTTGCACGAGTTCGGCGAGTTCGAACGTGGCGGCTACCGGCGTCATTCCTTCGCCGCTCTTCTTAGCTCTTTCGTATGCGGGGCTTCGGGTGACGCGGTAGTGGCCATCGGAGGTGCTGAAGACGAGGGTCACTCTGCACAACTCGGTGGGTGAGAGGAAGTCACTGCGCACTGCCTCGCCGGCAGCGCTCTCATAACGCGGGATACGTCCGTAGAGCGCGAATGTGACGGCGTCGAGGATGGACGTCTTTCCGGCGCCGGTTTTACCAGCGATCAGGAAGATGCCGTCGTCGTCGAACGCCGTGAAGTCAACCTCTTCGTCGTCGCGGAAGGGTCCGAAACCGACGAGAGCGATGCTGTGAATCTTCATGAGGCCGCCTCGTGCGAACCATGCGACTCGATAACTTCCCTGATCAGTGAGGATTCGTCGTCGGAAGGTCCGTCGCCGTTTCGGACGCGCTGGAGGAAGCCGGCGATGAGTTGCTCGTCGGTCTTGCCGTGCACAAGCTCGCCGTAACTAGTGGCGCCATCGTCGAAGACGTCGGTCGGGTTGAAGGATAGATGTGCGCACTGGGGGAAGCGGGCCTGCAGTTTGCGCATCGCGTCGAGCGGTCGGGTGTTGTCGGTGATGTCGGCGCTGATCCAGTGGTTTTCAATCGGGGTGTAGGCGGAATCGGTGAGAAGTGAGTCGAGAGTGCCGGTGATCTGGCTGAGGTTTCGAGGTACCGGAAAATCGACCCACGTGGTGGACGGAACACCGGATGCATCAAGGTCAACAATCCAGCCGCCACGGGGCTTACCCGCTTCGGAGAACGAATAGTGCAGTGGCGCGCCGCTGTAACGGACGTTGTCGGCAAGGGTGGCTCGTCCGTGAATGTGGCCGAGCGCGGCGTAGGTGACGCCATCGAACATGGCGACCGGCACCTTGTCGATGCCGCCGGCCGTGATACTGACGATGTCACGTTCGGACTCGCAAGATTCGGCTTCGGCCCCCTGGGCGAAGGTATGCGCCACGACAATCGATCGGCCACCGCGTTCAGCACTGTCGGCACGAACAGCGTTCATGGCGTGCTCGAGAACTTCTCGTTGGGTGCGCATCTCGGTGTCTGGCCAGATGTGCCGGAATCGCGCAGGTTCCAGGAATGGGATTCCGTAGAAGTTGACGGGGCCAAATGCATCGTCAATCGTCACTGGATTAGTGATCTGTTCGTGGGAGGTGATGATGTGAACACCAGCTTCGGCCGCGAACACCTTCATGGTTCCGAGTCGGGCGGGGGAGTCGTGGTTGCCGCTGATGAGGACGACAGCGGCGCCGGCGGAACGGATACCGGCCAGAATGCGGTTGAGCACGTTGACGGCATCGGCGGAGGGAGTTGATGAGTCGTAGATGTCGCCAGCGACGACGACGACATCGATGCCCTCGGTGCTAACGATTTCGTAGACGCCGGTGAAGACCTGCTCAAGGGCGTCGAGCGTGGAGTGCTGATGGAAGGTACGCCCAACGTGCCAGTCGGAAGTATGCAGGATCTTCATGTTTGCCACCCTAGGGGTGGTCTATGACAGTTAGGCGGCTCTATTCCACTCGGTAGTGTGCAGCGATTCAACATGACTCAAAACAGTCGATCTTGACGCCAGTCGTTGTCGGGTTCTGGTTCCTCGACCTCGAGATCGGCTCGTCGGATGACGGCTAACGCTTCTCCTCCTTCGTCGTCCTCGTCCTCCTCGTAGTCCTCGTCGTCATCGGCAATTAACACTCTCCGTTTTCCAGTTCGCAGGTACTGGCCCATGTCGCTTTCGAGCGCGACTTGAGCGGTCTCCCGAACTTCACTCGACGGGTCGTTCGTTGCGTGCCATTGCACTTGCTCGTCAGTGAGTGCAGGAGAGAACATGATGTGGGCACGAACATCGTCGTCAGGGTCAGATAGCGCAAGTAGCGCAATGGTGGAATCGCCGGCGGGGTTGAATGCCACGCTTGATCTCTGCTCGGGATTTCCGTTGAGCATCCAGTAGTGCAGAACGGGCAGGCGTGTCGTGGAAGTAATGCATCGGGTGAAAGTGATTTCGTCGCCAGCGTGCATTAACTCGATGAGCTCTTCATCGGAGATGCTCTCGTGATCGACCGCGAGGTCGCGCACTTCGGGATCAAGCCCGGAAGTGGCGATGACTTCGGCGAGGAGACGCAGCCCTGGATCGGGCAAACCCACCCGAAACCACGCCTCTTCGTCGTCCATCGGCTACCCCCCGAGCGGGACCGCTCGTTGTATAAGCGCCATGTCCATCACGCAAGCGCCATGTCCATCACACAAGAATCATGTCCATCACTTCTCCGTCTATCTTCAATGCTGCCGCCCAGGTGTGACAACCTATTCCGCCAGTACCCGGCGTGCGCACACCACGCACTCCCGGCAGACTTGGGTCACAGCCACGTTCGAACGCCCCACCCCACCACAAGGAGTCCTCAGTGCCGAATCGGCTAGCCGAGTCGACCAGCCCTTACCTGTTGCAGCACAAAGACAATCCGGTGGACTGGTGGCCGTGGGGTGACGACGCATTCGAAGAAGCTCGTCGGCGTGACGTACCCGTCTTCCTCAGCGTCGGTTACTCGGCGTGCCACTGGTGTCACGTGATGGCCCATGAATCGTTCGAAAACGACGCTATCGCCGCGTACCTCAATGACAACTTCGTCAGTATCAAGGTCGATCGCGAAGAGCGCCCCGATGTCGACTCGGTCTATATGGAAGCCACCCAAGCCCTCACCGGACGCGGCGGATGGCCGATGTCGGTCTTCCTTGACCACGACGGCCGGCCCTTCTATGCCGGAACGTACTTTCCGCCCGAACCGCGACACGGAATGGGTGGCTTCCCTCAGCTCCTTGGCTCAATCACCGAGGCGTGGACCTCGCAACGAGAACAACTCACTGCCGCCGCGGCGCGCATCACCGATTCGCTCAACGAACGCGCTGGTCAATTCGCGAAGGCTGCGATCGACGCCGAGACTCTCGACTCTGCTGTTGAGATTCTCGTCGGACAGTTCGATGCCGACGACGGCGGATTCGGCGGCGCTCCGAAATTCCCACCGTCGATGACCTTGGAATTCCTACTGCGCAACGATGCACGTCATCGTCTTGCGGGTCGCTTCGATCCGCGCATGCTCACGATGGTCGAAGTCACCTGCGAGGCGATGGCACGCGGCGGAATGTATGACCAACTCGGTGGCGGATTTGCGCGCTATTCCGTTGATGGTCAATGGGTCGTGCCGCACTTCGAAAAGATGCTCTACGACAACGCACTGCTGATTCGCGTCTACCTGCACTGGTGGCGTTCCACTGGTTCGCCTCTTGCCGAGCGTGTGGTGCGCGAGTCGGTCGAATGGCTGCTGCGTGAACTGCGTACCGACGAAGGCGGATTCGCGGCCGCACTCGATGCCGACAGTCCGTTCGAACCTGGCGGCCACGCACACGAAGGCGCCTTCTATGCGTTCACTCCAGCGCAATTGAACGCGGCACTCAACGCAGACGATTCAGCATGGGCCGCCGAACTGTTGCTGGTCACACAGGCGGGGACCTTCGAAAATGGCGCATCGGTGCTGCAACTTCGGCGCGACCCCGATGACATCGAACGCTGGACCCGCGTACGTTCCGAGCTCTTTGCTTATCGCGAGCAGCGACCGCGACCGTCGCGCGATGACAAGATCGTCGCTGCGTGGAATGGACTCGCAATCGCAGCCCTCGCGGAAGCAGGCGCCCTGCTCGACGAGCCGACCTGGGTTGAGGCAGCGATGACCGCCGCCGACTTACTCATCAGCGTGCATCTCGGGGGAGCCGACACCGGTGATGGCGAATTCGGCGATCGACTCGTGCGCGTGTCGCGCGACGGTGTCGCCGGAGGCCACGCGCCCGGCACGCTTGAGGACTACGGCGACGTGGCCGAGGGATTCCTCGCGCTCTACTCGGTCACCGGTGACGACGAGTGGCTGGCATTCGCGGGCATCCTGCTCGACGTGGTGCTCGAGCATTTCCGCGATGCAGAAAGTGGTGGCTTCTTCGACACCGCCGACGACTCGCCCGCGGTGAGTTCAGCGCTGCGTCGACCGCAAGACCCGACCGACAACGCAGCCCCTTCAGGCTGGTCGGCCGCAACCGGGGCATTGCTGTCGTACGCGGCGCTCACCGGTTCCGAGCCCCACCGTCAGGCAGCCGAAGCGGCTCTCGAGGTCTTCGGAGGCCTCGCCGCCCGGGCGCCACGCTTCGCCAGTTGGGGGCTCGCAGTGGCTGAGGCGTTGCTCGACGGTCCGCGCGAGATCGCCGTGGTCGGCTCGTTCGACGATTCCGGTACACGGGAATTGCGCCGAATCGCCCTGAGGGCGACTGCCCCAGGCGCGGTGGTCGCGGTAGGCGATGGCAGCGAGTCGGCCGTCGCGCTGCTTCAGGACCGAACGATGCGTGACGGAGTGCCCACGGCCTACGTGTGCCGAGCCTTCACGTGCTCGGCCCCGACCGTCGACCCGGCCGAGCTTGCGCGCGAGGTGGCAGCGCGGGCTTAGCGCGCCACCCCCCCATTTCCTCGCGATTCCTACGTCCACGCACGCCAAATGGGGGTCGAAGCATGCACACGTGTAGGAATCGCGCGAAGAACGGGGGTCGCGGAGGGGGGTGGAGGCGATAGCCTGCCCCTCATGGGAGTACGTGATCTGGTCTACCGCGTCTACTCCCGTCAGGTGGCTCGTGAGATTCCGATTGAGCGCATTCCCAGGCACGTCGGGGTCATTCTCGACGGGAACCGGCGCTGGGCAGCCGAGCAGGCAGGCCCCTCGAGTACCGGGCATCGCGTCGGTGCCGAAAAGATCAGCGAATTCCTCGGCTGGTGCGATGAGGCCGGGGTTGAGGTGGTCACGCTGTGGCTGCTCTCGACCGACAATCTCGATCGACCGCCGAGCGAGACCATTCCGCTGCTGCGCATTATTGAAAACACCGTCGAGCAGTTGTCTGGCGATGGCCGTTGGAAGATTCACCCTGTGGGTTCACTCGATCTGCTGCCCGAGACCACGTCGCAGGCTCTCAAGCGGGCCGAAGATCTCACGTCGACGAACGAAGGCATCCTGGTCAACGTCGCTGTCGGTTATGGCGGACGTCGCGAGGTGGTCGACGCTGTTCGTTCGTTGCTCGCCGAACACGCGGCCAAGGGCACCAGCCTTGACGAACTCGCGGCCGTAGTCGATGTCGAGCACATCGCTGAGCACCTCTACACGCGCGGTCAGCCCGATCCCGACCTAGTCATTCGTACCTCCGGCGAGCAGCGACTTTCCGGCTTCCTGCTGTGGCAGAGTGCGCACTCGGAGTTCTACTTCTGCGAGGCGTACTGGCCCGACTTCCGGCAGGTCGACTTCCTGCGTGCCCTGCGCTCGTACGCCGCTCGCGCTCGCCGCTACGGCAACTGAACGCACCCTCACACTCCTGCGAGTTCACCCACTAGTAACACTCCGCGCTCGGCGTGGCGGCGGTGGCTGGCGTAATCGTCGGACTAGCGTCGGGCTCAGGCCCGGGGAAGCCGGGCGCGACCTTCAAGGAGGCGATCGGTGCCGGCTGTGAGGCGTAACTCGAGCGAAATCCCAGCGTCGAAGTGTGAGTCGAAAGCCATTCCCGACGAAAGTCCCGGACGCCGAACGTTTGTGCTCGACACCAGCGTCTTACTCTCAGACCCGGCCGCACTGCTGCGCTTTGACGAACACGAAGTCGTCATTCCGGTGGTCGTCATCACCGAACTTGAAGCCAAAAA
>Ga0194042_1000126_pt1 | contig 23026 bp, 17 predicted proteins | sample JunL4412m_MetaG_FD_148974 | JGI IMG/M metagenome (GOLD analysis project Ga0194042, IMG submission 148974) | Anoxic zone freshwater microbial communities from boreal shield lake in IISD Experimental Lakes Area, Ontario, Canada - Jun2016-L442-12m | ecosystem: Environmental > Aquatic > Freshwater >...
GGGGCAAACTGGGGCGCAGCCTTCCTGATTACCGAGTTCTTCCTGACGATCGTCAAGGCGATCGGCGAGGGTCCGACCTTCCTACTGCTGGCATTGATGTGTGTCTTCGGCTTCATCTTCGTCTGGCGGTACGTGCCAGAGACGAAGGGGCGCTCACTCGAGGAGATTCAGCAGCAGTGGGCTAAGGGTGGCTCAGCCTCATCCTGGGATGAGAGCTAAAGCAGCGAGCTGCACGGGCCCTAGAAACACAAAGGGCGGGCCAATTGGCCCGCCCTTGTTTGAATCTTGCTTCGGGCTTATGCCCCTTCTGGGACGATGCCCGGCGAAGCAGCAGACGCGGTACCACCACCGAGACGGTTATTGGCTACGACCTTGAATGTGTACTCCTCACCGTTGGTCAAGCCTTCTACTGTGCAGTCGGTGACGGCGTATGCGGTGCATGACCCAGCTGGCGCGCTGCCAGAATCGTAGGCCGTAACCGTGTATGTGGTGATTGCGAAGCCACCGTTGCTAGCCGGCGCCGTCCAATAGACATCAACGGTGCCGTCACCAGCGAACCCGTCAACGCCGGTCGGCTGACCGGGAACTGTTGCTACAGCAACCGTTGCAGGGGTGACAGCGGATGTAGCCGTCTTTGACTGTGAACGGGTAGTCATTGTCATCTTGACCCTGAGGCCAGAGCCCACATCAGCTGTGACTGGCTTGTACCAATACCGCGTTCCACCAGCACCTGCAATGTCAACGCAGGTGGCGGTGTTCAGTGGGTTGCTGCAGCGCTGCCACTGGCTGGTAATTGACGATTCACCAGCAATGTAGCCCTGCCACTTCGCGAGGGTTGCAGCCGTGCCGATCTGCGGCTTGACCGAAACGCCCTTGACGGGGGCGGCGTAACTGTTGCCGCTGCCATCTTGGCCGAATCCGTTGTATACGCTAGCAATCACTGGATCCTGCCCGAGAACAATATCGTTGATGCCTGTGAGGCCAGAGAACTTCTCGATCACGCCGGTAATTGCGTTCCAGTAGACCCTGGCGCGGTTCCGGTAGCCAACATCGTTGTTCGTCGAGCCGTACCAAGCACCAGTTACTGCCTTACCAACACGGTTCTGGCAGCTAGATCCGAGGTTAGATGAGCAGTACTGCCACTGGTAGAGGCTGGTCTGGTTGCCGGCGGCGTCGTAGAAGCCGTAGCCAACCGACTTGATTTGGTCGCCCTTTGAGATCGGGGTGGCTGGATCGACGTCGGTTCCACCAACTTGAAGCGTTCCGAGTGATTGCTGCGGTCCTGCGTAGTAGGTCTGCTCAACCGACGCTGAGGTGAGGAAGTCACCACCGGATGCGAGGCCAATGCCAGAAACAGCAAACAGTGCGTTGACTGCGCAGGAGTTTGAGCAGCCACTTCCTCCTGGATCGGGGTTAACTGCCGAGCCTGCCGCGCCACTGTTGAGGTCAACCACTGCTCCATTGCTTGTGTTGGAAGTGGTCAAAGACATAGCAGCGAGGTTATTTCGATTCTTTGCCGAACCCGCGCTGCCTTGGATCTGGGTGAATGCTCCGCCGATGAATACGTTACCGCCATTTGTGATGTCTCCGAGGATCGACATTGAGTTAACCTGGACGGTTCCCGTTGAAGTGATGTTGGGGTCCCAACTTCTCAGGCCGTTAGCGGTGGTATAGCTTGCAGCGTTGTTTCGGCTGGTGCTGCCTCCAACTGTCGTGAACGCTCCGCCGAAATAGATGTTCGTTCCGTCGGTTGCCAAGGCATTGACGGGGCCATTTGTATTCGGGTTGAACGTCCTGCTGACACCGCTCGTATTGGCAGAAGCGATGTTGTTTCGTGAAATTGCGGTTGCACCCAGGAATGAAACAGTTGAAAAGTTCCCGGAAAAGAAAACGTTCGATCCGAGGACGAGGATTTCGTCGACAGGACCGTTGACGCTTGGAGCCCAACTGCCGAGCGCATTGCTGGTCGAGACTACTGCAACGCGGGAGCGCGACTGTGCAGAACCTGCGTCGCCCCGAACTGTCGTGAAGCTACCCGCCAAGTAGACGTTCGTGCCGTCAATTGCGATGTCAGCAACAGTATTGTTCGTGTTCGGGTTCCAGGTCGTATCAAGCGTCCCGCTCGTGTCGAACGCCGCCGCGTTGTTGCGCGTCGTTGAGTTTGCGGTTGTGAATGCTCCACCCACATAGAGCTTTCCGCTTGAGTAGGCAAGAGCCGTAACCGGTCCGTCCAACGTCGGAGTGAAGTTCGTGTCCAAGGTTGCATTGGAGTTGAGGTGTGCAAGGTAGCTCCGCGAACTACCACGAACCGTTGTGAACGATCCCCCGATGTAGAAGCCGCCGCTGCCGTCATAGGCAATTGCCTTGACTGAGCCGTTCGTGTAGGCGCCTGACTGGGCCTGCGCTGAACCGGCGAATGCCAGCAGTCCGAGCGCACACACAGCTGCGCAGGAAGCAATCAGCTTGCTGAAGCGCTTGGTGGCGATAGCGGGTGAGGGGGTTGTGCTCTGAGCTACTTGCATTTGTCTGATTCGTTCCTTGATCTATTGACGTTTGCATTAATTCACGGGAACAACAGTAGGAGCTGCTTAACGCCTACTTCACTTACACCACAACGAACATAGTGGTTACTACCTAATGCGATGAAAGCGGGCACGCTAGCAGGCTTCCAAATCGGATGCAACCGGTAACCGGTTCAGCAAGAATCCTCGCATCTCACTTAGCCATTAATCCCCATCGCTAGGCGGATTTGCAGCGTTTGTGGCCGCGCCGAACGCCACAAAGAGAAGCCCCGCATGCGCGGGGCTTCAGTTTGATGGCGAGACCGAGACTCGAACTCGGGACACCGCAGTTTTCAGCCGCGTGCTCTACCAGCTGAGCTATCTCGCCGTGCTACCGATCGGATGCTAGCGATTGCAAAGCAGATTGGGCCTGCTCGAAGGCGAGCATTCTGCCCTCTGGCAGCCCCTCTAGGCTGCGCCTCTATGCGTGAGTGGTGGGACAACTCCCCGTTAATCAGCCGGCGCGAAGTCTTCGCCGTTGCGATTGGCGCTGCGCTGATTGCTATCGGGCAGTTCCTGCCGCTGATTCTTCACCTTGGCGTAGTCATCCCTCTTGACCTTGGTGATCCGCTTTCGCAGTCTTGGCAGGTTGCGTGGGGTGGTCACGCCCTGCTGACCCAACCGCTTCAGTTCTGGCAGAGCAACCAGTTCTGGCCATTGCAGGATTCGCTCGCCTTCTCCGACGCGCTGGTTGGTTACGCGCCAACCGGGATGATCGGCTCCGGCCCCTTTGATGCGGTCGTCCGGTACGACCTGCTGTTTCTCTTTGCCTTTGCACTCGCGCTATTTGGCGCCTACCTGCTTGCTCGCGAGATCGGTGTTCCGCCTTGGGCAGCGCTTGTTGCCGGTGCCGCATTCGCATACTCGCCATGGCGGCTTGAGCAGGGTGGCCACATGCATGTCATCTCCAGTGGCGGCATACCTCTGGCGATCTTCCTACTACTGCGGGGCTATCGCAGAGGCTCAACGCGACTAATAGTCGGCGGCTGGCTTGTTGCCGCCTGGCAGTGTTCACTTGGCTTTGCACTCGGGTTGCAACTTGACTACCTGCTGATCCTGCTTGGGTTGATTGGCTTTGTCGCGTGGTGGCGTTCAGGGCGCCCGAAGCCGCCAACACGGGTTATCTGGACAACGGTTGGTGGCGCGCTGTTCCTTGCCATCTCTTCAGCGGTGCTAGCACTGCCATACCTGCGGGTTCTTGATGCCCACCCCGAGGCAGCCCGCAGTATTGATGTTCTCTACCGCTTCTCACCCTCACCGCTTGCATTCCTGAACGCGCCCGAGTCAAACCTGATCTGGGGGGACCTCTCCCACACATTCCGCCTGCGCTGGCATGCCAATGCTGAGAAGACGCTTTTCCCCGGTCTAATCATCAGCCTGCTAGCGCTCGTCGGCCTGATCTGGGGTCGTTGGCCGCGCGCGCTGCGGATCGGCCTCGCGATCTCGATCCCGACCCTGATGCTGCTCTCGCTTGGCGTTCACTCGCACGGCCTCGGGCGTTACCTGCCATATCGCTTTGTATATGAGCTGCTGCCGGGCTGGCAAGGGATCCGCACACCGGGCCGATTGCAGACGCTGACCACACTTGCGCTCGCCTTGCTGGCGGGCGCCGGCGCTGCCAGCCTCGCGACGGCGCTGGCGAAGCGGCTAGGTCGGATCCCCGCATCAGTCGTCGGGCTGCTGATCGCTGGGCTAGTGCTGATCGAGGGCTCGGGCTTCATCTACCCGCACCCGGTCGTCCCGGTAGCACCGAGCGGATTGGCTGGACTCCAGGCACCGCTCTTGCAGCTGCCGTTTAACGCGACAGCGAACCGCCGCTACCTCGTTTGGTCAACCGACGGCTTCCCGAAGATGGTCAATGGCCGCACAAGCTTTGAGCCGACTCGGGCAGCAGAGATCGTCAAGCGCGCGACCGGCTTCCCCGATCAAGCAAGCATCAGCTACCTGCGAAGCATTGGCCTTAAGACCGTTGTCATACACACTGAGTTCCTACCCGACCTGACGCGAGCAAAGGCCCAACGCGACTTCAAGAAGCAGTGGTCAGGAGTTACCCGTCAGCAGCGCGGTCCGCTCCTGATCTACGGAATCGCCCCCGCCCGATGACTTCTCGCGCCAAGTAAGAATTACAGCCAGCGCCGTACCGCCAACAGCGACCATCGCCGCCATCACGACGATTCGCCACGGAATGCCCTCAACGGGCATAAGTTCATCGCCCTTGTGCTCATGCAAGAGCGGAGCGAGCTTTAGAGCCAGCACCAACCACGCAGCAAGCGAGACGGCAGCAATAGCAATGTCACTGCGGAATCGCACAGCACTCGTCGCGAGTGCAGCAAGCAGGATGCCGAGCAGGAAGCAGGCGACAACCGGACCGGTTGAGAGCCAGCCATTGCCTGCTCCGGCGGCTGTCAGGACAGTCTGCAGGAACTCACCGTGGTAAAGACGATTCCACCAGCGGTGCAGGCCCGTCTGGCCAACCAGTGGGAATGTGATCGTCGCGATCGTCATAACAGTCGTGCCAACGAGAGCGAGCGCAAGAGTTGTTGACGGGATTCGCTTCCAAGCGAATGGCAGTCCAAGAGCGAGGAATGGCAGCATCGGAATCAGGAACCGTGGCCCTGGTGTTCCCCCACCGAACGGCAGCCAGTAGCCGGCGGCGTAAATCAGGTAGATCGCAGCGACGCCAAGAATCGTCCGCGCCTCAGCCTTGTGACCGCGTCGGTACATCAACAGCGTTCCGACGAGTCCCGCAACAACAATCGGCGTGGCAGCAATCAGCCCGCGAGGGGCGAACAGCAGCTCAACGAAGTTCGACGGCTTCGGAATACCAATGCCAAAGAAACCGGAATCATTGAGCCCAATCTGATCATGGCCGCTAAAGCCTTGAATTGCGACGGCGCCTGTGTACGACATCTTGCCCGGCGACCCGAATGCCCATTGGTTGTAAATCGCCACTGGGATAACTCCAACGATTACGCCACCTGCGAATGCTGCCGCGCGCTTGGCGATTGCGCCGAAGCCGCTCGCGATTGTGTCGCTGCGCAGGACGGCGTAAAGGCCAACGATCGCGCCACCGAACGCAAGCGGGTACTCAACAAGCACTGCTAGCCCAGCACAGAGGCCAGCGACAGCTACTAAGGCGATCCGCGGTGAACCGCGCCGCTCGCGATGCATAAGCGCAAAGGCTCCGAAAAGCGCGAGCGCGGCCAGCATGTGACCAAGGAACTGTGTGGCAAACGGCAGCACCATCGTCCCAAGGCCAAGCGCGAGCGCACTGGCAGCGCCGGTGCCTGGCTCGTAGCCTTCTGCCAGCCGTCTGACGATCAGCATCAGCAGGATCGCTGGCAGGACCGTGCCGAGTAGCCCGAGCGCCCAGATCATCGTCGCCTCGTTGCTGATCTGGCGCTGCATCGCCCGTGCGCGAGTCTTGCTGTATCCGTAGTTCTGGGTTGTGGCCTCCTTCGGATACCACTGATAGACATTCTGTTCGCGAACGCGCTGGCCTACATCGGCGGAGAATGTCTCAAAGCCAACCGCCTTAAGTCCTTCATAGGCAGGCAGCACAAACAACGGCAGGCCGGGAGCCTTAACTGAATAGAAGTGCCCATTGATCCACGACTTGTCCTTCGTCTCCCAGTGGTAGGCATCAATCTGCGCGGTGCCGTTGCCAAGCGCTCGAACCATCGCGTAATAAGAGGTCTGCGCCCAGCCGGGCGTTTGCATGACAAGCGAATAGCCAATACCGACGACGAGGATCGCAGCGATGCCAAGACCACGGCTGTGCCTGAGCCTGCGCGAAGTCGAATCAGGGCTGTCTGCGGTGCTACTCATTGAGGCGAGCCTAGAGGACGCGGCTACCGCGTCAGGAGACGCGGTCCCATGCCTTCAGCTGCGACAGCGGATCAATCGGGTGTCCACCTGATTGCCAGCCGCCAACCCAGATCTCAAAGTGCAGGTGGGGACCGGTTGAGTGGCCTGTATTGCCAACCTCGGCAATACGCTCGCCGCGCGCAACTCTGTCATCGGTGGTTACCTTCAGCGAGCCCTTGCGAAGGTGCATAAATACATAGTCACGGTTGTCGTTCGCATGCAGGACCAGGTAGTAGCCGGCGCCATCTTCTTGGAATCCCCGGTAGAGAATCGTGCCAGCAAGCGGGGCAACTAGTGGTGTGCCCTCGGCGGCCGAAAGATCCTGACCTTGGTGAGTGTGCCCGCTGCGACCGGCGCCGAAGCGGCTTCCGGAACCACCGAAGTCGTGATCGCCGCGCACTGGGAAGATTCCAGTCGGTTTGGCAACCGGCTTCGGCTTGCTGACGGGCTTTGGCTTCGGCTTTGGCTTCGGCTTTGGCTTGACCTTCGGCTTCGAGACCGGCTTCTTCTTCGGCTTGGCCTTTGGCTTCTTGACTGGCTTAGGCTTAGCCTTCGGTTTCTTCTTCGGCTTGGCAGGGGTCTTCTGGCCGGGAGTTGATCCGCCGCCAGCAGCTGGATCAACCTTGTACTTGGGCTTTGGCTTCTTGACCGGCTTTGGTGCGGTTGTGCCCGGGCTTGCGCCGCCATCGGCCGCCAGTGCTGCTGGGGCGCTAACCGCAAAGATCAGCAGCGACGCTAATGCGGCTACGGGAAGCCGACGATATCGGGCAGAGGGCATTCCGATCAGGGTTACGGCTTGCCTCCGGTTACGCAAGGAAAACCCGTTTTTGCACGACTTCTTGCGCCGTTGCCTGTATCCGTCCGACTCCATCGCACTTCAGTTCCGCTTTGCTGGGCCTACTCCTGCCTCAAGCATTCGCTTGAGGAGCAGTCTTGCAGCGTCCTTTGCGAGCGGTTCGTTGAGGTTTCCGCACTTCGGGGACTGAACGCACGATGGGCAGCCTGCCCGACATGGGCACTCGGCGATCAGGTCATGCGCATCGCGCACGAGGTCTGTAAAGACTGTGAAAGCCTGTCGCGTCAGACCGACGCCACCCGGGTGGCCCTCATGGATGAAGATCGTCGGACCGCCAGTCTGCTGGTGGATGTTTGTGGAGAGTCCGCCAAGATCCCAACGGTCACACATTGCCAGTAGGGGCAGGACGGCTATCTGCGCGTGTTCGGCTGCATGCAAAGCGCCGAGCAGCAGCTCGCCATCGAGACCGTCAAGCAACGTCGCGTCAATGCCGAACCAGATCGCCCTTGTTGCAAATTCGCTTGGCGGCAACGCGAGCGGCGTCCAGTCAATAGTCGCGTGATCCTTGAGGCTCTTGCGCTGGTAGCCGGTGACTGTCTCGGTGACGACAACCTCGCCGTAGTTGAGAACTACACCCTCGCTCTCCCGGGTTTCAATCGTCCGTTCGATCCAGGTATCGGTCTCCCGTTTTGCCTGCGTGTACCAGTTGCCTTCGAAGCGAGACATCGAAGCGGTGCCGGATTCAAGGTCAAGCGTTTCCACCTCGTAGGCGCTGCCCATGTGCAGGTAGATCGCGCCAGGGTGGACGGTTGAGGCGGCGCGCGCCAGCTCAATCGTTCCGAGTAGTTCGCCACTGGCGGAGTCAGCGAGCACGACCGTTGATGGCGAAGATGAACGCAGTGAGACATCCCCCGCTGGGTAACCAGCTGCCTTCGCCGGCTGGTACTGGCTGCCTCGCTGGCGGAGAAGTCCAGCGCTTACAAGCGCCTCACAGCGATTGCGAAGGTCGGGACCGAGCAGCTCCTCATCGTTGGCGCTAATTGGGCTCTCAAATGCTGCACAAAGTAGATGAGCACCACGGATTTCAAGGCTTGATGGGTCAAGCACCGCTGACTCAACCGGCCGTTCAAGCAGTGCCTCCGGATGCCGGCAGAAGAACTGGTCGAGCGCATCGTCGCCAGCGATGTACACGGCCAAGCCGCGCCCTCGCCGTCCGGCGCGCCCCCACATCTGCTTCAGCGAAGCAACCGTGCCGGGGAACCCAACGACAATCGCTGCATCGAGGTAGCCAATGTCAATTCCAAGTTCGAGCGCATTCGTGGCAACGACTGCGAGTAACTCGCCCTCTTGGAGCCGCCGTTCAAGGTCGCGGCGCTGCTGCGGCGTATAGCCAGCGCGGTAGGGGGCGATCCGAGCTGCAAGCTCCTTCTGGCCGGCGGCTCGCAGCCTGTCGGTTGCCATCCGGTGGATTAATTCGACGGCCTTGCGTGACTTGATAAAGCAGATCGTTCTCGTTCCGGAACGGACCAGCTCACAGAGCAGGTCAGCAGCTTCGCCGAGCGAACTTGCTCGCGAACCAAGCTCCTCGTCGAGCAGTGGCGGATTCCAAAGCACAACTTCGCGGCCTTCTGAAGGCGCGCCATCGGTCTTTACGACGGTGAAGTTAGGGACGCCCGTCAGAGTCTCGGCAAGCTCGACTGGGTTGGCGATTGTTGCTGAAGCAAGGATCATTCGTGGAGCCGTACCTCGAGCTCCGGCAAGTCTGCGAAGCCTGCGCAGAACATTGCCAACATGGGAACCAAACACGCCGCGGTAGACATGCGCTTCATCAACAACGATTGCGGCAAGGTTGCCCAAGAAGTCGGCCCACTGCTCATGTCGGGGCAGAATTCCGACATGAAGCATGTCGGGATTGGTGAGTACGAGGTTTGACTTGCGCCGGATCGCACCGCGCTCAGCTCGCGGCGTGTCGCCGTCATAAATCGCGGGTCTCAGGGCCTTGCCAAGGCCAAGCTCCTGCAGTGCCCGCGCCTGATCCTGGGCGAGGGCCTTGCTTGGATAGATGTAAAGGGCTCGCGCGCGTGGATCCCGCAGCAGCGTGTCAAGCACCGGCAGGTTAAAGGCCATTGACTTGCCCGAGGCCGTCCCCGTCGAGAGGATCACCGGCCCCTCGGCGATCGCATCCCATGCTTCGCCCTGATGGCTGTAGAGCTCGTCGATGCCCTGCGCTGCAAGCGCCTCAGCAAGTTTTGGGTGCAGGTCACTAGGCAACGGTTCGCTGCGCCCCCGCCTCGGCGGTTCCTCGCTGCGGCTGACGATCCGCTCGTCCTGCTCAGCTGCGCGCAGCGAGTCCTGCCAAAGCTCGTGGTCTACATCGCTCACACGGCGATCGTAGGCGTTTGCGATTGCCGCCTGCCGCTCTTAGCCCGCTCCGTGCGTCAGACTCTCTGCGTAATGCACTGTGTTTACCTTGATCTCGACGGCACCCTGCTTGGCGCAGGCGCTTCGATCGTCCACGACGGCGATGGAGCGGTTTCGATCGCCGCTATTCGCGCAATCGAAGCCTGCCATCGCGCGGAAGTTCAGATCGTGCTCGTCTCGGGTCGCCGTGAGGCACAGGTTCGTGAGGATGCCCGCCTGCTGGGAGCGGTTGGCTATGCCTTTGAATCAGGGGCCTGTCTGGTTGTTCGGGGTGAGCGCGAATGGCTGACCGGCGACTGGCAGCCCGGTGAGCTGACGATTCACGAACAGATTGAGCAGTCTGGAGCCGGCCAGCTGCTGCTTGAGCACTATGCGGGGCGCATCGAGCACCACGAACCGTGGCACACGGGGCGTGAGGTCTCACACCTTTATCGGGGAGTGATTGACGCCGAAGAGGCAACGGAGCTGCTTGCGGAGAATGGTCACCCAACATTGCGACTCTGTGACAACGGAAGCGTCCACCACGCGACCGACGCACTGTCAGGTCTCGGACCCTTACGGGCTTACCACCTAGTGCCGGCAGGGGCGACGAAACGCGGTGCCGTCGCAAGGCACAGGCAGATCGCCGGCCTTGAAGCGAGCAACTGCATTGCTGTTGGTGATGGGCGTGAAGATTTGGCGATCGCACCAGAAGTTGGCGCGATGTGGCTGGTGGCCAATGCGCTTGAGGCTGACGCTGGGTTGGCGGCTGTTGCTGGCGGATACTCGAATGTGCGGATTGCAGCGGAGTCACATGGTGCGGGTGTCTACGAAGCTGTCGTAACGACGCTTGCAGAGCGACTGCCCGGCTAGATCAGCGCCGCGAGCTTCCTGCCAGCAGCTTCAAGCGAAGCGATATCGCTGGCTTCGATCACAACTTGTAGGTCAAGGATCCTTGCCTCGATTGGATCGAGCCTGTTGCTGCCGCAGACCGCAGCACATGGAACACCGGCCTGCCTTGCGCGAGTCGCCGCTTCGCCTGCGGCCTTGCCAAGCAGGGTTGTTGAGTCAAGCTGACCCTCGCCGACGATCACTGCCCGACTGGCACGCATCCGTCGGTCAAAGTCAACTGTTGAAAGGACTTCGTTCGCACCCAATTTCAACTCGGCACCGCACTCTGACCAGAGCGCACCCGCAAGGCCGCCTGCGGCGCCTGTCATCGCTACGCCACGCGGATCACGGCGTAGACCTTCTGCGATCACTTCAAGCCGCCTGACAAGTAGTTCGAGTGAATCGACACCAGCACCCTTCTGCGGCGCGAAAAGCCTCACTGCGTCCTCCCACGGTGCTCTGACATCACACAGCACAGTCAGCTGTGGCCCGGAACGCTTCCCAAGACGGTTGACGGTCAGATTGTTTGCCTCAAGGACCTCAATCGCTGCGCGACCACCATCAACGGTTGCGCTGCCACCGACTCCGATCAGTACCCGTTCGGCCTTGGTTTGAATCGCTGCGGCGATCAGCTCACCAGCTCCCCGTGAGGAGGCTAGCTCCGGATCGCGCTCGGCGCTAGGAATCAGCGTAAGGCCAATCGCATCGGCCGTTTCGACCACCGCAGTCGCACCAGCGTCAAACAGCCCGATCCTCGCCTTCGTTGGCTTACCGAGTGGACCGCTAACGGTTATTTCCATAACTTCGCTACCGCGCTCCGTGGCAAGTAGCGCGTCGAGTGTTCCCTCGCCGCCGTCTGCGAGCGGGCATAGTTCGGCCTGGCGTCCACCGGCAATCAGGCCCTTCGCTATTGCCGAGCTCGTCTCAAGCGCTGAGAATGTCCCCTTGAAGGAGTCGCTGGCAACCAGAACCGGTGGGCCGACGGCCACTGGGTCAGTCAATCCGCGGTGCGGAGGTTCCACCACGAAGCACGCGCAGCAAGCGATCACCTAGCCGTGGCGAGATTCCGTGCATGATTCTCAGAAGCCTGACGATCGCCGGGTAGTAGAGGTCACGCGCATCACGCTCGACCGCGTCGATGATCTTGACGGCAAGACCGTCTGGTTCAACCGATTCGCCCGGCCGGTACCAGTCGGGTAGCGACTCGCGTTCGTGGTCGTGGAGGCTTGTTGTGATTTCACCCGGGTAGACCGTCGTTAGACCAACTCCTGTCCCCGAAAGTTCGTGCCGCAGGGCCTCCGCGAACATCCTCTGGGCTGCCTTGGTTGCCCCGTAGACGGCCGCCCAAGGGAATGAGCGCAGCCCCGCACCAGACGAGACAACAACCACGTGGCCTTCGGCTCTGTCCAGCAGCCAGGGAAGGCCTGCGTGGACGGTGTAGAGCGTGCCAAGCCAGTTGACACGAGTCATTTCCTCGGCGCGCTCGATCGGCAGCTGTGAAAACGGACCGTAATGCGCGATCCCTGCATTTGCGATCAACAGATCAAGTCCACCAGCCTGATCTATGAAGCTTGCGACGGCCTGTTCTACGGCTGCCCTATCTCCTACATCGCATGGCAGGGCAACATGTTCGCCCGGCAAGCGCTCCGCGAGCGCGTCCAGGTCGGCGGCATTGCGGGCCAGCAGACCGACAGTCGCCCCCCGATCGGCCAACAGTTCAGCCAGCGCGAGCCCAATCCCTCGCGAAGCACCGGTGACCAGAACGCGTGTTCCTTGGCCAACCTTCAAGTCGTTAGCCCTCGATGAAGCCGAGCGATCGAGCTGCATCAGCGAGTCGCGAGACGCCCTCGCGGATTTCCTCAAGCCCTGCTGCCGAATAGGCAAGGCGGATCCACTCTTCTCCACCATCCATGAAGTCAGTCCCAGCAACTATCTGAACGCCGCGTTCGGCTGCTGCTGCTGCCAGTGCTGCCCCATCCGCGCCGGGCAGTCTCAGCCAGAGGAAGTAGCCACCCTTGGGCGAAGAAAACTCGCAGCCGGGCAGTTCGCTCCTCAGCAGCTCACCAAGCAGCGCCGCTCGCTCGCCAAGTGCCGCGCTGACCGTGGCTACGGAGCGCTCGAATGCTCCCGACTTGATGAATTGATCAACGATCCCTTCGCTGACCATGCTCGGGGCGATGTAAGTCCCTGTTGCAAGCCCTGCGACACCGGAGATAACCTCGGTCGGCCCTACAAGCCAGCCGACCCTGACACCAGGGCAGACGGTCTTCGTGAATGAGCCAGCATGGATAACTGAGCCTCCACCTTGCGCGAGGTCGATCTCAAGCATCGTTGGCAGTGGCTCACCCTCAAAGCGAACATCACGGTAAGGGTCGTCTTCGAACAGCCAGAAGCCGTATTCACGCGCTAGAGCTACAAGCTTTTCGCGGCGGTCTAGCGGCAGCGTGCAGCCGGCCGGGTTATGGAAGTTAGGGATTACATGGATCAGCTTCGGCCTGAGTCCAGCTTTGAGCTTCTCCTCAAGCGCATCGACGACGATGCCATCGGCATCAAGGTCAATCGTCGTAATCTCAGCGGCTCGACGCCGCAGCCCGTCAAGAGTCCGATCGTAGGTTGGCCGTTCAACGACGACTGGTGTGCCCGGAGTAACGACCCAGTCGAACAGGAAAGCGCCGGCCTGCATTGATCCGTTAGTGACAAGGACATTCTCAGTTGATACGCCGTGGCGATCGGCAAGCCATTGGCGAAGCGGTGGATAGCCAACCGATGTTCCGTAGGCCGTAATGCCAGCCGGGTCACTGTCAAAGGCAGCGATTGCAGCCGCCTTCAGGCCTTCAATGTCGACAATGTCGAGCGAAGGTGCGCCGCGCGCAAATGAAATTGAGTCAGCCGCCATAGTCGCAGCGTAGTGGAGGGCGGCGGTTGGCTACGCGCCGAGCTGCTCGGCGACGATCTCGGCGACAGCGGTAGGCGTCCGACCAACGCGGATTCCACAGGCTTCCATCGCCTCGGCCTTAGCGACCGCGGTGCCTTGCGAACCGGAGACAATTGCGCCCGCATGGCCCATCTGCTTGCCGGGAGGTGCCGTGAATCCAGCGATGTAACCGACGACAGGCTTCGTAACATGATCACGGATGTACTCAGCGGCCTGCTCCTCAGAGTCGCCGCCAATCTCGCCACTCATCACGATCAGTTCAGTCTGAGGATCGGCCTCAAACAGCTCGATGATGTCAATGAAGCCTGAGCCTGGAACAGGGTCGCCACCAATTCCAACGATCGAACTGTTGCCGAATCCCTTCTGGGCCAGTTCATTACCGATCTGGTAGGTCAGGGTTCCGGATCGCGACACAACTCCAACCTGCCCCTCGCTGAAGAATGAGGCGGGAATGATGCCGACATTTGCCTTGCCCGGGGAGAGGATTCCTGGGCAGTTAGGACCAATCAGGCGGCTGGTACCGCGCGACTTGATGTGGTTGTAAAGGCGCAGCTCTTCGTGGGCAGGGATGCCCTCGGTGATCGCGATGATCAGCTCAATACCAGCGTCCTCTGCTTCGAGAATCGAATCGGCGGCGAAGCGTGGTGGCACAAAGATCATTGCCGTATTTGCGCCGGCCTTATCAACCGATTCATGCAGAGTGTTGAAGACTGGAATCCCCTCAACATCCTGGCCGCCCTTGCCGGGAGTTACGCCAGCGACAACATTCGTTCCATAGTCACGATTGTTGAGCGTGTGGAAGGTGCCCTCACGGCCGGTGATCCCCGAAACAACCAGCCGTGTGTCAGCACCGACGAGAACGCTCATTTGGCCAGCTCCACAACCCGTTCGGCTGCGGCGAGCATTGTCGCCTCAGCGTGGACATTTGGAAGGTTGGCATCAGCAAGCAGCTTTCGACCTGCCTCATCGTTTGTACCGTCAAGCCGGACTACGAAAGGTACCGTTGGCTTGATCTGGGCGAACGCCTCGATCAGGCCCTTGGCAACCTCGTCACAGCGGGTGATTCCACCGAAGATGTTGAAGAGAACTGCCTTGACCTTTGGGTCGGAAAGGATCACTTCAACGGCGGCAGTAATCGCCTCGGCCTTGCTTCCTCCACCAGCGTCAAGGAAGTTGGCCGGTGAGCCGCCAGCCTGGGCTACAACATCGAGCGTGCTCATTACAAGGCCTGCGCCGTTACCGAGAATGCCAATGTCACCGTCGAGCTTCACGTAGGTGAGGTCGCGTTCCTTGGCCATCAGCTCCTGCGGGTCCTCATTTGAGGGATCGCTAAGTGCTGCGTTCTCTGGGTGACGGAAGAGTGCGTTGTTGTCGAGCGTGACCTTCGCGTCAAGCGCTTTGACCTGACGGTCAGTGGTGATGATCAGCGGGTTGACCTCAATCAGCATTGCTTCCTCGTCACAGAAGGCGCCGTAGAGCTTGGCGAGCATCTGGCCAATTGGCCTGACGACATCCTCATCAACACCGGCATCAAATGCCAGGCGGCGGCCATGGAAGTCTTGGAAGCCAAGCAGCGGGTCAACGTGCAGGCGCGCGATTGCGTCCGGGTCCTCATCTGCGACGGCCTCGATGTCCATGCCACCCTTTGTTGAGAGCAGTACGAGCGGCGCTTTCGCTGACCGGTCAAAGACGATTGAGGCGTAGTACTCGGAGGCGATGTCTGATGCTTCTTCAACCCAGACCTCGTGGACGGTAAGTCCGCGAATGTCCATGCCAAGAATCGCTTCGGAATGTTCACGAGCCTCTTCGACATTGTTGGCAAGCTTGATTCCGCCAGCCTTGCCGCGACCGCCGATTTGGACCTGTGCCTTGACGACACATGGGTATCCGATCTGCTCTGCAGCTGCGACGGCTTCGTCGACAGTCTTCGCCGCATGACCGTTGGGAACCGGCACGCCTTGACGCGCGAGCAGTTCTTTTCCTTGGTATTCGAGAAGGTCCATGAGCCCGGCGGCACACTACCGAACGGGCGCTCTTGGCGGCTTACTGAGGGCCTCCGATGACAGTTGGATCGTGGTTCGGAGTCAATCTGCGGCATACTGGCGACCGCGATGCCGATACCAAAACGAATCACGTGGGTAACCACAGATGTCTACGGAACACTGATCGACTGGGAGTCGGGCGTACTTGATGCATTCAAGACCGCCGCTCAGGAGGATGATCAGACGATTGACAAGAATGGAATCCTTGAACCGTTCAAGGCGATCCAGCACAAGATTGAGTCAGGCTCATACGAGCTTTACGCCGAGGTGCTTCGCCGCACCGCAGTGCAGATTGCCAATGACGGAGGCTGGCAGCTTGAGTCCTCAAGGGCAGGCTTCCTGCCAGCTTCGATCCCATCGTGGAAGCCATTCCGTGAAGCAAACCCTGCGCTAAACAAGATCGGCAAGAAGTACAAGACCGGCCTCGTCTCAAACATTGACGACAAACTGCTCGGCTTTACGCGCCGCCACATTCCTCTTGAGGTTGATCTGGTTGTGACTGCGCAACAGGTTCGTGCTTACAAGCCTGATCCGGCTCACTTCAAAGAGTTTGCGCGCCGAATCGGTGGCAAGAAGGGCTGGGTTCACATCGGCTCCGGCTACCTGACCGATGTCGAGCCATGCCTGAAGATGAAGGTTCCAGTCATCTGGGTCAATCGCAACAAGGAGACCCTCGAGAAGGGTCAGCGCAAACCCGATGCGGAAGTACCCAACCTTAAGGCAGCGCTAGCGCTGCTTGGCATCGACTGACGCACGACTGACCGGTGCGGGCTACTGCGCTTCACGAGGATGCGCTGCTGTTTCAGAGTGCTGTTTGGCAGACAAATGCCGTTGCTTTGCGGGCCGGTGAGGAAGCATTCCTGATTGACAGTCCGATCCTGCCGGATGAACTTAGTCCGCTGCCGGAGTTGCTGCCAGAAGCCGGTTTCCCGATCTGTGGCCTGATCGCAACCCACGCTGACTGGGACCACCTGCTGGGAAGGCTCGCATGGCCTGGCATGCCGCTCGCTGTGCCTGAGGAATCGGCGGCAAGGCTCGTCGCCGAGCCCGGTGATGCCGCTCGCAAGCTCCGTGAGTTTGATGCTGAGTGGTACGTCGAACGTCCAGCACCGCTCTCATTAGCGACCGTAGAGCCACTTCCGGTGCCGGGCATGCTTGAGATCGGCGACCAAACACTTGAGCTGCACATGACCGGCGGCCATACGGCAGACGGAATGGCCGTATTTGCGCCGTGGTGCGGCGTTCTGGTACTCGGCGATTATGTGTCACCGGCCGAGATTCCCTCGCTCTCTCCCGGTGGTTCACTGTCCGGGTATCGATCGACGCTTAGTCGGCTCGTTGAACTGGTCGAGCGAGCCGAGTTCATTGTGCCGGGGCACGGCGCGGTGCTTGATGTGACCCGTGCGATCTCAATTATTGATGAGGACATCGCCTATCTCGATGCACTCGAGGCTGAGGGAGTCAATGCTCCACTGCCATTAGCGCGTCGTTCAGCTCAGCAGCTGCAGGTTCACGCTGACAATGCGGCTGCTGTTGGCGAGCGCGGCTAGTCGCTGCCGATTCGCCGGCCGAGCAACAGATCACTCGAAGGTGCACTCTTGGCGACGAAGCCAAGCGATTGGTAGAGGCTGATGCCTGCCTCATTTGCATCGCTGACATCAAGCTCGATTCGCCGGCAGCCGCGCTCCTCGGCCCGTTCAATTGCGAACTCAACAAGGCTGCGGCCAAGGCCACTGCGTCGCACTGAATCCTCCACGAACAGGTCTTCAAGCCAGCAGTCGGGGGCAGCCAGCCAGAGTCCATGTCGAAACCTGATCTGGCAAACGGCAGCTGGCGGTGAATCGGCGTCAGCTGATCCGAGCAGGAACTCGCAGTCAGGTGTTTCGATAAGCCGTTCAACGCCAGCGAGGAAAGCGTTGTCGGACGGCCAGTCACGACCCATGTAATTGCGAAAGCTGACGAGCAGGCGTGAAACGGTCTCAGCTTCGAGTCGGTCAGCGACCCAGACGCGAGCGGTCACTCGTCAACGATGACGGCGATGGTGTCGCCGGAGCCGATAGGTCCGCCAACCTCAATCTTCAGCTCTTTGATCGTGCCAGCCTTGTGAGCGGTGATCTCGTTCTCCATCTTCATTGCTTCAACGATGCAGATCAGGTCACCCTCAGCGACCTTCTGGCCAACCTCAACGAGTAGCTTGAAGATCGTGCCTTGGATTGGTGAGGCAAGGCTGTCGCCGCCGCCACCAGAACCGCCGCCTGCTCGTGCGCTGCGGCTTGGCTTCTTTGCCGCGGCTGGCGCAGCAGCACCGCCACCACCGAAGGCCGGTCCTACAACCTTGACGTCGAATCGCCGGCCTGAAACCTCAACGAGGTAGTCATGAGCAACCTTCGGAGCGCCCTCCTCGTCACCGTCGCCAGCAGGCGCTTCGGCTGGTTCCGGCGCAGTTGATTTCAGCCATTCTTTGTCCTCAACTAGGTCACGGCAGGTTTCCGCATTTGCCCACTGCTCAGTCTTGAGGATTGCGCTGTGGAACGGCAGGAGCGTCGTCAGTTCGCCGATCTCGTACTCGCCGAGCGCCCTAATCATGCGCCTAGTGGCAGCTTCGCGATCTTCGTCCCAAACGATTAGCTTGGCAACCATTGGGTCGTAGGTCGGCGAGATCTCTGAGTTCGGACCAATGCCCGAGTCAACCCGCACGCCTGGACCGGAAGGCTCGCGGTAATTGGTGATCATCCCCGGTGCCGGAGTGAAGTTCTTCGCCGCGTTCTCAGCATTGATTCTGCACTCAATTGCATGACCGCTAAGCACAACATCCTCTTGGCTGATGCGCAATGGCTCGCCAGCGGCAATGCGAATCTGTTCCTTGACAATGTCAATCCCGGTGACCATCTCTGTCACGCAGTGCTCTACCTGAACGCGAGTGTTCATCTCAAGGAAGAAGTATTCGCCGTCCTGCATCAGTCCTTCGATCGTTCCAGCGGACTGGTAATCAACGGCCCGAGCGGCGTCTGTGGCGATTTTGCCAATCCGCTCGCGCATCTCGGCGTCGACCATTGGTGCCGGTGCCTCTTCAAGCAGTTTCTGATGGCGGCGCTGGATTGAGCAGTCGCGCTCGCCAAGGTGAATGACATTGCCCTGGCTGTCGGCGAGAATCTGAACTTCGATGTGCCGAGGATCTGGCAGGTAACGCTCGAGGTAGACGGTCGCGTCACCAAAGAACTTTTCGCCTTCGCGGGCGGCTCCCTCAAAGGCGTCCTGCAGTTCATCCTCGGTCAGCGCTACGCGGAAGCCCTTGCCGCCACCACCACCAGCTGCCTTAACGGCGACCGGATACCCGATCTCATCCTTGGCAATCTTGCGGGCATCCTCAACCGTCTCAACGGCCTCAGTTGTTCCGGGCACGATTGGTACGCCGGCCGCTGCCATCAGTTCGCGCGCCTTTGTCTTCGCACCCCTTGCATCAATCGCCGACGCGGGTGGCCCGATGAAGACAATGCCTCGGTCCTCAAGCGCCTTGGCGAATGCGGCGTTCTCAGCAAGGAAGCCGTAGCCGGGGTGGACAGCCTGCGCTCCGGAGCGCTCAACTGCATCAAGGATCTTCTCGATTACGAGGTAGCTCTCCGCCGCAGGTGCTGGGCCGAGCAGGTAGGCCTCGTCTGCACGCTTGACGTGCAGTGCATCGCGATCGGCCTCTGAGTAGACGGCAACAGTCTTGATGCCGAGCTCTTCGCAGGCGCGTTCAACTCGGACGGCGATCTCGCCACGGTTTGCGATCAGGATCTTTTCGAACATTCGGCGTGGGATCCTATCCGGCACTCGGATGGCGCGTTCCTTCGGGTGCAATTCGTGCCCACGAGGCAGGCTGTTTATTGAGCACGAATGCCCGCTGCAAGCTGTGAACTAAGCGGTCCACGGGTGTGGGTCGCCCCACTCGGTCGGCGAGTCAGCTTCGCGGTTAACGCCCTCATGTAGGGCGGCGCGTTGCCATGCCGGCAGCTTCGGGCCAGCCTTGATAGCCGCTGGTGCGGTCTGGCGCATGAACTGCTCAATCGCCGCGACGATTGCCGCCGCCTCCTCATCTGAGGCTGCGGGGGTAACTGATCTGATCTCTGAATCCACGGCAGCGACCCTAGCGCTCCGGCCGTCGGCCGGGCGCATTGGGTACCTACAGTCCGTTTAGAACCTCTAGGTGAGGCCGGGCTTGCCCGGTGCGACAGTCCAAGAGAACTTCGGCCGGAAGCCGTTCGTCTTCTTGGTCACATCGTTCTGGCTGAGGAAGGCGGCGTTTGTTCCGCCATCGGCCTTGATCGTCTTGATCCGACGCAGATCACACGTAAACCCGGTTGAACTTGCGGTTGCCCGCGCATACCCGTGGTGATCGGTATCGCCGTTGGCAAGCCATGGATTCGCCGAGAAGAGAATTCCGTAGGTTCCGGTCGAGGTCTTCGGATAGAGAGCAGTTGCCTCCGCCACGCTGCCAGTAAGACCACCGTCGCCAAGCCCCTGCGAGGTGATCGAGCCAGCTACAAACTCAGTTGCGACCGGCTTGCCGTCGCTGGTCTTGTACGTGGTTGCTCCGCCGGTCAACGCCTTGCTCTTGACCTGCTCTGGATCAACGACAACATCACCAGCTGCGAACAGGTGGACATCACCGGTGCAGAAGACGACATTCTTGATCGCGTTGTCGCGGATGTACTTGACAACCTCAACCCGTTCCTTCTGGTAACCCTGCCAAGAATCGAAGTTGTAGTACTGGGTGCTCGTGAACTTGGTGTTCATGATCATTACCTCGTTGGCGACGACCTTCCACGTTGCAGTTGAGGCCTTCAGCTTGCTCTTGAACCAAGCGAGCTGCGCCGTACCAAGGAACTTACGCGAAGCGTTGAGGTCCGAGCACTTGGCTGGATCAAGCAAAGCTGGGTCATTGCACGGCTGATCCTGGCGATACTGGCGCTGGTCGAGCAGGAAGATCTCAAGGTGCTTGCCGTAACGAACGTTGCGGTAGATGCGGCTTTCACCGCTGGCAATTGCTGCCTGGCCTGAAAGCGGTGTTGTGATCTTGGCGGTCGGCATCTTCTCGAAGAAGGCCTTGTAACCGTTGACCTTGCGCGTCGCATAGTTGCGTTCGGCTGGCAGTCCACCATTAGCGCCGGCACCACCTGCGTAGTTGTCCATCACCTCATGGTCGTCCCAGATCGAGTACATCGCGAAGTTCGCGTGCATGTCCTGAAGGTTGGGGTCTGAGCGGTAGAGGTCGTACTTGGCGCGGTAATCATCAAGAGTCTTTGCGACCTTGAAAGTGCCCGAGCCGTAGACAACGTCCTCACCGATGTTGTCATCGCGAACGCCGGTTGGCGATACGCCGGAGGCAGCGTGATAGCTCTCAGAGTAAATGTAGTCCCCAAGATTTATGACGAAATCAAAGTCCTCAGTTGCCATTGCCTTGTGGGCGTTGAAGTAACCGAAGGTGTAGTCCTGACAGGAGAAGAAGCCGTACTTGACAGCCTGCGTGCTGGTAGCTGGCAATGCTGTGCGGAAGCGGCCAACGCGGCTGTTGCTGGTTGAGGTGGCGAACCGGTAGTAGTACTGCGTGTAAGGGCTGAGACCGGTGATCTTCGTCTTAACGCTGTAGCGCGCCTGACCACCAACAACGTAGATGTTGGCGTCGGTGATCGGGATTATCGCGGTCTTAACAACGGTTGCAAACCCGGCACTCTTCGAGAGTTCGACCTGAACGCCGCCTGTACCCTCAGGGTCCACGATCGTCGTGATCAGAGTGATGTCGGTCGTTGTTGGCTCACCCGAAGCAACTCCATAGGGGAAGCTTCCACTTCTCAGGCCGACGAACCCGCCAGCTGTAGCGTTCTGCAGAACTGAGTTTGGAACGAGGATCCCTGCTGCTGTCGCCGCGCTACCTGCGACTACAAAACGACGGCGTGAAATGTGGCTTGACACGAAACTCTCCCCTAGATCGGTTGACCTTCTTACGGCAAAGCGTACACCTTCCACCAAGCCCGATGTGTCGGTTATGTGAACTAAAGAGGGATGTTGCCGTGCTTGCGCTTCGGTCCAGGCTCGCGCTTGGTCATCAGTGACTCAAGCTCCGTGATCAATCTTGGCCGTGTTTCGTGGGGAATGATCACGTCATCTACATAGCCGCGCTCGGCAGCCGAATAAGGATTTGCGAAGCGAGCCTTGTAGTCGTCCATCAGAACCTGGCGGCGGTCATCAGGCGTCGGGCTCTCAGCAATATCGCGGCGATAGATGATGTTGACCGCTCCCTCAGCACCCATAACGGCTACCTCAGCGGTCGGCCAAGCGACCGAGAAATCGGCGCCAAGATGCTTGGAGTTCATAACCACATAGGCGCCGCCGTAGGACTTACGAGTAATCACGGTCAACTTCGGCACCGTTGCCTCAGCAAAGGCATAGAGCAGCTTTGCGCCGCGCCGGATGATTCCCGCCCACTCCTGGCTGGTTCCTGGCAGGAAGCCGGGTACATCGCAGAAAGTCAGGATCGGAATGTTGAAGGCGTCGCAGGTGCGAACAAAGCGGGCGGCTTTTTCCGATGCGTCAATGTCGAGCACGCCAGCAAGCTGGTTTGGCTGATTGCCAACAATCCCAATTGGAATCCCATTCAGCCGTGAGAGGCCACAGATGATGTTCTTCGCAAAGTGCTCGTGCACCTCAAAGAATTCGCCGTCATCGACGATGTGGCCAACGACCGTCCGCATGTCATACGGCTTGTTCGGATTATCAGGAACAGCGCTGTCCAACTCCGGATCCATCCGCTTGGGATCATCGGTTGGCTCGACCCGTGGTGCTGCCTCAAGGTTGTTCTGCGGCAGGAAGGACATTAGGTAGCGGGCATCCTCAAGGCAGGAATCCTCATCCTCGCTCGCAAACTGCGCAACACCTGACTTCGAGTTGTGAGTCATCGCGCCGCCGAGCTCCTCGAAGGTTGACTCCTCACCGGTGACAGTCTTGATCACGTCAGGGCCGGTGATGAACATGTGACTCGTCTCCTTGACCATGAAGATGAAGTCAGTAATTGCCGGGCTGTAGACGGCGCCACCTGCACAAGGCCCCATGATCAAAGAGATCTGGGGGATTACGCCAGAAGACTTCACATTGCGAAGGAAGACATCTCCGTATGAGCCAAGCGAAACGACGCCTTCCTGGATGCGTGCGCCGCCGGAATCGTTGATGCCAATCACTGGGCAGCCGACCTTCGCCGCGAAATCCATGATCTTGCACATTTTCTCGCTCATAACCTCACCGAGCGAACCGCCAACAACCGTGAAGTCCTGACTGAAGATGGCGACCTGACGGCCATTGATCGTGCCGTGGCCGGTTACGACCGCATCACCCCAAGGGCGGTTCTTCTCCATTCCAAACTCGGTCGTGCGATGGCGGACGAAAGTGTCCACCTCAACGAATGAGTCCGGATCAAGCAACTTCTCAACGCGCTCGCGGGCCGTGTACTTGCCCTTTGCATGCTGCTTCTCAACTGCAGCCTCGGAGGCGGAGTGGG
>Ga0194042_1000128_pt1 | contig 22879 bp, 26 predicted proteins | sample JunL4412m_MetaG_FD_148974 | JGI IMG/M metagenome (GOLD analysis project Ga0194042, IMG submission 148974) | Anoxic zone freshwater microbial communities from boreal shield lake in IISD Experimental Lakes Area, Ontario, Canada - Jun2016-L442-12m | ecosystem: Environmental > Aquatic > Freshwater >...
GTGAACGGTCCCTTGTCGCTCCAGACCAGAGCAAGTTGGCCGGGGAAGGTCGCGATGATCGAGGTGAAGATCAGCAGCGACATTCCGTTACCGACACCGCGATCGGTGATGAGCTCGCCCATCCACATGACCACGGCAGTACCAGCAGTCAGACAGATCACCATCGACAGCACGATCCAGACCGACTGGTTCGGGATCAGCTTCTCGTTACAACCCGGGAGCAAGTTACCCGACCGAGCCAACGCGATGATCGCCGTCGACTGCAGCACGGCAAGTCCGATGGTGAGGTACCGCGTGTACTGGGTGATGGTCGCTTGACCCGATTGCCCCTCCTGCTTGAGTGCTTCAAGCCGCGGAATAACCACGGTGAGCAATTGCAGGATGATGCTGGCGGTGATGTACGGCATGATGCCGAGGGCGAACACCGACAGTTGCAGCAATGCCCCACCGCTGAAGAGGTTGACCAACCCCAGCAGGGGATTATCGGACGCACCGGCGATACACCGGCGCACCGCGCCATAGTCAACGCCTGGCGTCGGAACAGTCGAACCCAAACGGAAAACCGCAAGGACACCCATCGTGAACAGGATCTTCTTGCGAAGATCAGGTGTTCGGAACGCTGATGCGAAAGCGCTGAGCTGCACCCAATCCTCCTGTCCGGGCCGTTCGACTCGGTGAGCCGACTCCCCACTCTAACCCGAGCCCGTGGGCTCTGGATCAGACCTCGGTGACCGAACCGCCCGCGGCGGTGATCTTCGTACGTGCCGAGTCCGAGAACGCCTGCGCGCTGACCTGCACAGCAACGGCGATGTCACCCTGGCCAAGAACCTTGACCGGCTGACCACCACGCACTGCGCCCTTCTCGACCAAGTCGGCCACTGTCACAGCACCGCCCTGAGGGAAGAGCCGTTCGATCGCAGCAACGTTGACGACCTGGAACTCGACCCGGTTCGGGTTCGTGAACCCCTTGAGCTTGGGCAGACGCATGTGCATCGGCATCTGGCCGCCCTCGAAGTTCGCCGGCACCTGGTAACGCGCCTTCGTACCCTTGGTTCCGCGACCGGAGGTCTTACCCTTCGACGCTTCACCACGACCCTTACGAGTCTTGGCAGTCTTGGCTCCCGGTGCGGGGCGCAAGTGATGAAGCTTGAGCGTCATGCTGAGTCGACCTCCTCGACGGTCACCAAATGCTTGACCTTGTTGACCATCCCGCGAAACTCGGGACGGTCTTCCTTGATAACAACATCACCGATGCGCTTGAGACCGAGCGAACGCATCGAATTGCGTTGCTGGCTCGAGCCACCGATCGTTGAACGACGCTGGGTGACCTTCAGTTGCCCGCTCATGCGCCCATCCCAGCCGCTCGCGCACGCAGCAGTGCTGCGGGCGCAACATCTTCGAGGGGCAGGCCACGGCGAGCCGCAACTTCCTCGGGACGCTCGAGCATCTTCAACGCTGCCACCGTGGCATGAACCACGTTGATCGCGTTGTCGGAACCGAGCGACTTGGACAGCACATCGTGAATACCGGCGCACTCAAGCACGGCGCGCACTGGACCACCGGCGATAACACCGGTACCGGGCGACGCCGGACGAAGGAGCACCACACCGGCCGCTGCCTCTCCCGTGACCGGGTGAGGGATCGTGGCCTGAATACGGGGCACCTTAAAGAAGTTCTTCTTGGCCTCTTCAACACCCTTGGCGATCGCCGCGGGCACCTCCTTGGCCTTGCCGTAGCCGACGCCGACACTGCCGTCGCCGTCACCCACCACCACAAGTGCGGTGAAGCTGAAGCGTCGACCTCCCTTGACGACCTTGGACACTCGGTTGATGGTGACGACACGCTCGATGAATGACGACTTCTCGACATTCGACTGCCTGTCTTCGCGACGACCCCGGCGTTCTCCGCCTCCGGAGCCACCACCTGTGCCGCCACCTGTGCCACCACCGGTGCCACCACCGCGTTGGGCTGTAGCCATCTGCTGTTACCTCGTCTCTCGTCGACCGTCAGAACGCGAGGCCGCCCTCGCGGGCGCCCTCCGCGAGTGCCGCAATGCGACCGTGGTACTTGTTGCCGCCGCGGTCGAAGACCACGGCCTCGATGCCAGCCTTCTTGGCACGGTCAGCCACCAATTCGCCCACCTTGCGCGAACGGGCCGACTTGTCGCCATCGAGGGCACGTACGTCTGCCTCCATGGTCGATGCCGAGGCCAGCGTGCGGCCTTCCGTATCGTCGACCACCTGCGCGACGAGGTGCCGCGCCGAGCGGGTGACCACAAGACGAGGGCGTGCGGGCGTGCCCGACACCTTCTTGCGCACACGCACGTGACGACGCTTGCGCGCGACCGTGGTCTTGGACTCGAACTTGCCAAACTTTGTGACAGACATGGCTACTTGCCCGCCTTTCCGGCCTTGCGGCGAATAACTTCGCCCTCGTAGCGCACGCCCTTACCCTTGTACGGGTCAGGCTTACGCAGCTTGCGCAGGTTAGCGGCGACTTCGCCCACCTTCTGCTTGTCGATGCCCTCGACATGGAATCGGGTGGGCGTCTCAACGCTGAAGGTGATGCCATCCGGAGGAACGATCTCGACCGGGTGGCTGTATCCGAGGGCGAACTCGAGGTCTTGACCCTTGGCAACCACGCGGTAACCAGTACCGGAGATTTCCAGGGTCTTCTTGTAGCCGTCGGTTACTCCGATGACCATGTTGGCCACCAAGGTGCGCGACAGGCCGTGCAGTGAGCGACTAGCGCGCTCATCGTTGGGGCGGGTCACTTCAAGGGTGCCGTCGTCCTGCTTGGCCACGACGATGGGCTCAGCCACCACGTGAGACAGCGTGCCCTTGGGACCCTTGACCGTCACCGTCTGGCCGTCGATTGACACATCGACGCCAGAAGGCACAGTGATAGGAAGTCGTCCGATACGTGACATGTCGTTTACTCCCTCACCAGACGTAGGCGAGGACTTCCCCACCCACGCCTTTCTTTGCGCACTGACGGTCGGTCAGTAGTCCGGTGGAGGTAGAAATGATCGCGATACCAAGGCCACCGAGCACACGCGGAAGAGACGTGCTCTTCGCGTAGACACGTAGACCAGGCTTGCTCACGCGGCGCACACCCGCAATGGAGCGCTCACGGTTCGGCCCGTACTTGAGGTCGATTACCAATGAACTTCCAACGGTCGCGTCCTGAACGCTCCAGCCCGCGATGTATCCCTGCTCCTTGAGGATCTCGGCAATTCCAACCTTGATCTTCGAGTGGGGCATCGTGACCTGGTCGTGATAGGCCGAATTGGCATTACGCACACGCGTCAGCATGTCGGCAATCGGGTCAGTCATCGTCATGGTCGTGGATCTCTCTCCCGCCGTGGTATCTACCGGACACTCCGGTGGACCTGCGACGTATTGGAACTACCAGCTGCTCTTGGTGATACCGGGAAGCTCGCCGCGGTGTGCCATCTCGCGAAGGCAGATGCGGCAGAGGCCGAACTTCTTGTAGACCGAATGCGGCCGACCGCAGCGGGTGCAGCGGGTGTAACCGCGCACCTTGAACTTCGGCGTCTTGTTCGCCTTGTTGACCAGGGCCTTCTTCGCCATCTGTCAGATCTCCTTGAACGGGAAGCCGAGCAGCCGAAGCAGCGCGCGTCCCTGGTCGTCGTTCGGGGCGGTGGTGACAATGGTGATGTCCATGCCGCGCACCCGGTCGATGCTGTCCTGGTCGATCTCGTGGAACATTGACTGCTCGTTGAGACCGAAGGTGTAGTTGCCGCTGCCGTCGAACTGCTTGGGCGAAAGGCCGCGGAAGTCACGGATGCGGGGTAGAGCGATCGACACCAGTCGGTCGAGGAACTCCCACATGCGGTCGCCTCGCAGCGTGACGTGCGCACCGATCGGCATACCCTCACGCAACTTGAACTGCGCGATGGACTTGCGGGCCTTGGTGACCTGCGGCTTCTGACCAGTGATGGTCGCGAGGTCGCGAATGGCGCCCTCGATCAACTTGGAATCGCGGGCCGCCTCACCCACACCCATGTTGACCACAACCTTGACCACACCGGGCACCTGCATGACGTTCGCGAATTCGAACTCCTCACGCAGCGCCGGCACAATCTCGGCCTTGTAACGGGTCTTGAGGCGGGGAACCTCAGTGACGGTTGCCATCAGACGTCCTTACCCGTGCGCTTGGAAATGCGCACACTTCGCTCGACCTCGTACGTCGTCCCGTCGGGACGGCGCTTCTCGACCTTTTCCTTGCGACTGCCGATCCTGGTGGGGCGACCGTCTTCGGGGTCGATCACCATTACGTTGGACACGTGGATCGGTGCTTCCTGAGTGATGATGCCGCCCGCCTTGGCACCGCGGTCAGTCTGCGACACCTTGACGTGCTTCTTGATCCGGTTGACACCTTCAACAAGTACCCGGCTGGTCTCAGGCAGAACCTTGATTACCTTGCCCTTGGCGCCCTTGTCCTTACCGGTGATCACCTGGACGGTGTCGCCCTTACGCACTCCCATTGACGACGCCATGACTACAGCACCTCCGGGGCGAGCGAAATGATCTTCATGAACTTCTTGTCGCGCAGCTCGCGACCCACTGGGCCGAAGATGCGGGTTCCGCGGGGCTCGTTCTCGCCCTTGAGGATGACGGCGGCGTTTTCGTCAAAGCGGATGTAGGAGCCGTCGGGGCGTCGGCGCGACTTCACAGTGCGCACGATGACCGCCTTCACAACCTCACCCTTCTTGACGTTGCCACCGGGGATGGCGTCCTTTACCGTGGCGACGATCACGTCGCCAATGCCTGCGTAGCGACGCCCTGAACCGCCGAGGACACGGATGCACAAGATCTCCTTGGCACCGGTGTTGTCGGCGACTCGCAGTCGCGACTCTTGCTGGATCACGTCACTCCCCTACCCTTACTTAGCCTTCTCAAGGACTTCAACCACACGCCACCGCTTGGTGGCCGACAGTGGCTTGGTCTCCATCAGCAGGACCCGATCACCCACACCGCAGACGTTGGATTCGTCATGCGCCTTGAGCTTGCTCGTGCGTCGCACGACCTTGCCGTAGAGCGGGTGCTTGAAGCGGTCTTCGACCGCGACGACGACCGTCTTGTCCATCTTGTCGCTCACGACGTAGCCCTCGCGGACCTTGCGCTCGCCACGTTGCGTGTCAGTCATTGCGTCCTTCGTCTCGTCGCTCATGCGGCACCGCCCGCGTACGCGGTAATGCCAAGCTCACGCTCACGCATGATCGTGTAGATGCGCGCGATGTCCTTGCGAACCGCACGCAACCGTCCGTGGTTCTCGAGCTGGCCTGTTGCGCCCTGGAAGCGGAGGTTGAACAACTCCTCCTTGCATTCCTTGAGCTTGGTGACCAGTTCGTCGTCACTCAGGTTGCGCAGTTCACCCGCGTCAGTTCCGGCAGCCATCAGTTCTCACCAACCTCGCGCCGGATGATCCGGCACTTCATCGGGAGCTTGTGCGCAGCACGCTTAAGTGCCTCCTGCGCAGTCTTCTCATTGGGGTAGCTCAATTCGAACATCACGCGACCGGGCTTGACGTTCGCCACCCACCACTCGGGTGAACCCTTACCGGAACCCATGCGGGTTTCAGCAGGCTTCTTGGTGAGCGGACGGTCGGGGTAGATCGTGATCCACACCTTGCCGCCACGGCGAATGTGCCGCGTGATGGCAATACGAGCGGACTCAATCTGACGGTTGGTGACATAAGCGGGCTCAAGAGCCTGCAGTCCCCACTCTCCGAAGGTCACACGGGTACCACCGGTGGCAGCGCCCGTACGTCCCGGGTGGTGCTGCTTGCGGTGCTTAACCCGACGAGGAATCAGCATGGATCAGCCCTCCTGAGTCTCAACTGCGGCAGGGGTCTCGACAACAGCCTCAACCGGTGCTTCGACAACAGCCTCAACCGCGGGCGCCTCTTCGCGACGACGTGCGCCACCAGGACGTGCCGGCGGACGCTCACGGCGCTGACCCAAGCGTGCGGCAGCCGCAGCGGCTTCACGCTCAGCGCGGGTTGCCAGTGCATCGCCCTTGTAGATCCACACCTTGACACCGATGCGACCGAAAGTGGTCTTGGCCTCGAAGAAGCCGTAGTCGATGTCGGCGCGCAGTGTGTGCAGCGGAACGCGGCCTTCACGGTAGAACTCGGTGCGGCTCATTTCGGCACCACCGAGGCGACCGGAGACCTGCACTCGGATTCCCTTGGCACCAGCCTTGAGCGTTCCCTGCATCGACTTGCGCATTGCGCGTCGGAACGACACGCGACTGCTCAACTGCTCGGCAACACCTTGCGCAACCAACTGCGCGTTCATCTCGGGGTTCTTGACCTCGAGGATGTTGAGCTGCACCTGCTTGCCGGTGAGTTCCTCAAGAGTGCCGCGCAACTTCTCGGCCTCCTGGCCACGGCGACCGATGACGATGCCGGGGCGTGCGGTGTGAATGTCGATGCGAACTCGGTCACGGGTGCGCTCGATCTCGACCTTGGCAATACCGGCCCGCTCCATGCCATCGGTGAGGAGTCGACGAATCTTGACGTCCTCTTCAATGTAGTCGCGGTAGCGCTGTCCGGGCTTGGTCGAGTCAGCAAACCAACGTGACGAGTAGTCAGTGGTGATACCGAGGCGGAAGCCGTGCGGATTGATCTTTTGGCCCATGTCAGTCCTTCTCTCCTGCGTCGGCGCTAGCGGCCTTGCTCGTTTCAGCGGGCGCCTTCGCCGGCTTCGGGGTGGCCTTCTTCGCCGTCTTTGCGGCGGTCGGGCGAGCAACCGGGGTGCGGGACTCAACCACGATCGTGATGTGGCTGGTGCGCTTGCGGATGCGAGCTGCACGACCCTGGGCGCGCGGCCGGAACCGCTTCATCGTGGGGCCTTCGTCAACGTACGCCTCGGAGACCACCAAGGTGGCCGCATCGAGGTTGTGGTTATTGGTTGCGTTCGCCACAGCACTGTCGAGCACCTTGCCGACCGGCTCGCTCGCAGCCTGAGGCGCGAACGCCAACACCGCCTGGGCCTCGGCCGCGGGCAAACCTCGAATGAGGTCGACCACGCGTCGGGCCTTCATGGGCGTGACACGCACGTAGCGTGCCTGGGCCCTGGCCTCCATCGTTTTCTCCGTTCGGTCGGTCGTCAAATCGTGCTCAGTCAACTCGTGTGCACGAGATGTCCGTTGGTGGGCCGGGCGCCTGCGTGGGCACCCCGTCACCCGGTGGTGCTAGCGGCGCTTAGCCTTGCGGTCGTCCTTGATGTGCCCCTTGAAGGTGCGCGTGGGAGCGAATTCGCCGAGCTTGTGGCCAACCATGTTTTCGGACACGAAGACGGGAATATGCTTACGTCCGTCGTGCACGGCAATGGTGTGCCCGAGCATGGCCGGAACGATCATTGAGCGGCGCGACCAGGTTTTGATCACGTTACGTGTGCCCTTGTCGTTCTGCGACTCCACCTTCTTGAGCAGGTGGTCGTCGACGAACGGGCCCTTCTTCAGACTGCGCGGCATCGTGATCCTCTATCGCTTCTTGCCGGTCTTGCGGCGGCGGACGATGAACTTGTCACTCGGCTTGTTGTGCTTACGAGTACGACCTTCGGGCTTACCATTCGGGTTCACCGGGTGGCGCCCTCCGGAAGTCTTACCTTCACCACCACCATGCGGGTGGTCGACCGGGTTCATGGCCACACCGCGAACCGTCGGGCGCTTGCCCTTCCAGCGGTTACGGCCAGCCTTACCCCAGTTGATGTTGGACTGCTCGGCGTTGCCGACCTCACCGATGGTGGCGCGGCAGCGCAGATCAACGTTGCGGATTTCACCCGAGGGCAGCCGAAGCTGCGCGTAGGGGCCATCCTTGGCGACAAGCTGAATGCTGGCACCGGCGGAGCGGGCCATCTTGGCACCACCACCCGGACGCAGTTCAACCGCGTGGATAACGCTACCGACGGGGATATTACGCAGCGGCAGGTTGTTACCGGGCTTGATGTCAGCCGACGGGCCGGTCTCAATACGGTCGCCCTGCTTGAGCTTGTTCGGCGCAATGATGTAGCGCTTCTCGCCATCGGCGTAGTGCAGCAGCGCGATGCGAGCGGTGCGGTTGGGGTCGTACTCAATGTGAGCGACCTTGGCCGGCACGCCATCCTTATCAGCACGCTTGAAGTCGATGATGCGGTAGGCACGCTTGTGGCCACCACCTTGGTGACGGGCGGTGATATGACCGGAGTTGTTACGGCCACCCTTCTTCGGCAACGGGCGCACGAGTGACTTCTCAGGCTCGTCGCGGGTGATCTCGACGAAGTCGGCAACGCTCGAGCCGCGACGGCCCGGTGTTGTCGGCTTGTACTTGCGGATTCCCATGGTGGTGTCCTGGTCTCTCGTCTCGTGTGTCGTCTCTGCCAGCGTTAGCTGACAGGTCCGCCGAAGATGTCGATGCGCTCGCCGGAGGCGATGCTGACGATGGCGCGCTTGGTGTCGTTGCGCTTACCGAAACCCTGGCGGGTGCGGATGCGCTTGCCTTGACGGTTGAGGGTGTTGACGTTCAGCACTCGCACGCCGAACACATCTTCGACCGCCTGCTTAATCTGGGTCTTGTTCGCATCCTTGCGCACCAAGAACGTGTACTTGTTCTCGTCTAGAAGTGCGTAGCTCTTTTCAGAGACGACCGGTGCGAGCAGGATGTCGCGGGGATCGACGATTCTCATGACGAGACCTCCTCGGTGGTTGCTGCGGCCTCAGACTCAGTGGCAACAGCCTTGACTGCCTTGCCCTTGGCAGGACCGGCGATGAAGGCGTCGAGCGAAGCACTGGTGAACACGACGTCGTCCGAGATCAGCACGTCGTACGTGTTGAGCTGGTCGGGGGCGAGCACGTGGACATTGCTCAGGTTACGAAGGCTCAACCACGAGGCCTGATCTTCGCGCGTCACAACGACCAGCACATTGCGGCTGCTCGCTACCGTGGCGAGGATTGCGAGAGCGGCCTTAGTAGAGGGAGTGTCACCCTCAACAATCGAACTCAGAACGTGCACCCGGCCGCCACGTGCGCGGTCGCTGAGGGCTCCGCGCAGGGCGGCGACCTTCATCTTCTTGGGGGTGCGCTGTTCGTAGTTGCGCGGCGTCGGGCCGTGCACCACGCCACCACCGGTGAACTGAGGTGCGCGAGTCGAACCCTGGCGGGCGCGACCGGTGCCCTTCTGCTTGTAAGGCTTACGACCACCACCGCGCACTTCTCCGCGCGACTTGGTGTCGTGGGTGCCCTGACGCGCAGCGGCCAGCTGCGCGACGACAACCTGGTGGATCAACGGCACGTTGATCTGCACGTCGAACAACTCCGCAGGTAGCTCAACGGAGCCACTCTTGGTGCCGGTCGGCGAGAGAACGTCAATGGCAGTCATGACTTCCCTTTCACGGCGTTGCGCACGAGCACAAGTCCGCCGGTGGGGCCGGGAACGGCACCCTTGACGAGGATGAGACCGCGCTCGGCGTCGACGGCCTGAATGGTGAGGTTCTGAGTCGTCTGACGAACGCCACCCATCCGGCCGGCCATCCGCATGCCCTTGAACACGCGACCGGGGGTGGAGCACCCGCCGATCGAACCAGGCTTGCGGTGGTTCTTGTGAGAACCGTGTGACGAGCTCACGCCGTGGAAGCCGTGACGCTTCATGACACCGGCGTAACCCTTGCCCTTGGTGGTTGCAGTGACGTCGATGGACGAACCCGCCTCGAAGACATCAGCACCTACCTCTTGACCCACCGTGTACTCAGATGCATTGTCGGTGCGGATCTCAAGGATGTGACGGCGGGGAGTGACCCCAGCCTTCTCGAACTGACCGCGCATGGGCTTGGTGACCTTGCGGGGGTCGATAGCACCGAAGCCCAGTTGAACGGCACTGTAGCCGTCGACCTCAGGGGTTCGTACTGCCGTGACCACACAGGGTCCAGCCTCAATAACGGTCACGGGGACGACACGGTTGTCGTCTGCCCAGACCTGGGTCATTCCGAGCTTGCGCCCGAGGATGCCCTTCATGTTGCTCGCCATGATCGTTGTCCTCGTCTACAGCTTGATCTCGATGTCGACACCGGCCGGAAGGTCGAGTCGCATCAGCGAGTCAACCGTCTTGGGCGTGGGGTCGATGATGTCGATGAGCCGCTTGTGCGTGCGCATCTCGAAGTGCTCGCGCGAATCCTTGTACTTATGCGGCGACCGGATTACGCAGTACACATTCTTCTCCGTCGGCAGCGGCACCGGGCCTGCGACCTTCGCACCAGTTCGAAGCACCGTATCGACGATTTTGCGTGCCGATGTGTCGATGACCTCGTGGTCGTAAGCCTTGAGCCTGATGCGGATCTTCTGTCCCGCCATCTGCGTCGCTCGATTCCTTGGGTTGCTGCGGCTGCTGGTTATCGGTGGTGTGGGTGGGGGCGGCGAACCGCCCCCACCCGTCGATCACAGGAGGATCTTGATGACCCGGCCCGCACCTACGGTGCGGCCACCCTCACGGATAGCGAACCGAAGTCCCTCTTCCATGGCGATGGGCTGGATCAGTGCGACCTTCATCTGGGTGTCGTCTCCCGGCATGACCATCTCCTTGCCCTCAGGCAATTCGACAACGCCGGTGACGTCGGTGGTGCGGAAGTAGAACTGCGGGCGGTAGTTCTGGAAGAACGGCGTGTGGCGGCCACCCTCGTCCTTGCTCAGGATGTAGACCTGAGCGTCGAACTCGGTGTGAGGCGTCACTGAACCGGGCTTGCAGATGACCTGACCGCGCTCGACGTCTTCACGCTTGGTACCGCGCAGGAGCAGACCGACGTTCTCACCGGCCTGGCCCTCGTCAAGCAACTTACGGAACATCTCGACTCCGGTGACCGTGGTCTTCGCGGCCGGGCCGGGGCGGATGCCCACGATTTCGATTTCCTCGTTGACCTTGACGATGCCGCGCTCGATACGACCGGTGACGACGGTTCCGCGACCGGTGATCGTGAACACATCCTCGACGGGCATCAGGAAGGGCTTGTCAACGTCGCGCTCGGGCGTCGGGATGTACGCGTCAACCGCGGCCATCAGCTCGAGAACAGTCTCGCCCCACTTCGCGTCGCCGTTCAGCGCCGGGAAGGCAGCAACGCGCACCACAGGGATGTCGTCGCCGGGGAACTCGTAGGTCGACAGGAGCTCGCGCACCTCAAGCTCGACGAGCTCAAGGATTTCCTCGTCGTCAACCATGTCGCACTTGTTGAGTGCAACAACGATCGAGGGCACACCCACCTGGCGGGCCAGAAGCACGTGCTCCTTGGTCTGAGGCATCGGGCCGTCAGTGGCGGCGACCACGAGGATCGCACCGTCCATCTGAGCAGCACCGGTGATCATGTTCTTGATGTAGTCGGCGTGACCAGGGCAGTCGACGTGCGCGTAGTGCCGCACCTCGGTCTGGTACTCGACGTGCGCGATCGAAATCGTGATACCGCGCTGACGCTCCTCCGGTGCCTTATCGATCTGGTCGAAAGGCGTGAAGGGGTTGACGTCCGGGTACTTGTCGTGAAGCACCTTCGTGATGGCCGCCGTCAGCGTGGTCTTGCCATGGTCAATGTGACCGATGGTGCCGATGTTGACGTGCGGCTTGGTGCGCTCGAACTTCGCCTTAGCCACTTCGGGTCCTCCTGGATCTGGGTCTTCCGACCGTCACTCGACGGGCCGTGTGTTGTTCTGTTCGGTTGTTCCCGGTCACCACGTCCGTGTGGGACACCGGAGTCGTGGTGCTATTCGCCCTTCGCCTTCGCGATGATCTCGGTTGCGACGTTCTGGGGAACCTGTGCGTAAGAGTCGAACTGCATGGAGTAGCTCGCCCGTCCTTGAGTGCGGCTACGAAGGTCTCCCACGTAACCGAACATTTCCGAAAGCGGAACCACCGCGCGGATGACCCGCGCACCAGACCGCTCATCCATCGACTGGATCTGACCCCGTCGGGAGTTCAGGTCGCCGATGACATCACCCATGAAGTCTTCGGGCGTGGTGACCTCAACGGCCATCATCGGCTCGAGGAGTGCAGGGCCGGCACGACGTGCCGCTTCCTTGAAGACCATCGAACCGGCGATCTTGAACGCCATTTCCGATGAGTCAACGTCGTGGTAGGCACCGTCAGTCAGCGTGGCTTTCACGTCGACCATGGGGTAGCCGGCGAGAATGCCGTACTCCATGGCGTCCTGAATACCCGCATCGACCGAAGGGATGTATTCGCGCGGAATGCGACCACCGCTGACCGCGTTCACGAACTCGTAGCCGACCTCCGACTCACCTTCGGAACCAGTTGCAGGCTCGAGGTTGATGATGACGCGGGCGTACTGACCCGAACCACCGGTCTGCTTCTTGTGCGTGTACTCGACCTTCTCGACCTTCTTGGTGATGGTCTCGCGGTAGGCCACCTGCGGCTTGCCGACGTTGGCCTCGACGTTGAATTCGCGGCGCATGCGGTCGACGAGCACCTCAAGGTGCAACTCGCCCATTCCGGCGATGATCGTCTGACCGGTCTCTTCGTCTGTGCGCACCTGGAAGGTGGGGTCTTCGTCAGAAAGCCGCTGAATGGCGGTTCCGAGCTTCTCTTGGTCACTCTTGGTCTTCGGCTCAATGGCGACGTGGATAACGGGAGCCGGGAAGTTCATCGACTCAAGAACCACGGGCTTCGCTGAATCGCACAGAGTTTCACCGGTGGTGGTGTCTTTCAGACCCATCACGGCTACGATCTGGCCGGCGCCCACCGATGCAATTTCTTCGCGCTTGTTCGCGTGCATTCGGTAGATCTTGCCGATGCGCTCCTTGCGGTCCTTGGTGCTGTTGAGCACCTGGGTTCCGGTCTCGAGCAAGCCCGAGTAGATGCGCAGGTAGGTGAGCTTGCCCAGGTGCGGGTCGCTCATGATCTTGAAGGCGAGAGCGCTAAAGGGCTCGGACTCGCTCGGCTGACGCTCAATCACGATGTCTTCGTGACCTGGCTTGTGGCCGGAGATCGCGTCGACGTCGAGCGGCGAAGGAAGGTAGGCGACCACAGCGTCGAGCATGGGCTGCACGCCCTTGTTCTTGAACGCGGAACCCGTGAGAACCGGCGTGAGCTTGTCGGCCAACGTTGAACGACGAATCGCGGCCTGGATGTCTTCGACGGTGAGTACTTCGCCGTCGAGGTACTTCTCGGCGATCGCATCGTCAGCGTCGGTGAGCGTCTCAATCAGCTTCTCGCGCCACTCGGCAGCAGCGTCGGCGAGGTCGGCGGGAACGTCTTCGTTCGTGTAGTCCTCACCCTTTTGGGTCTCGCCACGCCACACCAGAGCGCGCATCGTGATGAGATCAACGACACCGATGAAGTCGCCCTCAGAGCCGATCGGAATCTGCAGAACCAGCGGCGTCGCACCCAAGCGACTCACGATCATGTCGACACACATGTAGAAGTCTGCGCCGGTGCGGTCGAGCTTGTTGACGAAACAGATGCGAGGCACGTTGTATCGGTCGGCCTGACGCCACACCGTCTCACTCTGGGGCTCAACACCAGCGACACCGTCGAACACTGCAACAGCACCGTCGAGGACGCGCAGCGAACGCTCAACCTCAACCGTGAAGTCAACGTGGCCGGGCGTGTCAATGATGTTGATGTTGTAGCCCTTCCACTCACAGGTGGTGGCCGCAGAAGTAATGGTGATGCCGCGCTCTTGCTCCTGCTCCATCCAGTCCATGGTGGCTGCGCCGTCGTGAACTTCACCGATCTTGTAGTTCATGCCGGTGTAGAACAGGATGCGCTCGGTCGTCGTGGTTTTGCCCGCGTCGATGTGCGCCATGATCCCGATGTTGCGGGTCTTGGCGAGGTCGAGGGTCGTGGCGGTCGACACGAGTTTCTCCTGAAGCTTGGCGGAACGTGGGTGAATGGATTACCAGCGGTAGTGCGCGAAGGCCTTGTTGGACTCGGCCATCTTGTGCGTGTCTTCGCGCTTCTTCACTGCGGCCCCAAGGCCGTTGGACGCGTCGAGGATTTCGTTCATGAGTCGCTCGGTCATCGTCTTCTCGCGACGGCCGCGTGAATACTGGATGAGCCAGCGAAGGGCCAGCGTGGTGCTGCGGCCAGCGCGCACCTCAACAGGCACCTGGTACGTGGCGCCACCGACACGACGTGAGCGCACCTCAAGGGTGGGCTTGACGTTGTCGAGCGCACGCTTGAGCGTGACGACGGGGTCGGCACCGGTCTTCTCGCGGCAGCCTTCGAGAGCGCCGTAGACGATGGTTTCGGCCGTCGACTTCTTGCCGTCGAGCAGCACCTTGTTCACCAACTGAGTCACCAGCGTTGAGCTGTAGACCGGGTCGCTGACAATCGGCCGCTTCGGAGCGGGTCCCTTGCGAGGCATTAGCCCTTCTCCTTCTTCGCGCCGTAACGGCTGCGTGCCTGCTTGCGACCCTTAACGCCCTGGGTGTCAAGCGCACCGCGGATGATCTTGTAACGCACACCGGGAAGGTCCTTCACACGGCCGCCACGCACGAGCACGATTGAGTGCTCCTGCAGGTTATGGCCGACACCCGGGATGTAGGCAGTGACCTCGATCTGCGACGTGAGCCGCACACGTGCCACCTTGCGAAGCGCCGAGTTGGGCTTCTTGGGCGTGGTCGTGTACACGCGAGTGCACACCCCGCGGCGCTGAGGGCTTCCCTTAAGCGCGGGCGTGGTGTTCTTCGCCACCTTGTCCTGACGGCCCTTGCGGACCAACTGCTGGATCGTGGGCAACGCTGCCTCTTTCGTCGAGTGCTCCCGGGTGGGGGCCGCTGGTGGAACTGGGCTTACGGTCGTTCTGCGGTCAAACTCCCGACCCACGCGGTCGGGTGTGTCGGGCGGCAGACGTACCCGCACGACGTTCATGTCGTAGAGATTCTCGGGCGCCGTCAGGCGCCGAGGTGCGCACCTCGGGAAGTGGCGCACTCAAAGACGTACCTGAGGGGTCAGGCACAGGTCACTACGGTACCCGGGGGCTCGCGGAGAGTCAAAACGGGGGTCCCCTTGGGGGCTCGCCGTGCCCGAAGCAAGTGGTGCCGACATCGTAATACTGTCCGTTTTGCGCTGTTTCACGACGTCCACTGGGCAATCCACCCACATCAACGCAGCGGAACGTGGCGCATCTCACCACGATAGCCCCGCGGAATCCCGACATACTCCCCGAATGAGGCCGCTGGTAGACGCCGTCATATCGGGCGACGACTTAGCTCGTTGGTTCTGGACGAAAGCCGAACTCGTGACGATTGCTCGTCGGTTAGGTGTTCGGCAAACAGGATCAAGCCCTGTGCCAATTGAGCTTTGTAGCCTTGGGCAGCTCGACATGCGAGCACTGCCCCCGTCTCCGCACCCATTGGCGATCAGTTCGTGTGGAACCGTTTCGTGCGCGGCTGGTGGCAGTCACACCCCACCGGCACACGCGCGGAACTGTTGGCCCAGTGGACGATCGAGCGAGCCCTCGAGCGCCCACCAGTTGACTGAGGGTGACAACGAAGGAAGGGGAGCCGGTTTCCCGACTCCCCTTCCTTAAAACCGTGGTGCGATCAGCGGTAGCCACCGATGTCGAACTCTTCGAGCCGAACCGCTTCACCCGAACCCTGGCCGAAGCCGGAGTAGTCGAGATCTTCGTAGCTCGACAGCGACGCGTACATCGCAGCCTTCGCTTCTTCGGTGGGCTCAACCTTGACGTTGCGGTAGCGGGGAAGACCCGTACCTGCCGGGATGAGCTTACCTAGGATGACGTTCTCCTTGAGGCCGAGCAGCGGGTCACTCTTAGCGTGAATCGCCGCATCGGTGAGCACCCGGGTGGTCTCCTGGAAGGAGGCCGCCGAGAGCCACGATTCTGTTGCGAGCGACGCCTTGGTGATACCCATCAATTCGGGACGCCCAGAGGCAGGCTGGCCGCCTTCAGACACCACGCGACGGTTGGTGGTCTCAAACAGGCCACGCTCGACCAGTTCTCCAGCGAGGAAGCCCGCGTCACCCGACTCGATGATCGTGATGCGCTTGAGCATCTGGCGCACGATTACCTCGATGTGCTTGTCGTGAATCGACACACCCTGTGAGCCGTAGACCTTCTGGACCTCTTCGACCAAGTGCACCTGAGCGGCACGCTGACCGAGAATGCGCAGGATCTCCTTGGGGTCAACCGCACCGACGATGAGCTGGGCGCCCACCTCGACGTGCTGACCGTCTTCGACGCGCAAACGTGAACGCTTCGACACCGGATACGCCTGCTCTTCTGAACCGTCATCAGGGGTGATGACGATCTTGCGCACCTTCTCGGAGTCATCGATGCTGACGCGACCGGCGCTCTGGCTGATCGGTGCCACACCCTTGGGGGTGCGAGCCTCGAACAACTCGACGACGCGAGGAAGACCGTGCGTGATGTCTTCACCCGCCACACCACCGGTGTGGAAGGTACGCATAGTCAGCTGGGTTCCGGGCTCACCAATCGACTGAGCGGCGATGATGCCCACGGCCTCACCGACGTCAACGATCTTGCCCGTGGCCATCGACCGGCCGTAGCACATCGCACACGTGCCAACCTTGCTCTCGCAGGTGAGGACTGAGCGCAATTTGAGCTCAGTAATACCGCCGGCAACAAGAGCGTCAACCATAGCAACGCTGACGAGGTCGCCCGCGCGGCCGACGATTTCGCCGCCCACTCGTACTTCCTCGGCAAGCACACGAGCAGCCGATGAGGAGTCCACGTCATCGCGGCGACGGAGGTTACCGTCGGGGCCTTCTTCGGCGATGGGAACCATCAGACCGCGATCGGTCTCACAGTCAACTTCGCGAATGATGACGTCCTGCGACACGTCGACGAGTCGACGAGTCAGGTAACCCGAGTCAGCAGTACGCAGGGCGGTGTCAGCCAGACCCTTTCGCGCACCGTGCGTCGAGATGAAGTACTCGAGCACCGACAAGCCTTCACGGAAGTTCGACTTGATCGGACGCGGAATGATTTCACCCTTGGGGTTAGAGACCAGTCCGCGCATACCGGCGAGCTGCCGGATCTGCATCAAGTTACCGCGAGCACCGGAGTCAGCCATCTGGAAGATGGGGTTCTCCTTGCTGAAGTTGCGCTCCATCGCCTTGGCGATGTCGTCGGTGGCACGTGTCCAGATCTCAATGAGTTCTTGACGACGCTCGGAGTCGGCGACCAGGCCGCGCTCGTAATCGCGCTGCACCTTGTCGGCCTTCTCTTCTGCCGCACGAAGAAGTTCGTCCTTCTCCGGCGGTACAACGACATCCTCAATCGACACCGTCACGCCTGAGCGCGTAGCCCAGCGGAAGCCGAGGTCCTTGAGGTTGTCGAGGGTCGCGGCGACCACGACCTTGGGAGCACGCTCGGACAGATCGTTGACGATCTCGCCGAGTGCCTTCTTGCCCACCACCTGGTTGACGAATGGGTAGTTCTCGGGAAGCGCCTCGTTGAACAGGGCGCGACCGAGGGTGGTCTCGAGCAGGAACGGGTCGCCGGGCTGCCAATTCTCGGGAGCTTCCCAGCCAGCTGGCGGGGTAACGCCGATGAGCCGGATACGCACCATGGCGCGCAGTGACAACACGCGAGTGTCATACGCCATCAACGCTTCAGAAACGTTGGTGAACGCGCGGCCTTCGCCCTCGCCGCCAACATCGTGCCCGGTGAGGTGGTAGATGCCGAGGACCATGTCCTGCGTCGGCATCGTGACCGGCTTACCGTCTGATGGCTTGAGGATGTTGTTCGACGACAGCATCAAAATGCGGGCTTCGGCCTGTGCTTCAGCCGATAGCGGCAAGTGCACCGCCATCTGGTCACCGTCGAAGTCTGCGTTGAACGCAGTACACACGAGCGGGTGAATCTGAATGGCCTTGCCCTCAATGAGCAGCGGCTCGAAAGCCTGAATACCAAGGCGGTGCAGGGTTGGTGCGCGGTTGAGCATCACCGGGTGCTCGCCGATGACCTCTTCGAGCACGTCCCACACGACCGGGCGCGAACGCTCGACCATGCGCTTGGCGCTCTTGATGTTCTGCGCGTGGCTGAGGTCGACAAGACGCTTCATGACGAAGGGCTTGAAGAGCTCGAGCGCCATCTGCTTGGGCAGACCGCACTGGTGCAGTTTGAGCTGCGGGCCAACAACGATGACCGATCGACCGGAGTAGTCGACGCGCTTTCCGAGCAGGTTCTGACGGAAGCGTCCCTGCTTGCCCTTGAGCATGTCAGAGAGCGACTTGAGGGGACGGTTACCCGGACCCGTGACGGGACGACCACGGCGACCGTTGTCGAACAGCGCATCAACGGCTTCCTGCAGCATGCGCTTCTCGTTGTTAACGATGATCTCGGGAGCACCGAGATCGAGCAGACGCTTGAGGCGGTTGTTGCGGTTGATGACACGACGGTAGAGGTCGTTGAGGTCGGACGTTGCGAACCGGCCACCGTCAAGTTGCACCATGGGGCGCAGGTCGGGCGGGATCACCGGGACGCAGTCGAGCACCATGGCCATGGGGGTGTTCGTCGTAGTGAGGAACGCCGACACGACCTTCAGACGCTTGAGGGACCGGGTCTTCTTCTGTCCCTTGCCGGTCTTGATGATCTCCTTGAGCTTCTCCGCCTCGGCTTCGAGATCGAAGGTCTCAAGACGACGCTGGATTGCCGCCGCACCCATGCCGCCCTCGAAATAGCCACCGAAACGGTCGCGCATTTCGCGGTACAGCATTTCGTCGCCCTCGAGGTCCTGGACCTTGAGTGACTTGAAGCGGTCGAAGACACGTCCGATGCGGTCGACTTCGGCGTCGGCGCGCTTGCGCACCTGAGCCATCTCGCGCTCAGCCGATTCGCGCACCTTGCGGCGCACATCGCTCTTGGCACCTTCGTCTTCGAGTTCAGCCAGATCGGCTTCCAGCTTCTGCGCACGCGCCTCAACATCGGCATCGCGACGAGAAGTGATCTTGGCCTTCTCTTCGCTCAGGCGTGCCTCGATCGACGGCAGGTCGCGATGACGGGCATCGACGTCGACCATCGTGATCATGTACGCGGCGAAGTAGATGACCTTCTCGAGGTCCTTCGGCGCGAGGTCGAGCAAGTAGCCAAGCCGGCTGGGGACACCCTTGAAGTACCAGATGTGCGTAACGGGTGCGGCCAACTCAATGTGGCCCATGCGCTCACGACGCACCTTGGCACGAGTGACCTCAACACCACAGCGCTCACAGATAATGCCCTTGAAGCGCACGCGCTTGTATTTGCCGCAGTAGCACTCCCAGTCGCGAGTCGGACCGAAGATCTTCTCGCAGAAGAGTCCGTCCTTCTCGGGCTTGAGCGTTCGGTAGTTAATGGTTTCGGGCTTCTTGACCTCGCCGTACGACCACTGACGGATGTTGTCAGCAGTGGCAAGGCCGATTCTCAGCTCATCGAAGAAGTTGACGTCGAGCACCTGGGTTCCTTCTTGTCGATTCGGGTTTATGGATTCGCGTCCGTCTAACCGGCTGTCGCCGGTTAGACCTCTTCGACGCTGCTGGGCTCACGCCGTGACAGGTCGATTCCCAATTCCTCCGCGGCGCGGAACACTTCGTCGTCGGAGTCCTTCATCTCAATAGCCAGGCCCTCACTCGACAGCACCTCAACGTTCAGGCACAGCGACTGCATCTCCTTGACGAGCACCTTGAACGACTCGGGGATGCCAGGCTCAGGAATGTTCTCGCCCTTGACGATGGCCTCGTAGACCTTCACGCGGCCGAGCACGTCATCGGACTTAATAGTGAGCAATTCCTGCAGTGCGTAGGCGGCACCGTACGCCTCGAGTGCCCACACCTCCATCTCACCGAATCGCTGGCCGCCGAACTGGGCCTTACCGCCCAGGGGCTGCTGCGTGATCATCGAGTAGGGACCGGTCGAACGAGCGTGGATCTTGTCGTCGACCAAGTGGAGCAACTTGAGGATGTAGATGTAACCGACTGCCACCGCCGCGGGGAACGGCTCACCGGAGCGACCATCGAACAGTCGCGCCTTGCCGCTGGAGGCCACCGGGTTGGGTGAACCCGATGCTGTCGGAAGGGTTGAGCCGAGCAGTCCGGTGATTTCTTCCTCACGCGCACCGTCGAACACCGGGGTCGCCAAGTTGGTGCCTGGAGCCACTTCGCGCGCTCCAGGGTTGAGGCGGGCTGCCCATTCGGGTTCGCCTTCAACCTTCCAACCGGACTTCGCCACCCAGCCCAGGTGGGTTTCGAGAACCTGGCCGATGTTCATGCGGCTAGGAACACCCAGCGGGTTGAGCACGATGTCGACCGGCGTGCCATCTTCCAGGAAGGGCATGTCCTCGATCGGGAGGATCTTGGAGATAACACCCTTGTTTCCGTGGCGACCGGCGAGCTTGTCGCCCTCGGTGATCTTGCGCTTCTGTGCGACGTACACACGCACCAGACGGTTGACGCCGGGAGGCAGTTCGTCGTCGGTGTCGCGGTCGAAGACCCGAACGCCGATGATGACGCCGCTTTCACCGTGCGGCACCTTGAGCGAGGTGTCGCGCACTTCGCGCGACTTCTCACCGAAGATGGCGCGCAGCAAGCGCTCTTCCGGAGTCAGTTCGGTTTCGCCCTTGGGCGTGACCTTGCCGACCAAGATGTCGCCGGGAACAACCTCGGCACCGATGCGGATGATGCCTCGCTCATCAAGATCAGCGAGAACCTCATCACCCACGTTCGGAATATCGCGAGTGATTTCCTCCGGGCCCAGCTTGGTGTCGCGTGCATCGACTTCGTGCTCTTCGATGTGAATCGAGGAGAGGACGTCGTCTTGCACCAGACGCTGGCTCAGGATGATCGCGTCTTCATAGTTGTGACCCTCCCATGGCATGAATGCCACGAGCAGGTTACGACCGAGTGCCATTTCACCGTTGTCGGTGCAGGGACCGTCGGCGATAACCTGACGGGCTTCAATGCGCTGGCCCTCAGTGACGATGGGGCGCTGATTGAACGAGGTGCCCTGGTTACTGCGACGGAACTTCTGCAACCGGTAGGTGCTGTTGGTGGCGTCATCGTTCATCACGCTGATGGAGTCAGCCGAAACTTCGGTGACCACGCCGGCGTTGTCGGCGACAATGACATCGCCAGCATCGACGGCTGCGTTGAACTCCATGCCGGTACCTACCAGCGGAGCCTCCGAGCGAATCAACGGCACTGACTGACGCTGCATGTTCGAACCCATGAGCGCGCGGTTGGCGTCGTCGTGTTCGAGGAACGGAATCATCGCTGTGGCAACAGACACCATCTGGCGCGGAGACACGTCCATGTAGTCAACGTCGGCACCCTTGACGTAGTCAACCTCTCCGCCCTTGGTGCGCACGAGGACGCGCTCCTCGACGAAACGGTCATCGTTATCAAGAGGAGCGTTGGCCTGCGCGATCACGTGCAGGTCTTCCTCGTCAGCGGTGAGGTAATCGATCTGGTCACTGACCTTGTCGCCAACAACCTTGCGGTACGGCGTCTCAACGAAGCCGAATGCGTTGATGCGGGCGAAGGTCGACAGCGATCCGATCAGACCAATGTTCGGGCCTTCCGGTGTTTCAATCGGGCACATTCGGCCGTAGTGCGACGGGTGCACATCGCGCACCTCGAAGCCGGCGCGCTCGCGTGACAGACCACCGGGGCCAAGCGCTGACAAGCGGCGCTTGTGCGTCAAACCGGCCAACGGGTTGGTCTGGTCCATGAACTGCGACAACTGGCTGGTTCCGAAGAACTCCTTCATCGCCGCCACGACGGGGCGGATGTTGATGAGGGTCTGCGGGGTGATTGCCTCGACGTCCTGAGTGGTCATGCGCTCGCGCACCACACGCTCCATACGCGACAAGCCGGTACGAATCTGGTTTTGAATCAGCTCGCCGACCGAACGCAAACGGCGGTTGCCGAAGTGGTCGATGTCGTCGGTCTGCACGGGAAGAACTCCGCGGGGGGTGTCAATTTCGGGCATCTCGGCGTGCATACGCACGAGGTACTCGATCGTTGCGGTGATGTCTTCGAGCGTGAGGGTGGTATCGGTGAGCGGACGGTCGGTGCCCAGCTTCTTGTTCACCTTGTAGCGGCCGACCTTGGCAAGGTCGTAGCGCTTCTGATTGAAGTAGAAGTTGTCGAGCAACGTACGCGCAGCTTCGACCGTGGGCGGTTCGCCCGGTCGCAGCTTGCGGTAGATGTCGAGTAACGCGTCTTCCTGAGTGACGGTGGGGTCCTTTTCGAGGGTCGCCACCATTGACTCGTAATGACCGAAACGAGTGAGAATCTCCTCGTTGGTCATGCCGAGCGCCTTCAACAGCACCGTCACGGGCTGCTTGCGCTTGCGGTCGACGCGCACGGCGACCATGTCCTTTTTGTCGACCTCAAACTCAAGCCAGGCACCACGGCTCGGGATGATCTTGCCGACGAAGACGTCCTTGTCGCTGACCTTGTCGAGGCTGCGGTCGAAGTAGACACCCGGCGAACGCACCAACTGCGAGACGACGACGCGCTCGGTTCCGTTGATGATGAACGTGCCCTTGTTGGTCATGATCGGGAAGTCGCCCATGAACACGGTCTGACTCTTGATTTCGCCAGTCTCGTTGTTCATGAACTCGGCCGTCACGAACAGCGGCTGCGAATAGGTGAAGTCCTTATCCCGGCACTGCTCGACCGTGTACTTCGGCGGCTCAAAGCGGTGATCGCGGAACGACAGCGACATCGTCTGGCTGAAGTCCTCGATCGGGCTGATCTCGTCGAAGATTTCCTCGAGGCCGGAGGACCGGGGAACGTCGACCCCACCCTTCACGGCTTCCTCTACCCGCTTCTGCCACGCGGCATTGCCCATCAACCAGTCAAACGACTCGGTCTGCAGGGCCAGAAGGTTAGGGACTTCGAGAGGTTCACG
>Ga0194042_1000129_pt1 | contig 22873 bp, 24 predicted proteins | sample JunL4412m_MetaG_FD_148974 | JGI IMG/M metagenome (GOLD analysis project Ga0194042, IMG submission 148974) | Anoxic zone freshwater microbial communities from boreal shield lake in IISD Experimental Lakes Area, Ontario, Canada - Jun2016-L442-12m | ecosystem: Environmental > Aquatic > Freshwater >...
GCGATAGAAACGGTTTTCAGCATGTGCCGTGTTTTACATTCCAGCGACGTTCGGGTCACATCGAATGGCGCAACTGACGGCCAACGCGAACCCGCAGTTAAAGGTCGTTATTTGGTTTCACACGAATCGTAGGCGAAGGCGCGTCGTTTGCATCTTTCTTTTCCGGTTCGCGGCGATCCCCATCGCGCTTCGCTTCAGGTTTTCGCTCACCATCGCCATCGCGTTTCGCATCGGGTTTGCGTTCGCCTTCGCCGTCGCGCCGAGCTTCTGGTTTGCGGTCGCCATCACGCTTCGCTTCAGGATTTCGGTCCCCATCTCGTTTAGCTTCTGGCTTACGTTCGCCTTCGCCGTCGCGCCGAGCTTCTGGTTTGCGGTCGCCATCACGCTTCGCTTCAGAATTTCGGTCCCCATCTCGTTTTGCTTCGGGCTTGCGCTCGCCTTCGCCGTCGCGTCGTGCTTCTGGTTTGCGGTCGCCCTCGCGCTTTGCTTCGGGATTTCGTTCACCGTCGCGCTTCGCTTCGGGCTTACGTTCGCCGTTGCCGACTTCGCGGCGGGTGAGGATATTTTGGAGTTTCTGGCGCTGCTCTTCGGAGAGGATTTCGAGCGGGGATTTCGTCGGCTTGTCGGCTCCGATACCAGCCTTTCGCGAGCGGATCTTTTCCATCAGCGCGGCGACTTTAGCATCGTCGAAATTCGTGGCCGATTCGCGGACCTGACCGAACAAGGTTCGAAGTTCCGCGTCGCCTTCGATCTTCTCGCGTATGACGCGGCTTTCAGTCAGTTGCGCTTTTTGTTCTTCAGTGACATTCAACGCTTCGGCATTTTCCAAAATCTTCGCGGTCATGCCAGCTTGTGCTCGGCCCCCTTCTGCGCCCGGGCGCTGGGTGCGCATTTGCGCCTCCAATTCCCGGAGTTTTTGGCGCTGGGAATCGGTCAGCAATTCCATGGGATTACCTGTGGGTTTGTCGCCTTTGAACAACGCGGTCTGGCGTTCACGCAGGGCGCGTTGAATCTCGCCCATCTGTGCCTCGTCGCGATTTTCGCGAGCAGCTTTTGCTTTTTCGTACAGCTCTTTGATCTGCGGGTCGTTGGCCATGTTTTCGCGGCGCGCGACGTAATCGTTCTTAAAATCAGTGATCTGTTTCTTCTGATCCTCAGTGAGTTCCAATTCCTTGGCATGTTCCAGGATCATCCCAAAAATACTGTTTTCCTGTGGACGCCGGACGGGTTCTTCAGCCCGGATGTTGAATGTCGGAAGAATAGAACAGATGAGCAACGTGGCTGCGAAAGCAATCGAGACGCGGTGGATCATGGCGCGGGCTCCTTGATTTGAGAGGTGTCTATGCTTGCGGATACACCGCTTTTTCGGAAGTGTTAAGAAAAGTACAGTGCGGCAAATTAGTCGCGCTGGCCGGGCGGATGCTGAGGGGGGAATGGGCGTGGCGGCGGACGAATACCGTCGCCTTCTCCCCGGCCTGGCGGCGGCGCGTGCATTTCGCGCAGGAATTCGCGGACGAATGGATCCATCGATCGCCGCTGATCTTCTGTCAATACGTCCATCGGATTTCCGACTCGCGCGTCCGCGCCCATCAAGTCCTCTGCCGATTTGCGGATACGAACTTTGATGCGGTGGACTGCATCGTCGTCGTGGAGTTTCTCCGCTTCTCTCAGATTCGATACCATGCCCTTAATCTTCGAATCTTTGTCCATGATCGCGTTGATCGACTTAAATCGTTCGATCATGTCGAACAGTTGTTTCTTTTGATCCGCTGATAGCGACAGACGCTTTTCGTTGTCCAAAATGGTCTCGGCAACGCGTTGCTCAGGAGGAGTTAGTTTGAATTCAGACAACGGCGCGGGCGTCTTGTCGGCGATTTTTTCGGACGCGTTGTTTTCAACGAAGCGACGCGTACTGCCGACTTGATTGAGTTGCGTTATTTTGCCGGCGCAGTCCACATCAACGGTTCCGGATGCCACAGTGACGGTCATCGCATGCAGCGCGTTATTAGAGGATCCGTTCGGCAACACGGCGTTGTCCAAACGGGCTTCGAATTCACCGCTCGAAGACGTGACTGTGCCGACGGGAGTTTGAAGAATAAAGGGCGCGTCGCCGGACGTGACGCCGAACCGACCGGAACCTTGCGAGAGCGTGGCGCCGCGTTTTCGGAGCAGAGCGCGTGAACCGGATTCAAGCGTAATCGCCGTTCCGTCTTTTGCGTTCAATTTCACCGATCCTGTTTTCGGAACGGCGAGCCATTCGTTCTCGCCGAATTCGCGGACGTCTTTACCATCGATGGAAACTTTGCCTGATGCGACTGTGTACTCGCGTTTGCCATTTTTAGCGATGGACGGATTTTGGTTCGAGACTGATGGTGTCGATGGATCGTAAATGAAATAGAACGCCAAACCGAAGAGAATCAAAATGGATGCAGCCAGCGCGGTCCACGCGTTGATCGGTGACGGTCGGGGCAGCTTCGTGATGGGTTGTGTTCGAACCGAGCGCTTGACTAATGAGGGGCGTTGCGATGTGGACGAGCGTGACGCTCGAGGGGGCGTTGCCGCTTCGGCATTCATGCGCGCTTTGATTTTGCTGATCGCGCGGCGGACAGAATCGGGGGAGGTGTGGGCTGCTGAGAGCAACGCTTGGACGTGCAAGGCGTCATCGAACGCGCGCTGCGTGTCAGCGTCGGATTCAAGCAAATCGGCCAGTTTCAAACGACCGGCGTCATCGAGTTCCCCCGCGAGGAACGCGTCAATTAAATTGTCTCTCTCCGCGTTCGTCATGGCTCACTCGTTTCTGGTCGTGCCCGTAATCACATTCTTGTTACAACCCGCTTGCGAATCCGGTCACCCAGTGTTTTTCGCAACCGGAACAACTTCAATTTCACATACTCCGCCGACAACCCTAAACGCGCAGCAATATCGGCAATTGGCGTACCGGCATCATACCGGTCCGCGAGCAACTGGCGGTCTGCTTCGGGCAATTCGCTCATACACGACCGCAGCGCCGTTAACTCATCATCAAACTCGCCTGAATCGCTGTCGCTACTCTGACTCGACATGCCCGGCAGAGCGTTCAAATCATCCGGTTCGAGCGACTTGGGGCGTTTGCGCCGCAACTCATTCATCGCGAGCCGCCGGGCGGTTTCGCGCAGCCACAATCTCATGCCGTCGCCTGGAGCGACTCCGCGCTTCATCGCAACGATGAACACTTCTTGTGCCAGTTCGTCCGCCGTCGCATGATTGCGTGTAATCGCGCAGAGCAACCCGTGCACCTCGCGATAGTGCGCATTCACCAACGCATCAATATTTTCGGACGCTTCGGCCATATTCTCTTCGTCGCCTATAGAATGTGTTACAGTTTGGGAAGGTTATCAGAAATGTTCACAAAATGAGCGATTTTTTAACAGGGCAAGGGACGAACGTCGATTTATTTCAGTCATTTGATTCAAGCCCGAACCGCGAAGAACCACACCTAAACTTACTCCTCCGACTCCGTAATAATCTCAATTACCGGCGCGCTCGACTGGTAAGTCAATCGTCCGTCTTCCGGAATCAAATATGCGTGGATGCGATGCGTTTTCACGCGGTCGCATGGCACCGCCGTCAGCAACAACATCGGCGCGTCTTCAGGAAAATCGCGGGCTTTATCAAGCAGTTCGATGGCTGGCTGGATCGTCGATTGTCCGCGCGCTGAAAGCTGAAAACTTTGGAAGAGTTCAGCGCACGGAGTCGGCCCCAAATCGACGAGTTCCAAACCACTCAGCACGACTCGCACCGACGGAATATTCCGCGACAGCGCATACGTCGTGATTGCTCCCAGCGCAAGCGATGCATAGCCGGGTTCCAGCGAGCCGCTCGTGTCGATGACCAACCCGAAGCTGCCTTTGATCATCGTCTCATCATCCGGCCACACGTAGCGCGGGCGGGCGATGTCCGGCGTGGAACTTTGTCGCCGAGACGGGCGGCCGTACGTCCGAACGCGCTCGACTGGCGGAATGTGTTCATCGAACCACCGCCCCAACTGCACGTCCCAGGGCAACGGCGGATTCTCCAGCGCGCGCATTTCGTCGAGCATCGCGAATGGCAACGTGCCTTTGCCGGACTCCGTGTGAATCTGATACCCGCGCAACAACGCATCCAGCAACAACCGATCCGAACGCGGCGGACGTTTCATCGCGCCGAAGTCCGAAACAACAGCCGATTCACTCGCCAACACATCGCATACATCCTGGCCGGCCAGCGTCACCAATTTATGTGCCGCTTTCGGATTCTCCATCAAGCGTTCGTAAATAATCTCAGGCGCAAGACCATCAAAAAGCACCGAGCGCACATGGCCTTCCGCAGGCGGCTTTGATGCGCGAGCCACCGGCGGCATTTTGTCGATCCACTCATTGACGCAATAATCACACGCCAGATTCCATATAAACGCGTCGCGATGCCTGCGGCGTTGAGGGTGTTGAAACGCCGCATGCAGAGCCATGTGAGCGAGCACGTGACGCAATTCAAAATCGTTCAACGCCCAGCCCGGATTGATGAAGATCTTTCGCTGAGCCGGTGATACCGCCGCGATGCGAATGCCTCGGCGCTCGCAATATTTCGCGTCTTCATCCAGCGTGAAATGTTGCAGCACCGATCCGAGCAACGGATAGTTTTTGACGAACCACGCGCGCGCCTGTTGAGCCTGCGTGATCTCGCCGTCGCCGCCTGCCGCGTTCAACGTCCTGCGCGCAGCGGTGCGAATGGCCCGAGCAAAAATGTCCGCCCAATTCGCTTTCCCTTGAACGGCGAACATATCAATCGCGTTGCCATTCGTTGTGTCTCCGCGCGGCGGCGACCCGTTCTGCGTCCACATCGTGAACAACTTCTCTTCGTTGTTCGGCATGCCTCCGGGCAATCGCAACATGCCTTCCGGCTGAGTGCCGATGCGCATGCGCGAGAGAAATTCATTGACAACACAATCACAGGCAATGTTCCACACCATGCCGCGCCCAGCTTGATGCGTATGCCCGAACGCGAGATGAAGCAGCGTGTGAGCAAGCACAAACGTCCATTCAGGAATCGTGCGCGGATGGTTGTAAGGATTGGCAAAAATCTCGCCGTTGCCCTGCACCGTCGCGAACATCCCGGCAACTTGAGGCTCATACCCGATGATGCGCAACTTCGCGCGTTGAACCAACGGCCCCATCAAGACGTGCTTCCGCAACTCCTCCCACGCCTTGGTTATGCGCTCGGCGGATTTTTTGAGATCCTTCTCATCGAGGACGACGCCTTTTTTGGCCATTACGCCCCGATGTACTTCGCATACGCCGTTCGAGCATCCGCGATTTTCTTCGTGCCTTTGATGATCGCGCGGCTGTCCGGGAACACCGTGATTTCCAAACCCGTGCCGTCGTCGCCGCCGGGGGCGTTGTACTTCAGCAGGAATTTATTCACGGTGATATTCGTGATCCCGCCCGCGCCTTGAAGCCGTGCGGCCATCTCCGCCAAATCCAATTTCGACCCGTTGCGCGGGTTGATCTGCACAGCGTTTCGACCGCACAATCCCGTCGTGGTGCTCGCGCCCTGGCCTTCGAGGAATTCGAAATTGCGCTGCTTGCAGCACGGGCAGTTCGCCACGTCCTTCGCCTTTGCAATCTTGAATTGGTGCATCTCACTCGACCACAAATCAATCGAGAACAAGCGCGTGTTGATGTTCTCGCGCTTCCCCGCCAGAATCTTCAACGCTTCCGACGCTTCATAATTTCCGATCAAGCCCGTCTGCGCTCCGAGAACCCCAGCCGTGTCGCACGTCGGCGTCATGCCGGGCGGCGGAGCGGTTTCGAAGAGGCAGCGAATGCACGGCGTTTGCCCCGGGATGATCGTCATGGTCATGCCGGTCGAGCCAACCGCCGCGCCATACACCCACGGAATGTTGTGCTTCACACACGCGTCATTTATCACAAACCGCGTCTCAAAATTGTCGGCTCCATCGACGACCACATCCGCACCTTTGATCAACTCTTCAACATTGGCGGGATTAATGTCGGTGACGATGCCTTCGATCTTGATATCGCTATTAATGAGCTTCAACTTGCGCTCAGCCGCCGCAGCCTTCGGCATATTCTCGCGCACATCCTGCTCATCAAAGAGCACCTGCCGCTGCAAATTGCTCTGCTCAACAAAGTCGCGGTCAATGACGCGCAACGTCCCAACACCGGCGCGCGCCAACACGTTGGCGATGACGGTGCCGAGCGCGCCGCATCCGGCGATGACAGCGGTCGAATTACAAATCTTTCTCTGTCCTTCTTCGCCGATGAAGGGGAGGAGGACTTGGCGGTTGTAGCGTTCGATATTCATGAAAGTAGACTTTTCTCCGAAGACAATCAGTCGGTAATTTTTAAAACGAAGTAAGGATCAAAACTGTACTCCGATTTGCCCTTCAATTGCCACGAGGCATTTCGCGCAAGTTGAATACATACAGTGCCGGCTCAAGTACACGAAAATCGTTGTCAGACGCGAGGAGTGGCACCCCATAGTGAAACGCCGTTGCAGCGACCAGAGCATCCATGCCCCTCAAGCCGTGAATGCGTCCGCATACGGCGGCCTCGTACGCTAAATTCACATCCACTGTTTTCCAAACTATATACGGACACGCCCGCAATTTGTTTCCGTACTCCACGGCGTAATTGCGATCAATTCCATACTGCCTGCACCGTCGCGCGCACGCACATACGACCTCCGTCAACACGCTTGCGGGTGCGGCAACCTGATGAAGCCCCGCCAGAACGTCCCTGACAAATTCGGAGGCTTCAACATGCCAAATTTCCTGTGCGAACAGAGCCGCGATCCAAATCGAAGAATCCGCAACCAAATGCATAGATTACTCGCAATCGTTTTTCGAACGTTCGGCCCGCACCAATTCGACCGCGTCGAATTTAGGCATTTTCACTGCTGCCAAATCGGCGACCAAAGCGTCAAATTCCAGCGTTGCTTTGACGATCTGATTCGAGCTCCAACCTTTCACCTTTGGCCAAGCTTGAGGCTTCGGTGGAACCCATGTAGCACGTTCCTTTGCAACTTGAATATGTTTATTTATCGCCAGTTGCTCATCCAACTCCAACGGTCGCGATGATTCACTTTTCATCGAAGAACGTCGCAACCCTCTACTGCGCTTGGCAGAGCGCGACGTGCTTTGACTTGATGCCTCAGTTGTCTTGGACATTTCAACACCTCCTCTGACCGGCTACCACCCATCCAAATCCTCAGCAAAACGTGTATCCACTTTGACGCGTTTAATTGGGACCTGAAACTTATTGGATGTAATACATCGCAATCGTTCCAATACCTCAGCTTCCGTCCACACGGGATCGACGCATTTTGTGGATCGTGCCATGTTTCGACTCGAAAGCGTCTTCACGATAACCGCATTCAAATCGCCTACAGTGCGGATCAACGGATCATTGGATTCGGAAATGATTAAATCAAACTGATCCTCGACCTCCATGACATAATCAGCGATATCGAGACCCATCTGCGCGTCTCCAAGCCTGCTGGCATCCCTTCGGGATGCAGATCATTCTAGATTCTTAAACCGGTGGTGTCGGCCTGCGGCCTCAACCACCGGCTAATGGCTACAATCCCTTCGGGATGAAGAAATAGAATGCACACATCGAGCCATCTTACGGCTCCACCACATTCATTTCAATCGGATCGACCTTGACGCCCTGCTTGCGGATCCAGTCGATTGCCTTGTCCACTTCTTCGCGCGGACCGCTGAATTCGACGCTCATGATGCCCACGTCTTCCGTAATCGACGCGCCACGGATGTTCGGGATCACGTCGAACTTTTTGATCACGTGATAGATGATCGGCTGCGTCACGCCTTCAGCTGTGAAGTTCAGATACACGCGGCGGACGACGGCATCAGACTTTTTTTTTTCAGCGTTGCCGCCCGCAATCGCCGGGAGGATCGACACGTCGGCTCCGGCTTCAAGCGCCGTTTGCAGATTGTCCTGGAAGCGGATGTCTTCTTCGTTCACGAAGACATTGATGAAGCGCTTGACGTTGCCCTTGTCGTCACAAATGCGCTCCTTGATGCCGGGATGATTCTTCTCCAACGCTTCGATCATTTCAGCAACAGTCGTCGCTTCCAAGTTGACTTGATCGGCACCGCCTGTGAACTTGCGCAATACTTCGGGAATACGAACCTTTATGGCCATTGGAATGCTCCTGATTAATGTCAAATCACATCTGATAAATAAGCCGTCTCTGAGGACTTGCGCCGCTGTTCCCTCTCCTTGCGGGTGAGGGAGGGGCACTGATCAATCCAGACGTGCTGGATTAATCCAACGCCTTCCCCTCACCCCGCGAGCCGAACAGCAGGCTCGTCGGCCCTCTCCCTCAAGGGGAGAGGGAACAGCAGCGCAAGCCCGATGATGCACTCGCCGTTCCTACTTCCGCTTCTTCATTTCTTCCATCAAGTTCTCGAAGTCGCTGAGCTTCGCGTCGATGACGTCCGGCTTCGGCACGTGTTCGACAATCGCGTCGAGCGTCTTCAATCCATTACCCGTGATGCAGATGACCGTGCTGGAATTCTTGTCGATCTTGCCTTGTTCGACCAGCTTCTTCGTCACCGCTGTCGTCACACCGCCGGCTGTTTCGGTGAAGATGCCTTCGGTTTCGGCGAGCAGCTTGATACCGTCAATACATTCCTGATCCGTCACGTCTTCGCCCCAGCCGCCGCTGTTGCGCATCGTCTTGATCGCGTAGTAGCCGTCCGCTGGATTGCCGATGGCGATGGACTTTGCAATCGTGTTCGGCTTCACCGGCTTGAACAAATCCCAGCCCTGTTTGACCGCATGCGTGATCGGGTTGCAGCCGGTTGCTTGAGCTCCGAAAATCTTCGTGTTCGCTTTCGGAATCAAGCCCGTCTTTTCGAACTCGTGAATCGCTTTGTCCAACTTGCAGATCAAGCTGCCACCAGCCATCGGCGAGACGATATTGTCCGGCGCTTTCCATCCGAGCTGTTCACAAATTTCGTGACCCATCGCCTTGCTGCCTTCGGCGTAATACGGGCGCAAATTGATGTTGCAAAAGGCCCAGCCGAACTTCCCGGCGATTTCGCTGCATAGACGGTTGACGCCGTCATAATTGCCGCTGATCCCGACGACGTGGACGCCGTAGATGCTCGTGTTGCGAATCTTGCCGGACTCCAAATTCGCAGGCATGAAGATGTAACATTCGAGGCCGGCGCGAACCGAAAGCGCGGCGACGCTGTTGCCGAGATTTCCGGTCGTGGCACAGGCGACGGTCTTGAATCCGAATTCAACGGCCTTGCTGATCGCGCAGCTCACGACGCGATCTTTGAAGCTCAGCGTCGGATAATTGACCGCGTCATTCTTGATCCACAGTTCGCGCAAGCCAAGGCGTTTGGCGAGGCGGTCGGCTTTGACCAGCGGCGTGAAGCCGGTGTTCTGGCCGACGATGGGCGGGCCGTCGAGCGGTAAAAATTCTTCGTAGCGCCACATGTTGGCGCCGCGCGACTGAATCTTCTCGCGCGAAATATCCTTGGCGATCAATTCATAATCGTAATCAATTTCCAGCGGCCCGAAGCACAATTCGCAGACATGCAACGGCTTCGATCCATAATTGTGGCCACATTCGCGACACTTCAAACCACGTACGTACTTGGCAGGCATGAGAGCTTCTCCATTCTTAAATGTCTCTCGCAGTGACGCATTGGCGCACAGAAAAACAGTGCGGCGAAGCGTTCATGCGAGAAAAAATCACGCACAAAAGACACATTACATGTTGGAGAAGATGATGGAGCGTTCGCGAGAACGTCCGCCCTGGAAAAACGGGGGGCGAGGCAATAAAACAGCGTTGCGTCGCGCTCATCTTCCGATCCGGTCGAACATCCTGGTTCCAAAACCAAGCCATTCGTCCAGCATCGCAGGAATTAGCACGTTCACGCAAAAAGGAGGGGCACACCGGCTGATCCTCTCTTCGCGCTCAGATGCTGTGACGTCAACGGGCCTGTCCCTCGGTCACTCTTGATAAGCGGATTGCTATTCAGTTGTGGGGAGAAATTTACAGGGATGTGGCGGGAAGTCAAGGGAATTCGGGGGGATAATATGATATCAATCTCTCATCGTCAAAGCACGGGCATAATATGTACCGTATAGCGACATTGATGCTGGATGCGTACTTGATTCTCATCCAGAAAATAAGTGTAGTAAAATAACAGCGCCGATTACTCCGGGACTGGCAAAATTACCCGAAATCCGGAATCTGATCTACGATGGTCGGGAGAGCCGGATTCACGTTGTGTAGAGCGGCATCGATTGGAGTTCGAGTCTCGAGACCCGCCCCTCATCATATGTCTAATTTTCGGGCTCGTAGGTCCCTTCGGATCAATTTCTGTGGAGTTTCGATACACTCTCTGACCATCCTCACACCATTGCCAGACGTTCCCGTGCATATCGTAAAGGCCAAATAAATTCGGGCTTTTCATGCCAACTTTTTGACTCCAATATCCCGAATTTTTGTCATACCACCCCACTTGCATCAAGTCTGTCTCAGTGTCACCCGAATAAAATCGTGTCGTTGTCCCCGCCCGGCAAGCGAATTCCCATTGTGCCTCTGTAGGCAGTTGTACTTTGCATTTATCGCAAAATGCCATTGAGTCATCCCACTTGGCCTCTGCTACCGGATGTCTACTATTACTAGGATAATTATTCACAGGAAAATTACCCATCACCGCGACGTATTGTTCCCGTGTGATTGGATATTTACCCATGTAAAGCGGTCGTGAAATCGTCACCGTATGCGCAGGCTTTTCGTTATCGGGCAACCCTTCGAATATTCTCATGTCATGTTGATACTGCCGTGAGATTCTGTCTTTAAACACAAAACTACGCACAACAGTACCCGCGAAAAGCCCCCCTGTGATGGTCAACAGCAACAACCACCCAAGCGAAAAATTGCGACGCTTTGATTTGCGATAGTTCAACCATAACTTGACGAAGACGCCGATGAGCAAGATTCCGCCGATGAGAATTAGAAGTATGGCCTGGCGAATCGTATCGGGAAACTCCGGTTCCGGTGTCCCCATCACAAATTTTCCAGCCGGAATCAACACCAATTCCAACTTCACGCCATTGCTGAGGTCCAGCGTTTTCGTCAGTGCAAGATTCACGCGCTTGGCGTACGACTCAACCGATTCGTGGTTGTCCCACAACGGCCACTCGCGTGCGGAGAGGATGGAGGTGAGCGATAACGACAGGTAAAGAAGGATGAGACGCATTTTAGTAGTCGCCCTGAAGTGATGTGAGGATTGTACAATGGAACAATATTTCTGGCGAGGTCCGCACGATTTCACGTGTCGATTCGGCGTTCATAGAAAACTTAAACGCGTGTTGAGGTATGCGTGACTAAGCGGTATGTGCTGAGAATCAGTGCAATGATGGACGCTCGTAAATTCATAGAGCCTCACACAAAGTCAGTAGTGGATTGTGTCAATACGACACGTATCTTGAAGTCGCCGATGGCGTGACCAAAGAGATTTACACTGGCGTAAAAGTCACGCCACCCATTTTATCTGCGGATTCAATCCCGCTCGTGCGGCGAGTGTCAGCAGCATGTCCACACTGAAGCGGTCGTGTTTGCCTCGAGTCAAATCGGAGACACGTGATTGGGCAATTCCAAGAATTTCGGCAGCTTGAGTTTGTGTCCAACGCTTTTGCTTGATCATCTTTTTTAAGCGGACCATGAGCTCGGTGCGAAACGTGAGTACAGTTGCTTCAGCTGGTGAAAAGCCAAGATCGAGGAATACATTGCCGCTGCTATTGGTGACTCGATCATCGTTCCAGCGTGGATCGTTTTTATCCATTATTTTACTCCTGTATATTTTTGTAACGTTTTGCTGCCAATTCGATATCCGATTGTGATGTTTTCTGCGTTTTCTTTTGGAATGAATGCAACACGTAAACTGAGTCCTTGAATTTGGCGACATAAACGACACGCCATTCACCCCAAAGATGAACACGAATTTCGTATGCGCCTTTTCCAATGGAAGGCATTGGTTTAAAATCAGACGGTTCTTCGCCCAGTTGCACCTGCAACAATTCATGTCCGGCTGCTCGGCGAGCTTCGTCGGGAAACTCTCGAAGGTCGTCCAAACTACTTCCTAGAAAGACTACAGGTTTCATGCTTGGATTATAGAAGTATTTCTATAATCCAGCAATAGTCAAATTCTGTAATCATTCCGCCCCTTGCACATTTCGCGTGGTCCTCTATCGTAAACAGTCTGATCGAACATTTCGAATCGTGACAAGTCGGTTTTCCGCGCTCATTTCAAGGAGACATTCGCATGCCGTTCAACGTGTTGCTTGCAGCAGACAGCCTTGGGGACAATGGCTTGGTCGTCGCGGTGGTGCTGGTTGTGTCGGTGGTTATCTTCCTGGTGTTTGCGGGCGTGATCTGGCGCTTCGGAAGTTTGTGGATTCAAGGCATGGCGTCGGGCGTCAACATCAGCTTGATGTCGCTGATTGGGATGAGCTTGCGCCGTGTCAATGCGACGCTGATTGTACAGGCGTGTATCATGTCGAAGAAAGCCGGATTGAACATTACGTCTGACCGCATCGAAGCGCACTCGCTCTCGGGCGGAAATGTGATCGCTGTGGTTCAGGCGCTGATCGCCGCGCACAAAGCGGAGATTCAATTGTCGTTTGATCGAGCGTGTGCGATTGATCTCGCCGGGCGCGATATTCGCGACGCGGTGAACACGTCGGTGAATCCGAAAGTCATCGACTGCCCCGATCCGCGCAAAGGTGGACGCAATACGATTGACGCCGTCGCCATGAACGGAATTCAATTGATGGTGAAGGCGAAGGTGACCGTGCGCACGAACATCGACCGGCTTGTCGGCGGTGCGACGGAAGAGACGATTATTGCGCGCGTCGGCGAAGGCATCGTGACGGCGATTGGTTCGACGGAATTCCATCATCAGGTGCTTGAGAATCCGGACAAGATTTCGAAGACGGTGCTGGCGAAAGGTCTCGACGCTCAGACCGCGTTCGAAATCATTTCGATCGACATCGCGGACGTGGATGTCGGTGAAAACATCGGCGCGAAATTGAGCGCGGATCAGGCCGAAGCGAACAAGCGTATGGCTCAAGCCGAGGCCGAAAAACGCGCCGCGATGGCGCGAGCGCTCGAGCAGGAAATGCGCGCAAAGGTCGAAGAGAATCGCGCGTTGGTGGTGCTCGCCGAAGCTGAAGTGCCGAAGGCGTTGGCTCAAGCGTTGCGCGATGGACACATGGGCGTGATGGATTATTACAACATGAAGAACATCCAGGCTGATTCGCAGATGCGCGAGCAGATCGCCGGTGGCACGCAACGCCCGACGAACTAATCATTTGTCATTTGTTAGTTGTCATTTGTCATTTATTGGCTTCCAATTCGGGGACGCAGTTGCTGTTTAATTGGCAAATGGACAATGGACAATCTGGTTTTGACGTAAGCGCGTGGTGTCACATCACGCGCCCGGGTCGTACCATCCGACCGACGTAGAGGGCACCATGGATTTGATCTTCGAGTTTATCATCTGGATCTTCAAAGCGCTGACGGGCGAGGGCGAGACGTCTCGTAAGCCCCCGGGGCAGACGCCTAACGCGTCGAAGAAACCGGCCTCGCCGCCAGTCACGACTCAACGCGGACCGTATAATTATGGTGATGGTCGCCCAACGCCACCGACGCCGATGGTGAAGCAGCGGACGCTCGAAGAGATTCTTGAAGACGTCAAGCGCATGCAGGCGCAGGGCAAAGTGACTGTGCCGCGTCCCAACACGGCGAGCACGCCTGCGAAACGTGTGGCCATGCCGCCTGCGCCGGAGAAGCCTAAAGTGTCATCGCTTTCCCGGCCGCTGTCGGAAGTGCAGCAGCCCACGGAAGCGCGTGCAGCCCGGCCTGCGCCGTTGCCTTCGAACCAGGGCGGGGCGATCACATCCAAACTTGAAACGCGAAAACTTGCGCAGACGCTGGACCAGAAAGAAATCGTCAAGCCGGGGTTTGAGAAGAAATTCGATAGCATATCCGAACGCGAAAGCCAGCAGGCGCTGAGTATCGGGCGGACGAATCTCGTTTCGGAAATCAACACGGTTTCAACGATGGGCGAAGTGAAAGCGGTCGATACGATGTTGTCGTCTCTGTCTGAAAAGAAGACCAACAGTTACGCCGATATTTTCAAAGCGATGCGCGCCGCGCCACCGAAAACGCGCGCGGAAATGGCGCGTCAGGCGTTCGTGTTCGGCGAAGTCTTCGGACCTCCTCGATGCCGAAAGTCGCTGCAACGAAAGTAGAATAACTAAAGCTCGTACCACGATTGTTTTGAATCGACGAATCAGCATATGAACACCATTAGCATACGACTGGCCACACGCGACGATTTAAGCGCGATCAACGCGATTTACAATCATTACGTTGTCGGATCCACGTGCACGTACCAGACAGAGCCGTCAACTGATGTTGAACGTGCGGCGTGGTTTGATGCGCACGGGCCGCAGCATCCAGTCACGGTCGCTGTACGCTTGGGCGAGATCGTGGGCTGGGCGTCGTTGTCGAAATTTCATCCGCGCGCGGCGTATTCGAAAACGGTCGAGAATTCTGTTTACGTGCGGCATGATGCGCTCGGATGCGGAATCGGAAAAGCGCTGCTCGCGGATACGATTGAGCGCGCGAAAGTCAACGGGCATCACACGATCATCGCGTTGATTTCGGCGGATCAAACCGCGAGTGTGAAACTTCACGAGAAGCACGGCTTTGTGCTTGGGCCGTGCCTGCGCGAGGTCGGCTATAAGTTTGACCGCTGGCTCGATGTCGTTTATATGCAACGGATGCTGGTGTGAAGTTCGTGTCGTGTGCTTGTGTTTTTTTCCTCAGCGATCACAATCAATCTGCTTCATGAGAATGAATTTCCGGAACTCGGGATCGACTTATGTCAGACCGCTTGAACAAACTTATCGCGCGTATCGCCTCGGGCAAAATGGTCCTGGGCGACGGTGCGCTGGGCACACAGTTACAGCGTGCAGGACTGGCGTTTGGCGATTGCCCGGAAGAGTGGAACGTGTCGCACCCGGATGCGGTGCGCTGCGTGGCGAGCGAGTACATCGCGGCGGGTGCTGATTTTTGTATGACGAATACGTTTGGCGCGAACCGGTATCGGTTGATGCGGCACGGATACGCGGACCGGTTGCGCGAGTTCAATGTGGCCGGAGTGCGTTTGTCGCGCGAAGCGGCGGAGCGTTCGGATGCGGTGGTGATCGCGAGTGTTGGGCCGACCGGCGAATTTGTCCAGCCTGAAGGCATGTTGTCTGCACAGGAAATGCGCGCCGCGTATCGCGAGCAGATGAACGTATTAAAGGAGGCGGGCGCGGACGCTGTGTGCATCGAGACGATGTATGTGGCTGAAGAAGCCGCGCTGGCCGTTGAAGCCGCCAAAGAAGTTGGATTGTATTGCATCGCGAGCGTCACGTTTGATTCGACGAAGCAGGGATTCAAGACGATGGTGGGCGCGTCGATTCGCGAAGCGGTTGAAGCGGTGGACCGAGCGGGTGCGGATGTGATCGGCAGCAATTGTGGAAACGGCATCGCAGAGATGACAGCGATTGCGCGCGAGATGCGACCGCTGACGCGCAAGCCGTTGCTGATCAAATCGAACGCCGGGATGCCGGAGATGATCGACGGCAACGCGGTCTACAACGACACGCCTGAAACGATGAGCGGATGGATTCAAGAATTGAAAACGGTGGGCGTCTCCATCATTGGCGGATGCTGCGGAACAACGCCTGAACACATCCGGCGATTCCGGGAAGAGATTCAAAAATAAGTTTACGAAAACCACACTGAGGAGCGACGGGCGTAGCATGAAGAAATCTGAATCGAAGACGCGGGCGAAAAAGAAAGCGAAGCCTCAAGAGCCGGAGGACCACGGCCACGATCACGGCCATGACCACGGGGACGGCGAATGCTGCGGCCACGATCACGGCGCGGGCTGCGAATTTGAGTTGGCTATCCGTCCGTACAAGTCTGAAGACTATCGCGAATTGAAAGCGATTTGGAAACAGGGCGAGATACTTATCGACGAGACCGATTCGGCGAAAGCGCTGAAAGAGAATCTCGAAAAGCGCGCGAACGGGTTTCAAGTCTTCGTAGCTGAAGTGATCGCGGTGGACCCGAAAACGGGGAAGCCATCCGGTGCGCGGCAATTGACCGGCGGCGTGATTGTGACGTTTGATGGGCACCGCGCGTACGTGTATCATTTCGCGGTCCACGCGGATTTCCGTGGCGTCGGTTTGGGTGCGGCGTTGATTGAACAATGCGAGCATCAGGCGCGGCTCTGGGGCGCGAAACATTTGCGCTTGATGTCACGAACGGACGCGGCGCGCGAAGGCGCTCGGCGCTTGTATGAAAAACAGGGTTGGAAAAAGGAAACGAATTTGGTTCAGTACAAGAAGGATTTGTAAGAGCACATTCCAGAGGGTGCATCAATGGACTTGCGATTGTTTTTCCCCTCTCCCCTTGAGGGAGAGGGCCGACGAGCCATCTGTTCGGCTCGCGGGGTGAGGGGTTACCGTAGATTAATACCAACGCGCTTTGGTGAATCAACGCATACCCCTCACCCCGCGAAGGAGTACCTTCGTCGGCCCTCTCCCTCAAGGGGAGAGGGAACAGCGCTGCAAGTCCGGTGATGCACCCCATTTCAGAGGAAGGCTCGTACCGCAGGCGTCCCGCCTGCGTGTTTCAGAAACGGGCAGGCGGTACGCCTGCGGTACGATACGTTTCAACACTTGATCAGGAGCGTGACGCGACATGACAACAGCAGAAGAACATGGACCAGGGTCGGGCGGGAGTGATGATCCGGCGGTGCAGGCGGTGGCGACTCGCGTATTGGCGATGATCCCTGAAGGTGCGAAAGTGGGGTTGGGATCAGGCCGCGCGTCGCACGCGTTTATTGACGCGCTCGGAGCTCGCGTGAAACAGGGCTTCCGTGTTGTGGGAGTGCCGACGTCTGTCGCGTCGGAAAAGCAGGCGCTTGAGTTGGGCATTCCGCTGATTGAATTGACTGAGGATATTGAACTCGATCTGACGGTTGATGGAGCGGACGAAGTATCACCGAATCTCGACATGGTCAAAGGTTGGGGCGGGGCGTTGGTGCGCGAGCGAATCGTCGCAGCCGCGTCGAAGCGGCAGGTGATTTTGGTTGGGCCGGAGAAGATGGTCAAGACGATCGGCGAACGCGGACGCATTCCGGTTGAAACGATTCCGTTGGCGCTGGGCTATGTGACGCGAAAGTTGAAGGCGTTGGGATTGACACCGACGGTGCGCTTGGCGAATGGGAAGACGTTCATCACGGACAACGGGAATTTGACGCTGGATTGCGCGCATCATGTGCCGATTGCGGATGGTCACGCGGCACGCGATTTGGAAGCGAAGATTCTTGAGATCGCTGGCGTGGTGGATACGGGATTGTTCTTGGGCACCGCCGAACGGGTGTTGATTGGACATGCGGATGGGACGGTGGATGAGTTGATACATAAGAAGTAGTCGAATTGATGGAATGTTCATGGCACATAGAAACTCGAAACGATATTAATGCGCCTATTGATTCTCAATTTATTTCGCAAGCCGCTGCGCACGGGACTGACTGTGTTTGGTGTCGCGGTGGCGTTGTTGTTGTTTTGTTTTTTGGAGACGGTGTTGCAGGCGTTCAGCGCGGGCGTTGAGATGGCGGACGCATCGCGGATTGTGGTTCAGAACAAAGAGTCGCTGTCGTTCACGATGCCGATATCGTATCAAAATGTGATAAAACAGGCTGACGGGATTTCGCATTGCGCGGCGGGCGTGTGGTTCGGCGGGCCGTATGATGAGCCGCTTCCGAACGGGGCGAAGCGCGAGGAGTTCTTCGCGCAATTCGCGTTCGAACTCGAAAACTATTTGCCGATGTATCCTGAAATCAAAATCCCTGCGGACCAGTTGAAGGACTTGCTGGCGGACAAATCCGGATGCGTGCTGGGCGACAAGATTGCTGAGCGCATCGGTAAAAAAGTAGGCGACCGGATGGCGCTTCGCAGCACGTTGTGGGCGGTGCCGAACAATGTGATGACGTTTACGGTGCGGGCGATTTACACGACGGAATCGGCGACGTTTGACCGGACGATCATGATGTTTCACATGAAGTATTTGGATGAGCTCCGGCAATACGGGAAGAATACCTCGGGAATTTATATTGCTCAGATGTCGGACCCGGCGAAATTTCAGGCCATTTCGTCGGCGATTGATACGCGCTTTCAAAACAGTCCGAGCGAAACGCGGACGATGACGGAGCGCGCGTTCAACACACAGTTCGTGACGATGATGGGCAATCTGCAATTGCTGCTGCGATCGATTGGTTCGGCGGTTGTGCTGACGATGTTGCTGGTGTCGGCGAACACGATGATGATGAGCGCTCGCGAACGGACGCGCGAGATGGGAATTTTAAAGGCGATGGGCTTCAGTGACGGGCATGTGGCGTGGTTGCTGATCGGCGAATCGATGGTGATTTGCATGGTGGGTGCGGTGATCGGCGCGGGCGGAACGTATGTGGCGATTAATATCTTTGGCTTCAATCCGAAGCCTGATTTCTTCCCCATTTTTCGGATGCCGCTCGGATCGTTTTTGGGCGCGTTTGTGATCGCGGCCGCGACGGGGATTCTGAGCGGCATCGTCCCGGCGATTGTCGGGATGAGACTGAAGGCGACGGAAGCGCTGCGCAGCATGTGAGCTCGATACTGGAATGAGAATCAACTTGCGTTCGGATGCCATAATTTATAGGTGGTGTATCCGCCTCCGATGTTCACGGCGTTGAATCCATGTTGAAGCAGGATGCGCGTGGCGAAGTAGCCGCGTTGGCCGACCTGGCAGTAAACGGCAATGGTTTTATCGCGGGGCAATTCAGCGAGTCGGACGCGCAAGACATCAACGGGAATGTTCGTGGCTCCGGGAATAGATCCTTTCGCAAATTCCTCAGGCGTGCGGACGTCGACCAGTAACGGTTGTTGTTCGTGCGGTGTGGATAGAAACGATTCGATATCGATTTGCGGATGGTCGCCGCGGATCAAGCCACCCGCCACAAATCCGGCCATGTTGACTGGATCTTTTGCAGAGCCGAATTGCGGCGCGTAGGATAATTCCATCTCTTCCAAATCGAAGACAGTCATTCCGGCTTGAATCGCGACGGCAAGCACATCGATGCGTTTGTCCACGCCAGCACCACCGACGGCTTGAGCGCCTAGGATTTTTCCGGACGCGGGATCGAACAGCACTTTGAGTGTCATGCCCTGCGCGCCGGGATAATAGCCGGCGTGATTCGCCGGATGAACGTAGATTTTTCGGAACGCGCGCTTGGATCGCAGCAATGCTTTTTCGGATGCGCCGGTCATTGCGGCGATGCGATCGAAGACGCCGACAATGGCAGTACCTTGCGTTCCGCGATAACGGACGGAGTGACCGAACGCGTTGTCGGCAGCGATGCGTCCTTGGCGATTGGCAGGGCCGGCGAGTGGAACTTGAGTGGGATCGCCGGAGATGACATCTTTGATTTCAACGGCGTCTCCGACTGCGAAAATCGACGGGTCGCTTGTTTGTAAAAACTCATTCACGCGAATGCCTCCTCGCGGGCCGACGACGAGGCCGGCATCGACAGCCAATTTATTTTCCGGGCGCACTCCGATTCCGAGCACGACCAATTGAGCGGGCAGGCGTTGGCCGGATTTCAGGCAGACGGCCAGACCCTCCGGCGTCGCTTCAAATCGTTCGGCGGATTGTCCCAGTAAAACGGTGACGCCTTGCGCTGCCAGCACTGCGGCGATGGGCGTCGTCATTTCTTTGTCGAATGGCGGGAGCACTTGGTCCTGCAATTCCACGACCGTGGTGGACAGGCCGCGTTTCACGAAATTCTCGGCGAGTTCCAGGCCGATGAATCCGGCTCCGACGATCACGGCGTGTTTGATGCCGTCGTTGACGCGTGCTTTGATCGCGTCGACGTCGTGAAGATTTCGCAGTGTGAAAATGCCGGGGAGATCGATGCCGGGAAGTGGTGGGCGCAGTGGCGCGGCTCCGGGCGAGAGAATGAGTGTGTCGTACGATTCGTCGTATTCGCGATTCGTTGCGAGGTCGCGGACGTGGATCGTTTTGGTTGCGCGGTTGATCGATTCGACGGACGAACGCGTTCGGACGTCGAGATTGTAGCGCTCTTTCAAGCGTGCTGGCGTCGTGACGAGTAATTTTGCGCGGTCTTTGATTTCATCGCCGATGTAATATGGAAGCCCGCAATTCGCGAAGGACACATCGGGCCCGCGCTCGAAGAGGATGATGTCTGCGTCTTCGGAAAGTCGCCGCGCGCGCGTTGCTGCGGATGCTCCACCGGCCACGCCACCTACGATGAGAATTTTCATGATCGGAATCCTTGGATTGAGAGGCTTGAATTTAGGCGCGTTGGTTCCATGGCATTTTTGAGAGAAGCATTCCCATTCCACACGTATCTGTGATCCCGGCGAATGTGAGTCCTGCGCCGACGAATGCGGAGAGGTACATGAAATAGGGGTGGACGAAGTGGCTCATCACGACGCCGAGCAACACGAGTGAACCGGCGGCGATGCGGACCTGGCGCTCGAGCGAGATGACTTTGCGGCCGCGGATCAGCGGGATTCCGGTGTCGACGCAGGCGAGTGTTCCGCCTTCGACGTTGAAGATGTTTGAAATACCTGCGGCGAGGAACTTCTCGCATGCTTTTTGTCCGCGGCTTCCGCTGCGGCAGATGATGTAGAGCGGATCGGCGGCTGCTCCGGTGCGGGCTTTCATCACGGCGTTTGCATCGAGCGAATCGAGTGGGACGTTGCGCGCGATGCTGACGTGGACTTCCTGGAATTCGACGGGGGTGCGAACATCGATGAGTTCGATTGTCGAGCCGCTTTTGACGAGTTCAGCCAGTTTGGCTGGGGTGATGGTTGCAATGCTCATGGTCTGTGCTCCCGGTAAAGACGTGTCTTGAACATATAAACATGTCGCGACAAGACGACATGAATGATCAATAAAAAAACTACCCGGCTTTGCGGCCGAAACGGCTTTCGATGCACTTGAGAAGCTGAGCCAGATGGAGTTCAACGATTTTGTAGTACGCTTTGCGTCCGTCTTTTTCGCTGCTCAAGAATCCGCAGCGTTGCATGAGGCGCAGATGTTCCGAGGCCATGTGGCTGGGAATGTCGCAGGCTTCAGCCAGTTCGCCGACCGTGTACCGTCCGTGTTGCAACATCTGGACCATGCGCAGGCGGTGGGGGTGGGCGAGTGTTTTCAGGCATTCCGCTGCTTGTTCCAACGCTTTCATTGGAAGAAGTTTCAGTGCCGGGGGCGGTGGTGTTTGAGTCTTCGCAGCCATCTGCGGTCTCCTTTGATGATCAAAATATCGGAAGATCGCGACATGTCAATACAAAAGTCGGAGCAATAATTCATCGCCGGCAGGCTTGTGGGTGGTGCGGGAGACAGAACGATTGAGTCGGCTTGTTACTTTTTCAATCCGAGCGCGTTGACCATGATTTCGAAGATTTTTGTGTTGTCGATGAAACCTCTCACTGCTTCCGAACCCGGTCCCATTGCGGTGATGATGACGTCTTCGCAGGTGTGGACGCCGCTTTGCGTTCCGCGCGGCAGATTTCCTATGCGCAGCATGGCGTCGGGAGCGCCTTTGTAGGACTCATTGACTACTGAGAACATCTCGCCTTTGGAGGTCGCCATGTCGATCTGGGGCTTGAACTCGCCGCCCGGTTTGGGGGAGAACGTTTCGTAGTAGTCCGGGAAATTCGTAAAGAAGATTGCCAGCTTGCGCGGAACGTTCAGTGACTCCGGGTAGCCGTCTTTGATCGTGTAATCCGGGAACCCGGCGTCACCATAAATGCGGACATAATCGCGACCCTGTTTGCGGACGGTCTTTTTTGTGAGTTGGCCCGTCGTGGGATCCACTTCACCGATGTCGATGGTATGGGGCGGTGAATCGTCTTTCGTCCCAACGATGGACATGCCATGGGTGTGGTCTCCGAGGACCAACACCAGGGTGTCGCCGCGTTTTGTGGCGTAGTCCTTGACGAGCGCAACAGTCTGGTCGAATTGGATGGTGTCCATCACCGCGCGTTCCCAGTCGAGCGAATGCGAATATTTGTCGATGCGTCCGCCTTCGATCATCAGCACAAATCCGTTGGGATTTACTTCGAGAACTTTCAACGCGGCGGCTGCCATTTCGGATAAATCAGGCTGGTCATTCGCGCTCGGAGGATTGAAGCTCTTGAGGAATTTGCGGTCCCATGCTCCGTCGATATTTTTAGGATTAAAGATGCCGAAAAGGCGTTTAGGCGTGGCGGGATTTTGGGCGGCGAGAAGTTCGGTTTTCGTTTCGCAGACCGTGTAGCCGCTTTCTTTGAAGCGGGCGAATTGGGCTTCGGAGAATGATGCGCGGCCTCCGCCCATGATCACGTCGAGGTTACTGGCTGCGAGCATGTCGGCAATCGCCGGGTAGCTGCGGCGGCTGGCGATGTGGGCGTACATGGAGGCGGGCGTGGCGTCTTGAATTTCGACGTCGGTCACCGCGCCCGTCGCCATGCCTCGAATGCGCCGCGCGAATTCCGCGATGGTTTCGCACGCCGGGTCATCGACTTCGTCAGCAGGCTTGGCTGCGTAGTTTTCAGTGCGGTCCTTGTAGACGCTCAGCGCGCCATTCGCGGATTTGTGGCCGGTTGTGTACGCGCTCGCGGAGTTGGCTGAATCAGTGATGATCGAGTCCATGCCGGATGTTCCGACGAGGCCC
>Ga0194042_1000130_pt1 | contig 22760 bp, 9 predicted proteins | sample JunL4412m_MetaG_FD_148974 | JGI IMG/M metagenome (GOLD analysis project Ga0194042, IMG submission 148974) | Anoxic zone freshwater microbial communities from boreal shield lake in IISD Experimental Lakes Area, Ontario, Canada - Jun2016-L442-12m | ecosystem: Environmental > Aquatic > Freshwater >...
CTCATCCTCAACCGCCTCGCCGAAACACTCTTTTTCTCATCGCGCTTCTCGGGTTGTTCGCACTAGTCGTCGCCATCTCATCGAGAAAAGTGCCCGTCAACGCACCGGTTTCGACTGAAGCTCCGAGCGCCTCTGTCCGCGTTGAAGTCCCCACCACCACACCGCCACTAACTACTCATGTTCCTGCCGTTTCGAAAGCTGACGTGCCGCCGTCATCCGCTCGCACCACAACGGTTGCCGATGTTCCCTTTGTCCAATTCTCTCGATGGGCCGACACGTATATCGCGTCGTCCGAATCGGAACGACCGGCGTTGATCGAGCGCGGTGTTATTCTGGCCGAGGCGCGGCGGGTTGCGATGGCGGAGTTGATCCGTGCCAATCCCAGCGATGCGATTGTCCGCGCGTTGCCTGATACTGTTGCTGCGGAATTGCCCGAACCGGTTCGCAAACGAACTGAGAAATGGGTCAGCGGCAAGGGCCAGTTAGAGCTACTGGGCGCTCTGCCCGCACCAGACCGCCCGATGAATAGCGGAACGCGCTTCGAATCGATTCAACGCATCGTCACCGTCAACGGAGCAAGCTACAACGCGTACACGTCCGGTCAGCGGCTCGACTTGTCGCGCCCGACACCAATCCGCGTTCAAGGCCTTGTCCTCGACGGCATCATGGCGCTGCATAACAGCCCGATCCGCTTACTCTCTCCCGGCGAAGAAATCCGTCTCGGACTCCCGCTGGCCCCAAACGGCGACCGCTGCCTGGTGTCAGGATTGAAGACGCGCAATTACGCGGTCGATATCGGTGGACAAGTCCAATACATCTGCACCCATTCCCATCTCACCGATTTGGAACAGCAGCTCTTACTAAGCGAGCAAGCGGATGCAAACACTGCGGCTGTTGCAGCATCTATTAATAATAAAACAGCCAACAGCACCACCACGAGTAATACACTCATTGACATCGTCGCGAAATTCAGTGACGACGTGAGTTATCCGATCGATCTTGCGACCGCCACAACAAATATGAATAATATCAGCCAATATTTTCGAGAAGCGTCGTATGGAAAGACCGACTTAGTCGTTACCATTTGTCAGGTCACATTACCCAACACCAAGGCTTATTACCAAGGCCTCGCTTCCAATCAATTCAATACACTATTAACCGACGCTCGCACAGCGGCCGCCGCTTTGAATGCCGCGTATACCTACACAAATTTTAATCTGGATATTACCACCACGACTTACATCGGTGGAGCTTATTACACGTATGCCGGTATCGCGTATGTCGGCAGTCCGCCCAATCTGGCGCGTGGAGTCCATCTCAATGGCTATTACACACTGCGCACCGCTGGACATGAATTGGGTCATAATTATGGCTTGTGGCATTCAAACTATTGGCAGACAGACAGCACCAGTCCTATCGGTCGCGATACCATTGGCGGAGGTTATGTCGGTGACACCGTGAATGCCGAATGGATTGAGTATGGACACCTGTTCTCGACCATGAGTGCTCAAGGCGGAGCCACCATGGAAAGCAGGCAGGCACATTACACGGCGCATGAAAAGACTGTTTTAAATTGGATCACCAGTTCCGAAATTGCAACGCTTTCGTCGTCCGCGACGGTCCGCGTTTATCGACATGATCATATCAATGCGACAGGTATCCCACGCGCTGTCAAAATCAATACAGTCTCCAGCGATTATACAGGCAACAACCGTAAATACTGGCTCTCATATCGTATGGCATTTAATGGTACGAATAACAATGAATACTTGAAGAACGGATTGGAAATCGATTGGAGCAAGGATTCATACGGATCAGATGGCGACACGCTATTAGACATGACACCCGCTTCGAACAATGGCCCCGCAGGCTCTTCATCGGGTTCTGATAATAATGATAAAGTAGACTCCGCACTATCCATTGGTAAAACATATGCAGACACAGCCGCAGGAATATTTATAACACCCATCGCCAAAGGTGGAGCAGCGCCCAACGAATACATCGACACCGTCGTTAATATCGGCACATTTGCTACCAATAATCCGCCAGTGATTTCATCGATTACCATTCCAGCATCATACCCGTCGGATCTTCCGATCACACTCACCTGTAACGCCACCGATCCGGACGGCGACACGCTTACGTACCACTGGAGTTTCGGTGACTCCACCTTTAGCACTAATGGTTCTGCAACGCAAACAAAAGCATGGGCAACCAATTCTACATTTACAGTCAAATGCACGGTATCGGACATGAAAGGAGGTACGGCGACCCTCACTAAATCAGTACCTTTTACCATTAGCACAACCGCCAAGCCCGATTTGGTGATTCAATCGATTAAGATGTTCCCGCTCACGCCTGTCAGTGGTGACTCGGTCACATTTACTCTGACAGTAAAAAATCAAGGCAATGCCAGTGCAAACAGTCTATTCAATGTCGGCTTCTGGCCTGATTTGGCGGCTGCTCCCATTGTCAGCAACAGCCCGACTCAGAATACAGATATCGCTGCATCGATCATGGCTGGAGACACCCGCGTCCTCACGTTCACGGTACCGAACGTCTCCGCAGGAACGTTCAACGCGTGGGCATTCCCTGATATGGCGGGTGGAATTAGTAATATCTCCGAATCAAACGAAACAAACAATGCCGGGCCCGGTACTGGCTTCGCTTGGACGGTATTAAGCACAGGGGGCCCGTCCATTATCGACATCACCTCCACCGTCTCAGACAATCTCTACAAAGCTGGTCAAGTTATTCCCATCACCATCACCTTCAGTCACGTTGTTAATGTCACAGGGACTCCAACTTTGACTTTGGAAACCGGATCAACCGATGCCGTCGTCATCTATTCATCAGGCTCCGGCACCAGCGTATTGACATTTAATTATACGGTCGCAGCCGGCCAAACCAGCATGGACTTGGACTACATCAGCACAGCAGCGCTTTCACTTAACGGCGGCACGATCAAAGACAGTTTAGCCAATGATGCCGTGATCACGCTCCCTGCTCCCGGATCGGTGGGCTCGCTAGGCGCCAACAAAAATATCGTCATCGACACCGTGGGGCCCACAGTGGTTAATGTGAGTTCCACGGTTGCCGATAGCTCCTACAAAGCCAACCAGATTATTCCTATTACAGTGACATTTAATGAAGTCGCTATTGTGACCGGAACTCCGACGTTGACACTTGAAACAGGCTCCACCAAAGCAGTCGTTAATTATTCCAGCGGAACAGGTACAACTACACTCACGTTTAACTACGTCGTTGCCTCCGGACACATCAGCACCGACCTCAACTATACTAGCACCTCTGCGCTGGCCTTGAATAGCGGCACGATTCGCGACGGAGCCGCCAACAGTGCTATTCTCACGTTACCTGCATTGAATGCAACAGGATCACTGGCTTCAAACAAAAACATAGTCATCGACACTGCCGCGCCGACCGTGACGAACATCACTTCACCGGCTGTCAATGGAACCTACAGCGCCGGCCAAATTATCCCCGTCACTGTAACATTCAACGAGACGGTCACTGTCGTCGGCACTCCACAACTGACTCTTGAAACCGGTGCCACTGATGCCGTGGTGAATTACTCCAGTGGGAGTGGTACAGATACACTTACATTTAATTACACAGTCACCCAGGGTGATAGCAGTTCTGATTTGGATTACGTCATATCGCCTCCGCCCGCTGCGACCAGTCAGATCGGTATCAATTTCTCCAGTGGCCGCACCAACGAAACTGAAAACGTCACGGGTTCTGCAGGTGTTGTTCCGATGAGCAACTGGAACAATATCGCTGGACTGAGTGGACAGAACCTTGCACTCATCGACAGCACCGGTGCTGCCAGCGCTATGACGCTCAGTTACTCCGGTTCGGCCAATTCGTACAGCGTCTACGGTTCAGCAAAAGCTGACCAGAACGCACAATTGTTGAACTCCTACCAGGACACCAGCAGCAACAATCCCACTGTCACCGTCCAACTCGCCAATATTCCATACGCCAAATACCGAGTCTATGTCTATGTCAATTCCGACGGTGCCGGTCGGCTGGGACATGTCACCCTCGGCGGCTCATCGTATTATGTTAACACCTTCGGTAATGTCACATTCCCAGGCTATACGCAAGCCGCAGGAACCACGCCGACGGCTTATAATACAAGTAACTATGTTATGTTCGACAATCAGAGCAGTTCTAATGCCACAATCACATTAACACGGGACACAAGTAATATCGGTTTGTGTGGTATTGAAATCGTATCGATTTCAACGGTCCCATCAGCCCTCGCGCTCAATGGTGGCAGCATTCGCGATGTAGCCTCAAACGACGCCACTCTGACGCTCCCAACTCCCGGCGCTTCCGGCTCACTGAGCTTCAACAAGAACATCGCACTTGGGTCGATTTCCATCACAACGCTCACCATCCCCGATGGTGCCTATATTCAAAACTACTCCCAACAATTAGCAGGTTCAGGCGGTACTCCTGCCTACACGTGGAGTCTGGCGAGCGGCACACTTCCGACGGGGCTGACTCTATCGCCTTCAGGACTCGTCAGCGGCATGCCTACAGCCGTAGGTATCTATAACTTTGTCATCCAGCTGACCGACAGCATCAATAACACTGTTCAGCAACCCTATACGTTGATCATTGCCGGAAGCCCCACCGTCACCACTTCGACGAATGCCAGCGCGACGTACAGTCTGTCAGCCCAAACCATTCCCGTTTCTGCAACAGTGTCGTATACATCGCCCAACCCAATTGGAGCCATCAATGAAGGTGCCGTCGTATTTGCAATCAAGAGCGGCAACTCGACCATAGGTTCGTCAGTCTCCTCTCCCTGCATCAATGGCAGTGCGAGTGCCACGTATTCTTTGCCTCCTGGCACACCTGCGGGCACGTATGTCATCAGTGCGTCGTATAGCGGCACTAACTTTGCCGCAAGCACCGATGCATCACATACATTAGTCGTCAATAAAGCCGCTGCAACCGTTGGGCTTAGCACTCTGTCAGCGATCTACGATGGGACGCCGAAAGGTCCCACGGCTACGACGACACCGGCAAATTTGACCGTCAGCATGACGTTTAATTCCAGTCCGAACCAGCCTGTCAGTGCCGGCTCCTATCCCTGCGTGGCTACCATCGTGGATACCAACTATCAGGGTAGCGCAACCAGCACTTTTGTCATTAATCCAGCTCCATTGACGGTCACTGCCGACAGCGGCAGCAAAGTATATGGTACGACGAATCCCGCGTTTACGGGAGCAGTAGTAGGTGTTGTCAATAACGATGGTATTACTGCAACCTTCACGAGCCAGGCGACTGCACTTACAAACGCAGGCGCCTACGCTATCAATTCGGTCGAGGCCATCAAACCCGTAATTAGTGATCCCAATCAAAAGATAGCGAATTATACAGTCACGCTTGTTAATGGACCGCTGACAATTACCAAAGCCCCCGCCTCTATCTCCGTTGTGGATTCACTGCAAGCTTATGATGGTACAGGCAAGACCAGCAATTACACCACAAACCCGGGCGGACTATCAGCCGTCTTAACTTATAACACGCTATCCACACCGCCTATCAATGGTGGCACCTATCAGGTCGTTGCAACCATCAATGATGTGAATTATGCAGGGAGCGGCACTGGGACACTGATCATCGATCAGACCGTCATTCTCAGCTCAGCTGCTGCGAATCCGAATCCGGTGGGTGTCAGTAAATCAACCACCTTCTCTGTCACGGCTCAAAGCACCCACGGAGACACGCTGTCGTACGCTTGGAGCTTCGGTGACGGCACTCAGGCCACCGGCGCTTCGGCCACTCATAGTTATTCAGCGCCTGGCACCTATATGGCTACGGTCACAATTGACAACGGCTTGAGCCCTGTAGTGGAGACAGTCCTTGTCGCCGTCAATCCCGCGTTCGGTGAAATTGGCATGGGACCGGACAGCGACGGCGACGGTTTCGCCGATTCGTTTGAAGCCGCCGGTGGATTGGATCCGAACAATTATGCAAGCACACCGACAGGCAATCCGGTCAGTGCAGTGAGCGCTGTTAACTTGACGGTCACGAAATTGCAAATCAAACTGAACTTCGCAAAGCCGGTTGGCAATGACAGCATCGCCCTGACCGGCGTTTTGCCGGTGAGCGCCGGTTTGGCTCCCTCCGGAACGATGGTGCTGATCGATGTCGGCGGAGTGCTCAAGAAATTTATTCTCGATGCAAAAGGCGTTGCTAAAGTCGGCAAGGATTCGATCAAAATTGCGATGAAGATGAAGAATGGTGTGGCCGTCGCCAGCCCTGCCGCCAAATTCACCATCGTGCTGGGCAAAGGCACGTTTGCCGCTCCGCTCGCTGCGATGTCCAATCTGACTAACGGTGCCTTTAAAAGCGCTGCGCGACCTATCAAAGTCTCGATGAGTTTCAACGGCAACGCTTTCCGAAAAGACCAAGCGACTCTGTACACTGCCATCACCGGAAAAGGCGGTGCCGCGAAGTAGTCGGAATACTGGAAGCGACCTTTCTTTCGGCGTTAATCGCGGCCATTTTTCGGCCGCGATTTTTAATGCCGCGTTGTAATCCATAGTCACACTCAACCCTTTTTTAGAGGTAGCACCATGAAGAACATGGCTCGTGCCGTACTCGTACTCGCGTTTGTGCTCGCCGCACCGTTGCTGCGTGCCGACGTGAAAGTTCCCGCCATCATTGGCGACAACATGGCGTTGCAAGCTGGTATTGCAGTTCCGATCTGGGGCTGGGCCGATCCCGGCGAAGACGTCACCGTCACGTTTAATGGTCAGTCCAAAACGGCCAAGGCTGGCGACGACAAGAAATGGTCCGTCAAGCTCGATGTTCTAACCGTCGGCGGTCCGTTTGAGATGACGATCAAAGGCAAGAACACGTTGACGCTGAAGAACATTCTCGTCGGTGAAGTCTGGGTCAACTCCGGCCAGTCCAACATGGAATTCGGCATGGGCGGCACGGTCAATTCGAAAGAAGAAATCGCGAACGCAAAGTTTCCGAAGATCCGCTTATTCACCGTAAAGAAAGCCGTCAAAGCCGAAGCACAAAGCGACTGCGAAGGCAAGTGGACTGAATGCGCCCCGGAGACCGTCGGTGGCTTCTCCGCCGTCGCGTATTTCTTTGGACGCAAATTGCACCAGGACCTCGGCGTTCCCGTTGGCTTGATTCACACGTCCTGGGGTGGTACGCCCGCTGAAGCGTGGACGACTGCCGCGACCCTGGAAGCCGACGCGGATTTGAAGCCAATCACCGACCGTTTCGCCGCCTCAAAAGCCGGTGATACGCAGGAAGCTTTCGACAAGAAAATGGAAGCATGGAAAGCCTCAACCGCGAAGTGGAAGGAAGCCGCAGACAAGGCCAAAGCTGAAAAGAAGCCGATCCCGCAGGCGCCCCGTGCGCCGCAGCGTGCGCTTAATCAGAACTCACCGGCTGTGTTGTACAACGGCATGATCGCTCCGATTATTCCGTTCGGTATCGCGGGTGCGACGTGGTATCAGGGCGAATCGAATGCGGGCCGCGCGTACCAGTACCGCAAGCTCCTGCCGGCGATGATCGGCGACTGGCGCAAAGCGTGGGGCCAGGGCGATTTCCCTTTCATGGTGGTGCAGCTCGCGAACTTTATGAAGCGCGACGCCGAACCGGTTGAAAGCGCGTGGGCGGAACTGCGCGAAGCTCAGACGCTCACTTCGATCAACACGCCGAAGACCGGCATGGGTCTGGCGATTGACATCGGTGACGACAAGGACATTCATCCGAAGAACAAGCAGGATGTCGGCCTTCGCATCGCTCTCCAAGCGCTGAAGATCGCGTACAACAAAGACATCCCGTTCTCGGGTCCGATGTATGAATCGATGGCGGTTGAAGGCGGCGCGATTCGCGTGAAAATGAAGCACGTTTTCGGCGGATTGGTTGCAAAAGACGGCGACTTAAAAGGCTTCGCGATCGCCGGTGAAGACAAGAAATTCGTCTGGGCCAGCGCGAAGATTGATGGCGACTCGATTGTCGTCAGCAGCGACAAAGTCGCCAAGCCGGCCTCTGTTCGCTACGCCTGGGCGAACAACCCGGAATGCAATCTGTACAACAAAGCGAACCTCCCGGCAGTTCCGTTCCGGACCGATACATGGACGGGCATGACGGCGGCCAGTAAGTAAATTGCGTCTGATGTGACCCCGCCCTGCCGCGAAAGCGGGAGGGCGGGGTACCTCAATTGAATTGTTATACTTTTGAATTGAAATCAACACCTTGAGAGCTTAAGTTGTCCGCACGAGGAGGTGAATATGTTAGAAGCAAATCCTGCCGTGCATCCAGAATTGAATTTGGAAAGTGTGGTACGCAGTGTCTGCAATTTAAACCATGCCGTGACCGTCACTGCGGATAACGGAGATTCCGTCAAAATTATCCCGGTGCCAAAGCCTGTAGAGTATTTTAAGGGGCGACCCGTGTATCGATTGGAAGACGCGAAGTATTTGTATTTGGATTGTCCTTGGCTTTTGGAATAGCCATGCAAATCAACGAATGCGACATCATTCGATACAATTTCCCGATGCAACATGTCTCGTATCCCCGACCGTGTGTCGTCATTCGAGTTAAGTCGGATGGAACGTTGACCATCATTCCAATCAGCACAAAGAAATATGGAATTGAAGATGCGTTTCTGATTGACCCGAGCGACGAGGAATTTAATGCAACTGGGCTTGAGGTTGCTTCCTATATCTATGGGCATCCAGTTTTAAACATCTCTCCCTCTGATGTCATCAAGCGCCTGGGCGAATTGACAGGATCAATCAAGGCACGATTTGTGAAATGGAATGGATAACTCGTTGATGATTGAATCGTTATTTCGGATCAGGCTTTATGATGAAGAAAACTAATTACGATTAATATCTCAGCGAAGTCATACGCGATCACGAATTAACCAATATCAAACCCAGCGCCATCAAATCGTACCTGCTCTCCAACCGGAAGTACTTAATTAAGTCAATAGGATGAACAAGACCATGCCCATTCCCCTCGTCCCGCTTCACCCCAACGGCCCGATGTGTTCGCAACTCATATTCGGTGCGTGGCGGCTATCGACGTGGAAGCTTTCGACGCTTGAACTGATCGAACTGCTGCATGCCTCGATCGACCTCGGCATCACGACTGTCGACCACGCTGATATTTATGGCGACTATTCGTGTGAAGGCCTCTTCGGTGCGGCGTTGCGAGACGAGCCGGGATTGCGTGCGAAGTTGCAGCTCATTAGTAAGTGCGGCATCAAGCTCGTTTCAGCTCAGCGGCCGGGGCACAGTGTCAAGCATTACGATACGACGCGTGCGCACCTTCTCGCGTCAGTCGATCGCTCGCTGAGCAATCTCCACACCGATCACCTTGACTTGCTGCTGCTCCACCGGCCCGACCCTTATATGGATGTCAGCGAAACTGCTGAGGCGCTGGAGCACGTCGTCAAAGCCGGGAAAGTGCGCTTTGTTGGCGTCTCGAATTTTACGCCGAGCCAATACGATCTGTTGGCGTCGCGGCTCTCCATTCCGTTGGTGACGAACCAGATCGAAATTTCGGTGCTGAAACTCAACGCGTTTACGGACGGCTCGTTGGACCACTGTCAGATTAAGCACATCGCTCCGATGGCGTGGTCGCCGTTGGGCGGCGGGAGCCTATTTAATGGGACGACGCCTCAAGCCGAACGCTTGCGAACAACGCTGGCTGACGTCGGGCAACATCATGGCAATGCGAGCATCGATGTCGTTGCGTTGGCGTGGCTGCTGAATCACCCCGCGCATATTTTTCCGGTCTTGGGTACGGGAAAAGTGCAGCGACTTGAAGCGGCGGCAGAAGCTGTGAATCTGAAATTAACCCGCGAGCAGTGGTTTAAGATCTGGTCGGCATCAACTGGCGTTAACGTACCGTAATCACACTGTTGGGCAGAACGTCGTTCCCGCTCTACCTCTGTCGCTTTCCCGCCTCATTCCCGCCCCAAATCTCTGCACACGTGCTCTTTTTTCACATCAAAATGATGGAATACCGTTAGAGCACAACGAGCACTACTAAAGTGTTCCGCCCGAATGCCGATAAGCATAAAGGTCCGATAAGATTTTTTTGTAGGAAGATCGAGTGGGTGCGTGTCAAAGTGGGTGCACGTGGTGTCATGCGTGCGCCGTTTGGTCGTGTTGAGTACATGGAGGCTCGTCATTAAAATGCAACTGAATCGACGCAATGGGCTGCTCGGCGTTTTCGCACTCGTGGCCATCATGGGTGTGGTCGTGCACCGCTCCAGCACTCAGCCTCAACCGACCCGCACCGCTGCACCCGACCCGCTTATAAAGAGCCAGGAGCGCGCGGCGCTGGCTCTATCACCGGAGCAACGCATCGCTACCATCAATGCGTATCAAAAGCTGCCGCTCACGTTCGAAGAGAACAAAGGCCAAGCCGGAACCGGCTCCAAATTCATCGCGCGCGGCAACGGGTACTCGCTTTATTTGACGCCCACCGAAGCGCTCCTGTCGTTGCATAAAGCGACGTCCAAGGCCAGCGACGCTCCGTCGGTGTTGCGCATGAAACTCGCCAACGCGAACGCATCATCCACGATTCGCGGCGATGAAAAATCAGGCGGCAAGACAAATTATTTCATTGGCAACACCATCGCCGCCACAGACATTTCGCAATACAAAAAAGTGCACTGCGACAATGTTTACGCAGGCATCGACATGGTTTACTACGGCAACCAACGGCAGCTCGAATACGATTTCGTCGTCGCGCCGGGAGCTGATCCCAAAGCGATCCGCATGGCGTTCTCCGGCTCGGAAAAAGTCGAAGTCAACGCTGCCGGCGAGTTGTCGATTCACATCGGACAAAGCGAAGTCAAGCAACACAAGCCGGTGATTTATCAGACCGTCGGCGGTGAGAAAAAGATCGTCGTCGGCACGTACGAAATCGTCGCGTCCGCTGCGACAGCGAAAGATGAAACCATCGTTGGTTTCAACATCGCCGACTACGACCGCACTGTGCCGCTGGTTATTGATCCGGTGCTCGTGTATGCGACGTTCTACGGCGATTTGCCGAACTACAATAAAAATTCGGATCACAGCGGCGATGACGTCGGCCTTGCCGTCGCCATCGATTCCGCCGGTGCAGCCTACGTCGTCGGCAAAACCAACACGTTTGAATTCCCGCTCGTGAATAATATCCAGTTCGTATCTGATTTTTCGCATGCCGATTTTCCGACCGCGTTCCATTCGACCCCCGAAACATACAAAGGGTTCATCACCAAGTTTCTCCCAGACGGTACGGATATTGTTTATTCGACGTATCTGTGTGGAAGCGGTAACGATGAATGCCGTGGCGTGGTGATCGATATATCTGGAAATGCGTACATCTGTGGAGCAACATCGTCGTCCAATTTTCCAATCAAGAAGGCTCAACACGCCTATTCAGGCGGGGTGGACGGTTTTCTCATGAAACTGACGCCGACCGGCACCGACATTGTGTTCTCGACATTCCTCGGAGGTGCTGGCGACGATTCAGCCAACGATCTCGCTTTGGACTCGGCGGGAAATGTCATTGTTGTCGGGACGACCAGTTCGGCCAATTTCGTCATCTCGCATGCGGTTCAACCGACTTTTGGGGGCGGTACCGACGCGTTCGTTGCTAGCTTCTCCGCTGACGGCACGGTCAACGCATTTTCGACTTACCTCGGCGGAACCGGAAATGATACCGGAAACGGTGTGACCGTTGATTCCTTCGGCAGCATCTTCGTGACCGGTTCGACCACCTCGCTCAATTTCCCCATCTCACATCCCTATCAGGTCAACATTGGCGGGGGATCTGACGCCTTTGTCACGAAATTGAATTCAACTGGGACGCTGTTGGTTTATTCGACCTATTTGGGCGGCAGTGGTGATGACGTTGGATATGGCATTGCGGTCGACTCAACCGGCAATGTTTACGTCACCGGTTCGACAGCCTCGACAAATTTTCCGACAATTTCGCCCACAATTCTTCCGGTTCAATCCTCAAATGGAGGGCCTTCTGGCACGACCGACGCCTTCGTGTCCAAGTTCAACATCTTCGGCTCATCGCTGATTTTCTCAACGTACCTGGGTGGTTCGATGAACGACGTGGGCAAGCGTATTCGCGTGGATTCACGCAACGCCATTTACGTGTCGGGGACTACCGTACTCACGGCCGGAGGGACCGCCGCGCAGAACAACTTCCCGGTCGCTCCGAAAACCAACACGCTGCAACCCGGGCATTCTGGATTGGCCGACGGATTCTTAGCCAAGTTCAATCCGACCGGCACACCGTTGGTTTACTCGACATACATCGGATCGGATACACATGTTTTTCAAACCGAGAACGGCCTCATCAATGCGAATGCTCCCACTTCTGTCGTGGTTAATGGACTGGCGATTGACAACGATGGCAACGCGTTCTTGACCGGTTCGACGGACGGCAGTTTCTATTATACGTTTGGTAGCTATCGTCGCCTCCCGCCGAATTTTCCGGCACCCGGTGAAGATTTCCCAGCACCACATATTCGTGAAATTATCAACACCACGACGAATCAAGTCATTGCGCAACCCGCCGAATTCAACACCTTGTTGAACATCGACGAAAGCGACATCATCATTGCTAAAATCAAAGACAACAGCCCCATCATCACCAGTCCCTTGCTCGCTTTGGGAACGCTCGGGGCGAGCTTCACGTCCTATGTCATCACCGCCGAAAACGCCCCGCAAAGTTTCGACGCGGCAGGTTTGCCGCCCGGCTTGAGTGTCAATACGGTCAGCGGACAAATCTCCGGCATACCGATCCAGGCCGGCATTTACAATGTAGTTCTAACGGCCACGAATCAAAGCGGTACGGGCTCGCAGATTTTGACCATCAGCATCAGCTCCGCCAAGCCCACGATGACCAGTGGCTCGGTTGCGACAGGCAATGTGGGTGCGGTGTTCCAATTCAACCTGACCGCGGACAACAATCCCGGCTCGTACGCATTGACGCCCGTTTCTCCGACGGCGTCTTTGCCGGTGGGCATTACATTAGACGCCATCACCGGTTTGATCTCCGGTGTCCCTGTCGTCGAAGGCACCTACCAGTTTGACGCGACCGCGACGAATGCCAATGGCACATCGCTGCCTCAGCGTGTCTCGATCAACGTCCTTCCGGCGGCACCTGTCATCACCAGCCCTGTCAATGTCCAAGCGGTTTTGAATCTGCCCTTTAACTTCTCGATTACAGCATCCGGCAATCCCCAAGTCTACAATGCAACGCCGAATGTCTCGCAAGTTGGCACTATCCTGACGCTCGCCATCGGCTTGCAGTTGGACACGTCGACCGGCATCATCAGCGGGACTCCGAACACGCTCGGCTTCTATAAATTCATGGTCTCAGCAACCAACGCTGGCGGAACGGGAACTCAGGAATTCAACCTGACCGTCATCCCCGCGCTCGTCCCTATTGTCAGCAGTTCATCGAATGCGTCCGCCATCTACAATGAACCGTTCTCGTTTAAGATTACGGCAAGCAATAGTCCGCTTGTGTTCGGCATCATCGGTGCACTTCCGGCTGGGTTGTCATTGGATGATCAAACCGGCATCATTTCAGGAATCGTTACTCCCGTTGTTTTGCCCAGCATCGTTTCAGCGACTGAATCGGGTAATACGGTGACCATCACGACATCAGCGGCACATGGCTTGAGCGCCGGACAAATATTGGTTATTTCGAATATCAGCGTGGCCGGTTACAACGGAATTTTCACTGTCGCAACAACGCCGACTGCGACGACTTTCACGTACACGAATCCCAATTCGCAACTGGCTGCATCCGGCGCGGGTGTCTGCAATGCATTGGTCAATGCCACCGCCGTCTCAGCGACTGAAATCGGCAACACCTGCACGGTCACCACCGCAGTCGCCCACGGATTCGTCCCAGGGCAAACGGTCACCAACTCCAACTTCGCCATTGTGGGCTACAACGGTTCGTTTGTGATTGCAAGTGTGCCATCGACGACCACATTCACATTTGTCAATGCGATCTCCGGTTTGGCTGCAACGGGTGCCGGTGACTGTGTCGAACAATTCCTTGCGACGCAAATCAATGCGTCTGCTTCGGGTTCGATTGTGACGATCACAACTGCGAACGCACACGGCCTGACCGTGGGCCAAACGGTCCTGATTACAAACTTTGCGGTCGCTGGATACAATGGTCAATTCACGATTACGTCCGTGCCGACAAGCACGACCTTCACCTACACAAATCTGGCGGCAGGTTTCCCGAATGCAACCGGCGGCGTCTATTCCACGTCCAGTATTTTCAACCTCACGCAAACCGCCGCGAATATCGCGGGCCAAGGCACCAAACCGCTGACCCTCGTGATTTATCCGCCAGCGATTCCGGTGATCACCAGTCCTTTGATTGCCAACGCAGTCGTGAACGCGCCATTTGAATACGATATTCTTGCCGCCAACCATCCCACCAGTTACAACGCGATTGGCTTGCCTGCAGGCTTGGCGTTGAACAGCGCCACGGGCCAAATCATCGGAATTCCAACGGTGTCCGGTCAATTCTTAGTTACGATCCAAGCTTCAAACGTGGGTGGCACCGGCACGTCGACCTTGACGCTCAATGTCGCCCCGCAGCAAACGCCGATTATCGTCAGCGCGAATCAGGCCAATGGATTTGTCGGGATTCCATTCAGTTATCAAATCGCCGCAACCGCCAATCCGACGTCGTTCGGTGCCGCGCCGTTGCCCGCGAATTTGGTTTTGAATCCCGGTGGTTTGATTACCGGAACGCCAGCTGCCGCGGGTGTCTACGTCATCACGCTCAACGCCACGAATCCGATTGGGATGGGAACGAAGATTTTGACACTCACCGTCACCGTTCCGAGCGCGCCGGTCTTCACCAGTCCGCTTTCCGTCAACGGCATTGATGGTTCCGCGTTCAATTACAACATCACCGCAACCGGCATCGGTCCGATTCAATTCACCGCAGCCGGGTTGCCGCCAGGCTTGACGCTCGTCGGTTCGACGATCCTCGGTACTCCGACCAACGGGATTACCAACGTGATTCTGACCGCGTTCAGCCCCGCCACCAGCCCGACCACTCCAGGCGGTCCACCCAATGCGTTCGGCGTCGCGCCGACAGTTGCAACGTTGACTCTCAATATCTCGGCGACAGCCGCAGCCATCGTCAACAGCAACCTGACCGCTACCGGCACGGTTGGCCAGCCGTTCAGTTACATCATCCAAGCCTCCGGTAGTCAGCCGCTGTTTATCACCGCAAATCCGCTCCCCGCCGGTTTGTCGCTCGTCGGCAATACCATTCAAGGTACTCCGACTCCTGCAGCCGTCACCCTCGGTACTCCGTTCCCGGTGACGCTGACCGCCAGCAATTCGTTCACGAGCAACAATTCGTCGAAGATTCTCTTGATTACGATCAACGCCGCGAAGCCGAACTTCACGAGTTCATCCTTCGTTCAAGGGATCGACGGAACGCCGTTCCGCTACGTCGCTGCTGCGACTGGAACGCAGATCATCACCTATTCAATCGATCCGCTCACGCCGCTCCCGAGTGGACTCGCGTTGACGGGCAGCATCATTTCAGGCACGCCGACGTCCGCCGCTGTGGGCACCACGACCGTGACACTGCTCGCCAAGAATTCCGGCGGATCAACGACCATGTCACTCGTCATCCAGATCAATCCCGCTCCGCCAGTTCTCTCGCTACCCGGATCCGTCACTGGTTCGGCGGGTGTGCCGTTCACGTTCACAATCCCGGCCACGGGTTCGCCCCAAATTGATTTCACCATTCCGAATCTGCCAGCAGGGTTGATCGTAGACATTGATAAAATCGTCGGCACTCCGACCACGCCCGGCATCTACAACGTGATCGTCAGTGCGACGAATCCGGCTGGTACCGACAACAAGCCGTTGACCATCGTGATCAATCCGGCCCCGCCGACGATCAGCGCCGTTTCCATCACCGGTTTCGACGCTATCCCGTTGATACCGGTTACGCTTCAAGTCACCGGTGCGCAGCCGATCTCGTTCGTCGCGACTAATTTGCCGAACGGCATCACGATTAACGCGAACACCGGCGTCATCTCCGGAACGCCCATCGGCTACGGCTCGACCATTGCCACCATCACTGCGACCAACTCCGGCGGCGCAGGCACTCAAAATATCGTCTTCAATATTTCGCCGTCGAAGCCGAAGATCACCAGCCCGCTCATCGTCCAAGCCACACCGGGCGTCGCCTTCACGTATACGATTGTCGCTGTCGGAACTCCGGCCATCACGTATCAGGCCTTCAACTTGCCCGGCGGATTGACGATCACCGGTGCCGTGATCTCAGGTACTCCGACCGGCCCTATAGGCAAAGTCAGCGTCACGTTGTTGGCTACGAATAATTTCGGAAACGATCAGCAGACGTTGGATATCGACGTTCAGCAGACGCCGCCTACTATCACCAACGTCACGTTGCAAGCCAGTGGCCAGGAGTTCGCGCCGTTCTCGTACACGCTGACCGCCACGGGCAGTCCGCCGATTTCGTTCGCGGCCTCGCCGCTCCCGACGGGTCTGACGATTAATCCCAACACCGGCGTCATCTCGGGCAATCCTATCGGCATCGGTTCCTTCAATGTCAACATTAGCGCCACGAATCTCTTCGGTTCGGACACCGGCAAGGTCCTCGTCATCAGCATCGCCAAAGCTCCGCCGAAGATCACGAGCACGCTGACCGCAGGCGGTGGCATCAACGAACCGTTCACGTACACGATCACGGCCACCGGCAGCACGACGATTGTCTTCGGAGCGCAGAGCCTGCCGCCCGGCCTCAGCGTCAATCAGACGACCGGCGTCATCAGTGGCACTCCGGCCACGACCGGAACGTTCGCCGTCTCGATCCTCGCCGCCAACACCGCCGGATCGGACACGCAAACACTGACGATCACCATCACCGCCAACCCGCCGCTGATCACCAGTCCGCTCTCCGCGACGACAGGCACAATCCAAGCGTTCACGTACACGATCACAGCCAGCGGTTCGGGCCCGTTGACCTACAACGCAACTAATTTGCCGCTCGGACTCTCGTTTAGCGGTAACAAGATCACCGGCACACCGGTCCAGCAGGGTGTGTACCACGTGACGATCAGCGCCACGAATCCGCTCGGCTCCGACTTTGAAATCCTGACGATCACGGTCCTCGACGACTCAGATGGCGACGGCTTCCCCGACGATCTCGAAGTCTTCATGAACACCGATCCGAGCAATCCTGCGTCGAACGGATTCACGGGCGGAACTGGAATCGTCAAGGTCTTGAATGTGAAGCAAATGGCCGTGAAATTGAATTTCACTTCCGCCGCTTCGGATACGATCGCGTTGAAAGGCACACTGGATCTTGCGCCGAACTTCGCAGCGTCCGGCAAGCCCGCCGTGGTCTACGTCAGTGGCATCGCCGCGAATTTGACGGTCAACGCCAAGACTAGCACAAGCATCTCTATGAAGCCCAAAGCTTCGGGCGGCGCAACGCCCTTCACGCTGACGTTCGGAAAGGCCAACTACAAAACAAAACTGGCCAACGTCGGCATGACCAATGAAGAGATCAAGACGCCACGCACCGTGTCAACGCTCGTGATCGTGTTCGTCAACAACACGCTCTACCGCAGCGACAAAGTGCTGACCTACACCGCACACGCCAACAAGAGCGGTGCGGCCAAACAGTCGAACTAAAAAAGTAGGACGGGCCTTTAGCCCGTCCTAGACTTCACATACTTGACCCAACGCACCGGGTGGCTCACAAGCCGCCCGGTGTCGTTTGTTATCGAAAGTGCCCGATTGAAAATCCGCGCCGACTGTGTTACACTATGCAAATGAATGACAACATCAAACTCACCGGCGAGGAACCCGTCGGAGCCAAATCGCACAAAGAAGAGCACGGTCTCGAGGACTTGTATCGCGACGTGATTTTCGAACATTACCGCCGTCCGCACAACAAACATGCCATCGCCGACGCGCAGATCGTCACCAAAGGCAACAACCCCGTCTGCGGCGACCGCGTTACAGTCTACGCTAAAGTCGACGAGGATGGCAAAATCGAAGACATCGGATTCGATGGAAAAGGCTGCGCGATCTGCATCGCCAGTTCCTCCATGATGACCGAAGCCGTTCACGGAAAAACACTCGAAGAAGCCGGCAAGATCAGCGATCATTTCAAAGCAATGATGCGCAACGAAGCCCCGTTCGAAGCCCCCGACGAACTCCCCGATTTGGAAGCGCTCGAAGGCGTCCGCAAATTCTCAGCACGCGTGAAATGTGCGACACTCTCGTGGACAACGCTCAAAAACGGCATCGTCGAATATCAAGCCGGCCACGGCACCAGCGAAATCGAAGAAGGCTGCGACCTCTAGTTTTTCGTAGGACGGGCTTTTAGCCCGTCCACTTTCACTTCATCAACTACAACTTCACCACCGCGCCCGGAGCGATTTCGCCCGGAGCCTTCCCAGCGAGTTCCTCGCCTTCCAAGCTCGTCAACGGGCTGATTTCAATCGTACAATCCAACGCACCGTCCGCTTTGCGCGGAATTCGCGTTCCCGCCGCGCTCAGCCACCGCGCGTATAATTCCTGCATGTCCCGCTTCGCCGTCGCCGGAGAATCCTCGCCGTCCGCGTTTTTGACCGGACTGAAATCCTCGTCGCGCCGCGTCTCTACCGTGATCGTCCGATCCGCCTGAGCTAGCGCGTCGAAGACGAACGTCTCGAATTTGATCCCGTTCTTTTCACCCGGTTTGAACACCATCGGCGCACCGTCCGCTCCGATGCACGGCACTGCTTTTTCAGCTTTGTGATACGGCAATTGAAAGCCGCCTTTGTTCAACTGCTCGATGAATCCCAGGTCAATGACATGAATCGCGATGCTGCCCGCCCACCATTGCAACGACCCATCCAGCAACGTTTCGCGCGCGGACGTCTCCGGCAGATCCGAATATTCGATGACGTTCAATTTCCCGTCAATCGTTCCAAAGACACCGACCTTCTCCTTCCAATCGCGCTTCCGACACGCCTTGCTGGACATCTTCGATTCGGCCAGCAGATGCCACCCGATGAACGCGGGATCGCCGATCTGCGTGAGACAATTATCGACCTGAAAATAGAACAACGTATCGACGCCCTGAGTGCGGAGCCACGCCGTCGCACCGGAATCATGCAACGCCTTGATTGACCCGCCATGTCCGTTCGGACTCAACGCAATCTCACCTTTTGATTGCATCAGAATCTTACCGTCGCGCCCGACCGCAGGCATGTTCGCCTGCTTGAAAATCCGCACCGTATCAGCGCCCAATCCGAAATAGGTGTTCGCATCAAAAAACGCTTTCGTCTCCGCGTCGTTTGCGTCCGAGGTCATGATCAACCACGGCACACCGGCGTTGTAGCGCTTGCGCAACGCGAGCACTTTTTCTGCGTGAATCTGAAATAACGTGCGGTCCGAAATTGGTCCGATTTTGAACGCGCCTTTCGGCCCGTTCAATCCCAGCCGCGTGCCTTGTCCGCCTGCGACAAGAAAGCACGCAATGCGTCCGCGCCGAAACGCTTCTTCACCGGCGGCCCGGGCTCCGCGCAACGCTTGCTGCTGGTCGTCGTTCGACGGCAGCGGAACGACCGGCGCGGGTTTCAAATTCGACGCGCTCGCAACTGGAGCGGCCGCTTTGACGAACTCGGCGACCAGCTTGTCCACCACATCAAATTCCACCGCCGCGACCTGCGCCAGCAGCTTCGCTTTCCCGGCGTCATTCAAGTCGTGAAAGAAGTTGAAAACATGGCCTTGCCCGTGTGCTTCGGTCCGTGCTTTAAGTTCGTCGAATGTGTGCATGAAGAATTCCAAAAATATCCGATTCGTATTAGCCACTCTTCCAGAGTGCGGTTCCAATTGTTATACGTTCTTCAGCCCCGAAAGGGCGAACTAAAATGGGCGCAACGTTACTTCTTCCCCGTCGTTGGTAGTTCCGCGTACTTCGGAGCAGCAGTCTCAAGGTTCGGTGTGATGTCAGCTTCAATGCGTCCGAGCGCCCACTGAATACCGCCGTTCAAAATCGTCTGGAAAACCGGGTTCGTCCACGTTCCTTCCAAATGTCCCATCCCTGTCACGAACACGCGCCCCTTGCCATACATCCGCGCCCACGTCGCCGGGTATGGCGGGCGCTGATACAATCCATCCTTCATACCCGCCGGATCTTGCACCAGCAACACATGAATGTCCTTCGAATAATTCTTGTTCGAGTACCACTCTTCCTCAATCGACAGGCCGTCCGCCAGCTTTTCGAATCCCGGGAATTTCGTATCCACGCACACGTTTTTACCCATCTGAATTTTGCCGTGTCCGATACCGATTCCGCCCAGCATCTCGTTGTACGGATCGATGTCTTTACCTCCGTCGAACGTCTTCAACGCGTTGTGGACGCAGATGAATGACAGCCCGTTTTTCACTGCGTTCAAAAACGTCGCCTTACCTTCAGCCGTCATCGGCGGCGAATTGTCCTTCTGTTTTTCCTGAGTCAAATCGCCCGATGTGTAAAACATCAGCGCGTCATACTTCGCCAAATTCTCAGTCGTCATTGCGCCGCCGTCTTTCGTCGTCGTGATTTCGAACTGCCCTTTGATGCCCATATCCGTCAGAATCTTTTCAGCGAAACTCGGCTTACCATCTTTCTGTGCAATCACCGTGTGTTCGAACCGCGCCGACTTTGTGAAAAACAAAATCTTCGCAATCTTTCCCGCAGGCTTCGCATCTTCCGCGTGCAAAACAGCCGCGCACATCACCACTGCAACCGCCAAACAGGCGCGGCAAATTCTCACAGTCAACATGAATCGATTCCCCTTAATTAATGAAAGGCAACCTATCAAGGCCGCCCCGTCTCATTTCGTTTACGCCAACAATTCCTTCACCACATTCCCGGCAATATCCGTCAGTCTGTAATCGCGTCCTTCGTGGCGGTACGTCATCTTCTTGTGATCGACGCCGAGCAGATGCAGCAGCGTCGCGTGTAAATCGTGAACATGTACGCCATCGCGAACCGTGTTGTAACCAAAATCGTCCGTCTCGCCGTGAACATATCCGGCTTTCACGCCACCGCCAGCCATCCACATCGTGAAGCAGCGCGGATGATGATCGCGTCCGAAATTATTCGGCTGGATGTTGCCCTGGCTATACGCCGTCCGCCCAAATTCACCACCCCACATCACGATCGTATCGTCCAACATTCCGCGCTGTTTCAAATCCATCACCAACGCCGCGCTCGCCTGGTCCGTCTCTTTGCACTTGCCCTTGATCCCGCCGGGCAGTCCGCCGTGATGGTCCCAATCGCGATGATTTAATTGAATGAATCGCACTCCGCGCTCGGCCAAGCGACGCGCTAAAAGACAATTGTTCGCGAACGATCCGCGCCCGGGCGTGGCTCCATACAGGTCCAGCGTCTCCTTCTTTTCCTTCGATAAATCCATCAATTCCGGCACGCTCGACTGCATCCGGAACGCCAATTCGTAATTCTCAATTTGAGCCGAAATCGCCGGATCGCCCAAATCAGCGAGCGCAAGTTTGTTCAATCCATTGGTCGTGTCCAACATCCGCCGCCGTGCTTCAGGAGCGATGCCCGGAGGGTTCGACAAGTACAAGACCGCATCGCCATCCGAACGGAATTGGCAGCCGCCATGTTGGGCGGGCAAGAATCCGTTGCCCCAATACCGCGACTGCAACGGTTGGCCGCCGCCGCCCGAATTCATCACGACATACGCAGGCAAATTCTGATTCGCTCCACCCAAACCATAACTCGCCCACGCGCCCATCGTCGGTCGCCCGGGCTGCTGATGCCCCGTGTTGAAAAACGTCACCGCTGGATCGTGATTGATCGGCTCGGTGAACATCGTTTTGATCCACAAACACTCGTCCACAATCTTCGATGTGTACGGAAGCAGCTCCGACAAATCCATCTGGGCCTTGCCATACTTTTCGAATTTGAATGGCGAGCCAACGCATAACAAATTCTTCTGCCCCGACGTCATCGTGGTGATGCGTTGGCCTTGACGGACGCTCTCCGGCAAATCTTTTCCGGTCATCTCGATCAACTTCGGCTTGGGATCAAAAAGATCAAGATGCGACGGTGCGCCCGACATGAACAGATAAATCACACGCTTGGCCTTCGGAGCCCAATGCAACGTCTTCAACGCGCCGGGTACAGTCAACGCATCATCCGCGCGAGCCGTCCCGTTCATCAGCGACGCCAACGCCACCGCGCCCAGGCCCGTCGAACTCTTCTGCAAAAATGCGCGGCGCGCCTGGCACCGGCATTGTTCATCGAATGGATTCATGTTCGCCTCATCTACTTCGTGATCGTCTCATTTAAATTAAGCAACACACTCGCCACTGCCGTCCACGCCGCGACTTCAGCCGCGTCGGACTCTTTCGGAACGATCGTGTCGCCCACTTTCAAAAACGCTTCTGCAGACTTCTTCTCTTTCACGAAATTCTCTCGCTCTTTCTGAAATTCAGTTTCAAGCAACGATATTTCCTGAGCGCTCGGAGCGCGGCTCAATGTCCGCTTCCACATCCACGTGATCCGAGTTCGAACGTCTGCGCCACCCTCTTTCAATGCGAGCAATGCAAAGGATCGCGCCGCTTCAACGAAAACCGGATCGTTCATCAACACGAGCGACTGCAACGGCGTGCTCGTCCTGGGCCGAACCGCCG
>Ga0194042_1000132_pt1 | contig 22611 bp, 19 predicted proteins | sample JunL4412m_MetaG_FD_148974 | JGI IMG/M metagenome (GOLD analysis project Ga0194042, IMG submission 148974) | Anoxic zone freshwater microbial communities from boreal shield lake in IISD Experimental Lakes Area, Ontario, Canada - Jun2016-L442-12m | ecosystem: Environmental > Aquatic > Freshwater >...
GTGCGTCGCCGTTGGAGTTCTTCAGGTGTACCGATTGGTCTCATGTCTATATTATCGGCACTTCATGCTTACCGCTTTAACTGTGCGCGAGTCAATAAGAACAAAATAAGGAAGATACATCTCGCGCGAAGTCCAATTACGCCTCGCCCGTCACCGGCGGAGGCACATCCTTGAACGGCTCGTTGTCATCCAGCGTCTCTTCCGCACGATCCTTTAATCGCGCGTAATGCGCGGCGATGAAGAGCGGAATCAGCGCGAGGACATCCAGTACCGCAGCCGCTTTGAACGACGCGCCGATCCCAAAAGCGTCGCAGATTTTCCCAGCTGGGATGTAGCCCACTATACTGCCCAATCCCAGCGAGATCGCTGAGAACATCGCCCGTCCAGTTGCCCGCAGAGGCTCGCGAATATTCTTTTCAAGATGCGCAATCGACCCCGCGTAACACAGCGCGAACGTGAACGCGTGAGCTATTTGGATACACGCCATCAACGGCCCGTTCGTGACGTATGCAACCGCGAGCCAGCGCGCCGAACTCATTAAAAAAGAAACCGCCATCAGCGGAAACAACGGCTTGTGTTTGAACAACGGTCGCGCGAACCAGAACATCGCAACCTCAGCACCCACACCCAGCGCGAATGACCAGCCGACAATATCCTGTCCTAGCCCAAGGTTGCTGAGATGCAGATTATAGAATAAATAATACGGCGACAGCGCAGCTTGATGAATCAATCCCGCCGCAAAGAACCACATCAGGCTGGGATCGTGAAACAATTTTCCAGCGTCGCGAAACGTTGGCGGAACGCGCGCAGGACCGGTTCCATATTGACGCAATAAATGCGCACACAGTGCCGCGCACACTGCCAGCCCCGCCGCTAGTTTCGGCACCCATGTGATGTCGCCGCCGTGTTGAAGGTACTGGCCGAATCCGAATGAAACGAGAATGAAACTGATCGAACCCCACAGACGCAACCGCGCGTAATCCGTCCCGATGCGACGCGCTTCAACCAGCGCCAGCGAATCGGCCAGCGGCAATTGTGTCGATTGAAAAAATGAATACACAAACCACACGCACAACACACCCACGTACGTGCGAATGTCCGCGAGGGCAAACGTCGCAAGCGTCACCGCGACCCCAGCACTGGCGATCTTCAGCAGCAGCGCCGTACGCCCTGTTTTGTCTGCGATGAATCCCCACAGCAGCGGGACGAACGTAAGCATCACCGGGCCGATCGTGTTCACGCAACCGATCTGCGTTTTCGTGAATCCCAGCGCGTCGAGGTACTTCGGAAAATACGGCAACACCAAGCCCGTGGTTGAAATGAAAACGAAGTAAAAAAGTGCGACGCGCATGATGCCTTTCAAATGGAATTCAAGTTTGCGAACGATAGCCCGATGGCGTCAAATTGCATCTGAAAAACGCTTTTCTTTCGACCGCTTCAGCGTAATCTGCACACGTCATTTTTTCGGGCAATGACTGGAATCTAACGGCCCGGTGTACGCGTTATTTCGTTCCCATGGACAGCCGCTTTTTAACAGGAATTCAACCGTATGGCACGACTTGGCGATCTCTTTCCCAACGATATGCAGGAAGCCGCTGGCATTAAAAATCTATCGCCTCAAAATATTCCCGCGCGAGCGAAAGCTGCCGCCGGAGTCCGTACGCCCATCGAGCGAACGTGCGTCAAAGACTTCGCTGCCGGACAGGAAGTTGAAGGCATTTACCTCGTCGTCGAAGCCGTCGTTCGCGCGGCCAAGAACGGCTCGAAATATATTCAGGGCAGCTTCTGCGACAAAACCGGCACGATTCCCGTTCGGCAATGGGACGCCACCGATCCGATGTTCGCGGAGTACCGTCAAGGCGGCTACATTAAAATTCGTGGCCGGATCGAACTCTACAAAAACGCGATGCAGATGATCGTCTTCGCCGCGCAAAACGCTGACGGCGAAAAAGTCAACCCCGCCGATTTCCTACCCATCTCCGTCCGCCCCCTCGACGAGATGGAACGCGAACTCGATGCTCTTATCGAGACGTTCACTGATCCCGATTACAAGATGCTGCTCCAAACCATTTTTGCGGATAAAGACACCCGCGCGAAATTCGTCAAAGGCCCGGCGGCTGCATCCATCCATCACGCGTGGTGCGGCGGCTTGATCGAACACGTTTTGTCCGCCTGCAAAACCGCGCAATCCATCGCCGAGCAGCGCCCGTATTTGAATCGTGATCTACTGATGATCGGCGTGTTGCTTCACGACATCGGCAAGATCGAAGAACTCGACGCCGGCCCCGGCTTCAGCTACACAGACACGGGCCGTCTCTGCGGCCACATCGTGCTGGGAGCCTTGCTGGCTGAGCGCAATATATTGAAGATCGAAAACTTCCCAAAGAAAAAACGCGATTTGGTCATCCACATGATTCTGAGCCATCACGGCTCACTTGAATACGGCAGCCCGGTTCTGCCGTACACGGCGGAAGCCGTCGCGCTGCACCACCTCGAATGCCTCGACGCAAAAGTGCAGGGCATTCAAACGATTATCGAACGCGAACGCGCCTCCGGAAACGAAAGCGCCTGGAGCGACTTTGCCCGAGTCGTCGATGGTCGAATCTACAAAGGATAGTTGGGTGTTGCCGTTCTTTTCAGCTCCTAAGGAGCGGCATAATGTAGCCCAGGGCGTAAGCCCTGGGAATAAATCGCGCCACAATAATGAGCCCTGAAGGGGCGGCATAACGATGCGCTCGCGACAGTTGTACACTGAATATTTTGGGTAAAAATAATGACCCGTCTCATATCTCTCGTCGGACTCATCGTACTGAACACCGGGATTCTATTCTCTGCCGACGCCCCCACGCAGCCTTGGGACCTCCAAAAACTTTCGGCACCGCCGAAGATCTACACGCCCCCGACCAAAAAGCCGATGGCCTTCGCGGACTGTATTTCGAGAGCGTGCCATATAGAGGAAAACCGACGCGCACATTCGTATGGTACGGTGCCCCTGCGAATCCCGACGGAAAAAAGCTCCCGGCGATGGTGCTGATTCACGGTGGCGGCGGGTCAGCATTTATGTATTGGGTGCGGCTCTGGAATTCGCGCGGATACGCCGCCATCGCAATGGACACGTGCGGCTGTTTGCCGGGATCGGACAAAGGCGGCGGCGTCACGCGTCCGCGCCACGAATTCGGCGGGCCTCCGGGGTGGGGCGGGTTCGACAAAATCAGCGATCCCATCGAAGATCAATGGACCTATCACGCCGTCGCTGATGCCATTCTCGCGCACTCACTGTTGCGTTCGTTTCCGGAAGTTGATCCCGAGCGCATCGGTGTGACGGGAATTTCCTGGGGCGGCTATCTCACCTGTATCGTGTCCGGAATCGATTCACGTTTCAAATTCGCCGCCCCTGTTTATGGTTGCGGTTTTCTCGGTGACAATTCAGTCTGGCTGCCGAACTTTGAAAAAATGGGTGCCGAGAATCGAGCGAAATGGCTGGGTCTTTGGGATCCCAGCGTGTATCTAAAAAATGCGAAAATGCCGATGTTGTGGGTGGACGGCACGAACGATTTTGCGTATCCGCCGGACAGTTTGCAAAAATCCTATCGCTTACCCCAGGGCGAGCGCACTCTCGCCATCCGCGTTCGTATGCCGCACGGCCATGGCGGAGTCGGCGAGAATCCGACCGAGATTCATCTCTTCGCTGAGAGCGTTTTGAACGGAGCAATACCGCTCCCGAAAATTACTGCGCAAGGGCGCGACGGCAACACTGCGTGGATTCAATTTGAGTCGGCGGTTCCTATTAAAAGTGCCGAATTCAATTTCACAAAAAATTCGGGAAAGTGGCAGCAACGCAAATGGGAAATGGCCCCGGCAACCATCGTCGGAAACAAAGCCAGCGCGAGCATTCCGGACGGAACGACCGTTTACTATCTCAACGTTTTTGATGAGCGCAAAGCTGTGTCAAGCTCAGAGCATATCGAGATCAAGTAGCACCCGACGTTCAACCCGGCTTCCGCGTCCATGCTTCGACAATGTGGATGCGGCCTTTGTCCCGGTACTTCGCTTCCGCGCCTTCGGGGACGATGTGCCAGACCCATTTTTCAACGCTCAGCGCCGAACCGTGCGGCCAGAGTTCACGCACTTTTTGGCCGTTCAACGGATCATTGCGTTCGAGTATTTCGACTGGCCATTTAAAGACTGGCTCGCCCTTGTCGTTCAATGTCACGCCCGCGTTCGGCGGGACAGCTTCGGTCAATAAATTCTGAGTCAAGCGCCCCGACAATTGATACGTGACGACATTGATGTCGCCTGATGAGTAGGCCCACGCGCTTTTCTGCGATGCCATGTCAAAGATGTGCCGGGCGCGGACGCGGTCAAAATATTTTTCGAGACTCGTCGCCGCTTTGTCGTACTTCTCGAACGATTGATCGAAGCGTTTCCGAAATTCAGATTGAACGTGGCGACGCGGATAGTAGCCCAACTGGCTAATCAGATTTGTCGAGACCACCATGCGCACATCCGAGTAGGCGCGCGCCCACGGCGCTTGAGGCGTCGCTGCTTGATCAAATCCACGCGCGAGTTCCTCGGCAGCCGCGACGGGTGAACGCGCCGCGTGAATCGCGTGTTCGGCCCACGCGGCGGTATCGACGACAGAAGCGGTCAAATCGCCGATTTCAAAGACCGGTTTCGGAATGTTTTTCTCACGTGAAATTGAAATCAAGCGCTCGATGTACGGCACGACACAATAATCGGCGTCGAGTAAAACGATGCGTTCAAAGAGCGGAAAAATCTGTTCCCAGGGTACGTCCAGTAATCGGCCGACACCGAGAATCAACAACGTCCCGCCGCGTTGTTCGCCGAATTGGTCAACGATGCGCTGCATGCCCCGCCGATTGTTCTCCAAATGCGGCGCCCAGAATCCGGCGGCTTTCCGGTAGCGCTCCATGATGCCCATGCCGGATTGAACGTAGCCTTGCTGGCGGAGGCGGCGGTCTCCGCTGGCGCGAACGTAATCCCAAATGTCTACCAGTGCCATGCGTCGTTACTCTTTCGATTCGACTATATCGCGCTCAATAGGCGCGGAAAGTGTGCGGCTTTTCAAGTGATTTCAGTTTACACTTCAGTGTTGAAATGTGTTAAAAAAAGCGTCGTAAAATGTGATGTGAATATACGATGGAGAGTGTGACTATGGCATTTCCAAAAATGCTGCGTCTAAAGCAGAAATTTCAGAAATCATCGCCGGTGAATGTGCCGATTGCGCTTGCGGAACAATTCGCGTCACTCGGCCTATTGGCCGGCATCAAGCCCGGCGCGCGCATCGCCGTCACGGCGGGGAGTCGAGGCATCACAGCGATCGCCGGGATTGTTGGGAGCGTGATTAAGCTTTTGAAAGACGCAGGCGCGGACCCATTTATTGTTCCGGCGATGGGCAGTCATGGTGGCGCGACGCCCGAAGGTCAACTGCGGCTCCTCGCTGATTACAACATCACCGAAGCGACGATGGGTGTGCCGATTCGTGCGTCGATGGAAACGAAAATTCTCGGAACGACCGCCGACGGTGTGCCCGTCCATTTCAGCGTCGAGGCGTTGAACTCCGACGGCATCGTCGTCCTGAATCGCATCAAGCCGCACACTGATTTTCAAGGTGGAGCAATTGCCAGCGGCATGATGAAAATGATCGCAATCGGACTGGCCAAACGCAACGGAGCCGAAGCGTGTCACGCTGCCGCCGCGCGACTCGGACACGAACGCGTCGTGACGTCCGCCGCACGCATCTCGCTTACCCAAGCGCCGATTCTCTGCGCGATTGGAATCGTCGAAGACCCGTTCCATCAGACCGCGATCATAAAAGTGACGCGTTCGGAGACGATTGAAATTGAAGAAGCAAAGTTACTGAACGAAGCACGCGCACGCATGCCGAAATTGCCGTTCGATGACGTCGATTTGTTGATCGTGGATCGCATCGGAAAAAATATCAGCGGCACGGGCATGGACACCAATATCGTCGGGCGCGGCGTTCAAGGTTACTCCTCATCGCTCATTCCCGGCGAGATCGAATCACCGATTATTCGCCGCTTGTTTGTGCGCGGATTGACGCCGCAATCGCACGGCAACGCGGTCGGTATCGGTATCGCCGATTTCGTCACGACTCGACTGGTCAACTCGATTGATCGCAACGCAACGTACATTAATTCGCTGACCGCCATGACGCCGCAACTGTCGAAGATTCCGATATATTTCGACACGGATCGCGATGTGATTCAGAAAGCCATCGGGACGCTCGCCCTTGCCAAAGACGCGCCAGTGCGCTGCATTCGCATTGCGGATACGCTGTCGCTCGAAGAAGTCTGGGTCTCGGACGCGTACGCTGCTGAAATCAGCGCGCGCGGCGATCTTGAAATTGTGTCTGAAGCCATGGAGATGGTCTTCAACGCGGACGGAAATCTGGACTAATTCGTATGCGCTCAATTGTGTTTTCATTTCTTTTTGTCGCAGTGCTGGCCATTGTGTGGACCGTTCAAACGCCTGTCAGCGCGTGGTGGAACGTCAACGCGTTGTCACGCAATCGCAGCGATTTGATCGACGTCGAAGAAGCGCTGATTCAATCGGGTGATGGCGCGATACCGTTTTTAAAACGAGGACTGAATTCAAACAATCGCGATGAACAATATCATTGCGCGAAAGTGCTGATGGTATTGGGAGACTCCAGCGGCGAATTGTTTTTTTTAAAGACGTTGCGTGGGCATCCGGAGCCGGGCGATTCTGCCGGGCGCGAAGCGGAGGCGTTTTTGATCGCTGCATGGGACCGGCGCAACGGTCCCAACGATACGTTGCGGCGTCGTCTGAGAGCTGTTGAACACACCGGTATTCGACCCATCGAAGCGATTCAAGTGTTGAACGAAGCGCTGTCTCGTTATCCGAATTGGGCGGACGGCTACGCGCGCCGCGCTCGGATTTATCAATCGGGCGGCGAGGCGTACGAAGCCAAGCGCGATGCCATCGCGGCATTGATGCGCGCGCCGAATCATTTCGACGCGCTGGTGACGCTCGGCAAAATTCAATTGGCGGTCGATGCTCCTGGGCACGCGTTTCATTGTTTCGAACGCGCGCTGCTGGTCAATCCGCGGTTAAAAACGATACTAAAAACGGACCTCGACGAAGCGGTCAAAGCGATGGAGGCTGAGAAGTTGAAGCGTCGGGACGAGAAGCGGAAAAACGCAGTGCTCGTGTGATGAACTTCCAAACCAGTAGGCCGCTCAACACTATCGACAACCAGACCTCCGGTCGATAAAAGTGGCCCCACCACCATTCGGGAAAACGACGGTGGTATATCTGGAATTCGCGATAGTTATCCAGGAAAAGCGTGTCGTCATTTCCGAAATACGCGTCGAAGAAATTGCCGTTTTTCTGCCACAGAATTTCCCCTTCCGTTGGAGGGCAAATCGAAAGAATAGCGACACAATCGGGTTCGTTATCAATGTGACGAATGTCGACCCGGCGAAGCTTGTCGGGAGCATACATACCGAAACGCGTAACCAAGTGGGCCGGACGAAATCGCACCCACGGTTCGCGCTGATTCCACACCAACATCAATGATCCGATCAACAGTATCGCAAGCAGCAGCGTGGACAGTGAATACCGCATGGGCTGACCGTTTCATTTTCTTACTTCTCGTCGTCTTTATCCGGATGCGGGAAAACAAATGCCGCACGAACCGGTGCGGGCATCGGGCTGTTTGCGCCCTTTACCGAGCGCCAAATAATTTCGTTCAACGCGAGGTCGTCGGCATCGTCGGCTTCGTCGAACGCCATCTTGTCGGATTCTTCTTGGCCCCATGCGGCGACGCCATTGATCGCCTTGAGATTTACGTTCGCATCGAGTTTCGTGTACGGCGTCAAATCGGGTTTTGCCTGAAACGAATTGAACATCGGCAGCGCGGCGGCGTCGAATTGCGACATCGGCTTCAAGCCCAAAATCAGCTCCATCGTTCGCAGCATACTGCTCGTCGAATACATGCTCGAATCAACGGATTTGCGTTTACAATACGGGCTCGCGACGAAAGCGATGGTGCGGTGTGCGTCGACATGATCGGGGCCGTTTTGAGCGTCGTCTTCGATGATGAAAATCGCCATGTTAGCCCAGAATTTTGACTTCGATAATCCTTCGACAACCATGCCCGTGGCAAGATCATTTTCGGCGACGAAAGCTGTTGGTGTGCGAGCCAATTTTCCGGTCCCGCTCGTGTGATCGTTCGGCAGGCGGACGATCTGCAAGCGCGGCATCTCGCCTTCTTTTTCGAAGCGATTGAGTTCCGACAAAAACCGTTCCGCCCGTTTGATGTCGGAGTAGCCCATGTCGAACGTGTGGTATTCGTCATCGATCCGGCCTTCAAGGCCTTTGACTTTCGCTTTGCACTTTCCAGTCTTGTCTACCTTCGTAGTGAATTCGCCGTAGCTGCGGACGGAGACGTTGGCCTCGTTCGCGCGGTCCCAAATGTAGCCGCCAGCAGGCGTCGCAATCGGGAACGTGCCTTCGGCCGGATAGGGATATTTTCCACTGCGCGAATGTCCGTAACTGAGGGGCCAGAACTTTTCAGTGAAGTCGGTCGCGTAAGCACCGCACGTCCACTCATGCCCGTCCGCACTGACTTCACCGTCCACATAAAGGTTGTCGAGCAGAACAAATTCTTCAGCAATTTTGTGTTGATTCGGCGTGACGTTACGCGGGAAGAGACAGATTTTGGGATCGCCATTGCCCTGCTTTAAATCGCCCAGCACCTGATCATAAGTGCGGTTTTCTTTCAGGATGTAAATGCAATATTTGATCGGTGATGGATCGCCGATTTTCGCCGGGATCGGGTTGTCGGGTGATCGTTGAGCGACGCGCTCGGCGACGAGTTTCGCCGGTGTACACGCGTATGCTTTCGCGGTGTGCTCAGCCATCTGCGCTCGGAGCGCCGCGCGGTCGGTCGGAATCGGAATGATGCTGAGGGTGCCCCGCATCAATGAGCCAATGTACGCGCCTACAGTTTGCTGCGGAGCGGGCGGATTGGGGAACGATGCGAGGCCTTTGCCGTTGACGACGCAGAGCGTTTTTCCGTCGGGCGTGATGCGCACCGAAACGGGGTACCAGCCGACAGGAATGAAGCCCAATGATTCGCCTTTGCCGCGTTCGCTGACATCAATCACCGCGACGTTGTTCGTACACGCGTTGGCGATGAAGAGCGTCTTTTCGTCGGGCGAAAGTGCGAGGCTGATCGGCGTCGATCCCGGCGGCAGATCCGGGTGCATCGCGGACCAGATCGTTTCGAGCGTGTTGCCCGTCGCCGTGTTGATCACGCTGACGGTGTTGCGGTTGGCGTTAGCGACATAGAGCAAAGCACCGTCGCGGGTCAACAGCAAGTCGCAGGGATGATCTTCGGTTTTCCAGCGCGCGATTTCTTTATTTTCTTTCAAGTCGATCACGGCAACCGACGCCTGCGCCCACAAACTCACATAGAGCCGCGAGCGATTTTCGTCGAGCTTGCACGCGTATGGAAACGGGGCGGTGGGGGACGTGGGGTCGAGTGCGGCTTCATCGCGCTTCGTGATGGACGCGGCATCGAGCCCTTCGGGCGGCTTAACGCCGGGAGCTGCCGTGGCATTCGGATCGGACGACAACGGAATATCCTGTGCGCTTTTTTTTCCGGTCAATTCCAATCGCGTGATGCGCTGGCCCCACACGTTGGCCGTGTATAGTTTCGACGCGTCGCTGTGCAACGCGATCCCGCTGGGAATGCCGCGCTCTTTGACATTGCGCAACACCAGCGATTCTTGATTACTCAAGTCGCCGTCTTTGAAATCAAACGCAAGGATCGTTTCGTTGCTGGCGCCGCTGCAAAATAATTTCGTTCCGTCCGCCGAGAATTCGATGCCACTGAATGTCTCAGTGACGTTCATTCGCGACGCGATTTTGGCTTCGGGAATATCGACAATGAAAATGGCGTGCTTGCTGTATCCGGCGTGTTGAATGGCAATAAATTTCCCGCCCGGATGCAGTGATGAATTCACCGCGCCGTCGCCAAGATCGACCTGTGTCCCAGCCGGGCGCAAACGCCACTGGTTCGGCAGGAGCGTCGAGCCGTCTGTTTTTTTACCGGGGAGATTCGCGTTTTCTTCTTCAAGTGCGTAAACAGAGAACACGGTGAGTGCGGCAAGAAGACAGGAGATGATTGATCGCATGAGAACTCCATTAAATTGCCGGTTACTTACGTGCGCGGCTCGTGATTGATGTCACTCAATATACACTCGAATTCCGGCGGAGACTGATTCAAATAAATTCTTCATATCTGAATTTCGCAATCGGATGCAGCCGTGGCTGGCGGGTGTGCCGATGAGGTGCTCGTGATTCGTGCCGTGAAAATAAATGTAGCGGTCATGCGTCGTCGTGTTCGCGACTTCGTCTCCTGCGAGCCACAAAATACGCGTCAGAATCAAATCGCCGTCGAGCGACTGCCCGTCCCAAACAGAGCCAGTAAATCGCCGGGATTCGAAGATGGCGTTGAGCGGCGCATCCTCACCGATTTTTTCGGCGATATGATGCCAGCCGCGCGGCGTCTTGAAACTATTCGGTACCTCGCCCAAACCAAATTGCGATGTCGAAACCGGAGCGCTCCAAATGACTCGCGATTCGTCGCGGAGTTCCACGAGTTGAGTGAGGGACGAGACGTGAAGCGTCATCGCGTTATTCACCTTCGAAGCTGATACGCGGGTCGGCGACTTTGTACAAAATATCTGAGACCATGAATCCAAACATGACCATCACCGCGACGAGCGTGAGATCGGCCATCAGCACCGTGTAGTCGCGCGCGAGCAGCGCTTCGAATGCGAGTTTGCCCATGCCGGGAATTCCGAAAAGTGTTTCGACGATGACACTGCCGCTGAAGAGCGCGGGCAATTCGCTGCCGAGCAGTGTGATGATCGGAATCAGCGAATTGCGCAGCGCGTGTTTGTAGACGACGATGAATTCGCGCAGCCCTTTTGCTCGGGCTGTCCGAACGTAATCCGAGCGAATCGTGTCGATCATGCCTGAGCGCATGTAGCGCGACATGCCTGAGAAACTGGAATACGACATGACGATCAGCGGCAATACAAAATAGCGAGAACAGGCGGAGAACCATTCGAGGAACGTCAGTTGGTTCGAGTTCGGCGGGTGAATGCCCTGGATCGGCAAACGAAAATTCGGCGGGAGCCAGACGACGAATTTAATGACGAGCAATCCGAACCAGAAATTCGGCATCGAATAGAGCATGAACAAAACGATCGTTGCAAATTTATCGGCCTTCGTGCCCTGATGCGTGGCCGAATAAACGCCCAGCGGGATCGCGAAGAGGTAAATGAAAAAGAGCGTCAACGTGTTGAACAGCAACGTGACGGGAATCGCATCGGCGAGCAGTTCCCAGACGGTTTTGGAATGAATTTGCATCGAATGTCCGAAGTCGCCGAACAACAAACCGGTCTTTGGAATCTGCGCGTGGATTTCGTCGGGCGACACTTGCGTGTTCGCTAATTCATCACTCGTCGGTTCGCGATTGATCTCCGACTTTCCGTATAACTTGATGCTGACCGCCCGCCGCTGAGCCTTGGACAGATCGCTTTTCGTCGGCGTGTTTTGCAGAATGCCGAGCCAGAACAAATAGCGCCGGTCGATGCGTTCGTCTAAATGAAACGTACGGTTCATGACTTCGCGCTGGTTGGCTGTGATTTTTTGCGAGCGGTTACCGTCTCCACCGGTACCACCACCGGATTCGCCGGGCGCCAATTGCATCACCAAAAACGATATGAACGTGATGCCGAAGAGCATCGGAATGGTGAGCAGGAGGCGCTTGAGGAGATAGGTCTGCATGGACGGTTTTGTTTCGGGTTTCGGGTTACGAGTTACGAGTTTCGAGTTTTCTTAAATCGCGCGCGTCTCGGTGACATCCAACCCGAAACCCGAAACGCGACACTCGAAACACTAAGCGTTACTTCACTTTCTGCATTTCTTTCGGCACCCACCATCGTGTGAGGTCGCGGTCCATGATGTTGTAGACGTTGTTGCGGATGCGGTTGTCGTGTGCGATGGTGCGTTTTTGAACGAGCAGGAACGTGTAAGGCTGATCTTTCGCGACTTGTTCAAACACGCGTTGAAAGAGTGCGTTGCGTTTGGGTTCGTCCAATTCTTTGCGGCCTTCTTCGATCCATTGATCGACCTGTTTGTTGATGTAGCCGCAATGATTCGACGCTTTCTCGCCTACTTGTGACGAGTGCCATAACTGAAACGGATCGCTGGATACCGTCAAGCGCCAGCCCAGCAGCATCGCGTCGAAATTCAAACGTTCAACATTTTGAATGAATACCGACCACTCCAAATTGCGCAGATTCACGTCGATTCCGGCCTGAGCAAATGCTTCTTTGATTTGGTTGGCGATGCCTTCGTATTCCGGTTTTCCGGACGGAAAAAGCAACGTGAATTTGAACGGAACTTTTTTGCCGTTGATGACTTTGTCCAACACATTGTCGCCGTCGGTATCGGCCCAACCGTCCTCTTTCAAGAGTTGCTTGGCGGCTTGAATGTCGAACGGAATACGCAGCTCGGCTGCATTCGTAGGATATGTCGAACTTTGCGGATGCGCGGGGACGTCCAGTTGCACGGCAAAGCCTCGGTAAATCGTTTCGCAGATGCGCTTCCGGTCGATCAGCATCGTCAACGCTTGGCGCGTTTTGGTGCTGTTGAACATGTCCCGGCGAATGTTCCAGCCGAGATAGTTGTACGAGTTGTCAATCGATTGTTCGATGTTGAATTTCTTCTTGAATGCTTCGTCTTCTACGGCCAACTTAGCCTGCGCCTTGGTCAAGTAATGCGCATCAAGATCGCCCTTCTTTAACAGCTCCAAAGATACGGTCCGGTCTGAAATAAATTTGCAGACGATCTTTTTGAAATGCGCTTTCGGGCCGACGTAATCGTCGCTGCGGACGAACACGACTTCATGCTTCGGATCGTGGCTTTCAAGGCGATACGGACCGGTGCCGACGATGCCTTGATTCTTCGGATTCTCGTTGAATTCTTTAGCGTCTGTGAAGTGAAAGATATGCTCCGGGAACAGATACATTTCACAGGATGTTGCGAACGACAGGAAGAAGGGCTTGTTCCAAATGAATTGAACGATGTACGGATTGTTGTCCACGAGTTTCACCGACGCGCAATCCTGGTAGAAGTTGCGAGAGGGAGCGCACTCAACTTTCGGATTCATCATCGTGTCGAATGAGAAGACAACATCTTTGCCCGTGAACGGTCGACCGTCATGCCATTTCACGTCGTTGCGCAAAAAGAATGTGTAGACCGGTTTTTCTTCAAACACGTAGTGCTCGGAGCCATCGAAGGTCAGCACGCTTTTGATGCTCTTGCCCGTCGCGGACTTCGGATCGACGACTTCACCTTTGTTGGCATCGGTCGCCATGAATGCCTTAACGGCATTTTCGGCGACCGCACTGTCGCCGAGGAGGCGAATGACGACGGACGTTTCGCGTTCCCAATCGGCGAGGAAGCGGCCTTTGAAATCGGGCGATTTTTGAATCGCAGCGCGAACGCGTTCGGCGGTTGCTGCCGCTGTGATCGGCGTGCCGTCGGTGAATTTTGTTCCGTCGAAGGAGATGTAAATCCAATGCTGCTGCTCGATGGCAGTCTCGCCGAGCGCCTTTGCAATAGCGTCGCGATAGTCACCTTTGGTGTCGAACAATTCGACGCGAAGGATGTCGTCGCTCTCGGCATCGATCTTGGTGATTTTGAGTTTCGTGCGAGCATCAGGGGACAATGCTTGATTGAGCTTTTCGGCTAGTTCTTTTGCATTCTTTTTCGCTGCGACGCCCCGGCAGACCATGGCCTTCTCCCAGCCGCTTGCCAGCCTGGGTTCCCACACGTTGGGATCATCAAACGACCGCACCGCCAGATATTCGTTGCCAAGATTGAACATATCCGTTGTGTTCGCATCGTTATCAATTAGCGGGTTCAGCGAATTAGGGGCACTGAGTTCGTTGATGGTCAACGTGTCGCCGTCGTCGGCTTTTTCATCACCTCGCACAAATTTCGGATTGGTTGAGCCGTCAAAATAAGATGGCGAGTGTTTGATGTCGGACTGCGCAACGGTTGGCTGAGTTGAAGTGCGTTCTGGCTCGGCAGAACGGAATGAGCCGCGCGAAGACGCGATGGCTTCCATGTTCTTGATCAAGCGCGTTTCGATGCTTTGATTTTGCAGCAGGGTGAGGCTGTTGAGTATGACGAGGGCGAGCAGCAGACCGACGACTGCTATGTCCCAAAAAATGTGCCGTTCGCGCATGAAGCATCCGCCCTTTTCTGACTGTGGACGATCAAGTATGACGTGTGACCAATCGAAGGCTTAACGATAACCAAAACAAACCGGATGGCAAGAACGAAAGAGCGGATGGCTGGAATGAAATAAAGGTTGCGATGATGTGGTTATAAAAAAACGGAGAGAGCACGATTGCTCTCTCCGTTCCCATCACAATTGAATCAGACTTTTGTCTCGGATGACGGAGTTGTCTCCGAATCATCTGATCTGTCCGAGTCGAAATCGCGCGGCGCTGAACTTTTCAGCCAGCGAGTCGAGGAAAGGCGCTCCCACAAGTCATCGGATTCCGGTCCGCCCGCTCCGGGCGACAACTCATCGGTTTCCGTCTCAAACGTGTGCAGCATTGCTTCCCATTCGTGGTCGGCCACCAACTCATCGGTCACAGAGGCGTCCAGCATGTCCTCCTCCGTTCCCAAGCTTGTCTTCCGCTTCCGCAAATTCTTCACTTTTGCCACATCCCGAAACAACTTGGCAGTTACTACTGCCGCAATCGGGCTCCTTTTCAATTTCTGTTGTCCGAGATAATTACTCCCAGACGTGTCTTTAAATGTGTTCGTCAACATGCCTTTCAACCTCCACTAATAAATCTCCGGTTTGGAACCGCTGCTTGCGGCCCAATCTCCAGTCAAATGGATGGTCGATTACGCCCTCCATTGTGCGGGTTTTCACCCATCCTGTCCATCCTTTCCAAAAGTGCGGAACCAATTCTTCCGCCGTGCTTAAAAGTGCTCACACCAACAATCATTCCGACCGAAATACCGGCGGCCCCGTAGATCACTTAATCAGGCGGGGCCGCGCGGAAAAGCATGACGAATTCAATGCATTCCGAACTACCCCGGCATGGCCTCGTGTCCCGGCCGGTACCCGTTAAAAACTGTCGCTTCATTGGTCGTTTCAATGACCAATTCATTCATCTTTTCCTTCAACGTCGCCATCCGATAGCGCTCGCTAGTGGACGCCTTCGACTTCGCCTGCAACGACCGACGCATAAAGCGTTCGGACGGTTTTCGTGCAGCACTCGGCACCACAAAGTAATTCACGTCTGACAGCGACCCGATTTTAGACTCCGAGTCCTGCGTCGAACACGATTCGACTGAGCCGTCTTTTTGAGCAGCTTTCCCTACTACGTCTGGCTCAGAACTCGCTTTTCGCCAATCCATAAGAGTCGCTCCTGTTCAGCGCCATAGTGACGCCTGTATCGAACGGCCTCATTCTTCGGCGCAATTCGATGATCTCATTTGACTGCAAATATAACAGCACGTCCTATGCCATACGGAATACACTAGAGACGCTTGAAGTGCCGAATATTCGATCAATTTTCAAAAATTTATGTGCCGTCCCGTTCAAAAGGTGTTACTCAAAATGAAAAAATGGACATCTTTGAGCCACAAACAGACAATTCCGCTCACGAACTATCCAAATAAAACCATAATACGAACCCGTGCGGAATGCAAGCGCATTTTTACGACGCCTCTATGAAGGCAAGATCGGATTCATATTTTCTTAATAGACGTGACGATTTAACTGCCACCAACATGATGGTCTAATTTACGCATTTTTTGCGCTTTAGGTATCACGTTGTATCGAACAGATTTGTGTTTGATGAACTAAAACACAGCCTGATGTGTAGATTATGAGCGTGACGACTATAGACTGAGTCCACTCTTATGGAAGGGTTTTCGATCACTTCTCGAGTAGCAGCCCATAGAATTGCCTACGGGCTGTACTAAGGAGAATCTGCCGAACTACGCGTTCGGTGACGGAATCTGCTTCATCGCTTGCAGAACGCCCTGCCATTCGCGTCGCGCAGCCTTCAACCGCTCGCGATATTCGCGGTAGGTCGCGCGGTACTGCTCTTTCTGGCCCTTGGCGCGTTCTTCGGCTTGAGCCTTCCACAGGACCATCGCCGCTTTGAACGCGTCGCGCGCATTCGCAATACGGCGGTGAATTTCTTCGGCATGAGTCGGACCTGCCAGCGCGATTCGAGTCTCCAGTTTCTTGACCGCGACTTCCATTCGCGTCTGCTCAATCGTCGACGCCGCCGTGATGCGAAGATCCGACGCTAATCCAATCCACTTCATCGCCGTGATGAACCACTTTGCCGGGTCCCAATTGTACCAGCGAACGCCGTTGCGGAAATCAGCTGGGAAGCGGTGATGGAAACTGTGAAACCCTTCGCCAAATGTCGCGAAAGCAATCACCCAATTATCGCGAGCCGTCGATTTTCCGTCATACGTTTGAGCGCCGACTTTGTGTGCCCATGAATTGATTGAGAACGTCGAATGATGAACCATGACAATCCGCAGGAATCCGCCCCACAAAAGCCCCGCAATCGGGTTTCCGAAATACCAACCAATGGCGGTTGGCAACGCGAGTCCAAAGCCCAAGCCGATCATCTTGCACCAGCGGTGCTGCCACATCACGATCGGCTGCTTTTGCAAATCCTTGACATTATCAAAATCACGCGTCGCGGAATTGTCTTCGAAAATCCACAGAATATGCGCCCACCAGAAGCCGCGTTTGATGCTATACGGATCCCACTCGGTTTCAGGATAGGAATGGTGCCGTCGATGGCCGGAACTCCACGCCAAAATCGAATTTTGTACAGACATGGCTCCGAAGACCGCATAGAAGAACTGAACCGGCCACGAGCATTCGTAACTCTTGTGCGAATAGAAACGGTGATAGCCGGCGCAAATCGACAGGCCGGTCAGACTGTATAACGTTAAGAAAAGTCCAAACATCCACCATTGGAAGCCCGTTTGATACGTGTACCAAATCAGCACCGGAAACGCGAGAACGGGGGAGAGTGTCAAAAAAAGAATGTTGCCCCAATCTTTGGGCGGATTGGGATTGTACGGAAACTTCGGATCGCATTGCGCCATAAATCATCTTTCGGAGTCTTAAAGTTCGGAAACTATCAGTTAAAAACTTTGGATCACGACAGATACAACAACCAACGCGTAATCACTCGAATCGGATTCGCAGCCTAAAATGGCGGCTAAAATCGGGTCAATATAGTTACTCAAGCACAGCCCGTAAACGATACGATCTCAGACCGAATGCAACCAATTTCAGGCATATTTAAGACTATTTAGTTTTGGCATTCACTAACTTATTCTACCCCAAAATCGGTCAATCGTCAACAGAAAGGTTTCCCCGACTGAACAAAAACTTTCAGTACAGGCCGGTACGAAAAGCCGATATCGGCGTGTTAGCCACTATTTCGAATCCTGAGCGTCCGGCAATTGCGTGGGGTCCTTCTGCTCCTGCCATTCCGGGCGGAGGCTCAGTAAATCGATGTGCGACAACCACTCTTCCTTCGATTCGAATCGTTCGCCGGTCATCACTTCCAGAGCCTTCTTGGCAATCGTGCGGACTTCGCCGTCTTCAGCTTCGCTCAATTGATTCACGAGGTACTTCGCGGCTGGAATGCTCTTGAAGCTCGCCAGCACCGTTAAAATCGTCTTGGGCTTGCCTGAGAAGCGGTCGTATGATCGCGTGATGTGCGAGACCGCGCGTTTTTCGCCGATCAGTGCACACGACTTTGCGCAGACTTCGCGCAACTTTTCGTCTTTGCTGTCGAGAATGCCTTCGAGCAATGCGTCGCGCGCGGTCGTCGATTTGGCACGGATCTCACCTAACGCAAAAGCCGCGCACAGGCGGTCGTCGGATTCGCGCGACAACGTCAGGACTTTCACCAGCGGTTCAACGGCCGGAGCATACCCCATGTAGCCCAACGCGAGAGCAACAGCATCGTTCGATTTGTCACGGCGGTTCAACATGTTCAGTAACATCGGACCGGTTTCAGCGCCGCTCAATGCCGCGACCGTCTTCGCCGCTTCAGCGCGCACGGGCTTGGACGTGTCGTCGAGCATCATGACGATTTCTTTGACCAGGTCCGGCGATTTGTCACCGATCCGCGCCAGCGCTTCGAGAATGCCCCCACGCTTCCGTTCGCTCTCTTGCGTGATGTTGTCGCGCAAATACGGAACGATGTTCGATCCCGAGCGGATCAATTTGTGCATCATTTCTTCGTATTGCTGAGGGTTCTGCGTCTTGTCTTCGTTCTCGACAGCGGCAAGGAACAGATTGACGAGATTCTTTAAATCCTTCAAGCCTTGCGCCGCGAGTTCGAGCACCTTGAGCTGGAGCTTTTCGGTATCATCCTTGGTCCAACCGGCTTCTTTACACGCTTTGGAAAGCGCGATTTTCTCTTTTGTTCCCGAGAGAAATTTGCACGCTTTCGGGTCTTCTTTAATGGTAGCGAGGATGACGACCAACGTCTGGTCACCCTTGATCATTTCGATCAACTTGTCGTTGTCGAGCGCTTCGAGCGCGGACGCGGAACTCGTCAGGCAACACGCTGAGACCAATGAAACCGTTGCAACAAAAGCGAAAAGATGTGACGCGTTCATCATGCGCTCCGAAAGTAAGTCCAAACCGGAAAACAACGTAAGGCCTAAGAGTCTCGACCATTTTTCACAAAAAATCAATGAAAATGTGCCCGAAAAGGGTTACGCTGTTAATTGGCCATCAACTTTAAACATTGAACTTCAAACCTTAAACTGGTTGTAAATGGAACCGCTGATCTTCGAAATGGGCCTGTACAAGGCCACGATCCCCGCCGACATGCTCTATTCGGAGATCCATTTTTGGTTCGGCGTCGGCGACAATGGCCGGACGCGGTGCGGCCTCACGTCATACGCCGCGCGGTTGTTGACCGATCTCTTCCGTCTCGATTGGTCCGTTAAAGAAGGTGACGTGATCGAAGCCGAGCAAGTGCTGGGTGAAGTCGAAAGCACCAAAGCGGTCTCTGAATTGTACGCGCCGATGAGCGGCAAATTGATCGCGATCAATCAAGCGGCGGTCGATGATCCGTCGATGCTGGGCGTCGATCCGTATTCGACGTGGCTCTTCGAATTTGAAGGCTCGCCTGCAACCGCGATGACGGCGGAAGAGTACGTCGCGTTCCTCGCCTTGGGCTGGGACGAAACCGTGAAGCTCTTAAAAGGGCAGGTATAAACGTGAGCGACAGTCCCCGACAAAAGACCGTTCTCGCGCCGTGCATGGGCGTCGGCAAGATCGTGGCGAACGTCACGCGCCGCGCTGCATACGCAATCCACGCGCAATGCCCGGAAGATGTCGAACTGCTCTCCATCCCAGCACTGATGGCCGGCGACGCGCACGAACGCGAACTGATTCAGAACAATCCGACGATCATTATTGATGGGTGCGCGTTGCGTTGCACCGCGCACATCTTCCGCCAGTTTGGAGTCGATGCGGTGGCGAAGATTGAAGTCAATCAGGTTATGAAGGAAAAGAAGATCGGCCCGGGCAAGACGCGCAAGGAACTTGAAGAAACCGGCAAACGCCTGAGCGATTTCACCGCTGAAAAAGTGCTGATGGCGCTCAATGACGAAGGCCTCGAAGCCCGCTTCGTTTCGCCCGAAGAACTGTTATTGCCGCCGCCCGAAGGAATGTGCGGGTGTCCGGATCAGATGTTCCGCGCCACTGCCGTTCCCCTCTCCCCTCGGGAGAGGGCCGACACAGGCCACTTTTCGAAAATGGCTGTGCGGGGTGAGGGTGGGGCGCAGGATGGAGACAACGCGTTTGGATTAATCGAGTGCCCACCCCTCACCCCGCGAGCCGAACAGCAGGCTCGTCGGCCCTCTCCCCCAGGGGGAGAGGGGAACGGCGACGGCTCGCTTCGCTCGCAGCATCTTGTCACGTCCGTGACCGTGTTGCCGTGCCAAGGCATCAAACGCACCGGCGGACGCGTGACGCAGCGTGCGGCGTATGAAGTCGTCGAAGATAATTTTCTCGGCAAGAGCCAGGTGCTGTGCATTTCAGCGCTCGCGGCGGGATGTCAAGAAGACGTGGACATGCTCGAAAAATTCCCGACCGTCGCGATCAATGGCTGCAACAAACGCTGCGCATCCATCGCGGCGGAGTACCACGGCGTCCCAGCTGTAGCACATGTCGAATTGCCCGACGTCGTCCCGGGATTTGATTGCGAAGCGCATTGTTACGAGCCGGATTTGACGGAGAAAGAGCTCGCGATCTCCAGCCTGCTTTCCGCCGCAGCGACAGAAGTTGTCGGGAAGTTGATGGGCACTGAAATCGATTGGGCGCCCGGCAAAATAAATTTGCACGGACTGATCCACGAACCCGCAAAAATCAACAGTTTGACCGGGTACAAAGACATCGGACACGGTATATTGGTGCAACTGGCCAAAGAACAAATCGAGCGAATGAATGCTGACGCGGGAATCAAAGCGGCTGCCTCAGCGGTCGAAAAATTGAATGAACAAAAAGCGCAACACGAAGTACAAGCAGCAACGATGGTCTGTGAAAACCCGGGATTGAAAACGGTCATGACGGGATTGTTTAAGCCGAAGAAACGGAATTAGTCGTTAACAGGAGCGGGACGAATGGATATTCACGAATATCAGGCGAAGCAGTTGTTGGCGGGATACGGCGTATCCGTGCCGAAGGGCATTGTGGTGTTTACGGCTGAAGAAGCCGAAGCGGCGTTCACGACTTTGGGCACGGCCGTGTGCGCAGTGAAAAGCCAGATTCACGCAGGTGGTCGCGGCAAGGGCAAATGCTACAGCCCGAAGGACCGACAATTGGTGCAGGAAGGTGGCGTCAAAATCGCCAAGTCCGCAGTTGACGCGAAGACGTATGCGTCGAAGATGCTCGGCCATTTACTTGTGACCAAGCAGACTGGCGATGCCGGTCGCCTCGTCCGCCGCGTTTACGTCGAATCCGGCAGCAACATCGCGCGCGAATTGTACCTCTCGATCGTCGTGGATCGCTCCGTCGGTTTGCCGGTGATCATGGCCAGCACGGAAGGCGGCATGGACATCGAAGAAGTCGCCGAAAAGCACCCCGAAAAAATTATGCATTTGTCCTACGATCCGCGCGAAGGCCTGTGGCCGAACCAAGCCCGCCGCATCGCTTTCTTCCTAGGACTGACCGGCGACGCGTTCAAAAGCGGCGTCCAATTCTTGATGGCGATGGCCAAAGCGTTCACGGATTTGGATTGCTCGATGGTCGAAATCAATCCGCTGGTCGTGACGAAAGAAGATAAAGTCATCGCGCTCGACGCCAAGATCAACTTCGACGACAACGCCCTTTACCGGCACAAGAATGTTGAAGAGTTACGCGACGTTCATGAAGAAGATCCGAACGAAGTTGAAGCGAAGAAATATGACTTGAACTACATTCAACTCGACGGCGAAATCGGCTGCCTGGTGAACGGTGCCGGTTTGGCGATGGCGACGATGGACGTGATCAAACTCTTCGGCAGCAGCCCGGCAAACTTCCTCGACGTCGGGGGCGGTGCCACGCGCGAGAAGGTGACGGCTGCGTTCAAGATCATTCTGAGCGACCCGAAGGTGAAAGCGATCCTCGTGAACATCTTCGGCGGCATCATGAAATGCGACGTGATCGCCGACGGCGTGATCGAAGCCGTCAAAGACGTCAACCTGAACGTCCCATTGGTCGTGCGCCTTGAAGGCACGAACGTGGAACTCGGCAAGAAGCGCCTGGCCGATAGCGGCCTCCCGATCCTAAGCGCGAACACGCTGAGCGAAGCGGCGGAGATGGCTGTTAAGGCGGTAAAGGGGAAGTAGGGAATTGAATTGAGGGTGAGCCCGCTCGGGGATTGAGCGGGCTTGCCTGTATTATTGTTATGTCATACAAGAGGCGCGATATGCAATTTTCAATGGTCATTCACAAAAACCCAGAAACAGACTACGGAGTTGCCGTCCCCGATTTGCCGGGGTGTTTTTCCGCAGGATCATCTTTGGACGAAGCGCTGGCGAACGCGGTTGAGGCAATTGAACTGCATGTGGATGGAATGCTGTCAGACTATGAGGCCATTCCATTGTCTCAAAAAATTGAAAACCATCAACGCAATCCTGACTACGCGGATGGAATCTGGAAAACGGTGATTGTTGACGTTTCGAAATTGAAACGTGAGCATAACAATTCAAAAGGTCATATAGCGGAAGCAGTGGGTGCGTGAAAGTTGGTGCAGATGCGCGAAGCGCTTTTGTTTTAGTATTGTGAACGTCCCAATCCTGTTCGGCACGGCACGTGCTACTCAACAAAGTGTTATTTTTCTGCCATTTTTGATCATTGATATTTCTAAAACTTGACATTCAATTTTTCGGTCCAGCGCGCGTCGTAATCACATGAAAGACGCGACGATCACCGACACTCCTTTT
>Ga0194042_1000133_pt1 | contig 22393 bp, 14 predicted proteins | sample JunL4412m_MetaG_FD_148974 | JGI IMG/M metagenome (GOLD analysis project Ga0194042, IMG submission 148974) | Anoxic zone freshwater microbial communities from boreal shield lake in IISD Experimental Lakes Area, Ontario, Canada - Jun2016-L442-12m | ecosystem: Environmental > Aquatic > Freshwater >...
ACCGCGACGCTGCCAAAGAGGCTGGCGTACGCGAGGTCGGGGCGGCACTGTGTCGGCATGGGTTTTCCCGCGTCCCACGCCGAGCAGTTGTAAATAATGGAGTGTTCCGGGCGGTCCGAAATGCCCAGCCCCACCTGCGGAAAAACGCCGCCCAATTTTTTTCCAAGCGCAACGTCAATCGTCTCCGCGGCCGGAGCGCCGGCGTTGCCGACGCCGCCGTGGGCGCTGTAACAGCCGAGCGCGCCAAAATTGTTCGAATGTCCCCCGCCGCAGATTTTGCCGGAGAGCCCCTGCACCACCGTCACGCGGTTCTTCCACGGCGCGAGCGGTTCGAGCGCCTTGGGCAGATCGTGTCCATCAAGCGAGGTCTCGACGATCTTGTTGCGATCGTCGTTGTTCTTGCCGCGCTCAATGCCGATGGGCTGAATTTGCTGCCACGGCAGGCCGTTGCCCTCGACCACGAAGACGAAGCGCTTCGGCAGTTTGGCGTCGCCCTCGGCGTGCGCCCGGATCTGCGCCAGCAGCGGCGCAAGCACCACGCTTCCCGCGCCCAGCGCCGCCCCTTTGATGAATTGTCGCCGATCCGTTTTCATGTTTGACTCCTCTTGAAAAATGTGATTTCAGCGCGACTGCGCGGCGCTCGTTTTTGTTCCCGGTTCGGTTCGGTACAGGAAGGAATCCGATGTCAACAATGCAGCGATCAACGCCTTCATGCTGCCGCCGCTCGCGACGTAAGCTTTGTCCGCGGCCAGCAGCGTCGGCGCGTCCGAGAGAATTTCGTTGCGCCCCATCCAGTAGCGAAACGCGTGGCGTACGAAGACCTGCCGGACGCGGGGCGAATCAGCCAGTTTTCGAATAAGCTCCACGGCATTTGCCCCTGGCCCGTCAAGCGTTTTCTCGCCGCTGAATTCGATCACGCCCGACGAATCCAAGGGGACGTCATGGTATTCATAAACCGGCGGGTCGTCCTTCTTCTTTGGATTCTGTTTCGGTGGCATCAATGGATTCACAAGCGACACGGTCTTTCGATAGCGCCCGATAAAGTCGTAATTTTCAAACGCCAGCCCCAGCGGATTCATCTTCTGATGGCACTGCCAGCAATACGCCTGCTTCGTCACCTCCATGCGCTGACGCAGCGTCTTGTCCTTGTCGTTGGGAAGCTGCGCGTCGACCGTGATTGGGATGTCCGGGATGAAATTTCCCAGCAGCCGCTCGCGAATCCATTTGCCGCGCCGGATCGCGTGCGTTTCGTCGTTGGTGGCGAATCCGGCAAGCCAGCTGGGCTGCGTCAGGATTCCCGCGCGTTGTTCCGCCGGCATTTCGATCGGCTGCTCGGCGCTCCATTTCCAATCCTGCGGCAGGCTGTAGTAATCGTGAATCTCCATTTCGCGCGGCGGAGGGGGCTTGGGTTTTCCGGTATTCTTGTCAATCTTCTGCTCGTACACCTTGATGGCCTTTGCCGGCGCCGCGCCCAGTTTGGCGTCCACCCGATAGTTGACAAACGACTTGTTCGTCGTCAGCAATTCCTTGAGCACCTCCTTGTCGCGATCCATGAAGTACTGAATAAGATTGCGTGTGTCGGACACGAGAATCTCGGGCCTGTACGCGCCCCTCTGCAGGTCCTTGAAGACGTCCGCGGCTGACGGAAATTCGAAGTACTCTTCAAAGAAGCGCATGATGCGCGGCTTCGCCGTTTTCTTGTCGTCAAGCAACCTCTGGACTTCGCGCCGCGCATCGTCCACATTGTTCAAGTGCCCGCTCTCCGCCGCTTTCAGCAGCGTTGCGTCCGGCGCATCGTCGGTCAGGGCAAAGGCTAGAGCGAACGCCAGTTCGCGTGGCGAGAGCACTTTTCGGCCACGGACGTCGGGCGCACCGCTTCCCAACTCGCGCCGGTACAGCGCCTCGGGCAGCAGCAGCACCGCCGCAAGAACATCCCGCGCGCCCGTGATCTGCCCCGCATCGGCGATATTCTTTTTCATCAGCGCGATGAAGCGGTTCTGTTCGTCCTCCGTCGGGTCGCGCAGCAATGCCATCTGAAATTCCTTGCGAATCGCAGCCTCGATTTCAGCGTCGCCGGGCGGTTTCGCTTCGTCAAGCAGCGCCATGAATTCCTTGATCGCTTTGCCGCCAGGGCCTTTTGACGATTGAATTTCAACGACTTGCTGCGCGTTGCGGAGGAGCTGATCGACGGTCGGCTCATCGATCGCGTACAACGCCGAATAGTCCCGGAATCCCAGCGAACCCGTCGAAAACGCCTGGGCAATTTTGGCATTTTTTGAGCCTGCCTTCGCGCCAGTGACACGTGGGATAAAGGATGAGTACAGTTGAGGACTCATGCGCCAGATGCGGGCTGGCGACGCGCTCGGTTCCGTGATCGTCCCCGCGAACAGCGCGGCATGATCGACCCGGTTGCCATGTCCGGGAAGCATCAACTTGCGCGCGGAGTCGCCCGTCGCCACGCCCGCATGGTTGAGCTCCGATTTGATCCAGTCGAGGACGGCCCGAACGGCGAGAGCATCGGGGCGCGATTCGGTGTCGGGCGGCATTTCGTTGAGAGTCAACCGCTCCTCGACAGCTTTCCATTTATCGATGCTCTTATCAAACGCCGAGGTGCCGATGTCGTGAAGCGAAAATTTCGCCTTCGGTTTTTCCGCGCCATGACAGGACACGCAGTGCTTCTGCAGGAACGGTTTGATGCCGGAGTCGAAAGCAATCGGCTTTTCCGCGGCGCGCGAGGCGATGGCAAACGTCACGACAAAGATGATTGATACCCTGACCGCGCTCATTTCAGTTCGCGTCCTCAACAATATTGAAACACATCCCGACATCGGAAATACCGTGGTGTATACACTAATACATTTTTTGCATGCAGATTATTCTTAAATTATTTAGGGGTATTTCATGACTCGAACACAGCATAGTCGCCCCGCAAAAAGGATCACCTCACTCTCATTTGTTGTCCCGTTGACGATTGCAATCGCTTCGGCACTTTTAACTGTCGTTCGGGCGGAAGGGCTTGCGCCAAAGACTGAAACATTTGCGGGCGACTACAAAGTGCTGCGTTTGAAGATAGGCGCGTGCTGGCCCGCGGGCTCTACGGAAAAGGACAAAACGCCGAAGTCATTCACGCTGCTCGCTGCATTTCGCGACGGTGTTCCGGCCGGCGTCTGGCTGCACGGCGTCAGCGGCACGCCGGCGGCCATGCATTTGATTGGGCGGGATGCGCGGCTCACGGCGGAGAGCTTAAAAGGCCGCCTTGTCATCTTCTCCGGATCGGGAAACACGAGCGGCGAGGCGACGGCCACAGCGCTTGAACTCGAACTCCATATTAAGGGAGCAGACGTGACGGGCACCCTCGCGGCCGGCGGCGGAAAACCCGTTGACGCGAAGGGCGTACTGATGACGGAGGCCGAGTTGGCGAAAACGAACGCGTTGGCGGCGGGTAAAGAGTGGCCCTCGTGGCAGGGCGTAGACGCGTCTGTGCGCGGACCCGCGAGCGGAGTTGAGCTGATCGATTCACTCGTTCGCGCCCGTCCTGTTTGGCGCAGCGAGGCGGTGTTGCCCGTGGCATTCGGGAACGCGGCGGATTTTCGCTATGCGCTGCGCGCAGCGGCGCAGGGCACCTGCGGCGGCGCGAGTTCGCCGGTCGTTTCGAGCGGACGTGTGTTTCAGTACTATTATCAGCCCAACGGAACGCTCGACGAAAAGGCCGCCGAGACCACCCTGGCATCCGCCAAACAACCGCTCACGGAATTTCAAAAGAACTGGGTGAAAGACATGTACCGCGATGCGGCCGACGACGTGATCGTGTCGCTTGACGCGTCGACGGGGCGGCTGTTGTGGCGGACAACACTGCCTCAGCGCACGCTGAATTTGCAGACCCACAAACACCGTGGCGTGAATCCCACTCCGCTCGCCGACGGCGAGGCGCTCTACGTCGCCAGTTACGCCGGGCGGGTCTACCGTCTGGATGCAAAAACGGGCGCACTTATTTGGGAATATCCCGAAGCGGCCACCCAGCCTTATTCCGGTGCGCGCGGCCAAGGCGGCAGCGGAGGTGTGCCGGTAGGTTGCGCGTCGCCCATTCGCATCGGAGCAACGCTGGCCGTGACGATCAAAGATCAGCTCATCGGTATCGACATGGCGAACGGAAAAGCACTCTGGAAAACGGCCGCGGGTTCGGACGCGCAACTCTATTCGTGGGACAATGGCGGCAAGCCGGCGTTCTTGACCGTGGGAATCAGGCGCGCGCAAAAGAAGGGCGATCCGCAACCCGCCGTGGTGACGCTCGTCAGTCCGGTCGATGGCAAGATTATTTGGAGCGCGGAGGCCGATTTCAATCGCCAATATCGACTGCCTATTCTGGCGGGGGACTTGCTTCTTGCCTACAGACTCGGCACGAATGATGAGAACAACATTTCCGTCGGAGAGAAAAATTCGCTCCTGGCGTTCCGCCTCAAATCCACCGGCATGGAGGCCGCGTGGCAACTCAAAGGTTTGCCGCAGATCACGGACAGTTACGGTCTCGCCGCGCAAAACGGATTTGCGTACATTTCGGGGGAAAGCGAAGTGTGGGCAGTGTCGTTGAAGGACGGTACAATCGCGTCGAAGGTCGCCGGCACAGGCGGAGCTCGAACGCAGGTCATTTGGAGCGCCGAAGACCGCCTGTTTCTGTGCCCCGAAGGCCGCCACGGCACCTGTTCGTTGACCATGCTTACGGCGGATGGGGCGAAGATGAAATTGCTCGGCACCGAAGATTCCGCCGTTGGCGCATGGAAAGGCGCGTGGCATGTGGCCAACCCGTTCACGACGGCTTACGCGAATCACCAGATCATTCATCCGGTCGTGGATGGCCGACTGTTCGTGCGCGGTGCGGATGGCATTTATTGCTACGACTTGAGGAAAGAATAAAGCATGAAATACGTCGCACCTGTTCTATTGCTGCTTGCGGGCTGGGCTCACGCCGGCTACGAGCAGCCTGTCTACATCGACGGTTGCCAGACCGAAGATGGGCGTTTCGTCATCACGGCGGAACTGGCCGGACAGGGCAAGACTGTGCACGATCCGCACACGTGGAACTTCGTCTGGAAGGACACGAAGAACAACATCGTCAAGAAATTCCCGGCTCAAGGGATTCAAGGCGGGCAGATATACGCGCACCTCTTTATCGCTCCGGACGGCGAAACATTCGCGTTGTGGAATCACGTGACGTTGTGGACCGCCGGAAAATCAAACGGTCATGCCAGCCAAGAAATCAAACCCGACGATGGCTCCCCCGAATGGCGCGCGCAGGAAATATTCAGCAAACGGCTGCTCATCTATAAAAAGGATGGTTCGATCATCAAGGAACTGGGCGTAAAGGACCTGTTGACGCCCGAGGAATTCGCGGCATCGCTGGTGGTGTTTAACCGCGTCCATTGGGTCGTCGAATACCCTGGTTTTCAATTCAAGCTCGCGCCGCGAAATGGGTATGCGTTTTATCGAATCAGCCCGGACTATTCGGTGATTGAATTTCACGCCGTTGCTCCTAAAGGGTCCAAGGATCGCGCCGGCCGCGCGATTCGTGTTTCGCTGACGGACGGCAAAATCTTCAAAGACGGCGAAGTCATAGAGGACCCGAAAAAAATCCCCGGCAGGCCATTTGTCGGACCGGAAAAACTCGAAGACAACAGCCCGCCGATGCGCGAAGGTTTCGTGCCGAGTCTCGATCCTGTGCGCTCCGCCGGAAAATTTACATTCCAGACGCCTCTCGCCGCAGCTGTCAAATTGGAGTTGGTGAAAGATGGCTTCAAGAAACTGGACACGCCCACATGGATGGAGAAGGAACGCTGTTTGGTTTTCACCGACTTGGACGGCGGAAAGCTATACCGGCTTGACGCGACTGGAAGTGTGACGATTGTTCGCAACGAGACGTGTCGAGGAAAGTCGGGGGCTGACGGAATATTCATCGGCCTGATCGACGGCAAGATTGCGAAGTGGGACTTGAAAGGCGAGCCGGAGACTCTCGTTCAAAAGGCTGACGGCGGGCGCGAACTTTCGCTCAACGACCTGGCCGTCTCCGGAGGCGGCATGGTTTATTTTTCGACGCTCAAAGACCCTGAGAAGGGGCGATTGTCGATGCTCAATCCCGCGACGCGGGCGGTCACGGTGCTCTTCGACGGAGAGAAAGAACTCGCGTTGGCCAATCCGAACGGCGTCGCGCTCGCGGCGGACAACACGTTTCTATACGTTGGGATTTCGAATTACAAAGACACCAAGAAATCAGGTGTATACCGCTTCGCAATCAAGCCGGACGGAAGCTTGGATTTCGAGCCTGGAAAAGCAAAAAAGTTCGCGCCGGATGCATCCCCGGACGGCATCGCCGTAGACAAGTCCGGCAATGTGTACTTCACGGCCGGCAATGCGGTGCAAGTGTACTCGCCGGACGGAAAGAAGCTGGGCTCGATCAAGATTCCAAAAGGGAGCGGCACGAATTTGTGCTTCGGCGGAGAGGGCGGCAAGACGTTATACGTCACCACCAACGATGCGCTTTACGCCGGCCGAATCAGCGCGGTCAACACGGAGATTCCTGTCAAATGAATGCATCCAAGATACTGATCGTTACTGTCATTCTTTTTAGCGCGAATGCTGCGCCGCAGGCGAACCAGCCACCGGGCGAGGCCGGAATGGCCTCGGCTACAACGAAGCATTGAAAGCGGGCGAACCACTGCGCTGTTCAGGAGATGGCTCCCGGCAGGCGAGCCGGCGGCATTTGCCATTGCGGAATAAGATTGATCGGAGAACGAATGACATGTGGAAAAACAATCTTTCCATTCATCGCGCGCTGATGTCCCTGTTCGTCGCGGTGCCGCTCCTTGCATTTTCCAGCGAACGCGTTGACAGCACCGCGGCGCTGGTCGCCGCAGTGCGCGACGCAACCGACGGAAGCACCATCGAGATCGCCGCGGGGACGTATGAGCTGGAAGCGCCGCTCGAACCGAGATCCGGAATGACGTTGAAGGGTGCCGGCGTTGACAAGACAATCATTACGCATGTCGCGGCCTGGAAGCCTTCCACGAAAACACTCCCCGATCCGGAGATGAAGACTGCGGGCCTGGATACGATGGCTTATTTGATTCGGCTTAAAGACAAAGCGTCGGGCATTGCCATTTCGGACCTGACGCTGCGCGGACCGCGGCTTCACGGGGCGATTTATGGTTTTGACAATAATGACGTGCACCTCCACCATCTGCGTGTTCAGGACACGCTTTGGTGCGGCATCCGCACGTTTTCAATGAAGGGCGCGAAGATTCACGACTGCGAATTCATCGATGCGGGCGGGCGTTGGGAGAAGGGCGCGCCGGGCATCAAGGGTGGTATTACCGGCGGCGCGATCTTCGCGATTTGGATTGCCGACAGCGAAATCTGCGACAATCTTTTCGTCCGCACCAAGACCGACAAGGAGCGCGAATTCTACGGCATCAAATGCCGTCAGGGAAAACGCTGCCGGATTCACCACAATACGATCAAAGCGAATTTCTCCATCGAGTTTCCTTTTGAAAACGATGAAGACGTTGAAATCGATCACAACATCTGTCACGGCACTATTTCGATTCCAAAATACGCCGGCGGCCCGGTGCCCAAGAGCGGCAGCACGTTCCACATTCACCACAACTGGATGCTCGACAGTTACTCGATTGAGTTCGTCCGCAACGGCGTCGAAATTGATCACAACCTCTTCGATTTCGATAGTCAAAAAGATGGCGGCAATCTCATCTCCGGCTTCGGCAAGGCTGCGGCTCCGGGCCCCGCAAGCTTCCACAACAACCTCATCAACAACCCCGGCCGAGGCGTCATCTGGATCAACGAGATTTTCAATAATCTGGATATCCGCAACAATCACATCATCACCCGCACGACGGCCACACCCCGGACGGATGGACTGTTTGGCTTCAATTCAGGCTGTGATTTCAAGACCATCAGCATTCGGAACAACATCATTGAGTGCCAGGGGCAGGCGCGGCCGCTGCTCCGCGCAAAGGAGAGTTACGGATCGACGATCCGGAACAACACGCTCACGAATGTTGCGGATGTCGATCGATTCGAAAATGCCCGGACAGATCAAACGCCCGGCTTGGAAGCCCCGCTGAAGTTCGAGTGCGGAGCACACGGGGAATTCACGGTCGCCGGATGGAAAGTTCAACCCTCCACGAAGTAGCGCATGCGCCGCTTGGTAGTATAATCACATTGAGCGGGCAACTACGGATGGAGGAGGACTGCGCGTGTATCCTGGTGATCTTGGAAAGCGGCGCTCCTTGTTCAGCGGGTCGCGAAAGCGGAACGTGCCGGACTCCAGCTGCGCCCAGTCCGAGCCAAACGCATTCGCCGACATGCAGAGCACCAGCACGCGCGATTTCTCCAGGCCGTCTTCGATCTTCGCCGGGATGCTGTCGCCTGGCTTGATGTCCCATTCATCGAACCACACCTTGACGCCGTCCGCCTTCAGGCGTTCTGCAAGGGATATGCGTGGAAGTTGAAGAATACGAAAGCCCAGCACACGGGAATGGACATTGCTGGCCACGAGGCAAGGATAAGCAAAAGAGCGCTGGCTGTGAAAAAGTCTACGCGAATTGAACTTTTTATCAGTGGAATATTTGGCTTTAAAGCGCAGCTTCGGCGAATTATTGCGACCGCTTACACGGGATTTATGAGCGCGCGAGCCGTGTTCAGGCCGGAGCTTAAAAATGCCGTCGGCTCTACGCAACGACGTGAAGCGTCTTGCCGTGCTCGCATTCCAAATACTGAGGAGCCTGAATGCGTAATGCTTTCACTTTGTCAAGGATAAAGATTGGGGGATCGGCAATTTGCAACGAAACAGTTTGCATTCGCCCGCACCGGTGATGAATAGTGTGCGGCCGTCCGTGCCTCCGAACGCGAGTCCCGCTATGTTGCCGGGCGCATCCACGATCATGGCGGCCAGCGTTTTGCCGTCTGGAGTGAGCACGGCAACCGCACTCCCGGAGTCATGACTTTCTGCGCCGCCCACATAAATAAAGCCAAACTCGTCGACCGCCAAGCCCTGAAGGCGGCCTACCCAACCCGACAATGACGTCGAACCATTTTTAGCGGGCGGCAGGTCTTTAAAATGGGTCGTCGTGAATTGATCAATTTGAATGAAGAATTCGCCTTCACCCAAACTGCCGTCTGGCGCGACTGGGAAACGCCACGTGCCGCGTCGGTCAGGGTTCGGGATTTTAGAATTGACGTATAGCCAATCGTTTTTCGGGCTGAGACCGATGCCGTATGTGTGAACGATGCGCGGTTTGGCGATGATGACAGTCTTCGATTCGGGAAGCAGATACCGTGTTCCGCCGTCGGGAAAACCGGACCAGTAAATCGTGCCATTTCGGTGTGCCGCTAAAAAGTGCGGCGTTCCTACCCCTTCCGGTTGTTGCTTGATGTCAACCGTGGTGCTGACGAGCGTTTCATCGCTGCCATCGCTCTTGAGCCGTGCCACGCGGTACAAGACGTTTGGTTCTTTCTCAGTCACGATTAGATTGCCCGCGGCATCAACGGCGACGCCGACAGGATGCGTCAGCGGCTTGAACACCTCAAACCGATCCGGCGGGATGAATGCGCGCAGTTGGCCCGGGACGCGTTCGGCGATGATGAGTCGATCGTTCCACCATGCCATGCCAGACGCTTTGAATGTGGGACTGCCAGGAACGGGTTCGGCGTGATAAATCCCCGACACAACCTTATCGTCCGCAGCGGGCACGGGCCAGATTTTAAGCGTTGCCTTACTCGCGGACAGCACCCGCTTTCCGTCCGGGCTGAAGGCCACTGAGGTGACGTTGTCCTTGTGCCCGTGATAGGTCGCTGTTTCGATCGCCCTATGCACATCCCAAATCTTCAGAGTGTCATCGTCGCTGCCGGAAACAAGCTGCGTGCTGTCGGGACTGAAGGCGATGCTCGTCAGATTCTCCTTGTGCCCGCGCAGGGTCTTAAACAATTTGCCCGCTGTTGCGTCCCAGATTTTTACCGTGCCGTCCCAGCTGCCAGACGCGATCCATTTGCCGTTTGCGCTGCAGGCGACGCACGAGACGGCTGCTTCATGTCCCGCCAGCGATAACAGTTCCTCGCCGCTCGCAGCATCCCGGACCTTCAAACCGTTGTCCCCGTCGCCGGATATTACGCGTTTGCTGTCTGGACTGAATGCGACGGCGGTGACGTCGTAATCATCTCCTTGTGGGAGATTCAACAATTCGTCGCCACTTTGAGCGTCCCAGATTTTTAGAGTGTCGTCGGCGCCGCCGGTTACAACGCGCCTGCCGTCGGGACTGAAGGCAACCGAGATGCAGCTTTCTTTATGACCTTTCAGAGTTAGCGTCACGGTGCCGGTGGCGGCATCCCAGATGCCGAGGGATCCATCCCAGCCCGTGGAAACCAGGTGCTTTCCGTCGGGGCTCCAGGCCACGGAGGTAACATTGCTTTTGCAACGTAATGTGAGGACTGCTGTCCCGCTTTTTGCGTCCCAGACTTTTATTGTCTGATCTTGACCGGCAGAAACAATGCGCAGGCCGTCAGGGCTGAAACAGGCTGACGAAATCCAGCCTTCGTGCGCCTTGACTGTCAACAGGGATTGATCGCGTTCGTTCGCTGCGTCTTCAGCTGCGACGGCAGACATCGCAAACGCGACAAAAAATATGAGCGCCGCAGGCGGGTGGCTCACGCCAGCAATTCCTTCAAAGGTCCGGTGCTCTCTTTAAACGATTTCACCGGGCAGCCGAGCTGCTGCAAAATAGTGAGATAGAGATCGGACGCGCTCTTCTCGTTAGGCTTCCATTTCACGTGCTGGCCGTGCTTGAAGCCGCGCATTTTTCCTCCGGCCAGGAGCATCGGGAAGCTGTTGCCCGAGTGGCTGGTGATCTGTGAACCGCCCAGCAGCAGAACGCTGTGATCCAGAAGAGTCCCGTCCCTGGCTTGAATGCTCTGCAGTTTGTCCATCAGGCGCGCAAAGCACGCGCAGAACATCTCGTCGCGATAAAACAAAACCTTGGCGTCGGGCGCGTCACCGGGACCGTTGGAACCTTTATGATGGACATCGTGGGCGCCGCGCACTTGAGCGCCAGCCTTCGCGGCCCAATTTTTGTATTCGTCGTAATTCGGCCCGCCTTCACCGCCAAGCACCTGCGTCACGACTCGCGTCATATCCGTCTGGAACGCGAGCGCGATCAGGTCGGTCATCAATTCGATGTGCTGCTGCATGCCCGTCTTACCCTGGGGCAACTGAACGCTACCCTCGTCAAATTTGGGCCGGCCGCGTTCCAGAATTTCATTGCGCTGACTCAGCCGCTGTTCGACGCTGCGAATTGATTCGAGATATTGATCCACGCGCTGCTGGTCGATGTAGCCCAGCTTGCGCCGCAGGTCTTTCACGTCGCCCATGGCAGTGTCGAGAATGCTCTTGTCGACCGCGACGCGCTCCTGCGCCTTCTTCAATTGGCCGCGGTCCGCCGGCGGAAACAAGCGCTCGAACACGGTGCTATAGTTTGCCGTTGCAGGCACGTCGACACCCAGCGAATTACGCGAGAGAGTCCGCGTCCCGACTCCATCCTCCCAGGACAGCACCAGCGACGGCAGATAGTTCGGCCCGATGTATTGCGCGGCCACCTGGTCCATCGAAACAGTATTGGTTAAAGCGCCGGGCGTGAGATTGATATTGTGTCCGGTGAGCCAGTTGTACGGATGAACGTGCCCGGTGATGCGGCCCTGGATGTGGGAAAGATTCGTCAGGACGGAGAAATTGTCGCGATGTTTGATCAATGGCAGATGCGACGGCGCAAGCGTGTAGTTGGGGCCGGTATCCGTGGGAAACCATCCCTGTCGCGCGATACCACCCGGAATATAAAAGCACGCCAAGCGCGGTGGATCGGTCTTCCCGTCCGCCGCTGCTTTGCCGCCCATGATCTCCAGAAACGGCAGCGCAATGGTGGCGCCCAGGCCGAAGAGGACAGCACGTCTGGGAATCCGAGCATGTTTCACGTTCATTTTTCGTTCCTTTGGTCCGGCTGGATCGAATGCCGGTCTGCGGTCCAGCAAGATTTTAAAACGGACTTCAATATATCGCGCAACGGAAGACCTTTTGGCGCTTGATCCTGGATGGTCGCTCTGATCTCCGCCATATCGAATACATCCGGTTGCCGTCCCGTGGCGTAAAGAAGCAAATTCTTCATCAGTCCGCGGACAAGATCGTTCCCGTATTTCTCCGCGACGAGCCGCTTGAATTCCTTATAATTCGAAAACTTCTCGCCCCGCGGCAACTGTCCCACCGCGTCCACCGGCCGGCTGTCGCCTTTTCCAACCCACGCAATTTTGCCGTCCAGCTCACTCTTGACATAGTGATCGTATTCGACAGTTCGCCATCGTCCGCTGATGTCAAAATTCTGATAAGCGAAACCGACCGGGTCCATCTTCCTGTGACATACAGCGCAGTTTGAATTAGCCTGGTGAATCTTGAGAATTTCGCGAAACGGTTTACCCTTGTGTTCCGACGGATTCAACTCGGGCACATCCAGCGGCGGCGGCGGCAGGGCGTCATCGAGAATGTGCCGCAGCGTCCACGCGCCGCGATAGATGATCCAGTTTTCCCCCATCCAGCAAAGCATCGATTGAATCCCGGCGTGGCCGAGAATGCCTCCGCCGCGCGGGTCGTCGTCGCGCAGCTTGACTCTGCGCAGCTCGCCGCCCTCCATCTGGGGATAGCCGTTGTGGATGGCGAGGATGTTATTCATCATGGTCCAGTCGCTGTCGATCAGTTCTTTCGCGGGGCGGTTATCGGCGAACAGTTGAGCGATATAAAGGATCGTCTCGTCGCGCATCGATGCTTTCAGATGCCGGCCGAAACGGAAATCCTGCTTCCTGATGTGATCCATTGCAATCGTGATGGGCTGTTCCAACTCCAGCCATTGGATCACAAAGGATCGGAAAAAAGCAGCGCTGCGCTTATCAGCGAGCAACCGGTCGGCTTGCGCATCCAGTACGGCCGAATCTCGAAGCTTACCGGCGGCCGCCAGCGCTCGCAACTCGGCGTCCGGCGGCGCGCCCCACAGCATGAAACTGAGCCGGGAAGCAATTGCGTGGTGGGCTATCAAGGGATCTGGGTCACTCGTCGACGCAAGATAACGGAAACCGCTGCTGAGCAGTACCGATTGAAAAGCCGAGCGAAGCGCTTCGTCAAACGATGCCTTCTCGCCGCGGAGTTTAGTGTACAGCACGATAAAGCGCTCTTGCTCCGCATCCTTGACGGGCCGGCGAAACGCCCGCTCCATCCACACGCGCAGCAGCCCTTTCGCGCTGTCCAGGTTGTCTTCAATCGTGCCGACGTCGACTTTCCATTCCGCCGGGGGCCATGGCGCCACATAATCCGCATCAGCCTCGACTCGCTGCAGCACGAGGTATGGAACGGGATGGTTTTCAGCTGGCAGAGTTTTGCGGTCGAATGACGGCCGGAATAGCCCGGTGCCCCCGGGCGGCTTGTCTTTGTCGTCGGGCCGGGTGTTGTCCTCGTTTTCAAATCCATCGATGCTGTACGGCACTTCCACTTTATTGTGAAGCTGGACATTCAGTCCTTTGGAACCGGTGGGCAGATCATCGATTTGGATATCGAAGCACAGTTCATCCGGCTTTTCAAACGTGCCCGTGATCTCGCGGTAGGCAATATCCTTGCCGCCTGCTTCGAGCCACAAATTTGGGTTTGGAATCTCCGGCAGCGGCTTGCGCACCGATAGGACAATCTTGAGACGCAGCACACCGCCGCCGTCGCTGGGCGTAGGAAAATTAAAGTTCATCCCGCCCCGATCGCCAACCCATTTTGGCTCGATCAGCACCCCCTTGCCTTTTTCGCTGCCGCGCGGGTTTGCATTCGCGCCGCTCGCCTTCCAGGCATCGAACGCCTTGCGCGGATCGACTGCGTCGCGCAGGTTGGCTTCGAGAAGCTTGCTCGCCGGCGCTTCCAGGAAACGGATGCTGTCGACGACTGCACGGGTCACTTTCATGATCTGCGTGACGGAATCGGCAGCGTCTTGCAGACCGTCAGCTCCGGTGTCGAATCCCGCTGTTGTGCCGTCGCCCGGCATGGAATCGGCATAATTCACTTTCAGGCCGGTGAGGTCCTGCAGAGCCGCGGAGAGTTCTCGCCGGTTCAGGCGCCGCACGTCGCCACCGCCGGTTTTCCGTGCGGCGGCTGCTTCTTGTTCAATCCAGGCCAGAAGCGCCTGTCTTTCGTGCGCAGTGGGCTGCGGGCTTTGCTCCGGCGGCATCTCGCCGCTCCGCAACTGTTCATGGATCATCACCCACAGCCGCTGATCTTCATGCCGATATGCGGTGAAGCGATCATACCGAAGTCTCGCCTTTTGCTTCTCCGGACCATGGCAATCGAAGCAATAACGCTGCAGCAATGGCTTGGCGGTCTTGGCGAAACGCTCAAGCGCGGGACCGTTCGGCTGAGCGTCTTGCGCGAAGGAAAAGCGCGCCGCCCATACCAATACCGTGATTAACCCCGTCAATTTCATTGAACTTTCCGCGCTGGATTTCATGCTTCATCTACGCCATGTTCAATTAGCGTTTGGCAAATTGATGAATTTATCAACACAATGGTTTACACCGGACTGCATGCAGTTTTTTAACATTGCGTGCAGAAAGTCTGGCGGTTTTTTGCCGCGCCAAGCGAACGGAGCATGATTGCCTACAATCAGCTTGAATCGACCTGGCCAATTTTTGGTTCCGTGTTGATCGCCGACGGCGTGTTGGTGACGGCAGCAGGGCACCATCCTGAAACCAACGGGGGAATACTGGCGTGGGGTCTGGACCCCTTCAGCGGCAAACGGGACGCTGATCTGTATCGGAGAATAGCTTAACGACCCAACTGTGCTGCCCGTCATCCGTCATTGATTTGTTTTGTTGCCTTCAACTGGATTGTCTGACTCCGTCGCCTTCCAATTTGGATCGGGACGGTGGTTTTCCTTCATAAGATTCGCCGCGTGCTCCGCTAATTGGGAACGGCGGACCGAATAATCGTTCTTTTCGCTGAAGTCATTCGACATGTCGTACAATTCGATCGGGCCGGTGAACATTGGGGAGCGGATTGCCTTCCACTTGCCGAAGCGCACGGCCTGAGCCGTTTTACCCTCGTAAAATTCCCAATACAGCCGGCTTTTGCGCTTCCACTTGTCTTCGCTCGGCTGGCCCTTGAGCGCGGCCACGAAGCTGTCGCTGTCGAGCCCTTCGGGCGCTTTAACTCCAGCGAGTTCCGCGGCGGTCGCCAACAGGTCGCCGGCGTACCACTGGCGATCGTTTTCACCGCCGGGGGCGATCGTGCCGGGCCACCACGCGATCATGGGCACGCGGATGCCACCTTCGGTCAGGTCGCGCTTGATGCCGCGGAACTTGCCGTTCGAATCGAAGAAGTCAGCTTTGTGTCCGCCTTCCTGGTGCGGACCATTGTCCGAAGTGAAAATCACGAGCGTGTTTTTTTCGATCCCCAGTTCCTTCAGCAGGCCCAGCATCTTGCCCGTATCGCGATCGATATTGTGGATCATCGCAGCGAAACCTTTTTCCGCATCCGGCCAGTCCATGGCCGCGAACTCCCCCAGATCGTCGACCTCCATTCCCTTGTCCTTTGCCTCATTGTTGGCATGTGGCGTGTTTAGCGCGAGGTAAAGGAAAAAGGGCGACTTCTGGTGCTCACGGACGAACTTCAAAGCGTCGTCGATCAACAGGTTTGGAGCGTAGTCCAGCCGCGTCACCGCCACGCCGCGGCCCCCCTGCGGCAGCTTGGGGTCCTGCCATTTCTTCCACTCGGGCGCCACTTCGTTTCGAAGCGGCTCGACTTTGCCGTTGCGGATAAGGAACTCCGGGTAGGGATTGTGAGCGTGCGAGTTGTTCAAATAACCGAAGAAATGATCAAAGCCGCAGTCGTTGGGATTGGTGAGATTGTCCGGCGTGCCCACGCCCCACTTGCCCACGCAGGCCGTCGCGTAACCGGCTCCCTTCAAGACCGACGCCACCGTCAGCTGCCCGGCGGGAATCAAGATCGGCTTGTTCGAATTTCCCCGCACGGCCGCGCGCCCGGCGTGGCGGCCCGTCAACATCACGCAGCGCGATGGCGCGCAAACGGTGCTGCCGGCGTAGTACTGCGTGAAGCGCATGCCCTCACCGGCCATTGCGTCGATCGCGGACGTTTTCAACATCTTCTGACCGAAGCAACCGAGATCGCCATACCCGAGGTCGTCGGCGAGAATGACAACAATGTTCGGGCGCGCGGGGCGATCCGGCTCGCCGCCAAAAACCAATGCACAGTAAAACGTCGCAATACAACACATGAATAAGAGAGACACTCGCATGATACTTTTTCCCTGGGATGGAGCCGAGCGACGTAAGCGCACTCATTCCGGCTCAACGGTCAAAATGTAGCATCGTGAATCCGTCGCCGCGCCAACACGGCGGGCAACGTGTATCAGGACGACAAATGTTCCCGCGCGGTCCGGTGTGCCCCTAGAAAGGTTCAAATCGATGGACTTATCCTTGGCGTACACCGGCCAACGGCTCTACAATTACTACATACAATAGAATTAAAACTGTATGCAGGTGTACACTGCAAGGGCACAGATTGACTGCGTATCGTCTGTGTGTTCGCTTTCAACTCGCTCAATCTTGGAGTGAATCTCATGCCTCGAATCACGTTTACGCCACAGGCTCCGTGTATTGTCTACGTATACGCGTATTGTGTTTTCGCGGCAGTCACCACGCGATCCTTTGCTGCGGATGAAAACAAGCTTTGGCCCGCAGCGGTTGAGGACTGGAAGGCGCCTGCACCGGGGGAGCATCCACGCCTATTTTTTCGAAAAAACGATCTGCCCGAACTCAAGAAACGGGCGGCGTCACCCGAAGGCCAAATCATCTTAAAACGCCTACGCGAGCAGCTCGATGGAAAGAATGGCGACACATTCCCGACGGTCTTCAACGCGTCTGGTCACGCCTACCAGGGCAACGCTCCTGGCAAAGAAGGAGACGCAAACAAGGATAACGGCAAATCAAACAGCACGAGTGCTGTCGGGAAAAGCGTTGAAATGCCCGTGGGCGCGTACACGGTTGGACATGCGGCGGGTTACGGACTGCTGTACCAGTTGACGGGCGAGAAGAAATACGCAGACCTCGGGCGAAAATGTTTCGAGAAAGCATTCGAAGGCGTGCGCGATCGCGACGACCGCTACAGTTGGAAAACTCCGGGCGGAGCTTTGCGTTGCGGGCCGTCGATCGGCGCGTATGCATTGGGGTACGACCTGTGTTTCAACGGCTGGGATCCGGAGTTTCAGAAGCAGGTCGCACAGGCCTTCATGAAATATGACGAGGGCCCCAACACGAGCCTCGAATCCTGCGCGCTGGGCAAGCGGCAGCATCCCGGATCGAATCATTGGGGTGCGGAAATTGGCGGCCCCGCGCTGGTGCTGCTGGCGATCAAAGGCGATCCGGGCGCGGACAATCAGAAGGTGGACGAACTTCTCGCTGGCAATGAGAAGTGCTTTCTGCGCCAGCTAAACGAAGGCTGGGGCGATCACGGTTTTTTTGCGGAAGGTGATGGCCCGGGCACAATCTCGTCGGACACTTCCTTTATCCCTGGATTGCGCGCATGGAAAATCGGCGGCGGAAAAGATTTCATCACGCCGCGTCCGAATGCGCAGTGGATGACGCTGAAGTGGGTGATGCTGACGCTGCCCGGCAAAGCGGCGACGAAAGATTCGTTCCCGCATCGGGGCGTCTATGACCATGACGTTTTTTCGCGCACGGGCATGAGCGGGAGCGGGACATTCGCGCAGGGCTTTGCCGCGATTGCCGAGGAGTACAAGCCCGCGTTATTGTGGACTTACAATCACTGCGTTTCATCCGGAAAACCGGAATACGACGGCATCAACATCTATCCACATCGCTCAGTCTACGCGTTTGTGAACTGGCCGCTCGGATTGGAAGAGAAGAATCCCGCGGATGTTTTGCCGCGCGCGGTGGAAGACAAAAAAATGGCGTTCTACATGTTCCGCAACCGCTGGCAGGATGAAAACGACATCATCGTGACGGCGCTGCTGAAAGGAGCAAAGGGAAACTACAGCGTGCCGGGCGGCGACATTATCGTCTGGGGCCTTGGAAAGAAGACGACGTTTCCGGTGAAGGTCACCGGCGCGGCCACGGCTTTTTCAGCGACCAAAACGGGCGGAACTTTCAGTACTGGCGCGGGTGCCTTTGGCGTGGATTTCAGCGGCGCAAGCGGGGCGGACGCCCTTTTGGTGTTCGTCGGTGCGACAACCGGAAAGGCCGGCAAGGGCCAGGTCATCAATGCAGGCAAGAACACGTTTACAATCATGACGCTGCAGAAAGGCAATGCGCCGGAAGCGAAAGCCGACGGCGATAACCTGGTCTTGGGCGGGCAAACGGTGCTCTACGATGGAAAGACGCTATCGTTCGGGAAATGAGCAGCGCTCCTGCCGGGAGGCAATGAATCCAAACATACCGCTCATAAAAAGTTTAAATTGTCCTGTCGCCCCGTAGAACCCACGAGGTCTGTGGGATGCGTAAAATAACCCCTTTTTCCATTGCCTTTCATATAGATGTGGTATGGTGGACATACCGTGTTTAATGCCCCGGAATGCAATTATTCACAAGCGTGTTATCGGCACACTTGCGGACGCAAACGTGCCGGAAACGCACTCACGTATTAACACCAAGGTGCTCAACATCTTAGCTGTGGCCGCAGGCCTGCCTGTGCGTTTGGCTTTCCGCCCGACTTCGTCTAAACAATGCAACAACTCATGCAACATTTTCCTTCCCTTCTGATGCACAATCGACTTCAGAAATGTCGAGGAGCGAAGAGCGCATGGGACGGTCGCCGCACAATTGGAACGGATACATCGGACAGGGCCATATCGTGCCGGGGTTGGCCCGCTTGATCCAAGGCTCAAAACTGCGTGGCGAGCCCCTGCCCAACATACTTATCCCGGGAAATTCAGGCCTCGGGAAAACACAATTGGTGCAAACAATTGCCACCGATTTCGGCACGAAACTTTATCTCATTAATGGTCGAAAAGATGTTGATTTGATTCAGCTTGGCCTGTTGGCGCGGGAATGGGCTGACGGTGACATTGTCTTTATTGATGAAGGGCATTCGACACGGCATGACGTTCAAGAAGCATTTTACCGCATCATCGACGATCGGCTGGCTCCCGGCGTTGAAACCGATTCTGCCACAGGGCGCCATAAACTAAATGGTACGACGAAAGTTGCCGCCGTCACCATTCTACTGGCGACCGATCAACCCGGCGCGCTTCTCCCGGCGCTCAAAAAGCGCTTCGCACTTGTCATGGAATTAACGCCATATTCCGTACGAGAATTGGATGCCATTGTACGGCAGCGTGCGACTCAAAAGAGCATGCTCTTAAAACCGCAGGCGGCGCGGTTGCTCGCGAAAACATGCCGTGGTATTCCGCGCACTGCGGGCCACCGTCTCGACGCCCTGGCGAAATACTGGGGCGCGGAGAATCCGTCCGTTTTTACAACCAGCCATGTGCGGAAATTCCTCCACGCCGTGGGAATTGATCTTCTCGGAATGGGGACCGTGGATCGAGCGTATCTTCGTTTTCTCTTGGAACGCGGCGTACAGGGCGCGTCGCTGCGGATGCTCGGTGCAAAACTGCAGGTCGATCAGCGTTACCTGACGACGGACATCGAACCATTCCTGATTCAAAATAATTTCCTGAGCATTGATGCCAAAGGGCGCAGTTTGACAACCCCCGGTATTGAATACGCGAAGGAAATATCGGAGGGCAAATCATGATAGCGGTTAAATCTGGTCCGGAACTGATCGACGTCACCAGGCTTGCGCACCTTTCAAAGCGGTCGATTCTTCTTGTCGGCCCGACTGGCGTGGGTAAATCTGAAATCGCATCACAAGCAGCCAATGAATTGGGCATTCAATTCCTTGTACGGGATCTCTCATTAATGGAGGCACCGGACCTGAGCGGTCTGCCGATCATCGAATCGGGCAAAATGCGCTATGCGATTCCATCGTTCTTGCCAACGGATGCCAACAGCCGAGGCATCATCTGTTTTGAAGAGCTGAATCGCGCGCATCGCAGCGTTCAGGGGCCTTGCTTTCAACTCTTGACCGCCGGCACTTTGAATGATTACATACTGCCGGCCGGTTGGACGGCCATCGCCTGCATCAATCCGCAAGAAGACGGTTATGATGTGGCCGAATTGGACAAGGCGTTGATGGCCCGCTTCATGGTCGTGCGCGTTGTTCCAGATGTCACGACCTGGATTAAATGGGCGGAAGCAAACCGTGTGCACCCCGCAGTCTGCGGATTTGTCCGCGCGACACCGAAAATATTCGACGCGCCGAAGAGCAATCCGAGGGCTTGGTTCTATGCCAGCGAAGTCCTCAAGCGGTATGAAGCCGGTCCGTTTCTGAAAAGTTCACTCCTGCCCGGCTTGGCGGGATTCGTCGGTGACACACTGGCACACGCATTTCTTAAAGCATACGCCGCCGGGACTGTTGGAAAATTGCCGACCACCGAAGGGATTTTGCACTCCTACAAACGCCATCGTGGTCAAATTCAAAAATGGAAGTCTGACGGCAACACGTCGCTGTTCGACAGTATTTGCAAGCAACTGCTGCTGTACCTGCAGGACCCTTCAAATCAAGAAGCGGTGCGCGGCGATCCCGCAAAACTGCAGAATCTATTTGATTTCCATACCGATATTCCCGCCGAATTCCGAGCAATGTTCGAACGGCAATTGCGCTGGATGAAAGGCGGTCAAAAATGAGTACTAACAACGAACGCGCCGCGCTGGGATTGTTGAAATTAGGCACCACGCGTTTGCTGACGCGGTATCCGCTGCTGGGTGCACTGGCAGCCAGTTGGGCCGTCAGGGTCGATCCCGGAATTGGGACTATGGGTGTGGGCATGGGTGAAACCGGATTGGAATTGATCATCAATCCGGATTTTGTAACCGGCATCACCATCGACGAACTGGTCGGCGTATTACATCACGAATGCCGCCACGTTGTGTTCAATCACATTTTCATGAACCCCGATGATTTTCCAGATGACCATGCACTGGTTGTCGCGCAGGAAACCGTGGTCAATGAAAACATGAAAGAACCGCTCCCCGGAAAGCCCATCGTTTTGGCGGATTATCCTCAGTTGAAACCCGATGAAGACACGGAAACTCGCTATGCCCGGCTCGCTCGCGCAAAAAAGCCGAAACAAAAATCGTCGAAGCTTGGGAAGCCGTCCGATTCGCCGGCCTCAGCACGGAATCCTGGAGCCGGAGGATCGGGACCGGCAAGCGATACTCGTCAGCAACCCAGCCACGGCCATTGGAAAGAAATCCGCGCGCAGGAATCAATGGCGAAGGCCTCGATCGCCGCTGCAATTCAAAGTGCATTGGCATCTGTCAAATCACTCTCCGCGTACGACAAATGCGTTATCTGCGAAGTGAGCAAGACCTGTGGCGCGGATCCCGGAGAATGGATTTCAACATTGGAGATTTCGGGCGCCAGCGGAAAACTCAACTGGCGAACCTTGCTGCGTCAATTCGTCGGTCAAGTGCTCGACCGAGAGCAGTCGTTCATGGCACCGCCCCGTCGTTTTCCACAATTGATTGGCATCGTGCCCGGCTCGCGGCGCGCTCCAATAAAACCCAAGGTCGCCGCGGTCATCGATACCAGCGGATCCATGAGCGATCCGATGCTCGCGGAAATCTCGAAAGAGCTTGCACACCTGTCGCGAACTTGCGACGTTGTGGTTGTTGAGTGCGATTGCGCCATCCATAGGGTTTATGAATATAAAAAGCCGATCACGGACGTTGTCGGGCGCGGCGGCACCTCGTTTTTTCCGCCTTTGGAGCGTGTGTTTTTGAGGAAAATACATGCAGACGTCATGATCTTCTTCACGGACGGGTATGGTCCCGCCCCTGCAAAAAAACCGCAAATCCCTGTGCTCTGGGTTCTTACAGAGGGAGGCGAATGCCCGGCGACGTGGGGGAAGGTTATCCACATGGGCGAAAAATCGATCTTCGAGTCCCAAAATTAGCGTCTTTTGTACCGAAATTCGGTCATAACCATCGGATTTTCGGTACACATGGATCGATTTCCGGTCCCCAAAGACGAAATTTCGTGTTTGGCTTCGCTGCTTACAGTCGCGGTTGGGCACCCCATCGCAGTACCTAAATATTTTCAATTATTGGGTTATAATATGATGACAACTATTCGCTTCCCAATCTCTAATTTACTAAATATTTATCAATCCCGCGATTTGCGTTAAATATGAGGCCGGGGTTGCCTCTATCCGCCAGTCGCCCC
>Ga0194042_1000139_pt1 | contig 21949 bp, 19 predicted proteins | sample JunL4412m_MetaG_FD_148974 | JGI IMG/M metagenome (GOLD analysis project Ga0194042, IMG submission 148974) | Anoxic zone freshwater microbial communities from boreal shield lake in IISD Experimental Lakes Area, Ontario, Canada - Jun2016-L442-12m | ecosystem: Environmental > Aquatic > Freshwater >...
GGGGGCAGTTCACTATTCCTGGGAAACGGTTCATTTGTCATAAAGTAATTAACGCTTTACTCACCGGCAACGACGAGCTTCTCTTTTGCAATGTTACCCATAATCCGCGCGCGGTCTTCTGTCGGCGGCGTGTACTGTTTCATCCAATGTTCGCGCCACAATTCAAACATGAACAGCGTCCACAGCGGCTTGCGATTGTCACGGCGACCGGCGAGATGATCGTCGATGAGTGACTTTACAGCAGCGGGGCGGAGAATTCCACCCTCTCGGATGCGGCGTTCGTGAAGTGTGTCTTGCAACATATCGCGAAGGCGTCCGCGGAACCAGTCTCCGATGGGAATTCCGAACCCTTTTTTCGGGCGATTCAAAATGCTGTCCGGCAATATTCCCGCCATGGCGCGACGCAGAATGTATTTCGACAAACCGCCTTTGTGTTTCAAGCGGCTGGGAACCATGCTGGCCAGCGCGACGAATTCGGGATCGAGGAGCGGCGAACGTGTTTCGAGTCCGACGGCCATGGTTGCGCGGTCCACTTTTGTGAGCACGCCATCGCTGAGATACGTCTTCGTGAACAAGTATCCGTCGCGCGTGACAGCGTCGAATTCGGCGACGCGACTGTGCAACGCTTCGACTTCTGAATAGAGCTGACTGGCGTCGAACGACTTGTACACGCCGGGCTCGATGAGGTTGCTCAATTCTTCGGGCACGAATGATCCGAGCCAGCGCCAGAGCCGTTGGCTTTCGGGGACTTTGGCTCCGCGCAGGAATTGCTTGATTCTGAAATCGAGTGAGAAATTGCCGTAGGTGACAGGCATTTTTGTGGCCAGCGGGCGGACGATGTTGCGATGGATCGCGCCGGGAATGACCGCGTTGTAGAAGTTCGTGAACGGCAGCGCTCGGAAGGTGTCGTAACCGGCGAACAATTCGTCGCCGCCGTCTCCGGCTAATGCGACGGTCACGTGCTGACGCGCAAAACGCGCCAATAAATAAGTGGGCAGAACGGACGGATCGGCGAACGGTTCATCGAGGAACGAGACGACTTTGGGCAGAATGTACGTGGCGACTTCGGCGCTCATGTGGTCTTCGTAATGCTGCGTTCCCAGGAATTTCGACATGCTTTGCGCATGGGCGCTTTCGTCGAAACGTTTGTCGCTGAAGCCGATCGAGAATGTCTTGACGTTCGACGGCCCCATGATCTTGACCATGGCGGCGGTAATGGCTGAACTGTCGATTCCGCCGGAGAGGAAGACGCCCAGCGGCACGTCGGAGACGAGACGGCGGCGCACGGAATTTTCGAGCGATTCGCGGATGCGGACGCACCATTGTTCTTCGGAGAGATTGTCCGGCGGAACGGGTTGTCCAACGAACGGCATGTCGTAATAACGTTCGATGCGGATCGTGTCGGCATTGAGATTGTAGGTGATCGACTCGCCGCCGGCGAGTTTGCGCATGTCTTTGAAAATGGCGTATGGCGCGGCGACGAATTCCTGGAGGAAGTAACGCGCTGCGGCCTGCGGATCAATTTCACGTTTCACGCACGGGTGTTGCAACAAGGCTTTGGGTTCGCTGGCGAACGCGAAGAGGCCCTCTTTGTGGAAATAATAAAAAGGCTTTTTGCCGATGCGGTCTCGTGCGCCGAAGAGGATGCGGTTCTTGCTGTCGTGAACGACGAACGCGAACATACCGTTGAATTTTTCGACGCACTTACTGCCCCATGCAGCATAAGCGAGCAGCAGCGTTTCGGTGTCCGAGCGCGATTTGGCGTGGAAGCCGAGGGTGGCAAGTTCGGCGTTGATTTCTTTGTAATTGTAGATTTCGCCGTTGAAGACGACGGTGAGTCCGAGTTCGTCGTTGTACATCGGCTGAGCGCCGCCGGAGAGATCGATGACGGAGAGGCGGCGGTGGCCGAGCGCGACGGAGCCGACGACTTTCATGCCTTCAGCGTCCGGCCCGCGATTGGAGAGCGTCGCGACCATGTTGCGCAACACATGAGCGCCTTCCATCGCGCGCGTCGAGTTCTTCGCTCGAGCAAATCCAGCAATCCCGCACATCGCCAACGCCTCCTAGGCTCACCTGTCACGACACGAACCGCACAGCGGATGGTCAAAAACAGCACTCAAAATCCGTTATAAGCAGACGCGAGATCATATCGGAAAACTAGCATTAATTGAACACAAATATTTGACAAAATGGGCGTAAATGGTGGATTTTGAAGGGGTAGGGGGAAGAGGTGGCTTGGATTTATGCAGACGCAACAGGACCATCGACTACTTCAGGAAATAATGATATGAATCAATCTCAGATTTGTCGTTTGTAACACGCTTCAAATAAATCGCCAAGTGTCAGTTCGGTGCTCCAGAGTGTTTCTAATTGAATGCCGTAACTTTCTTCGATGGCTATGGAGAGCGTTTCCAATTCCAAGAAATCGGGAACAAAGTTGGACGGATATTCCGTTCTATAAATATCGTTAATTTTATCGTTTGGAGAGAAGCAGCATATACGCTTTGGATTGTAAGCAAACGATTCAACAAACACACCTAGAAAAGCACGTATCTCTGTAGTTGGAACAGCGCGAAACCTACGCTTCCAACGTATTCCAGTACACGCCCTGTTCCAATATTTCCCCATTCGCGAGTGACCAACGCTCAAAATAAACAACGCTAATGAAGCAACAAAAATAATTGTTCCAATTAACGAATTCATTCAGGCAATCTCCGGAGCCTATCACGTTCGCATTCGCTTCATGACCCATCATCATGTCAGGATTGTTACGACGCATTCCACATATTCCGCCATACTCGAAGGTATTGGAACTTCAACTCCATCTTCTCGAAGGCCTTCAATATGAAATTCGATTGCTTCACGGATTAATTACTCCGTCGCCTCAATGGTTTCAGCGACAGCAACACATCCTGGTAGATCAGGCACGTATGCTCCGTATCCAGAATCACTCTTTTCTATGACAATGGCGTAACGCATGTTTGACCTTCTGCCTAGAATGGCAATTGAAATCGCCCAGCCACGACGCCCGTCACCGAAATGTCTTCGTCCAATTCGTCCCAACGCAACGCGGCTCCATTGAGTTCGAGGGCGACGTGCTTCAGTTGCTCATTCGTAGCAGCGTGCAGAATTTTGAAGCGATCTGCGGGAAAACCGACGATGCGACCGTCGGTCAATTCCAGGTAGACAATCCGCACCTCAACCCAAACGCGCAGGGCGGCGGCTACGGTGATCTGACGAGGTTCACTAGCGTGGAAGTCATTGTACTTTTCCAAATGAATCTGTCAGATGTTTGGCAACCAATGCTTAAACGACAAAATGAACTGATTTCTCTTTGCGATGATCAAGCAAACGCCAGGATTCGCCACGTGTCCGACACACAAAAAGGACAAGTTTGTTTCCGCCGGTCAAAGTGAGGACAATATCCCCGCAATCACGTGCATCAACGTTTTCCACGACAGTTGCTTTCCTAAATCCTCCAGCCTTTTTTACAGGTCCAAAAAACTTCTTCAGTAGAAGATCTCGAAATGTTCTATTCGCGTCGCACCACGCCACATAGTCGGCTCCTTCATCAATCTTTCTTTCCATCTTGGGTGGCAAGTAAATGTCATGAAGTCCCGCGACGAGATAGCCGTTTGGCTTTTCAATGCGCCAAGGACATGTTACGTGTAGCGAGTAATCCCCGAATCCAAACATTAGCATATCATATACACGATGGTAACGTGTAAGTTTGCATCCAATTAAAGGTCGGAGCCGTTTGTAAATTTCGGCGGCGGATCGCTTCATTTCATTTTCCTCCATGCGGTAATAATGATGCTATCAAACCCAATCGAATTTGAAACCCATATTTTTGCCCACAGAGAAACTGGGAGTGCGAAGTCTTATTGTTCAACGTCTTAGCCACAGAGTGGCGGCAAGTTCAAGTAGCCGGGGTCGCAGTGAGCGAAGCGAACAAGGCCCCGGATTCAGGACTGGTGCATGCCAGCCGCGTCAGCGGCGATACCTAAATGTGCAACGGTGCCGCCGCTGACGCGGCTAATCGGTTTTAATTTCTAATCCGTGGCCTTGCCCGGGTACGGGCTGCAACCACGTCTACTTGAACTTTTCGCCACTCCGTGGCTGAATGCGTCGTGCCGCAATTGACATCATGAATATAAGACTACGCACTCAGAAATCGGAATTGGATTGGAGGAATGAAGCCGACGTGCGCCCAGAGTGGGTTTAGAACTCGCGACAGAACAATCGGGTGGAAAATGATTTCGAACGCGAAATTGTTCAAGATATTGGTTGAAAAACGAGGATGAGAAACGTTGTATATACGGGTAGTTGGGAATGATGTAGTTCAGGCAGTCTGCGTTTGAAACAACCATACTACGCACAATGTGATTGTGTGGGAATGGTCGCGTGTTTCATTCAGCGATTAAATAAAAGTGGTCGTGTAAACCTCGGTTTTTACTTTGGACCACAACCGGTAGTGATGAAATTGGTATGGGCACCGTGCACATGTGCATGTTTGGGAGCCGAAACGGGCGATGCAGTTGTTTGGCCTGAAAAGATAGGTTGTAGCTCGCGACGTTTCTAAAAACAGTCGGGCGCGCCCAGTTCCCCGGACGCGCCCGATTTACACCATTCAAACTTGAACCGTCGTTATTACAGGCCCATTTTGCCCGGGCACATAATGTTCAACGGATCGACGCCTGCCTTCAGGCCCTTCATGAACTTCATCCCGGCGTCGCCGAGTTCGAGTTTCATGTACGGAGCCAAGCGCAAGCCGACGCCGTGATGATCGTTGATCACCGCGCCTGCTTCGTGAGCAGCGACCGTGGCGTCGTGGATGATCTTGTTGTGCAGCGCGACTGCTTCGTCCAAATCGTCCGGACCCTTCGGGACGCCCCATCGCGGATAGATCATGCTGCCCCAGTCGTACCAGTGGCTGAAGTGCGTCTTCAACGTCAGGCCCCACTTCGGGTCGATGGCGTTCTTCATCGCGTGCGTGACTTTGTCATAGGTTGCTTCGATGTGTTCGAAATCCGCGACGGCGTCCATCGTGCACCACATCTGCGGCAAGTACGGCGCATAGGGCGGATGATAGAAGACGTAGCGCTTTTCCCACCACGTCTGGCCGATCTGGCAGCCGAGTTCGACGCCACCGTTTTTGCGGCAGATGTCGTACGCGACGCTGGCTTCGGCATCCGTCAATGTCGGATGATCGCCATCGAACATCAACACTTTCGTGACACCCTTGAGTCCGGCTTGGACGGCGCGCTCGAGACTGTGCAACGCGGCTTCTTTGTCGTACAAGCGCATGACCGCCGGGCGAATACCCGAGACCATGATCTGGCGTCCGGCTTCGATGCCCTGGGCCAGCGTTTCGAAGTGGAACGCGTTGAAGTTGCGGCGCGACGGCAAGTTGCGCAGCTTGATCGTGCAGGCGGTGATGATACCGAAGATGCCTTCGGCGCCGACCTGCAACATCATCATTTCAGGACCGGTGCCGTGTTTCGGAACGCTGGGCATTTGCATGATGTCGCCAGTCGGCGTCACCACTTCGCAGCTCAACACGTGATCTTGGATGTTGCCGTACTTCGTGGATAACACGCCTGATCCGCGCGCGGCCAAACAACCGCCGACGCTCGCCCATTCGGCCGAGGCCGGGTAGTGCGTGAAGGACAGGCCCAGCGTGTTCAGGTATTCTTCGAATGCCTTGCAGTTGTAACCGGGTTCGACGGTGATCGTGAGCGACTTCTTGTCCATATGACGAATCTTCGTCATTTCGCGCAAGTTGATCATGATGCCGCCGCGCGTTGCATCCGCCGCGCCTTGAACGCCGGAACCGCCGCCCATGGGCGTGATCGGTATGCGGAGCGTGTTGGCGAGCTTGACGATGTCCGCGACTTCCTGCGTCGTGTGCGGCGTGGCGACCGCGTCCTGCACGGAGAGCGGCTTGCCGTAGTGCGCGTGCACGTACGTCAACCAGCTTTGATCGCCGGTGAACTTTTTGCGTCCTTCGTAGCGGTCGAGAACGTTGGTCGGGCCAACGATCTTTCCGAGCGCTGCGACGAGCGACGTCATCTCGCTCTCGTTCATGATTTCAGACATGGATTTCCTCTTCGTTAGAATCCTGTGAATTCCCGGCGCAATCGCGCGACGGGATAAAATTTTAGTCTCTCGCAAAGACGCAAAGGCGCAAAGAACAGCAACAGCAAAGAAAAGGAACTACAGCCAGCCATGATCAATCTGTTCTTATTTATTGGCCGTTCTTTGCGTCTTTGCGCCTTTGCGAGAGAAATCAATTACGGCATCATCGCCTTATCGATCGAGAAGTCCTGATTCGTGATCGTGACCGGCGCTTGTTCGAGTTCGTGGACCGCGTCGATCAAGTGGTTGGCGAAGCGTGAGAAGGCGATTTCGCCCTTGTACGCGGCACCTCGGAACGGGTTGCCCATGACGCCGGAATCCGTGAATTCCTGGTGGTCGAAGGGGAAGTTGAAATACTGGTAGCCTTGGAAGTCGCAGTCCGGCATGCCGTCATTCTTCTTCCACGCCGGTCCGAGCCACTTCGGCGCGTGAGCGTGTTCGGCAATGGCGCGGTCCATGCGGACCAACTTCGGATTGTGCGCCAAGCACTGGGACGTTTCGAGTTCACCGGCGTGCCAGCCTGGTGTTTCTTCCTTGGGGCCTTCGAGCACGTCGGCGATCATGCCGAGGTAGCGTTCTGCGTACGGCTTGTAGTAGCCGATGAGCGCGCCCGTTTCGGAGCGGAGGCGGCGCAACACTGGATCAACAACCTTGACGTTCGAACCGTGGCCGTTGACGAAGATCACGCGGCGGAAGCCGTGATGAATCAAGCTGCGACCGATGTCGTAAAGCATGTTCAAATACGTTTCGGCGCGGAGCGTGATCGAGCCTGTGCCGCCGCCCGGATTCTTCATGTGCTGAGGGGAATAGCCGAGCCACAACGTCGGCGTATACATGATGCCGGCCTTTTCGCCCGCGCGCTTCGCGACTTCAGTCGAGCTGATCGAATCGCAGAACAACGGCAAATGGTTGCCGTGCTGTTCGAGGCTCGCCTTCGGCACGAGGATCGTGTCGGAATACTTCAAGTATTCCTTGACGTCTGCAGCGGACAAATCGCCGAGGCAGTACGAAGGGAACTTGAGGTTGTCGAGCGTTGTGCGGCGAGGCGCGTGCGCTTCGTCCTGGTATGACGGTTTGACGTGGTGCGCCGCCGTTGACTGAGGTGCCTTGTCCCACGGAATAATCGGAGGTGCGCCAGGTGCGCGGCCTTTGCCCCCGTCTTCTGCTACATGACCTTCCATTTTTTCCTACCCTTTCTTGTTGATCCTTGCGACCGTGTGTCGCGTCCTTTTATAAACTATCCAAAAAGCTCCAATGATCTCGTCAAAACAACTTCCGCAAATTTCTGATCGTTGATGTGCGCATCCACTTCTTCATACGCAATGTTCTTGTTCAATCCGTTCTTCAATTCCTCGCGGAACAGGCGGTCGGTTTCCGGGTCCCAGAATTCGCCGTGCTTGCCGTTCTGATCGACTTCGATGTTCGGAATCGAGAGACCACGCGTTGGGACGAGCACCGCGACTTTGCCGACGGCTGAATTCAATTTCCGGCACATGCGTTTCGCGACTTCTAGCTGTTCTTCGCGCGTCAATCGGATCAGCGTGAATTCGGGATTGTGGTAGTGGCTCGGACGACCGCGCAGATTGGACGGGATATCGTGGCTTCCGACTACTACAAAATCCACACATCCCGGAATAATCAATTGCGGTACACCGCGCAGTCCCGCGTTCTCCATGCGCTTGGGGCCGCCGTTGTGGTAGCCGCCTGCGACTTCGCCAGCCAGTTCGCTCAGCGTGTAATCTAAAATGCCGTGGAAAAGACTCTCTTCGACGAGTTCCTCCATCGCCGGTCCGCCCACGCCGTTCGCGTGGAAGATGACGATGTCAAAACCTTTGGGTTCAATCTGCTTTTTGATCCACATCAACGGCTTGGTCGTGTTGCCGAGCATCGTGGATGCGATTTGTTTGCGATTGCCCAGCAAGCGCGCGCGTTCGGATGCATCGCGGTTCTCGAAGGCTTTCGCCATCCCGGCGATTGCGGAACCGACGGTGTCGAAAATCGGGCATGAGACGACGTTCAAGCCCAAAATATCGACGACTGAGTGCATCACAAAAATGTCTTTGGTGCCGATGAACGGATCGAATGTCCGGCGTCCTGACGCGAGCGGCGAGACGATCAATTTCGGAATGCCAACGGGCAGATGCCGCATCGCTGCAGAGGCCAGCACCGCGCCTTCAGCGCCGCCGAGCGACACGAGTCCGTGAATCTTCTTTTCGTCGTGAAGCTGTTTCGCGATCTTGCGCACACCGACGAGCATGCGTTCGACGGCTTTGCCGCGGCTGCCCGATTTGCGAATTTCATCGATGCTAAAACCAGCCGCTTCCGCGACCATCTGGCGCGTGAATTCAGCTTTGATGCCTTCCGCTTCACCCAAAATGCCGCTGTCGAGCGCCAGCGTCTTACAGCCGTACGCTTCGATCCGCTCACGCAGATACTGCGACTCGGGGCCTTTGGTGTCGAATGTGCCGATGACGAGGACTGTTGCCATATCAACCTTTCACTATGGAACTCGGAAGCCGTTGCCGTTCCCCTCTCCCCTCGGGGAGAGGGCCGACGAAGGTACTCCTTCGCGGTGTGAGGGGGATGCGTCGGATAAACAGCAAGCGTTAAATACCGCCTGAATCACCCCCTCAATATCGCCGTAAACGTCCGAATCCCAAAATCTCAATACCGTCCAACCATCGTTCTCCAACCACTTCTGTCGGGCCGAATCGTAGTCTTCTTTTCCAGCGTGAGAGTCACCATCCAGTTCTACGATGACTTTCTTTTCCAAACAACAGAAATCGGCGATGAACGGACCGATTGTTCGTTGTCTGCGGAACTTCAATTGTACGTACCGTCGGTCTCTCAACGCGGCCCAAAGTTTTGTTTCGGTGGGCGTCATATCCTTGCGCAAATCGCGGGCATATTTCTTCAGTTTGGGCGGGGCTTTTTGCATGGTCGAAAGCCTTGGATTGATCCGCGCCTCCCCCTCACCCCGAGCAGGGGTACCTGCGTCGACCCTCTCCCCGTGGGGAGAGGGCAACGGCAGGAACGGCTCGCTTCGCTCGCCTACTTCGGTTCCACAGCGCGAATGTGATCATGCGTGCGCTGGAAGTGGACGCTGTATTCTTCGTTGCTCATCATGTAACCGCCGTGGTCGACGATGAACTTTTCTTCGGCCGCAGTGCCCTTCGTGTCGTCGCTGCTCTTCTTAGCGAAGCGCGGTGAGCACGGGGTGCGGTCGTTCGGGATCACGAATTCCGTCGTCAGACAGCCTTCGTAACCGATGTCCTTGAGCGTCTGCAACAGCGCGGCCCAATCCCACTTGCCATCGCCCGGAGCGCGGCGGTTGTTGTCGGCGATATGGAAATCGAAGAGCTTCTTGCCGGCGTTGCGGATCGCTTGCAACGGATCTTTTTCTTCTATGTTGATGTGGAACGCGTCCAAGCAGATGCCGACATCATCGCCGACTGCGGCAGCCAGAGCGAGGGCCTGATCGTGGCGGTTCATGAAATTCGTTTCGAAGCGGTTGAGCGGTTCGAGGGCGATCTTGACGCCTTCTTTGCGCGCGTGATCGGCGATCGGCTTCAGACATTCGACCGCCCACGCCCATTCGACTTCGGGGCTGGCCATGCAGTTGATCTTGCCGACTTCCGACGGAACCAGCGTCAGCACCGAACCGCCGAGTTCGTGGATCATCGTCAAGCAATCTTTAACGTACTGGATGCTGCCATAGCGGAGGTAGTAATCCGCGTTGATCAAGTCGCGGCATTTGATCATGATCGTCACCGCGCCCCAACATTCGATCTTGTGCGCTTTGAGAATTTCGCGAGTGTTTTTAAATGGTTTGTAGAGATCCGGTTCTCCCATGATCTCGATGCCCCAAAAGCCGCATTCGTGCAAGCGTTTGCAGGTCACTTCGAGCGGTTCCGGACGCATCCAATTGTGTGCTGACAGTCTGAACGCCATGCGCATTCTCTCCTTTAGTTAGCAAGACCGCCGGATGCTTCGATGAGCCGGCTTGAGTCCTGTTTTTTCCGCACCCCCAGCGCCTTTGTTACTCCGTCACAGTACGGAAGTCTTATACACCAAAGCGCGCGCGATTCAACGACGAAAAAGTTAAATTCAGTTACTTTTTGTGATAATGTGTTACAAACTAATTCTTTCCTTTACGGCGTTTCAAATCCCTGACCCCATCTTCCGTCACCATCAAATCGAAATCACTTAAATCGCCCAGTGAATACGGCGCAATCAAATTCAGTTTGCTGTTATCGAGCGCGAGGATGCGCTTGGTTGAGCGGCCCAGGAACGCGAGTTTCATCGCCGCGCCTTCCGGCGTTCCGTCGTAGAGTTGACCCGTGTCTTCCATGAGTCCGGCAGCCGAGACGACCGCGAAATCGAAGCGCAAGCCTTCGAGCGCTTTGACCGCGAGCGGCCCAACGAGCGACTCCGTGCGCGGATGCAATTCACCGCCGGTGATGGCGACATGAAAGCCCGCATCGCGACGGCGCAGCGCTTCAAAATGCGGAATGCCGTTGGTGATCACGAACACGTTCTGACCTTCGGAAGCGCGAGGCAGTGTGTTGCAGATTTCGAATACTGTGGAACTGGCGTCGAGCGCGAGGTTGCGCGCAGTCGCGAGGATCGGAGCAAGAAATTGAGCGATACGCGCTTTGGCTTCCGAGTTGACCGGCTTGCGCTCTGTAAACGACCGCGCGGCTTCGGCTCCGTTCGTGCCGTTGTTAACGCTCACGGCACCGCCGTGAACTTTGCGCAACACGCCTTGAGCCGACAGCGACTCCATGTCGCGATGCACCGTCATGCGACTGACGCTCAACAGGTCGCAGGCATCATTGACCGACAATGCTCCCTTGGATTTCAGAGCATCCAAAATTTTAGCACGACGTTCTTCTGCGATCATGGTGTGAAGAAACCGATTCCTGTGAAAAGAGACTTTGTATCTATACATCGTTCCGTCTCAAAAGTGAACAAAATAAATCGTGGATTCAGCATCATTTCGATTAACTTTTTGCACCCGTGCGCTGAAATGACGATGCTTTTCGTCCCACAGTCGATTAAATTGATGCTTTGCATTCGAACGCCGTCGCTTTGGAAATGCCCCAACAATGGACACACCTGCCAAGCCCTCTGTCGCGCCCGTTGCTTCAACCCCGCCAGCGAAAGCGCCTGTCGCCACGCGCCCGCCGCCGGTCACAGCGCTCACCGAAGACCAGCTCGTCGTCGTCTTCAAGCGGCACAAAGAGCCGGCGTTTCGCGCGACACAATTACGCGAATTCGTCTTCGGTCGCGGCGTTGAATCGTATGAAGGTGTGACGAACCTGAGCAAGGCTCTGCGCGAAAAACTGAAAGTCGAAGCGCCGATGTACGAGCTCGAACAATACGGCAACAGCACCGGCGACGATGCAACGAAATGGCTCTGGAAAGCCACCGATGGCGCGTTGATTGAATCGGTCCAAATCCGCACCCCGGACCGCGCGACATCGTGCTTGTCGAGCCAGGTCGGATGTGCGATGGGCTGCGTTTTTTGTGCGACAGGTTTGAGCGGCTTCGAGCGGCATTTAAAAGCACATGAAATCGTCGAACAGTTTTTACAGATGCGCGCGAAGTCCGGAATCTCGTCATCCCACGTCGTCTTCATGGGCATGGGCGAACCCCTGCACAATTATGACGAAGTCATGGCATCGATCCGTTTGTTGAACGATCCGTCACCGAAAGGTGCGGGCATCGGTGCACGCAAGATCACGATTTCAACCGTCGGCATCGCGCCCGGAATCCGCAAGCTTGCCGGCGAAAATCGCCAGATCGAACTCGCAGTTTCGCTGCACGCGCCCGACGAAGAAACGCGCATCAAGCTCATCCCGGCATCCAAGCGCTATCCGATCCGTGAAATCATGGACGCGGTACAGGAGTACTCCGAAAAAGCGCGCCGCATCGTCACGTATGAATACGTGTTGCTTGCCGGCGTCAACGACCATGCCGAGCAGGCCGGCGAACTTGTCGCGCTGTTGCAAACGCATCCGTGCAAAGTCAACCTGATCCCATTCAATCCTGTGACCGACAGCGGCTTTCAACGCCCGTCGATTGAGGCTCAAGAACGCTTCAAAAATATCCTGGATCGTGCCCACATCCCAACCACGATCCGCTTCTCAAAAGGTAAACGAGTGGACGCTGCGTGCGGTCAATTGCGAAGACGGACACTCAGCACCGAACCGCCGCTTGCGCAGGTCGCAGTGGGTGCCTAATGATTCCTGGCTGGTTAAAGTAGAGCCGAATTCCGATTCGGCTTGTTTAGCGCTGGAACTCACAGAGCCGAATCGGAATTCGGCTCTACATTGGCTACGCTCAAATCAATATTCGCAACCCGCTCTACAAACGCAAAAGCCGCCCTTGAGGGGCGGCTTTTGTTTCGAGCCAAGCTTTGAAGTGGAGGTCGAACTATTCGGCGATGACCCACAGCGTCGTCGGGTTGAACGTCGTCTGATGCGTCGAGACTGAGCTGCCCAAGTCTGATTCATAAATCGTACCGGCGTTGCTGACGACGAACGTATTGCGACCGACACCATCGTACTGGTTGGACAACGCGCTGAGAGCATAACCGAGCGTCATGCGGCTGGCCGTCACGAATGAGCGGGCACCACCGGACGCGGACGCACCCTGGGACGTGAGGATCTGGAAGACGTAACCGGCCTTCGGCGTGGCGGTCAAGGGCTGACCTTCGGCGAGCGCGAAGCTACGGTCGATCAAGGCCAAGTCACCTGCGCTGCCGGTCGTGCTGTACAAGCTGTTGTTGCCGGACAGAGCCTGCGAATATTCGAGGACGCCATCCTTGTTATAATCCGTGCGGCGATAGATGTCTTCGGCCGTACAGAAGGCCTTACACGCGGCGACGGCGGCGGTTTCGTTGGCGGCCATGCGGCTGCGGAGCAAATTCGGAATGGCGATCGCGGCGATGATGGCGATGATGGCGACAACGATCATCAATTCGATCAGTGTAAAGCCTTTGGTCTTCATAGGACTCTTCTCCAGGGTGTTGCGGTAGCCTTCAAAAGGCTCCGGCGACAGTGTTCAAATTCGTTAAGCGCCGATTCATTCGGTTCGCCCGCAGCGCTGATCGCCACATAAAGATAATAAGCAAGCCTGTGCCCAAATCGGTTTTATTCTGATCGGATTCAAAGTTTATTTTAAGATCATACATTGTAGTAGTTAGTACGATCGGGTTTAATACGTGATACATCACGGAACTGACACGAATAGGTAATGTCGCGCATTGTATCAGCGTTTGGACGGTGCACGAGTGTGCATTGTCTTAATTCATTGAATGGATTGACTTTATTTGTCATAGCCACAGTTCATAAAAAAGGGGCAACCGTTTGAGCGGCTGCCCCTTTTCACTCCTTCAAGTCACTCCCTATACCTATAATGGGGCGTGTTGACGCATTACTTCGTGTCCGTCTTCGGCTTCAAATACGCGTCGAACGGCTTCTTGCAGGCCCACAACAAGCCACGCGTAACCAATTCAATGTAGCGCGGATCGCTGACGGTCGCATTGTTGTGGCCGATCGTCGTGCTGAATACGCGCGTCTTCTTGTCCGTGTATTCGTTCGTCCAAACAACCACGGTTGTCGTTTCGCTGCTCGTAACTTTGCCTTCTTTGTCCTTTTTGCTCATGGTCTGTTTGCCGGACGCCAGCGCCTTGCCCGTCGTGATCTGAATATTGTTGTACAACTCTTCTTTCAACGTGATCCAGTCTTCGAGCCCCTTGACGATTTCGCTTTCCTTGTCCGTGTACGTGATCGCAATGGGTTCTTGAGGGCCGTGACCGGTCGTCTGCAAGCCCATGTAGTCGTACCATTGAGCATTCGGTGCGCCTGCCGGAACCGGCTTCTTGAAATCACCAAAACGGTAGCAGTGCATCGCACAATGCAAATTGACCGCCGGAATGCCGTCTTCGCGGTGCGGCTTCAGAACGCCAGTGATGACCGCAGGATCATTAATGTCTGCCGAACATTCGTCGTGAATGACGACGTCATAACCTTTGGCGTACTCCGGATTGCCATAGATCGGCAGCGGCGGTTTCGTGGATTTGTTTTCCGAATAAATAATATCGACGACTACATTCGCGCGCGCTTCGATGCCCTTCTTCAGGATATCTTTTTGAGCCGCGTAATCGTGGCAGCATCCGCCGCAGATCAACAACGCCTTAATCGGCGCATCCGCCGCGCTCACCGCTCCCAGCACCAAACACAATGACATGACAACCGCAATCCGACGTACCATGGTTCTATTTCTCCAAAAAGGGTGTATAAGTCACTCTACACTGCAAACGAACCGATGGCGCATCTATTCGAAAGAAATTGTTCTCCCCTCTTCTCCACTTTTCTTCGCCGTTCTTTGCGTCGTTGCGCACCTTTGCGCCTTTGCGAGAAAAAGTTAGTCGCTAAAACTCAAACGGATTCGGCGGAGCTGAACCACGCTTCGGACGGTTCTTCTCGTCTGCTTTCCCAGCATCCGGCTTCGCCTTCCCGTCTTGCGCTTCTTTCAATGCGTTGACTTTTTCGAGTTGCTGAGGCGACAGCGTCTTCGCCAAATCTTCCATCATGCTCTTCGCTACTGGCGCGGCTTTCTCAAGCAACTTCTTCAGCAGATCGCCAAACGCCTGAGCCCCCGCAGCTTCATCGTTCTTGCGCTTGGCTTCAAGCAACTTGTGAATCAGCACCTTCGTATCTGTTTCAGCCAAAAACTTCGCACGCGTTCGCTCTTCCAACGTCCGCATATTGTTCAATTTCATCTTCTGTTCATCAGTCAAATTCAATTCTTTGCCATGATCCAGAATGAACGCGATCCCACCTTTTTCAAACGCGTTCGCAACCGATTGCGCTCCAGACACGCACACCAAAACCAGCAACGCCATCGCCGCCCAATTCGTTTTCATTGCTCTTCATCTCCGTCCCAACCTCAAAAGCCGCATGTGGCATTCTCCGCCAGTTTCGGCCCCGCTGTCGATTGTATACACACAAATCACCCGTTTTCGGCGTCAGAATTCAATCTTTGCACAACGTATGCCATCAATGTCCTTTTTTCAGTTTCAATTCCACCGCTTCCCATTTATAGAGAAGGACCGCAAATCAACGATGCGTTTGAGACCCAATCCATGGCGAACACACCACTACTCCTTACCGGCCCGGCCAAAGATTGGCTGGTCGCGCGGCGCGATGAATTGAACGCTCGTTTTCGCACAGCCAAACGTCGCTTCCCGCGTCTCGACGCGCAATCGATCCTCGCACTCAATGCCGAATTTCTCCCGCCACTCGCTGGCTTCGGCGAACCCGGGACGGATGAACTCCTCTCCGAAATCTTCGACCTTATCATCCTTCACGCCGGACGCGGATTGTTGTCGCTCGGTCCCTCGCCGATGCGTGTGCTCTTCAGTGAAGCGCTGCCGATATTGCGGGAACATCTGTTGCAACGCCCGCGCGCATTGCCGTCAGCGCTTTCTAACGCCGTCGAAAACCTGCGCGAAAAGGGCGTCGCATTTTCCCGGACGCTGGCCGCGATGGCCGGCGACATCACCGACCCCGACCAGATTCGCGACGCTGGAGCACTCACTGCGTGGCGCTTGGGCGAAGCCCGATTGCGCGAACAGGCGCTGAACTCCGCCGCACGTTTGCCCGGTCGAGCCGCGTTGATTGCCCTGGGACTCGATCACTGGCCCGCCTCGACCGCGCCGCTCGCTCTGGCCGCACTGATCGGCGACGCTTGGTGCCATCCGCGCGAACGCATCTCGCCGCGCACGTTGACCGCGCTTTCGAACGCGCCACGCGAAACCATTCTCGCCGCGCTCGAAAAACTCAGCGCCCCGTTCAATGCTCAACCGCTGGCCTGCCGAATGTCCGCGACGTGTGGCGAATTCGCTGGATTCGGTGGACCATTTCTAGAACCGCCGAAACTTCTTTACGTCGGCAAGAACACGCACCGCCACCACTTTTGGGTGCGCAGCGGCACCGAGAATTTCCGCATCGATGCCGACATTTTTGGCTGGGTCTGCCGCCCCGATCCCAGCGCTGATTTCCCCGTTCAAGACGCAGCCCAACGCATGGGCGTCGGCGCGATGCTGTTCAATAAATTAAAGGGCCTCGACACGCCCGCCCTCTACAACGATGGTGCGCTGTTCTCAAACGGGACCGTCGAATCCATTCCCGAACTGCGTGATGCGTCATCGTATTGCATCATCGGCGACCTGCTCGCCGCCACCGGACGCGACAGTTTCCGCATCCGCATCTTCTCGCCCGCGAGGCCCGCGATCTAATGAACGACACGCCGCCACCACCTGCGCCTCAAGCTGATTTGGCCCTGCCTCCGCCGGCTCCAACACGCTCCGAGATCAATGGACTTTTATCCCTCTGGCGCGACGCCTGGCCCGCAGCGTTATCAACCTGGTCGTCGTTCACGATGCTGCGCGAACCTGAATTCTTCCGCACGCACAAAGACGCCAAGTCCGAACAAATGGGCGGAGAAATTGCCGCGATCCGGCTCGTCGATCAAACCGTCTTCGTCAATCTTCAAACCGTCGTCGAAACCGGCCTCGAAGACCTCGCCGTCGAAGTGCTCGCACACGAAATCGGGCACCACGTTTACGTCCCGGGAAATCTCAGCGACAACGCCAAAATGATCGCCGCCATCAAGCCGATTTATTCCGGCATGCCGAATTCCATTCCACATCTTATCGCCAATCTATACGGCGATCTCATGATCAACGACCGCCTGCAACGCCGCGCCGGGCTGAACATGGCCGGTGTCTATAAAAAAATGAAAGCGAAATCCGACGCCTTCAAAGCCGCGAATGGTGATACCGAAACGCCCAGCGAAGTCTGGAAAGTGTACACACGAACCTACGAGCATTTGTGGCGCCTCCCAATGGGTTCGCTCTCGCCCCAGGACGTCGATGCTGAAGCCAACGCCGACGCCATTCTGATCGCGCGTCTCGTGCGCCATTTCGCCGGCGATTGGATACGCGGAGTTCGGCGCTACGCGTTTATCATGTATCCGTATATCGCCGACGACGAACACAAGAAGAAGCAACAGACCTTCACGCGCCTCGGCATGAGCGACACCAAACGCGCGAATTGCTCCGGCTCAGGAGGCCAGGACACCGACGCCATTCCGAACGGTCTGTCCGGAAAAGACGGCTGGGAATTCGGCGAGGATGACGGCTTCTTAGACGGCGTACTCGGCGGCGACATGGAAGGAGAAATCGTAGCGCCGCCAGATGGACAGGATCGAGTGGGTCGTAATAAATCGAAACCCAAACCCCAGCCCAATACCGAGCCCACTCGCGAAGCCAAAAGCATGCCCGGGCAATTTCGCGAGCCGTTTGAATACGCCGAAATTCTCAAAGCGCTGGGATTGAATTTAAAGGACCACGAAATCACGACGCGTTACTACCGCGAACGCGCGCTACCGCATTTGATTCCATTTCCAAAGCGCCAGGCACCGCGCGTCATGGAGCCACTTGCCGAAGGAACCGAAAGCTGGGAAGCAGGCAATGAACTCGATGACCTCGACGTGATGAGTTCCGTCATCCGCTCGCCGATCATGATTCCCGGCGTCACCACGCAGCAACGCGTCTACAGCGAAACGCCCGGCCAGGAACCCGCGCGCGCGCCGATGGATTTGGACATCTACGTCGATTGCTCTGGATCAATGCCCTGCCCGGCAGTGAACATCAGCTACCTCGCGCTCGCCGGCTCGATCCTCGCGTTGAGTGCATTGCGTGCCGGGGCAAAAGTCCAGGCCACGCTCTGGTCTGGGGTTGGGCAATTCGACACATCCAACGGATTCATCCGCGATGAAGCGCGCATCATGGGCATCGTCACCGGCTATATTTCTGGCGGCACCGCTTTTCCGTTGAACATCCTGCGCGACACGTACCAGAAGCGCCGCAGCGACGACACGCCCGCGCATATCGTCATCATCTCCGACGATGGTGTCGATACGATTTTGGCCAAGGATGAAAAAGGAATCGAAGGGTCCAAGCTCTGCCTCGACGCGCTCGCCCGAGCGCGCGGTGGCGCTACAATGGTCTTGAATATCGGCGCGACAAATTGGAAACCCGGCATTGCATTGAAGAAGTTGGGCTTTGAAATTCACGGAGTTAAAGATTGGGAACAACTCGTCGCTTTCGCGCGTGAATTTGTTCGGAAGAATTATGAAAACTGAAATCACCATCCCCCCCTCGCTCGCCGAATTGTTGCGCTGGATCGCCGACATGCCAGCTGCGTTCAGCGCCGAACCCGTCGGGTTTCCGAACGGAAAAATCGCCGTCCGTGCCGTCGTCTGCGACCTCTACGAAACCGTGCTCGGAGAGCGCCCGTCCGAGCCGCTGCTTCAAGCGTTCTCCGCCGCCGCGTTAAGCAAAGTTGAACGCAACCGCCTGCGCTGGGTGCTCGGAGCCTGCTGGGTCTTCTGGCATCCCTTCTTCCGACAAAAACCATTCACGCCCGATGCATTCAAAAAATTGATGGTCCTCGACCTCGCCGATCTCGCCGCCGTAATGCCCGCCGACAACCTGCTCTCAGACCAGGACCGCCGCGAAGAATTAGCACGCTTGGCAATGGCCGCAACCCGCACCGCTTTCCCCGGTGAATCCTGGGACGACTTCAAAGACCGCCTCACGCAAGTCGATTCCATCGAATCCCACCGCGTGATTGCTCAAGCCACGATTAAAGAAAAAAAAGCCCGCGAAGACCGTGCGCGACGTGAACGCGAAGTCCGAGAAGAAATGGCCCGCAAAGCCGCCGCAGAAGCCGCCGCCAAAGAAAGCCGCGAATGAAATCAACCTTAAACCTTTAAACTTTGAACCTTGAACCAGAGCTGTTACCCATGACCCCCGAAATGCTAGAACGTACGCCCATGCTGACCGCAGACGGCGTGAAATTATTGGAGCGCATGCGCGAGCATCCCGACGCGCCGCGCTTCAACTACATCACCGGCGACCGCCTGCGCCACGACGATCTGGGCGCGCTCGATTTCTTCCGCCAGGCTTTGAATTCAGACCGCGGTCCGCGCACCAACGGCCCTCCCCCACCTGCCATTTTACAACGCGTTGTGTCGTGGCGTCGGCTCGTCCCGTTCATCGCGTCACGTGTTCCCGAAGGATTGAACCTCGAACGCGACTGGCTTGCAATCCCGACGTCATCGCGTTCAGACCTCGCGTTAGCCCCGTGGAATTTCGTCCCGGACAACGAACCGCTCGACCGCCTCATCATCTATCGCACCGCCGGAACCACCGGCCACCCGATCACCATCCCGCACCACCCAATGGCCATTCGCTGCTATGAACCGCTGATCGAATTCGCCCTGGGACGTTACAACGCGAAGCCGGAATTCGATGGCAACAGCGCCGCATGTTTTTTGATCGGCGCACAGATACGTACGTATACATACGCCGCGATTTTATCGGCTTGGAACGGAGCCGGTTTCGCCAAACTCAACATCCGCCAAACCGAATGGCCGCACGAAGGCAGCCAGCAGCGTTACATCGCCGAGATGGCTCCGAAGTTCCTTTCAGGCGACCCGATCTCGTTCGCTGAGATGATGCATCTCGACGTCCAAACACAACCGTCGGCGTTGCTGACCACATCGGTTGCCATGAGCCCGTCGTTGAAGAAACGCCTCTCCGAAAAATACAAAGCGCCCGTCATCGATTGGTATTCCATGGTCGAAACCGGCCCCATCGGCTACGCCTGTCCACACGGCTTCGGCTACCATTTATTGCCGCACGACATTCACCTCGAAGTCCTGCGCGACGACGGCACTCAAGCCGCTCCCGGCGAGCGCGGCGAAATCGCCGTCACCGGCGGACGCAATCCATTCGCCCCGCTTTTGCGCTACCGCACCGGCGACTTCGGCCACGTCGATTATTCACCGTGCTCCTGCGGCGACCCCATGCCGCGCCTGCTCGACCTCGAAGGCCGCGTCCCCGTCCTCATTCGATCCAGCGACGGAACGCCCGTCAGCACCGTCGATCTCTCGCGCCTCCTCCGAGAACATCCACTGCTGCTTCACGAATTCATCCAACACGCCGACCGCTCGTGTGAACTGACGCTTCGAGCGCTACCCGACGCGTCGCCGGATAAAGAAAAAATCGAGAGCGACCTGCGCCGCGTCCTCGGAACCGTACCGTTGGAAATTCGTTTCGACCCCACCCTCGGCGACCGACAAGACGGAAAGGCGCTGCCGTATAGAAGCGAATTGATGCTTGAAGAGTAAAACGGCGAAACTGCTATTTGTCATTTGTCAGTTGTCATTAGTGATTTGTCATTTGAAGGGCAACACTGCGCGCGAACTCGGAGAAATGACAAATGCCAAATGACAAATCACAAATGACAAATAGCCGTTTGGATAAACCGCTAGACCATCCTTTTCCCGAGCGTCCGCACCGCATGTACTACGCGCTGACGAACCACTGCAACCGCGCGTGTCCGTGGTGCAGCACCTGTTCGTCTCCGGCGGGTAGCACATGGATGTCGCTCGACGATTTCGAAAAAAGCTTCCCGCCATCCGGCGCGTTTCAAGTGCAACTCGAAGGCGGCGAACCGACGACGCATCCGCAATTCTGGGACTTCGTCCGCATCGCCCGCGCGCACCCGCGCTGTACGCATCTCGTCGTCTGTACCAACGGCGTCGCACTGCCGCGTCGGCCCGAAAAACTCCGCGCATGGATCGAACGTTTGGGCGCGCCGTTGACGATCAAACTCTCGATCAATCATCATTTATTGGACGAAGACGCGGGTCTCATTCCGCTCGCCATTTTAGTGCGTGATACAATGAAAGAGTTCGGCGGCGAACGCTTGCTTGTGATCAATGTCCGCTTGAGAAAAGGTTACGAGAACGATGATCAATGCGTGCGAGATGTTGTCGAAGCGGCGGGCCTGATGCCGCACTCCAATATCTTCTTTTTGCAGCGCTACGGTTTCGCGTCAAACGAAACCGATTGGAATCCGCCGAAGCCAGTCTGGGACGCGTTTTCGCTCGTGAATCCCGACGGCACAATCTACGGCCCGGACCTCATCGCCCGCTCCGAAGGAATGAGAGTGCTCGCATGAAATTCGTTGACGAGTGGCGTCGGCGCAAATACGCCGCGTTCGATTTGACACGCACCAGCACCGCACAAAAGGCCGTCGAGTTTTCGCTCGCAGGTACGCCCGTTCGCGTCTACGCCAACGCCAACCTGTCGATTTACAGCGCCCAAACCTGCAACGCAAAATGCGCTTTTTGCGTCGAAGAATTACGCCCGGCATCACGCGGCACAGAACTCACACGCCAAAAAGTCGTCGAACAAAACGATGCAGTTTATTTCGAGAAAATGGCCCGTACTCTGCGCGATTTGAAGCCATTAAATCCATCCGTTTCCGTCACCGGCGGCGAGCCCAGTAAAGATCCACGCCTCCCCACAATTCTGAAAACTCTGGCCGAACACGGCGCGCGCAAACGAACGATGACAACGAATGCGTCCGGCCTCTTGGACGTACATGAAGGCCACACGAATTTAGACTGGCTGATCGATACGCGCGTCCAGCATTTGAATATCAGCCGCGCACATCCGGAGTGCGCGACCAACGCCAAACTTATGGCGTTGCCCGATGGACTCTCTCTGGAAAATTTGCGCCACGTCGTCGCCCGCGCGAAAGACGGCGGCATCAACGTGCGACTCTCAGAGGGTGTTTTAAAAGTCTGATTTTGCACCGATTCCGTGCCGATAATGCTAAAGGCATATCGGCCCTGGAGAAAGTGTGAAAATGGCAGAGCG
>Ga0194042_1000140_pt1 | contig 21930 bp, 20 predicted proteins | sample JunL4412m_MetaG_FD_148974 | JGI IMG/M metagenome (GOLD analysis project Ga0194042, IMG submission 148974) | Anoxic zone freshwater microbial communities from boreal shield lake in IISD Experimental Lakes Area, Ontario, Canada - Jun2016-L442-12m | ecosystem: Environmental > Aquatic > Freshwater >...
GCCACCACCAACGGTCGATCCAAACAGCCCCGAACAGCTCGCAGCCAAAGCGCCGAAACGGTCGTTCGACGATGGCGGGATGCTCTTCGGTCCTGAATTCGTCACCAAGCTCCAAAAGTCTTTTCCGTCCAAAACGGTCACAGCGGGCACCGCGCTTTTTATTGGGCCGGCTTACACAGAAAAGTCGCCGCTGCCGAAATTGTCGTCGGCGTGGCATGCCATGCCATTTTCACCGAAATTAGTCGGAGCCAACGGTGCCCCGCGCAAGCTGCTCGCCGCGCTTCCCGAAGTGCTGCTCAAAGAAAAGCCGGAAGTCGTTTTCATCGCCAGTGATTCTGCCCCAGGACGAAAACGCACGATTACGGAATCCGACGATTGGGACGATGTTGCGCGGTTGTGTCTGCGCCTGGGTTCGCTTCCCGTTATGGTGCCGATTATTCAAGAAGGTAAAGATGAACCGTTCGAAAATATTCTCCAGTCCTTCAAAAAAGCAGCGGACACCGGAGCGTATTTAATGGTCTGGGCGACACCCGCAGACGCCTTTCCCAAACGTGCTGACAATCTTTTAAAGCTCCTCGATATTCATGTCTTCGCGCGCGTCAAAATCAACACCGAGACTGGCAAACCCGCAACACCCAACAGCAAGACCGTCGACGAATAAATCGCGACCCTCTTAACCCATAAAAATAAGGAGTGCCTCAGAATGTCATTGTCTTCCGGTCGCGGGTTCGGAATTGTCGGGCTGGGATCGATCGCTGATTTTCATGCGAAAGCGATTCAGGCCATGGACGGTGGTCGCTTGCTCTGCGCCTTCTCGCGTAACGGCGGTGAACGTGCCGAGAAATTTGCAGCCGAATTCGGTGTCGAAGTCATCGTCGGCGATTACGACCGATTCCTAAAAACGCCCGGCCTTGAAATCGTGACCATCGCCACACCGTCCGGCTCGCACCTTGAACCCGCTGTGGCCGCCGCGAACGCGAAGAAGCATGTCGTCAGCGAGAAGCCGATGGAAATAAATCTGGAACGCTGCGACGCGATGATCGACGCGTGTGCGAAGAACGGTGTGACGTTGGGTGGCGTGTTTCAATCGCGTTCGACCAATGGAGCTCAAGCAATTCGCGCCGCGTTGGACCAAGGTCGTTTCGGCCGGTTGACCGTCTGCACTGCATTGATTCCGTGGCATCGCACTCAGGCCTATTACGATTCGGGTGGTTGGCGTGGCACGTGGAAACTCGACGGTGGTGGCGCGCTGATGAATCAATCGATTCATCAAATCGATCTGTTGCAATGGTTCGCTGGGCCGGTCTCGGAATTGACGGCGTACGCGGATTGTCTGGCTCATGAACGCATCGAAGTTGAAGATTCCGCCGTAGCCGCGTTGCGTTTCAAGAGCGGTGCGCTCGGAGCAATTGTTGGCAGCACAGCGATGTATCCGGGGCAGCCTGCCGAAGTGCAGATCAGCGGTGAGAAAGGTTCCGCGTGGCTCAAAGGCGGACATCTTTCGGTCTGCCAATTTGAAAAAGAAGAGCCCGGCGACGCGCAGGTACGCATCGATTGTGGCCCGCCGAAAGAAGACAAGGGCAATGGCGGCGCGTCCGACCCGCGCGCGATTTCGTTCGTGGGCCATCAGCGCCAATTCGAAAACTTCGTCGCCAGTCTCAACGGCGGATCGAAGTTAATGGTGGACGGAACGGAAGCGCGCAAAGCCGTCGAAATCATCCTCGCGGTCTACAAAAGCGCGCGCGAAAAAACACGCGTGACACTTCCGCTGGACAGGACGCCTGAACTGGGAAAATTCGAGTAAGCACGCCCTCGAGTTCTACTGGTCTCACTCCCCGATCACGCGTTTGCGCCGCAATATATGATGGTAATGTCGGCTGAAACGGTGGGCTTCGTCACGGACGAATTGCAGCATTCGCAGCGCGGGAGAGCGGCGCGGAATGCGCAGGCCTTCGGTGTGATCGAGCGTGTAGACGATTTCTTCTTTTTTGGCGAGTGATGCCAGATACGGCACCTTGATACCGTGCGCGTTCAGCGCTTCCTGAGCCGCGTGAAGTTGCCCGATGCCGCCGTCGATCAACACGAGATCGGGCATGGCGAGCCCCTCGTCGTTCAGCCGTTTGTAACGTCGTGCGACCACTTCGCGGATGCTTGCAAAATCATCGTTGCCGGAGTGGCTCTTGATTTTGAAGCGCCGGTACTGCTCGCGCGACGGCAGGCCATCGACAAAACTGACGAGCGAACCGACAGTCTCCTGGCCCTGCAAATGCGCGATGTCGATGCCTTCAATGCGGCGCGGGGCGTGTGCGATGTTGAGGATCGTTTGTAATTGCGCGACACCATCTTTGGGATCGATGTGCAGCACGCCGGGTTCGAGGCCATCAGTCAACGAGCCTTTGTCGCGTAGGCTTTGAATGGCTTTAAGCGTGTCACGCAAAGCAGCGGCGTCTTCGTAGCGCCGGTCCTTCGCGGCGGCGCGCATGTCGCGTTCAAGTTCCTGTTCGACGTCTTTGGAATGGCCCTGCAAAAAATGAGTGAGCCGCCGCATGTCGGTTTTGTAGTCGGCGGCGGTTTGCAGATTCGCGCACGGCGCTTTGCAACGGCCGATGTGGTATTCGAGGCACGGGCGGAAGTAATTATTTTTCGGATCGCCCTCTTTGATATCGAGCGAGCACGTGCGATATTTGAAGACGCGCTGCAAAATCTGAAGCGCCACGCGCAGCCACGTCGCGCTGATGAAGGGGCCGTAGAAGGTGCTGTCCTTGGCTGAACGATCACGCGTCACGTTCACGCGGGGAAATTCTTCGCCGGTGATTTCGACGACGGGAAAACTGATGTCGCTTTTCGAGCGCATGTTGAAGATCGGTTGTAAATCTTTGATCATCCGATTTTCGAGCAGAAACGCTTCCACTTCGGAGTTACATTCGATGAAATCGATGTGTCGGATGCGCGCGACAAGATCGAACGTTTTACGGTCGAACGGGCGGCCTTCGTCGAAATATTGGCGGACGCGTTTCTTCAGCGACTTGGCTTTGCCCACATAAATTTCGCGGTCGGTATCGTCTTTGTAGATGTACACACCCGGAGCGTCAGGCAGTGCGTCGAATTGGGATTTAAGGTAATCAGGGAGCGCCATGGAACCGGTCGATTCTCAGCAAAATAAATGGACGGCATCGAACGCGCGTCATACACTCATCAATTATACCCACGCTTCGGCGGGATGAAACGTTTTTATCCGGCCTCGTCAACACAGGATTCATACATCATGAAATTGAACACACTCGCACTCTATTTTGTCGTGTTTACCGCCTCTCTGTTTGCAGGCGAAGCGCCTGCTGAAATTCTTCTCTGGACCAACGGCGCGCCGGGATCAGAAGGTAAGACGGCGGCTGAAATCGTGAAGACATCGCCCGGGGGCGAGCGGCAGGTGTCGTCGGTTCACAAGCCGTCGATTACGCCGTATGTACCCGCAAAAGACAAAGCCAACGGAGCCGCCGTGCTGGTCATTCCCGGCGGCGGACATCGCGTGTTGTGCGTCGATCACGAAGGGCGCTACATCGCAGAATGGTTGCGCGATCACGGCATCGCTGCGTTTATTTTGAAGCACCGCCTCGCGCGCGAAGAAGGTTCGACTTACACCATCGAGCAGCACGCATTGGCCGACACGCAGCGCGCTATGCGGCTGATCCGGTCGCGCGCAGCCGAATGGAATCTCGATCCCAATCGGCTCGGCGCAATGGGCTTTTCAGCGGGTGGCGAACTGGCCGCGCTGGCGTGCATGCGGCCCGGCGAAGGTAAGGCGGACTCTGACGACGTCATCGAAAAACAGAACGCGCGGCCCGCGTTTCAAGTGCTGATTTATCCGGGTCGTTCAGGCGACATCCAGCCTACAAAAGACGCGCCGCCCGCGTTTCTTGCGTGTTCTGCGTACGACCGGCAAGACATCTCTGAAGGCCTCGCAGAAGCATATCTCCGATTTAAACGCATCGGCGCGCAAGCGGAGTTGCACATCTATTCGACCGGAGCGCACGGCTTCGGACTCCGCCCGACAAGCAAAGGTGCGCTTGCTGGCTGGCCTGATCGGTTCTATGAATTTTTGCAGAGCAAATCGTTCGTTAAAAACTGAGGAACGGCAGTTCGACGCGGAAGATCGTCCGGCCCGGCGCACTCTCGAAGCTGATCGTTCCGCCGTGTTCTTCTACGATTTGTTTTGCGACGGCCAGGCCCATTCCACCGCCGCCTGCTTTTGTCGACGCGAACAGTTCAAACATCGTTGCACGGATATCGGGCGCGATGCCGGGGCCGGAGTCTTGGACTTCAAGAACTGCGCGCGATCCGTCCCAGCGCGTTCGCACGACAATCTCGCCTCCGCGCACGATGGCTTGCATTGCGTTCAGAATTAAATTCACCAACACTTGCCGCAATTTGTTCGGATCAACGAGTAGGTCGGACGGTAATGTGGGATCGGCTTCGAATGTTGAACGGACTTTCGCGTGGGCGAGTTGCCGTTCCAAAAAGCGCAGCGTGTCCGCCGCCAGCGCGTTTAAATCGCTGGGTATTTTTTGTGGTGGGCGCGGACTGGCGAACGTCATGAGTTCCTCAACGGCCAGGCTGAGCCGGTCGATCTCGTCGAGAATCACGCGGTAAGCTTCCTGCGTGTTGGGCCCGGAAATAGGCTTCGACGTCGCTGAGGGTTGCGATGCGGATTGCAGCATCTGCACCGTCATTCTCAGACTCGTCAGCGGGTTGCGGATTTCATGTGCGACACACGCGGCGAGTTTTCCGGTTGCGGCGAGGCGTTCGTTTTTCAGCAGTTCAATTTGCGATTGTCGCAAGCTCTCCATCATGCTGCGAAACGCGCGCGACAATTCGCCGATTTCGCCGCCCGCACGTTCTAGCGCAGTGTTTTCAGCGTCGGATTCGGGCAGGGGCGCGTCGTTCAATCCAGCTGCGGAAACGCGTTTTACTTGAGCGGCGAGACGCCGAACCGGGCGCGAAATCCAGTGAGCGAGCAGCAGTCCCAGAGCGAGCGCCGAGGCCAGTCCCGCCGCTCCCAGCGCGATGATCCGGCGCAGCGTTCGGTTCTTCGCCTGCTCAATTTCGAGATACGGATGCAGAAGAAAAAAACGGCGTGGAGCCGTCATCGGTCCACGCACAGCCCGCGACGTGGACAGCATCAAAAAGTCGTGCCCAGCGAGCTGCACACGCTGGCGTTGAATCGCTTCGTTTAAGGGTTCGAGCTCGGGGCGGCGTTTCAATTCGTCGAGGAGCGCGTCGCCCAGCGCACGGCCATCAGATTTCCCGCGCGCGAGCGTCGTCAGCGGACTCGTTCCGTTTTGGAGCACGATGAATTCGCTTGCACCTTCTGCCTGAGGTTCGTCCGAAGGCAATGCCGCCCGGTTGCGAATTCGCCGCAGCGACTCCTCGCCCAACGGCCATCCCGGCGATGCCGCGACGCTGAGCATAAAGCGCTGTTCGCTCTCGACACGCGATTCAACTTCAGCCAACATCTCCCGCGCCAATATCCACCCAAGCGCCAGCACGAGCGCGGCGAAGAGGGCGAGGAAGGGGAGGGTGATGAGAGTTCGAAGAGACATAGGTGTTTCGTGTTTCGCGTTTCGGGTTTCGTGTTGGGACGCGTCTGTCAAACCCGAAACGCGAAACCTGAAACCCGAAACGATGTGCTTACTTCCAAAGCTGCTGCCACCAACTTCTCTTCGTACTTTCCGTTGCGTCGATGGGCTGGCGCGCAGGCAGGGAGTAGGCTGAGTTTGCGCGGCCGAGTTGGACTTCGACGCGGTGTTTGATGTATTCGTCGGGATGCTGGCGGCACAGTTTGACGACTTTGTCGATCAGTTCTTTGATCGTCGGGGCGGCTGTGAACGCGTCGAGATCGACGTAGGTGATGATGCTGCGGCGGACGTCCAGATTGGCGTTTGAAATGAACGTGTTGAGATACACTTTGCGTTTGACTTCGTCGAGCGACATCAGTGACATGTCGGGTTTTGAATTCTCTTTTTCCGACGCGGTCTTGCGTTCGCCGATCCAATGCAGCGCGTTGACCGCTCCCGCTTTTTCAAAGTCGTTGCCATTTTGGACGAACTCGAGCAGATGCTGATAAACTTGGCGAACCGTGAACGCCTTGGTGAGTGGTTCGACGAAGGCCTGGGCGCGGAGCGGACTGGTTTCGTAAATCGCCGCGCGCAGCATCGGTTGATACAATTTCTCGGGCACTGCGGCAGCTGCGGTGAGAATCGCGGCAGTGAAGAATTTGCGCTTGTCGTCGCTCAACGAAACCATTAGCCAGCGCATTTGATCGTCGCTGACGCTCATGACCTGAGTGGCAGCATCAGCGATGATAGCATGCGCCTGCACAGGGCTTCCGCGCAACGCGGCCCATTCACCATACATGCGTTCGAGATTCATAGCAGCTCCAATGCCCTGACAAGCGTAACACGCCCGCCCAATGGCGCGGCGCGTGGATGAGACTTTATAATAAGGTGACAAACTATCCTAGTGTTCGGGCGAAAAAAGTGAATCACTTTTTTGTGGACAAACAAGCTGCGAGGTTGCATCACCGGACTTGCGGCGCTGTTCCCTCTCCCCTTGAGGGAGAGGGCCGACGAAGGTACTCCTTCGCGGGGTGAGGGGTATGCGTTGATTAACAAAAGTGCGTTGGTATTAATCAATGTTCACCCCTCACCCCGCGAGCCGAACAACTGGCTCGTCGGCCCTCTCCCTCAAGGGGAGAGGGGAAAACAATCGCAAGTCCGGTAATGCAACCATGTGCGCGGCTCTTGAATGAATTTATTCCCTCATTTAGTGCACACGTTCACTACCCCCGTCCAATTTTCTCAGATTTTTCTAAAGGTTTTGAGATTTTTGCTTCTCAGTAGAGCGATTGCCGATATAGTTCTCTCACGTGTACTTTGTAAACCATTTTTTTGAGGAGGGGTAAGACATGCGCAAATTGGTATTGTCCGCGATGGCGTTGGCTTTGACGGTTGTTTTGGTTGGTTGTGGTGAAGAGAAGCCTGCGACGAAGCCTGCGGCAACGGCTGCTCCGATGATGGCAACGACTCCGGCCATGAAGGCCGACGAAGTCAAGAAGTAAGCCATGTGTCACACGCTTTAAGGGAAAGGGGAAGAGCCACGGCTCTCTCCCCTTTTTTTATTTCAACACACTTTTTCACACCCTCGAACATCGCGTTTCTCCTATGAATCCATCCCAAGCCAAGCTCAACGCCATCCCGCCGCGCTCCGAACGCGTGACCGCTGTCTGTCTGAAAAAAGGCAGCGCCAAACCGTTGCACGGCGGTCACCCGTGGGTCTTTGCTGACGCCATCGCACGTGTGGACGGCCCGAAGCCTGCGCCGGGAGATGACGTTCGTGTCATTGATGAGCGCGGTACGTTTATGGGGCGCGGATTTTATTCGCCCGGCTCGGCCATCGCGGTGCGTCTACTCTCGCGCGACGATGAACCGATTTCGAACACGCTGATCGAAAACCGGATTGACGAAGCGCTGGCGTTGCGCGCCAAAGTGCTCGGCCTCGGAGCCGAGAATCCCGCTAAAAATTTGAAAGGCGACACGACTGCGTATCGTTTGATCAACTCCGAAGGCGACGGCCTGCCCGGATTGATCGTGGATGTTTACGGCGACTGGCTGGCCGTGCAATCCGGCACGTCGGGGATCGAACGCCGCTTAGAAATGATCCTCGATATTCTCGACGAACGTCTCGCCCCGCGCGGCATCATTGATCGTGGTGACGCCCGGACGCGCGCGATTGAAAAGCTCGATCTGCCGAAGTCCGGCCCGTTGCGCGGCACGGCACCGACGGGAATTGAATTCGCGCGCGTCAATGGTCTGGAACACGCCTTCGATTTGCGCTTCGGACACGGTCAGAAGACGGGCTTGTTCCTGGATCAACGCCAGAACCGCCGCCGCTTCGCCGAATTCGCCAGAGGTCAGGACGTGCTCGATGTCTTCTGTTACGCGGGCGGCTTTTCGCTTCACGCGGCTCAAGCGGGCGCGAAGAGTTTGACGCTGATTGACTCCAGCGAAGAAGCGCTGGGACTGGCGAAATCGAATCTGGACCGTAACCGCATCGACGACGCGGACCTTTATCACGCCGAGTGGCCGGAAGGCTTCAAGATGCTGCGTGAAGCGGATCGCCAGTTCGGCTTAGTTGTAGTCGATCCGCCGAAGTTCGCTCGCAGCCGCGACAACATAATGCAAGCGCTTTCGGGCTATCGCGACTTGAACGCGCAAGCGGTGCGGCTTCTCGCGCCCGGCGGTGTGCTCTTCACGTGCTCATGTTCAGGCAACGTCAGCGAGACGGATTTTGAACGCGCGATTGCGTCGGGTTTGCGCGCAACTGGACGGCGCGGCTCGGTCCTCGAACGGCGCGGCGCGTCCGACGACCATCCAATCCCGCCAGGGCTGGATCAAGGCCGCTATTTGAAGTGCCTTGTGATTCAGGTGAACTGATCCATGGCTCGCGTTTGGCTGTTGGTTGTTCTGTATTTTTAAAATGTATATTATACCATTGATGATGTATTAAAATTTAATACGTTTTTTTTTATTTAATGTCGAGGCTCGCGGAGTACACTGCAGTAAAGGAGGGCGAGATTATGGCTGACGATAAGATTACAATTCTAGTATGTGACGATAACGAAGATGTCTTGGACGTGGTGTCGATGATTGTCCGTCGCGCGGGCTACAATGTAGTCTCGGCGAGTGGCTACAAAGACGTTCTGCCGTTGCTCGTATCCGCCAAACCCAGCCTCCTTATTTCCGACATTCGCATGCCGGAACGCGATGGTTTTTGGATCGCCGAGCACATGCAAATGCAGGGCATCCGTATCCCGATTATTTTTATGACGGCGTACGATTCCAACCTCTATCGCACCTACGCGCCCTTCGTGGGTTCGGTTGGATTTGTGACGAAGCCCATCGATTCTCACGACCTCCTGACTCAGATTAAGATGGCTCTTTCGCCAACTGAAAACACGAACAAGCAGTCAGTTTACGAAGCGGGGCGTTCAGATAGATTGCCGACCGTTTAAGTGTAATGGCATCAAATAAAGTTGTATTTCCTGATCGTGCAGTTAAAAGTCTCACAGCCCCGCGCCGCATTGAATGGGCTTCGTAACGGCGCACAAAACCATCATGTCCGATCCACGTGTTCGACTGCAAATCGCTAGAATTGCAGCGCAGATGATGTACGAACGAGCTGAGTCCGAATATTTTACAGCCAAGCGCAAAGCCGCCCGTCAGGTCGGCATCGATGCGCGTTACCATCCCAAAGACCTGCCTTCAAACGCTGAAATTCGAGATCACGTTCAGATCCTCGCGTGTCTTCACGAAGGCGACACACGCACCGACAACCTACGCGATATGCGCCGCGACGCGTGCATTCTGATGAAGGGCCTGCGGCGTTTTCATCCTGCGCTGATCGGCAGCACATGGACCGGACACATCCGCAAAGGTTCGGATATCGACATCCATATTTTCGCGGCGTCGCATTCGGCAGTGACGATGATGCTCGACGATCTCGGCCTGCAGTACGACGTTGAACACAAGCGCATCATCAAAAACGGCGAGCATCGCCTCTTCACGCACATCCACATCCCAGCGCGATTTCCATTCGAACTTACGTGCTACGGTGAGGACAAAATCGGCTACGTGTTCAAAAGCTCGATCACCGGAAAAGCGATTGAACGCGCAACGCTACCGGAACTCGAAGCCTTCATGAAAGAGGAGTACCCGGGCCTCGACCTCGACGCGCCTGAACGCGACGTGCCGAACATGGACCCGTACGACCTCTACAAGTTACTGCTCGACCCGCTCGAAAAAGTGAAGCAGAATCCTGAATACCATCCCGAAGGCGACGCGCTGTATCATTCGTTGCAGGTCTTCGAACTCGCCCGCAACGCCAAGCCCTGGGACGAGGAATTTCTGCTCGCGGCGCTGCTGCATGATGTCGGCAAAGGCATCGACAACTCCGCTCATGTTGACGCCGCACTCGAAGCGCTCGACGGCTTCATCACGCCGCGTACCGCGTTTTTTATCGAGCATCACATGGACGCGCGCAAATGCCGCAACCGCGAACTTGGCCACCGCGCGATGGTCCGACTTCGTGAATCGGAAGACTATGACGATTTAATGTTGTTGAGTGAATTGGATGACGCGGGGCGCCAGTGTGGAGCGGTGGTGTGTTCCGTCTCCGAAGCGCTCGATTTCATTCGAAGATTAAGTGAGGAATGTGAGTTTGAGTAAAATAAGTAGAGCCGAATTTGATTCGGCTCTACCTCTCTTAAACCACTGAATCTTTCTTTCGCAACTCCGCGATCTTCGCCTGCTTCTCGCGCATTGCTCGACGCAATAATTTCACGCGCTTGACGGCCTCAATGATTGCCGGATCGTTGGAAGTCAGTCCCAAATCCGGAGCGTCTGCCCAGCAGCGAATGACTAATTCACCGAGTTGCGCGTGTGCCGAGCGCAATTCGAACCGCAGCTTTTCCAATCCTGCGCGCGTCACGCCGATTGTCGTGTAACGCTGAGCCGTTTGTCCTGCCGAACGCAATCCGTCGCCGATTGATTCGAGAATCCCCTTCTCGGCGACGCGGTAACCGCTGCGCTGTTTGCGTGTATTCGGCGGGGCATCGAACGGCTCACCGTCTTCCTCGAAATCGCATACTTCTTCTGCCACGCCAATGGGTTCGTCATCGGACGACGCTCCTCGCGCAGAACGCGGGGCCTCGTATGCTTCGGGATCGAACCAGTCTTCGAGGGTTTCTTCGACATACTCCGGCTGCGGGTCCCGGCGTGTGCCTGAGCCGCCCGGGGGCTTGCGATTATTCGGATTCATTGACAACTCCTGAACTCGGAATCATGCCGCACACATGAGCGACGCCGCGTGAAACATTAATGTTTAGAATTGTTCTTGCGGTTAATATCCGCCTGAATCTTGGCATCTTCCTGCAACAGCTTTTTCTCATCTTCTGTGCGCGGACGCGTGATTTCATACGCCGTCCAAGCGATCCCAATCACGATGCACGCCAGTGCGCCAAGGAGCTTGTTCTTATTTGAATCAGTTTTGCCTTTGACATTCTTCTCAGCCATTCGTCGATCCCCCGCTCTGCGATTCTCACTTGTTCTGATCAATACGCATCAATACAGACTTGGCGACCGTCCTCGTCACTACAGGAAACGTGATATTCCCCTGAGTGAATTAGATCACAATACAAATCAACGTGATCGCGATGCAGATCAACTCCAGCAATGCCAACCCCATGCTGGCCCCGTGCAATTTTCCGAATTGCACATGCGCCGGATTCAAAAGATTCGGATCGTTCCGAAATTGCGCGCGCAACTCCAGCATCTTCGGTTCCAGATACAAAGCCACGACGCCCGCGATCAGGCTCGCGATGGCCAGCGTGACCAGCGCCGTCTTCTCCGCTTTCGGGCAGCACGTTGAATCCTTTTTTAAAACCAAATGCGCTCCCAGCGCCAGCACTGCCAGTCCGATTTTCATCCATCCACCAGCATGCAAAATCGATCCCATGATGTCGCCTGCCGTGGTCTTGTCGATGAATCCGCCGAAGAAAACGTAATGCGCGGCGATAAACGTCATCACTCCAGCGCCCAGCCAAATTCCCACACTCAATCCCCGCACCGCGCGCAATGTTGCTGTCAGCATGTTGATTCGTTCCAAAAAAAAGTGGCCTCATATCGTATCACAACACAAATGTCACCCCGATCATATCGCTGCAGAAACAAAATGCGAGTTCTCGAAATCGACTGTCGCAAATGTGTCTTGAGTGAGTGGGTGCATCACCGGACTTGCAGCAGCCTTTCCCCTCTCCCCTTGAGGGAGAGGACTGACGAGCCTGCCCCTTTTTCCTGTACTAAAAAGGGAGCTCGCGGGGTGAGGGGTAAACGTTGATTAATCCCAACGCGTTTTATTTAATCCACGCCCACCCCTCACCCGGCGAGCGAGTACGCTCGTCCGCCCTCTCCCTCAAGGGGAGAGGGAACAGCGGCGCAAGTCCGGTGATGCACCCTGAGTGAGTGCATTCATCTCCGCTCGTTTGACTTGAGCGCCTCGATACTTTAAACTATTCCCACTATGAACGAATCCCGTATCCGGGCCCGCGACTTTCCCGCGTGGCTGAAAAAACCGTGGCCTGCGCAGTATGACATGCGCACCCATCGCATCCTTGACGACCTCAAACTCAACACCGTCTGCCAGTCCGCCGAATGTCCCAACCTTGGCGAATGCTGGTCGCGCGGTGCTGCCACCTTTATGATCCTCGGCGAAAGCTGCACACGCTCGTGCAACTTCTGCGCGGTCACCACCGGTCGTGGCGAGGCGATTGAATCGCTCTCCGACGAACCCGCGCGTGTGGCCCAAGCCACCAAGCAACTCGGCTTGAAGCACGTCGTTGTCACCAGCGTTGCGCGCGACGATCTTGACGACGAAGGTGCCGACCATTTTGCAAAAGTTATCCGAACGCTGCGTTCGTATTGCGGTCCGGAGCTTGTCATCGAAGTGTTGACGCCCGATTTTCACGCGCGGCGCGATTGCCTCGAAACGGTGCTCGGCGCGGAACCGACCGTCTTCAATCACAATATTGAAACCACCGAGAAGCTGCACCGCGAAGTCCGCCCGCAAGGCAACTACCGACGGACGCTTGAAGTCCTGCGTCTTGCTAAAGAAATTTCGCCGGACGTGACGACCAAGAGCGGCATGATGGTCGGTATGGGCGAGACGACGGACGAGGTCCGTATCGTGATCGCCGATCTGCGCAGCATCGGGTGTGACATTCTGACGATTGGCCAATATCTTCAGCCGTCGAAGACGCATTTGCCCGTGCAGGAATACGTTCATCCCGATACATTTAAAAGCTTCGAAGAATACGCGCTGTCGATTGGTTTCCGTGCAGCGGCGTGCGGCCCGTTTGTGCGCTCGAGTTACCAAGCTGAAACGGTTCTAGAGCACGCGCATGCGTAACAATTGACACATTTGTCGTTCAGCAATATCAGATTAATTTGTTTTTTCATCCATCGTCAAAGGTCTTTTTGTTCGGAGGAATATCGAAGCCATGTCAAAGCCTACGTCTGTTCCCGGAAATGCTGTTTTCGCTCAGTCGGGTGGTCCGACCGCCGTCATCAATTCGTCGATGGCTGGCGCTGTTCTGGAAGCCATGAAACATAAGAAATCGTTCGGCAAATTGTTCGGAGCCAAGAACGGAATTCTCGGCGTGTTGCAAGAGGAGTTGTTTGATTTCGGCAAGGAAGACCCGAAGGCGTTGAAAGGCTTGACGCGCACGCCCGCCGCCGCCGCCGGTTCGTGCCGGTATAAGGTGAAAACCGACGCCGATTACTCGCGCATCGTCGACGTCTTCAAAGCCCACAACATCCGCTATTTCTTCTACGCCGGCGGCAACGACAGCATGGACACCGCTGACAAAGTCGCACGCCTTGCGAAAGACTCGAACTACGACATGTCCGTGATGGGCATTCCGAAAACGATCGATAACGATTTGGCCTGCACCGATCATTGCCCGGGCTACGGCAGCGTCGTGAAGTACAACGCGACGCAAGTCATGGAAGCCGGCAAAGACACCGAAGCGCTGTACACGACCGACACGGTCACCGTTCAAGAAGTCATGGGCCGCAACGCGGGTTGGATCGCGGCGGGCTGTGGCTTGGCCGCGCGCGATGGCGAAGACGCGCCGCACTTGATTTACATCCCAGAAATTTCCTACTCCTTGAACCAAATGGCGGAACACGTCCGCGCGTGTCTCAAGCGCATCGGCCGCGCCGTGATCGTTGTCTGCGAAGGCTGCAAGAACGAAAAGGGCGAGTACCTTTCCGAAGTCGGCGGCGCGTTCGGAGCGGATGCGTTCGGACACAAACAGCTCGGCGGCGTCGGCGAATTCCTCGCGAATTTCATCGAGAAAGAAATCGGCGTTAAAGCGCGCCGCAACAAAGCCGGAACGCTGCAACGCGCGGGTATGCACTGGGCCAGCCAGACCGATGTCGACGAAGCCTACATGTCCGGACGCGATGCAGTCAAACACGCGAAAGCCGGCGTCACCGGCCACATGGTCACCCTCGTCCGCAAAAGCAACAAGCCGTACACATGCGTTACCGGCCTCGCCAAATTGAGCGACGTCGCGAACGGCGAATCGTTGTTGCCACGCGATTTCATGAACGAAGAAGGCACCGGCATCTCCAAGAAATTCCGCCAGTACTTGACGCCGTTGGTTCAAGGCCAAGTCAAAGTCAAAATGGGTGACGACGGCTTGCCAATGTACGTCCGCTTGAAACGCAAGCTGGTGACAAAGAAGTGCGGGGAATGGACCAAGTAGTACGACTTTTTTAAACGGAGCGGTTCAACATGGTGAAGCCCATCGTACTTGCGATTCTGTTGTCGGACTCGGTCATTCGCGAGCAGGGAACGAACAAACTGTCGTTGATCGGCACGTTCAACGGATTGTTCTCCAACACATACCCGTGCACACACCCGACTATGAGCGTGTACATCGCGATCACCGAAGGGCGCGGGCGAGTACCGTGCCGCCTGCGCATGATCAGCATGGAAGACAACAGCACCGTCTTCGATCTCCCCGGCCAGATCGATTTCGGCGGACCGACGAGTGTCGGCGAACTCGTCTTCCAATTGCAGCAAGTCCGCTTCCCAAATCCCGGCGTGTACTCGATCGAATTCTGGACCGGCAACGACCTCCTCGCATCGCGAAAATTGAACGTCCAAAAAGTTGAGCAGAAGAACGCGGAGTAAATTGTCAGGAGCGGCGGCACTCCTTTATAAGGTTTAACTATGAACGTTTCAAAATGGATTCTCTTTGTCTGCTTCGCATCGATGTCCGTTCTCGTTGCCCTCGAGAAAGAGCCGGACGTGGTGACGAATGTATCCACCGTCCCGCCGCCCGGTGTCGCACCGTTTGACCCGAAGCCGCTGATGGCCAAAGTCAACGAGCGCCTCACGACCGACACATTTCGCTTCGCCGTGCTGGGCGACGCGAAGCACGCCAAGACTCTTCCGGCGTTATTGACGTACCTCGATGGAACCCTCAAACCCGATTTCGTTTTAACGACCGGCGACATGGTCAGTACCGGTGGCGGAAAAGTCGGGCCAGGCTATTACGAAATGCTGACGACTCAAACCGGCCCCGAAATGCGCAAGCGTCCGTGGTGGCCGGCGATTGGTAACCACGAATTAGCCGGCGGAGCCATCACCGGACGCGACGCACTGGTCGAAGACAGCGAGCAATTGCGCAAGAACCAGATTTCCGGCATCGAGAACTTCAAAAAGTTCTACAACCTCGAAAACGAAATCTACAGCTTCACCTGCCGCAACTGTTATTTCATCGCGCTGCCATTCCGGTATCCGACGGGCAAACACATCGAGTGGCTCGAAGCCGAATTGAAAAAAGCAACTGAAGCCAAACAGCACATCATTGTCTTCAACCACGCTCCCTTCTTCACTGTTGGTTTGAAGACGCCAAAAGAAATTCCGAATAAAGAATCCGATGTCACCGCATTGTTTCAAAAATACCACGTCACCGCCGTGTTCTCCGGCCACGACCACGGCTACTACCGCACCGTTCGCAGCGGCATTCCGTACTTCACCAGCGCCGGTGGCGGAGCCTCGATTTACCCGGGCGCTCGCACGAAAGAGGCGTTGCCCGAAGACGTCTACTATTACGGTGACCCCGCCTCGTTCGCGAAAGGCAGCAAAGAGAAGAAATACGTGCTGCACAAAAACGACGGCAGCCCCGACAAAATCAGCAACGTTTCCGACCAATTCCTGTGCATCGTGGATGTCGACGGCAACAAAATCACGTGCTTCACCGTGACGACAAAGGGTGAGAAGTGGGATGAGATTGTGTTGTCGAAGTAACTGTTAAACTGTCGTCGAAGGTTTAACGACATGTGTCATTTATAATTTGTCATGTGTCATGTGTCATTTAAACAGCGTCCGATTTCGCGCGATGTTGCTGTTAAATGACAAATAACAAATACCAAATGACAAATGCCGTTGAAATCAGCCAAGCCTCGCGGAGCCAGCCACGTCGCCCTATGAGCATGTTCAAGCAAAGCGTTCTGGTCTCGGGAGCCCGCGTGATCGACAAGGCGATGAGCCTCGCGATCGTACTCGTCATGGCGCGGCATTTCGGCGAGCAGGGCATGGGGGAGTTCTACTACTACTTCAGCCTCGCCAGTCTGTTCATACCCTTGATCGATGTCAGCACCGGAATGACGTTGTTGCAGCGCTGGCACGAGCGCGACGAACACGGTCGGCGGCTGTTGATGACGCAACTCGTCATTCTGAAATTCGCGCTCGGAATTCTCGCGCTCGCGCTCGCGCTCGGCGGTGATGCCATCAGTAAATGGGGCGCTCCGAATGTCCTCGCGGTCAGCGCCGCACTGCTCGCCATTTTCTTCGATGACATCTCCGAACTCCTTCGACGCCCCGCACACGCGCAAGGCAAATACGCGCTCGAAGTCATCACGCCGCTCATCAGCCGCGTCGTCCAACTCGTCCTCGTGTTCGTATTTTTATCGCGCATGACCAACGGATTCCAAGTCATCTACATCTTCGCCGCAGCGAATTTGGTCGAGACACTCATTTCGATTTACGGCACTGCCGGCTGCGTTCCGACCGTGTTGGCCGGCTCCAAACGCGGCGATTGGTGGGACATCCTCAAGAACGGTGCACCGTTCGCCATGTCCGGACTTTTCTGCATGGCCTCGCTCCATTTTGACAGCGTGATGCTGGCCAGTTACAGCATGAAAGCTGTCGGCGCATACGGTTCAGCCGTGCGCATTATCATGGTCATGAACGTCCTGAACGGCGGCGTCTGCCACGCGCTTTTCCCGAAGCTGATCAAAGCCAAAGCCGAAAAAGATCGCGGCCATATCGGCTGGCTGATCAACGGTACGCTGCGTGGATTCATTGTTTTGTTCGGAGCGATTTCTATCGGCGGAATCGCCATCGGCCCGCAGCTCATGGCTACACTGTACGGTGACAAATTCCCCGACACCGGCGCGATCTTCCGCTTCCTCAGTCCCATTATTTTGCTCGCAGCGTTCTACAGTCTTCTCGGTCAATGCCTCGAAATTCTCGGCGAACAAGCGAAGGTCATGCGCATCTACGCCCTCAGCGCGGCGGTCAATATCGTCGGAAATCTTCTGCTGATTCCGCAGTACGGAATGTTCGGAGCCGCCGCCGCAACTCTCGTCTCCAGCCTGATCACGGTCATCATGCTCTTCGTGATGATTTACAAAAATAAGGACGTGATTATGACCGACTGCGGTCTCGGTCGCGCAGCGATTTTCCTGGCGATCATCGCGGTCTTTTTCGCGCCGCTGGCCTGGCTCTCCGTATGGATCGCAGTGCCACTCGGAGCCCTATTCTTCGCCGCTCTCCTGCTCCCTTTCCGCAGTTACTGGTTCGCCGGAATGGGCCGCCTCGCTGGCGAAAAACAAGTCAATTGCGAAGGCACACCTCAACGGTAAGCGTTGAACCTTAAACTGCGCCGTTACGCCTTCTTCACAAACGTCAACGGCCCGCGCTCATTCTTGCCCTTGCCCTTCGGATCAATCCCGCTCAGATACAGCGCCGTCGCGTAGATGTCGCCGTGATCCGGAATCCAGCTCTTGTCGCTCTTCTTCCGATCCTTCAAGAGCACGCCCGATTTCGGATCGTACGCCGGATCCATCGAACCGTCGGGCATGATCGGGATCGCGAGCAGCGTCTTGTCCCCGACCGCACCGATCTGTTGATCGCCTTTTACTTTTCCGCCCAAAATCGCACCGCTCGTGACGCGCCAGTGCTGCGAAATATCCTGCCCGGCGATCTGCTTTTTCTTGTCGTCTTCCGGGATCGGCATCTTCTCGATCGCCTCGACATCGCCCTTGATCGTCCGACCAAATTCAGACGCCAACACGATCGTCGTCAGATCGAACAGACTCTTCCCCGTGTTGCCGTACTCCGTGCTCTTCAGCAAGTCAACGAACGCATGCAGCGGCTTCCACAGATGTTCGTGCATCTGCGTCGTCTGATCTTTCTGCCCAACCGGCTTGCCGTCTTTGCCCCACAGATTCGAACGGTTGTTGTGCGCATCAAAGTGCCGGATGTCGCGGCTTTCGATAAAGAACGAGCACGACAATCCCGCGCGCATCAACTCGTACGCCATCATCGCCTGGACGTTTGTGTTCGGAGAAAACTTCGTCCGCGCCTTGTTTCCGTTGACGCTGCGGTACGTGATCAATTCGTCCGGCATCGTCACGCCGAAGCGCTCTTTCAACGCCGAATCCGTGAACAATTTCGACAGCATCGGCTTGTCCAGCGACTTGCCTTTGTTCGACAGATTTTCATAAATCGTCCGCGCCGACGAGTAGCTCTTCACCGCTTCAATGTGCTCTTCTTTCAGCGCCATCGAATTCGCACCACTAAGGAAATTCTGAATCTGAGCGTTGACGACATCATTCGACGACGTATACATCCGCATCAAAAACTGCCGCAGATTGTCCGGCGTTCCGGCATAAATCGTGTGCGCATGAACCGGCCCGAGTGCGTGGTAATAGCCCTTGCGACCGGTGTACTGAACTTCGTTCAATTCGCCGTCGGACAGCCAATAATGCCAGCTCAAATTCGGCAGCGGATACGGCTGGCCGTAGACTTCCGCGAACGCCTGCATGACCGTGCGCTCATTGTCTTCACGGTCCGCAGTCATGCCGTAATTGTAGTGCCCCAAATGGCAGCGCAACCGCTCAGCCGAATGCCCGGACCCCGTCTCCATCGAACTGATTACGGCCATGTCCTTGAACAGGCCCTTGCCTTCTTCGGCCAGATACCCATAGCGAATGTTGCCGTGCGTCTTGATCTGGTAGCCTTCTTTTCCGAAATTCAAGACACGGTATTTCTCGTCGCTGATGCTTTTAGGAATACGATTCTCAGGAAAAATATTGTTCGGCGTCACCACCGGGCTGAACATGTCGTAACTGTTCCAGCCGCCTTCAAGAAACCAATAAACCAAAAAACGCGGCTCGGTCTTGCCTGCAATCTCTTTAGCCTTGTGAGCAAACTTCGGTTCATCGGCGCGCGCCAATCCATGTTTCCCAAAATAGCCGAGAAAATCCGAACACGTCAACCCTGCCGCCGTGAGTCCCACGCGTTTGACAAAATCGCGCCGGTTGGCCAACAGCCAATCCCGCTTGGCCTGAGCCTCACTCCCCGACTCCGCAATCCACCCGTCGCCCAGGTGTTTTTTGCATTCAAAATCAGCCATGGTCCAGCACCCTCATTTAAACGTTTCTACACGCTTCAATGTCTATTTATATATACCCCAAGACACTGAGAAAAAGTAAATATTCCCCCCCCAAAGAGCCGCGCGCGCAAGCAAGCGGCCAACCCCATGCGTCAATCCCCCAAGCCGCTTGCTTGCGCGCGCGGCTCTTTCATCGTTGCCCCAATAAACCTTTAAGCCCTTACCGTTTTTGCGAAGATTCGCGTCCATCCGCGTTATTCGCGGTTAAGCCGAAAGCCGTTCGCCCTTAACATGGATGGAAGAAGAATAAAATCTGTTCACAACTTCAAAGGTGTATATACTAAAAATCATGATGCTCCATCGTCACTCCTACTGCCAGCCTGACGCATTACCGCACGGATTTAATCTCCGTTCCGCGCTGCGGGCTCTTATGTGCGCAGGAATCGCATATTCAGTATTCGCATATCCACTCTTAGCAGAAGAAATGGCGGTCGGTCAGACCACGAATCTCCAATCGAACTACCCGGATTTTCTTGCGGCGCTTCAGCGCGGCGGGGCAACGATGTGGGTACTCACGGCTCTGTTGATTCTCGCCATAATTGAAGGCGCGATTCAGCTCTCATTTCTGTCCCGGCGCAAACATGTTCCGAACGATTTCGACAAAGATGTGGTGCATGTTGCAGACACCAAAGGCATTGACGCCGGGATTGCGTTGTGCAAAGAAAAGCCATCGTCGCTGGCGCGTGTGATACAAGCTGCATTGCTGCGGCACGGCGCTCCGCTCGGACAAATCGAAAACGCTGTGCGAAATGAAGCGATCCTGTCGCGGTATGTTTTGCTGCGCCGCTCCCGAGTGCTGGGATGGATCGCCGCGATCTCTCCGATTCTCGGACTGCTCGGCTGCTCCTTAAATCTGATTCCGGTAGCCAAAGAATCGGAAGCAATCTTTCCCGGGCTTGAGGCTGGCCTCTATTGCTTCGCATTCTCTCTTGTTATAACACTGATCGCGTTGGGATTGTATTTTGTCGCGCGCGCGCGGGCGTTTGATTTCGCACACGACATTGAAGTCCGGGCGCTTGACGCCTCCGTGACTCTCGACCGCAAAGCGCGGCAGAGCATCCGACTGATTGAAGACATTGAAGAAAAAATTAAAACCGAAAGCATGATCAAAGTGCCGGACTTGAGCGACGAATTCGATGAACAATCTCAGCCTCACGAAAGTGCGCTGAAAACAAACGTCACAACTCACGCCGGCGCACCCGCGCAAGCATAACGACTTTTTAAAGGAACCCTTCACTTGGCCCTGATGACATTGACCACGGACGAAGTTGCCGCGCACCTGAAGCCGATTCTTGAGAAACATCTCAGCAATGTTCACATCGGAATTGAGGGCAACAAAGGAATCATCTCAGGCAAGAAATTTGTCCTCGCGGTAGACATTCGTTTTGAGTGCCACGTGACCGCACCGACGACGCTCTTCAAGATCGATCTCGCGTGCTCCTTCGCCGCACGAGCCGCGTTGGAATCCATGGGCGATTCTTTGCGTGCCGAGCGGCCCTACATCAAATCGCTCGATGCCACTCAATGTGTGATCGATCTCACCAAAGTGCCGGTCGGAACCAAAATGCTGAGTGATTTTATCGTTCTGAATTCAGCGCACATCCCGGCACAAAACGGCCCGTTTGCAGAACTGAACGTCACCATCAAACCGTTGTAACGTTGGCTCACCGCGCACCCTTGCCTTTAACGTCCGCGTCCCAGCGCACCATCCACTCCTCGATATTTTTGTCGAACGATTTCGCGTCGAATTTCATCGGATCGAGTTTCAAATTGCGCATCGATTCGGGAAGTTTTTCGACAGGAATATCGGTTCGTGCCGGGATGCGGTCGCGTTCGTGAGCCATCAAAATCAACTGCTCCGGATCGTTGACGAAATCGTAGAACAGTTTCGCGCCTTCCGGATTCGGGCTATTTTTGACGATCGCAATCGGCTCGATGTTGACCATCGTGTTCGTTGGGAGCACGTAGTCGAACGGCTTGCCTTTGTTCTTCTTCAGATTCAACACGTCCGGCAAATTCCACGGCGCGAGCACGCACGGTCCATCGCTTTCGATCAGGCGATAAAGCGCGTCGGGATTCGCGGCGTATGGCAAGGCCGTGTTGGCGTCGAGCTTTTTCAAGAAATCAAAACCCGCGTCGATGCTGCCGCGCCGTTCGTTTTCGCGCAGAATCAATGCGCCAAAAATCAGCTTCATCCCGGAACTTGCGCGCGCGTCGCGGACTGCGATCTTGCCTTTCCATTTTTGATCAAGCAGATCGTCCCATTCACGCGGCAGATCAGCGGCTTTGATTTTGTTGGGATTGTAGAGAATGATTTCCGGAGTCAAAAACGTAGCCGACCATCCGCCCGTCGGACTCTTTGCATTCTCCGGCAAACTCGCTGACCAAGCCGGGACATACGTTTCGAGTAAGCCCTGCTCTTCAGCATTTTTAAAATCACTAACCGACCCACCCCACCACGCACACGCGCGAGGCTGAGCGCGTTCGGCTTTGATCTTCGCAAAGACTTCGCCGCCACCCATATCCTGAAACCGCAGCGTCCATCCCGGATGTGCGGCCTCCCG
>Ga0194042_1000142_pt1 | contig 21863 bp, 19 predicted proteins | sample JunL4412m_MetaG_FD_148974 | JGI IMG/M metagenome (GOLD analysis project Ga0194042, IMG submission 148974) | Anoxic zone freshwater microbial communities from boreal shield lake in IISD Experimental Lakes Area, Ontario, Canada - Jun2016-L442-12m | ecosystem: Environmental > Aquatic > Freshwater >...
CCATCACCAAAACAAGCCGAACCACCTCCGCCCACCCCTCCAAATAAGGCTGCCGACTCACCTATATCAAATGCCGCTGTAGCTCCATCGTCCAGCGGAGGGGCAAGCGGTACGCCGATTCAGACTGATATTGGTAAACTAGTTGTTTTATACCAACCCGACGCCGATCCGTATTACCCCTCATTTTCTAAACGAGCAGGTGAACAAGGTGCAGTGGTTGTAAGACTCATTATTAACGAAAGCGGGGAAGTCTACGAAGTAGCCTTATTACAATCGAGCACTTTTCAACGCTTAGACCGGGCTGCAATCGAAATTGGTCGGCGTTATCGCTTCAAACCTTTTTTAGTGAATGGCGCTCCAGTAAAAATTTCGACTAACTTATTAATTAAATTTAACTTAAAGTAATCAATACTATGAATACTGCATTTGGCATGGCAAATCTGTGGCTTGAAGGCGATGCAATTACGCGCTTTGTGGCGATTCTATTAATCACCCTCTCGATCATCACTTGGGTTATTTTATTGTCGCGTTACTGGAGTTTGCGCAAATTAGGTCAAGTCAAACTACAAACCGAACAATTTTGGCGTGCTACTTCGTTTGAAGATGGGCTTAATAGCTTTACTGATCCGGCCTTCAACCCTTATTACTTTATCGCTAAAGGCGGCGCAAATGCCTCGACCCACCATCAAAACCAAATGTCGAGCCGCCGTGAATTACTACAAACCTTAAATTATTCTGAATGGATGGCCCGCTCAATCAAGACTAGCGTTGATCGCTGCGCCGGACAACTGCAAAAGGGTCTCACTTTTCTCGGTTCAACTGGAGCAGTTGCTCCTTTTATTGGTCTTTTTGGTACAGTTTGGGGTATCTATCATGCCCTCATTGCTATTAGCAGCTCTGGTAGTGCACAGCTCGATCAGGTAGCGGGCCCCATTGGCGAATCGCTCATCATGACTGCGCTTGGTCTAGCGGTTGCAATACCTGCGGTCTTAGGCTTTAACGCCATTAATCGGGCCAATAAATTAGTCATGGCTGACCTCAATCGATTTGGTAATGATTTACTGGCTTACTTTGTTACCGGCGCGCGTGTTATTAACCCTGAAATCGAAGCCTAATCATGTCATTTAATCAACTCTCCAACGAGGATGATGATTCCAGCATCATGGCAGAAATTAATATGACGCCGATGGTCGACATCATGCTAGTGTTGTTGATCATTTTTATTATTACCCTGCCAGTGATTCAGCAGGCTGTAAAAGTTGAGTTACCGAAAGCCAATAGTGTTCGTAATGAAATTAAGCCTGAGTCAGTTCAGCTCACCATTAATTCGACCGGACAAATTTTTTGGAATAGCGCACCCATCGACCTAAAAACCTTTACAGGCTACGCTGAAAATGCTGCGAAGAAAGAGCCTCAGCCAGAAATTAATTTACGTGCAGATAAAGCGGTGCGCTATGAAAATGTTGCCCAGGTCTTAGCTGCCTCGCGACGTGCAGGCCTGACTAAATTAGGATTTGTGACTGAGCCTGATTAAGTAGGTTGTTTTACACTCACACTCAGATTGTGAAGAGATCTATTTTTAGCAACTCAACTGGAGCGCTGCCATGGCAAGACAAAAGCTGCTGATCCTTATTGCCTTATTTACCGCTAGTTTTACAGCCTATGGACAAAGCTCGCAATTTATTGGTGCCTATGGGCAAATTGGCGTCGGCTATCAAAGCGCCTCTCCCTCCTTTTCTAACTCTTCCCTCTCTGCTGGTGGCCAAATCCTCACACCAAGTATTTCTGCGACCAATGCAACCGGCTTTACTGGCGCGATTTCGGCAGGCTATAACTTTCAAATAGCGCCGCAATTTCTACTGGGACTAGGGCTTGATTTCAACCCCATTGCCACGCCAAATGCGACAGCGACAGCAAGTTACAAGGGAGTTCAAGGGAGTTATTCGCAATCTGCTTCGGTGCATATCAATAATTCACTTAACCTTTTTGTGATGCCGGGAATTGCCATTGATCCGAGTAAATTACTGTATGGCAAAGTGGGGTACTCGGCTGCCAGCGCCAATGGCATTGATACTGATTTTTATATGGCTGGATATTCGCTGGGGCTTGGTTACAAGCAAATGATCAAAAATGGTTGGTATGGCTTTGGCGAATTTAACTATGCCAATTATGGCAGTCTCAATCGCTCAATTAATGGCACATTGGTTAATCCTGCTGGCCTACGGGTGCCAGCAACCTTAAGCTCTACTGTAAGTGCAAGCTCTTCGAATCTGTTAATTGGTATTGGCTACCAATTCTAAAATTTATTGCTTGGCGGGCATCTCTCTTACCAATTTATAGGCCACCGAGTATTTATAAATATTACTCACATACTGTACCGTTTCACTACCAATCCGTTCAGCCACAATTCTTTCGACGTTATCAAACCAGATATTTGGATCTAGTCCTCGTTTAGCGGCCTCCAAACGCATCTGCTGAATCTTGCTAGGACCAGCGTTATAAGCCGCAAATGCAAAAAGCACCTTATCAAGCTCAGTCATTGGCTCATTGGCATAATACTTTTCTATTAAGTAGCGTACATACTTAACACCGCCATTAATATTGTTATTGAGGTTATGAATGTCGCCAACCTTTAATTCTTTTCCAGTTGCCGGCATCAACTGCATCACGCCAACGGCACCTACTCGACTCTTCACGTTTTGATCAAGCCTAGATTCCTGATATCCCTGGGCTGTCATCAATAGCCAATCAATCTTATATTGATCGCCATACTGCTGAAAAATACCTGCCATCGAATTAAATTTCTCAATTTCCTGGGGATTTGTTGCAGCCTTAACCCACTTTACTGACTTTAAATATGTCTGTAATTTTTGATTACCAAAGCTAGTGCCAATTTTATGATTGTCAGCAAAGGTATCCAGCGCAAGCTTTAATTGCGGCGATTTTTTGCGAAATGCAAAAGCAATATCCCCCCCACTACGAATTACCAAATCTTCGTGGATTTGAATATTGGGAAAAATATTTTTCCAAAATTTGGCTAAATAGAGATCACTTACGGTAATTTGCACTAAACCGGCCTGGACCATTTCCAAGATATCGTCAGTCTCAAAAATTCCTGGGGCTTCTTTAATATTAATGGGTGCTAATTTTTCTTTAGAAAAATCAGTATTAACTTGTTTAAGACTCTGGTAGTAGCTTGAAGTTGGGTTAACGAACACCATTTTTCCTGATAAATCGTCAAGCTTATTTAATGCTGGGGCTTTAGCCGAACTGACAATCACTTCTTTCACGCCTTTTGCAATCGGCGTTGAAAAATCGACTTGTGTTTCACGTTCAGGCGTAACGGTAAGGTTAGCAGCAATAATATCGCCCCGGCCCGCAACTAAGCTGGGAATTAGTTGATTACGGGTAGTTGGGATAAAAATAAAATGGAGGCGTAAATTTTTCTTCGCGTATTTTGTATTCAGTTCTTTTTCAAATTCGGTCATCATGTCGTACATCAATCCCCTTTGCTGACCCCCTTTATCAAGGAAATACAAGGTTTTGTTGTAGGGCACTAACACCCGAATAATGCGGCGATTCACCATCCCGTCTAAATCACCCGCCCAAACTTGATTAGGTGAGTTAATTGTTAAGTGATCGCTGGGTAGCGGTTTTGCCAGCGCTAAATGGCAAATAAGAATACCGCTGATCAGAAAACCAGCAAGAGAATATCGCTTTAGTACCATAGGGATGGAAAATAACAACAATGTGGTGCCCGAGGCCGGAATCGAACCGGCACGACCGTTTTATGGCCGGCAGATTTTAAGTCTGCTGTGTCTACCGATTTCACCACTCGGGCTAACTACGAAGATACGAATACTAACATTTTCAGCCCTGCACCTTGAAAAAAGGCTCCTTTTCAAGCCTAAAATAGCAGCATGATTCAGTCCCCCCGGCGCTCTCCTAGCCATTTTCTCATACGCCTTGCCTTATACACCTCTCTAGCCCTGCTAGCCCTATTAGGGATTGTTGTGGCGGTCTATTTGCTCTTTGCTCATACTGAACCCAGTGGCAAGCGGGTGATTAAGGGCTTAAATGAAGCGGTCTCAATTCAATTCGACGCCAACGATATTCCCCATCTCAAAGCAAAAAATCCCAGTGATGCCCTCTTTGCCTTGGGATACTTACACGCTAGCGAACGTTCATGGCAAATAGAAATGAATCGGCGACTCGCATCTGGCAGGCTCTCAGAAATTTTGGGTGAAGAAACCGTCAAAATTGATCGCTTCATGCGTACGCTTGGCATCAAACATGCTGCCGAAAATCAACTCGAACGATATCCAATTGAAGCGAAACGTCTTTTGCAAGCTTATGCTGATGGGGTTAATGCAGGTAATGCCAATTTGGGCTGGGCTTTGCCAGTCGAATATTTTTTAACGCGGTCTAAGCCCGGCTATTTTTCACCTGCAGATAGTGTTGCATGGATGCTAGTGATGGCCCTCGACCTGGGCGGTAATTGGCAAAAAGAATTGCAACGCCTGGGGCTTGCGCAATACCTTACTACCGCACAGGTATGGGAAGTAATGCCTCCCTACCCCAATACAAATCCGGTGAGTAATGTCGATTTTGCCAAGCTCTATCAAGATCTACAGGTGTATCCAGCAAGTAAAACAACGCAGCTAAATCAACTGCCTCAATTACCGCAAGCGCAACTCCCAAACCGTCTGCTGAATAAAGCGGATTTACAGCTCAGTCAGTTTTTACCGGGCGGCAAAGAGGGTATCGGCTCCAATAACTGGGTACTTAGTGGTAATAAAACGGCCAGCGGTAAACCGCTCTTAGCAAATGATCCCCACCTTGGTTTAAGCGCCCCATCCGCCTGGTATTTTGTGCATATTGACGCACCTAAATTACAAGTGATTGGCGCAACCATGCCTGGCATACCTGCTGTCCTTATTGGCAGAACCAAGCAAGTTGCTTGGGGCTTTACCAATACTAACCCCGATGTACAAGATCTCTATCTGGAGCAATTAGACCTAAAAAATAGTAGCCTTTACCGCGGACCAGATGGACCACTGCCATTTCGGGTACGCGAAGAAATTATTGATATCAAAGGCGAAAATTCCTTGCGTTTTATCGTGAAAGAAAGCCGCCATGGGCCAATTATTTCTGATGCTTATGAACTAGCTAAAAATACCATTGATGCAAATCGGTATGCCCTTGCACTGCGCTGGACTGCGCTCGATTTAGAAAATCAATCACTGGCAACCTTACTAAACATGAATCGCGCTGAATCGATCGATGAGCTTAGAACTAGCCTACGTCATTTTTATGCGCCGATGCAAAATATTGTCATCGCTGATGCCGCTGGTAATATTGCCTTTCAGGTAGCTGGGGTTGCCCCAAAAAGAACCTTGCACCAGGGTTTATATGGCATTGCACCGGTACCGGGCTGGGACCGCCAATACGACTGGACGAGTTATATCCCATTTGATCAATTGCCAGCGAGCACTAATCCTCCTGAAGGTTGGCTGGCAAGTGCGAACCAACAAATTCTTGCTGACAATAATCCCAACCCCCTCACAGCTGATTGGGAGCTGCCGTTTCGCTACGACCGCATTAAACAACTACTAGAAGCACAAAATAAACATGATATGAATTCGATGCGGGCGTTACAAGGAGATACTTTGTCACTTGGGGCAACGCCGCTACTTGAGCTATTTAAGAGCGTGCAATCGAATCATCCATTAAGTAATACTGCTAAGCAAATCACCAGTAACTTTGCTGGCGACATGGTGGGCCATTCAGCAGCACCCACGATCTTTAATGCTTGGGCAGATCAACTAACCCGCTTACTGTTCTCACGCTTAGGTGATTTATTTGCACAGGAATACGGTAAGCGGCGGCAATTTCGTGAAGCATTAATTTTGCAATTAGCCAATCCAAATAGTCCGTGGTGCGACCAGCCAGCTAGCCCTGCAGTGGAAAATTGTGCTGAAACTGCCAAGCTTGCCTATGATTTAGCTTTAGATCAACTTAGCAGCGCTTATGGAACCGACCCACAAAAATGGCTTTGGGGGCAAGCTCATTTAGCCATCGCTGAACATCGCCCCTTTAGTAAAGTTGCCTTACTGAATAGGGTATTTAATCTTGAGCATCCATTTCCAGGTGATAGCTTTTCAGTGAATGTAGGTCGGCTCGAATTAGGTAAAGCAAAGCAGCCCTATGTTACTAAGCAAGCGGCTAGTATGCGGATTATTTTCGATTTCGCAGATTTAGATCAGTCGACCTTTATTTATCCTACGGGCCAATCGGGCTGGGTACAGAGTAGCCGGTACCGCAACCTGAACTCATTATGGGCCAACAATGAAGCGCTACCCCTTACCAGCAAGCCATCTGCTTATTTGCGCCAACTGGACCTCGTACCCAAATGACAATGCTGTATAAAATAGCTAAATTGAAATACTCCTTTAATCATAGAAAGATTCGCATGAAAAAATTACTTGTTCTGGTGGCTGGCTGTTTTACGCTATTGCCCTGTACTCCCGCCTTTGCTGCTTGGCAAGAAATTGGCTTTAATGATCAAGTGACTATTTATGTTGATATCGCTACGATTAAAAAAGTGGATGAAGAAAATATTCAAATTCTGTCGATGCTAGATTTAAAAACCCCCGGCAAAGATCCAAAAACAAATAAAGCCTTGAGCTCGATCATTGGCCTCAATGAGTTTGCTTGTGGCAAGCAAGCCTATCGCCCATTAGAGGTGAAGCTATTTACGGGTAATAAAGGAGCTGGCACCCTTATTTCTGATGAAAAATTAAGTAACAGCCCCTATGAGAAGATTACCAGTGGCTCGTGGGTAGTGGGGGTTTACAAAACCGCCTGTGGCATTAAATAAGCCCCAACCTCAGTCTCTATTCCGCGCGCTACTATTGCTGGCGTGTTTGCTGCAAGGTACTGCTTGTGCCCTCCCGGCGGCTCTTTTTGCTAGTGGTACATCTACCGCCACCGCCACTGCTTCTGCCACGGCCACCGCCTATCCCATCACGACTGCCGGGGTAGCTACCACCGTAACTACTGGTAAATCACCTACCGAACATGCCGTCTCTCAATTAACCCAAAAAGATTGCAGTTTGTTTCATCTTTTTACTTTTGATAAGGATTTTTGTGTCGATATACCAGCCGTTATCATGATTGATAAAAGCGCCCCTTATCAACCCCGCTAGTGCGATTCAGCTCGTCCCTATATTTAGCGCTATTATCATAAAAATAACAAAATCAAGAAAGAGGCGAGTTGAAAACCTACAATATTGCATCAATTCCAGGCGATGGCATTGGCAAAGAAGTTATTCCTGAATGTGAAATTGTTTTACAAGCGCTAGCAGCTAACCAGCCAATTACCTTTGCCTTTGAACGCTTTGATTGGGGTGGTGATTACTATCGCCAGCATGGCAAAATGATGCCCGACGATGGCTTAGAGCCCCTGCGCAATAAAGATGCCATTCTGTTTGGTTCAGCGGGTGATCCCAACATTCCAGACCACATTACCTTATGGGGGCTACGACTCAAAATTTGCCAAGGCTTTGATCAATATGCCAATGTGCGCCCTACCCGAATTTTGCCAGGCATTGAAACACCATTGCGGCATTGCCAGCCCAATCAGCTTGATTGGGTCATCGTCCGTGAAAATTCTGAAGGAGAATACGCTGGTTTAGGTGGTCGGGCTCACCAGGGCCACCCTATTGAAGTAGCCTCTGATATGAGCATCATGACCCGCGTCGGTGTTGAGCGTATTCAACGTTTTGCTTTTAAATTAGCGCAATCGCGACCGCGCAAACACCTTACAGTCATTACTAAATCGAATGCACAACGTCATGCAATGGTGATGTGGGATGAGATCGCGCGCGATATCGCGCGCGAGTTTCCCGACGTTACTTGGGATAAAGAACTGGTTGACGCTGCAACTGCCCGCATGGTTAATCGCCCAGAATCACTCGACACGATCGTTGCCACCAATCTACATGCAGATGTCTTAAGCGATTTAGCAGCAGCCCTTGCAGGCAGTTTAGGCATTGCGCCTACTGGTAATATCGACCCTGAACGCCGCTATCCATCGATGTTTGAGCCTATTCATGGTTCGGCCTTCGACATTATGGGTAAAGGCTTAGCTAATCCGATAGGTACTTTTTGGTCTGCAGTGATGATGCTGAATCACCTAGGCGAACCTATGCTTGCAAACCGCTTAATGCAGGCAATCGAAGCCGTTACTGCTAATCCCCAATTACATACCCGTGATTTAGGCGGAAATGCCATGATGAAAGATGTAACTAACGCAGTTTGTGAGGAGATATCGCAATGAAAATCAGCCGTCTTATTGGTCTATTAATCCCTTCTATTTTTGTGTCTGCAAGCTTTCATACTTTAGCGCAGCCGCTTCCCGACAAAACCATTCAATACATCATTCCGTTTCCAGCTGCAGGCGAATCGGATTTAGTAGCGCGCTTACAGTCCGATGTTTCTGCTAAAAAATATAACCAACCGATGATGGTAATCAACCGTGCTGGCGCAGGAGGTGCATTAGTGTGGTCCCAACTCAATACCTATGCAGCCGACGGCACAATTGTTGCTGGAGTGAATATTCCCCATATTATTTTGCAACCGCTCGAGCCTAGCACTCAATATAAAACGGACGATATTAATGCAATTTATTACTATCACTTCACCCCAGATGCCTTAATGGTCTCGGCTGATAGTCCATACAAAAGCTATCAAGAATTTATTACTGCCGCCAAAAAGACTCCAGGAAAAATGACTTTAGCGGGCTCAGCCCAATTTTCTGCTAATCACATGGCTACTGAACGGCTTAATAAATTAGCTGGCGTCAATGTGCAGTACATTCCATTTAAGGGCACTGGTGATTTAATTTCTTCTCTAATAGGTATGCACGTTGATGGCGCAATGGGTTACTTACCTTTAGCGATTCAACAAAAAGGCAAGGTACGCACGCTGGCAGTGGCTACCGAAAAACGTCATCCTACACTACCTGATGTCCCAACCTTTAAAGAATTGGGTCTTAATTGGGTTGATGGCGCCTATCGGGGAGTGGCTATGCCTAAAGCCACGCCTAAAGCATTGCAACAAAAAATGTCAGATTATTTTGCGCTCTTGAATGCCGATGCAGATAATAAAAAACGGCTTGAAGAAGCTGGGTTTGTCTTGGTTGATATTCCAATCAACAAAATACCCGCATTCATGAAAGAAAAAACGCCTGGCGCCCTAGAGGACGCAAGAAATGCAGGCTTACTCAAATAAAAACTGCTGAAGAATATCTAGGCCTTGGCAGCCTTGATGATACATTTAGCCATCTGATCAAAATAGTTACAGGCTTTTTGCGTTGGCTCAATGTATTTTCTGCGGCCATCGCTCGAATCGGGGACAATTTTTACTATCCCCTTTTTCTTTAATTGCTTTAGGCGACCATGTAAGGTTGCTTGAGAAGCAATCTCTTTTAGAGAGATAGCGTCAGCAATTAAGATGGGTTGATTTTTATTCCAGCGTAATGCCAAAGCACTTAATACTTCACGCTCAATTAAATCAAGACTTGGAGCTGCAGGTAATGCCTCAATGCTCTTAGTTAAGTTTAGGAAACGAAGATAAGCTGCGCTTGATTTCATAGTAGATAAAAATCCAATGTTGTTAGGGTATACCACTATAACATTATCTCAATATTTTTTCTGCGTTTGCCATGCTAAAGTTGGCAATGGTAAGTCTTCCAGTATGATTAATTTGGTGCTTTTAGAACAAATTGAAAATTTAGCGATTTCCCCCCTCCCCAAATTGGGAGCGATTTAGCGCCATGCGCAATCTAATGACCCCTTTCATCATTATCAGTATTGCCAGTGCCTGGATTGCCCTATTTGTTTTAAATCAATATATCTTTAGATTCACCCAAATCTCACCCGCGATCAATCTGATCTTTATACCCGCAGGTTTACGCCTCATTTCAGTGATTGTATTTTCTTGGTTAGGAGTGATAGGTCTATTTGTGGGCGGCATATTAATTGGCATTCACTTTATCGAGCTAACCCCACTGCAGGCAATCCTCCTTGCTGCCCTCTCGGCTCTATCGCCATTTGTTGCCTATTCAGGAATTGCTAGAGCACTTAAATTGAAGCCATCATTAGATGGCTTGTCGGCGCGCGATCTACTTATTATTGCCATTAGCGCAGCCCTTCTTGGGAGTGCATTTCATAGTCTATTTTTTCTATTAAATGGTAGTGTGAATACGTTTATTGATCCCTTTATTCAAATCTTCATAGGTGATCTATTGGGGATGCTGTTAGTTTTATATTGCGCAAAATTTGGCATCTGGGCTTATCGGCAAATCTATTCTAGCTAGCATCTAAAATAGTAAAAGATTCCAGTAAATTTTTAAAGGCTGCTGGCTGAATTGCGTTGGGGCCCAAAAATGGATTGTTATACAGCACCAATAAAAAGAATACGATGCCAAGTGAGGCGCCAACGATTGTAGTCATTAACGCATGCATCCGAATATTATGAGTTTTAAACAGTACAGAAAATAAGATTAACAACTCAGCACTCAGAAATAAAGCTGCCCATAAGGGAGGATCAATAAACGATTTTGCATTCTCTATCCGCGCCCGCCGTAATTCGCGATACTCCGATAGTTGCCGCAGCATTTCTTGTTGTGCCGAGAGCTCGCCCAGAGTATTGGGCTTAAAATTGACTATTAAGCTCTCAACCGCATTAAATTCCTTAAATGCCTTTACATCAAATTGTCCCTGGGTGAGCAAAGGCCACTCAGTTTTAATCACTTCAGTCGCATAGTTTTTTAGTTGACTCTTACCTGCGTCTTTAACTTCGGGTGGATAAGCATTAATGGTGCGATACAGGTTATAAAGTCGATGGGCTTCTTGTAACACTCGATCGTTGACAGTATTGTAATTTTGCCAAACAGAAATGGTTACAAAAGCCAAAATAAAGCCAAATATCGTTGGCATTGTATTAGCGAAAATTTCCCCAAAGATGCCCTGGTCACTAAGGCGCAGCCAAGTGCAATATTTTTGCGCCAGAAAAAGAGTGAATAAACTACAAATAACAAAAATACTCACCATCAAGACGAGCAGACCAGTTGCTGAAAGATTATTAATTAAATTGATCATGGCTTAACTGGAGCCCATACCAGAGAAAAATAGTTTTTCGAGAATTTCATGCAATTTCCATATAATCGCTAAACTTATTAGAGTTTTGTATTTAATAAGAGTAATAAATAGTCTATAGTATACGCATGGGTCTAAAAAAATCTCCTCCCACGTCGAGCTCATTTAGCGATACCGATTTGGTGAGCTTAAGTTATGTAAGTGAACTAAAAAATCCGCTCGATACTCTCGAATTAATGCAGTTGGTTGACCTTGCTATTGCACGTAATAGCAGCCTAAATATTACGGGTGTTTTATCTTGCGAAGGCAATCGCTTTTGTCAAATCATTGAAGGTCCAGCTAATTCAATTGAAATGCTCTGGAGCTCGATTAAAAATGATCCGCGTCATTCTAATATCTTTACCTTGGGGGCTAAAAAAATTAAGCAACGCGCTTTTGCAAATTGGTCGATGCGTTTAGTCGATAGCAAACAAATAACGACTTTTGAACCTAAATTGAATAACTTCACAGCGAAATAGTTGGCGGCAGTTACCTACTAGTTGCCAAGGTCGTTGATAAGATTAGAGGTGGGGCGAACGACGGGGCTCGAACCCGCGACAACCAGAATCACAATCTGGGACTCTACCAACTGAGCTACGTCCGCCGTTGTAGAAGCATAAATTATAGCCTTTTGCCAAAAAACTACCAAACTAGCCTAATTCTGCAAAATCAAAGTCAAAGGCAGCCCAATCTCCCAGCTCAAGACTAGCCGCAAGGAAATAATCAGCAATCGCCGCTTTGCTTTGTACTCGCGCTAGCGCATGATGGTCTGATAAACGTTGTCGCCAATAACGTGAGCCCGCTCGTCCATGTGCCAAGCCAATAATATGGCGGGTTAACACGCCCAAATTAAACGGCTTACCTGCTTGGGTACACCAATCAAACCAGGCCTGTGCTTGCTTGATTAAACCGATTTGAATTCGGTGCCAGTCTGTTTCGCAAAGTAAATAACCGGCTGCTGCCCCATCGCTCTCCAGTAAGTCATCCCAACCCAATAACATTGCTGGAAAGTGATAAGCAGAACGCCCCACCATAAAACCATCAAAATCCTGCCAATGCCCAGCGATTTGTGCATTATTTTCAAGGCCGCCATTTAATAAAATCTTGAGGGCTGGAAATTGTTGCTGAGCATCGCGCCGCAGCTGTGCTGCTACCGCATAATGAAGTGGTGGTTTGGTACGATTTTCTTTGGGTGATAAACCCCTTAAAACTGCATTACGCGCATGAATCGTTATTTGCTGAGCCCCTGCGTCAGCTACTGCCAAAATGAAGTTCAACGCAAATTGATAATCATTTGGCGAGGTCGACGCATCCATTTGATTTAAACCCAAACGCTGCTTTACAGAAATGGGGAGATGCGTAGCCTGTTTCATGGCCCGCACACATTGCGCCACTAATTCGGGTTCAGCCATTAAGCACGCGCCAAACGAGCCCCGCTGGACGCGCTCTGAAGGACAACCACAATTCAAATCAATTTCAGCGTAACCCCATTGCTCAGCCAAGGCTGCACACCGCGCTAAATCATCTGGCTCACTACCGCCTAGTTGCAAAACCAGCGGGTGCTCGGCTACTGAATAGTCTAAATGGCGCGGGATATCGCCATGCAATAAAGCGCCCGTAGTCACCATTTCAGAATAGAGTACTGCTTTTTTTGAGAGCTGGCGATGGAATGATCGACAATGCCGATCAGTCCAATCCATCATTGGCGCAACCGCTAAGCGTTTACTCGCGGGAGGCTTTCTTGCGCTCATGCTCTTTTAGATACCGCTTACGCACCCGCACACTTTTAGGGGTCACTTCAACTAGCTCGTCATCACTAATAAACTCAACCGCGTATTCCAAAGTTAGGTCAATTGGCGTAACTAGGCGCACGGCTTCGTCTGTTCCCGATGAACGCACGTTGGTTAATTGTTTGCCCTTAATTGGGTTTACAACAATGTCGTTATCACGGCTATGAATACCAATCACCATGCCCTCATAAACAGGACTGCCATGACTAACAAACATTCGCCCACGATCTTGAAGCTTCCAAATTGCATAAGCAACAGCTTCACCATCATCTTGGCTAATTAACACGCCGTTATGGCGCTCGCCTAGAATGCCATCTTTGGCAGGAAAGTAGGCATCAAAGGTATGGCTCAGCAAGCCATTGCCTCGGGTCATAGTCATAAAGTCGCCTTGAAAGCCAATTAAGCCACGCGCCGGAATGCGGTACTCTAAACGAGTACGACCTTTACCATCACTCACCATATCCAGTAACTCACCCTTCCGCTTACCCAACTCTTCCATGACGCTACCTTGAGTAGCATCTTCAACGTCGACTGTTAAGTTTTCAAACGGCTCCATTTTTACACCGTCTTCTTCATGGAAAACCACACGCGGACGTGAAACTGCCATTTCAAAACCTTCGCGACGCATCGTTTCAACTAAGATGGTTAAATGCAATTCCCCGCGACCTGAAACTTCAAACACCGTGTCATCATCAGTTTCGCGCACGCGCAAAGCCATATTCGACTTTAATTCGCGGTCTAAGCGCTCACGAATTTGGCGACTGGTTACATACTTCCCTTCGCGGCCCGCTAATGGGCTGGTATTCACCATAAAGTTCATGGTTAATGTAGGCTCATCAATTTTCAGCATTGGTAATGGGTCTGGGGTATCCGGAGCGCAAATTGTCGTACCAATAGCCAACTCATCAATACCGTTAACTAAAGCAATATCGCCAGCAATGGCTTCATCAACCACCTCGCGCTCGAGGCCTTTAAATTTCAGCACCTGATTTACTTTGCCTTTGAATGGCAAACCATCAGGGCCATTCATGCAAAGGACCTCCATACCTGGCTTAACGCGGCCGCGATTTACCCGCCCAATACCAATTTTGCCGACATAACTGTTGTAATCAATGGAAGAAATTTGAAACTGCAAAGGACCATCTGGATCATCATCGCGCACAGGAACATGTTCTAAAACAGCATCAAATAAAGGGCGCATATCTCCCGAGCGCACATCCTCAGTCAATCCAGCGTAGCCATTTAAACCTGAAGCAAAGATCACCGGGAAGTCGAGCTGTTCTTCAGTCGCACCCAATTTGTCAAACAATTCAAATGTGGCATTGATCACATAATCACAGCGGGCACCAGGGCGGTCGACTTTATTTACGACAACGATCGGCTTTAAGCCTAGAGCGAGCGCTTTCTTCGTGACGAAGCGGGTTTGTGGCATCGGGCCCTCAACCGCATCAACCAACAGCAAAACGCCATCGACCATGGAGAGCACCCGCTCTACTTCACCGCCAAAGTCCGCGTGTCCGGGTGTATCGACAATATTGATATGCGTACCATCATATTCAACCGCGCAATTCTTCGACAAAATAGTAATGCCACGTTCTTTTTCAAGATCGTTAGAGTCCATCACCCGTTCAGTCATTCTTTCATTACTCCGGAACGTGCCAGACTGGCGCAGTAGCTGATCAACTAAAGTAGTTTTGCCATGGTCAACGTGGGCAATGATGGCGATATTACGAAGGGCGCGTTTGGTCATGTAATGCTTCTATCTAAGGAGGTGAAATAAATTAAGAAACTTGTGAAATAAGGCGTCGCGGATGCAGGACACCAGAGCGCCAGTCGGCAGTACCAATAAAATTATGAGGCGCAGATGTAGCACGATAGATACGTACTAAGACATCGGCCCAAGGAAAAGCATTACTAAGCACTAAGGGGACGCGTTGACCTAGACCAAGTCGTTTTGCTTGCAGCTCATCGACGGTTAATTGTGGCAAGGTTTGCAATAAAGCATCAATCGGGAGCAGGTCAACACCCTTTTCGGCCCCTTTAGATTGCAAGGTCTCTAGGGTAATCGATTGTTGTAGTGACAAATGACCCACAGCAGTGCGACGTAAGCCGACTAAATGAGCGCCGCAGCCAAGCGAAGTGCCGAGATCTTCAGCCAAGACGCGAATATACGTGCCCTTGCTGCAACTCACTTCTAAAGTGGCTTCGGGCCATTGGATTGCAATCCAGCGAATTGAATGAATGGTAATGTCGCGTGCAGTTCGTTCTAACTCGACTCCAGCGCGGGCATACTCATACAAAGGCTTACCATCCCGCTTCAGTGCCGAATACATTGGTGGAACTTGTGAAATAGGCCCACTAAAGCGGGGCAAAAGTGCCTCTAAAGTTGCTTGCAAAGCTGCCTCATCAGCAAATTCCGGTAAGACTTGCTGTTCAATAATATCGCCTTCTGCATCGCCAGTGTTGGTACGAATACCAAAACGAATTTGGGCGATATAGGTTTTATCTGCGTCTAATAAATCTTGTGAGTATTTAGTCGCTTCCCCCAAACAAATGGGTAAAAGCCCAGTAGCCATTGGATCAAGGGTGCCAGTATGGCCTGCTTTTTCAGCATGCATAGCACGCTTTACCGCTGTGACCGCACCTTGGGAACTAATACCCGCAGGCTTATCTAGTAATACCACTCCATCAACCCGTTGTGACATAAGAATCTCGGTCTTTGCTTAATCTTTGCGATCGCTAATTTCATCGCTTTGCACTGCTTGATCAATTAAACGCGACATCTCGATGCCCCGCTCAACGGAAGTGTCATGTACAAAATGCAATGTAGGAATAGTATGAATGTGTAGGCGTTTAAATAAGATGGAATGCAAGTAGCCGGCTTTTTCCTGCAAGGCAGCTAAAGCATGATCCGGCTTTGCCCCCAACACGGTAAAAAAAACTTTGGCATGCGCCAAATCTGGTGACAACTCAACTCCTTGCAAGGTAATTAACCCCAAGGATTTATCGCGCAATTCACGGGGAATAAGCTCAGCCAAATCACGTTGAATTTGGTCAGCTAATCGCTCATTACGGTGCGGGCTAGTTTTATGCATAGAATTGGCTACGTCTTAAAGTGTTCTAGCGACTTCAGTGACTTCAAAAACTTCGAGTTGGTCGCCCTCTTGAATATCATTTTGGTTTTTGAGTGAGAGGCCACATTCAAAGCCGCCCTTCACTTCTTTAACGTCATCTTTAAAGCGCTTGAGCGAATCTAATTCACCAGTCCAAGTGACGACGTTATCGCGCAGTAAGCGGACTTTTGAATTACGTTTGATAACGCCTTCAAGCACCATACAACCTGCAATCGAGCCGACTTTAGAAACTGAGAAGACCTGACGAATTTCCACTAAGCCAGTAATTTCTTCTTTCTTATCGGGGGTGAGCATGCCGCCTAAAGCCAATTTCACTTCATCAACTGCGTCATAAATAATGTTGTGATAACGAATATCAACGCCGTTATTTTCTGCTAACTTACGCGCTAAAGCATCAGCTCGGGAGTTAAAACCAATAATGACGGCTTTCGAAGCTACCGCTAAATTCACATCGGTTTCAGTGATACCACCTACCCCAGCGTGCACAATCTGTACTTTCACTTCAGGGGTAGATAACTTCTGCAATGATTGCGATAAAGCCTCTTGTGAGCCTTGAACATCAGCCTTAATAATAATTGGTAAGAGTTTGGCCTCAATTGCACCTTCACCCATATTTTCCATTAAGGTTTCTAACTTAACTGCTTGGGCTTTAGCTAACTTCACATCACGGAACTTACCTTGACGGAACAAAGCAATTTCACGGGCTTTGCGCTCATCGGGTACGACTTGGACTGCTTCTCCGGCGTCAGGAACTTCTGATAAGCCTTGAATCTCAACTGGGATCGAAGGGCCCGCTTCATTGCAAGGCTTGCCATTTTCATCCAACATAGCACGCACGCGGCCAAACGATGAACCTGCCAACAACATATCACCACGGCGTAAGGTGCCCGATTGCACCAAAATTGTCGCTACCGGACCTTTGCCTTTATCTAAACGCGCTTCAATCACCAAGCCTTTTGCAGGCGCATCACGTGGCGCTTTTAATTCAAGCACTTCGGCTTGCAGTAAAACGTTTTCAAGTAAAGCATCGATACCCTCACCGGTTTTGGCAGATACCTGAATAAAAGGTGAGTCACCGCCATACTCTTCGGGAACCACTTCTTCGGCAACTAATTCCGTTTTTACCCGATCTGGATTTGAGTCGGGCTTATCAATTTTATTAATCGCCACAACTAAAGTCACTCCAGCTGCACGAGCATGGTGAATCGCTTCTTTAGTTTGCGGCATCACACCGTCATCAGCGGCAACCACCAGAATAACAATATCCGTGGCCTTAGCTCCACGTGCACGCATCGCCGTAAAGGCTTCGTGACCTGGAGTATCAAGGAAAGTAATTACACCGCGCGGTGTTTCAACGTGGTAAGCACCAATGTGTTGAGTTATGCCGCCTGCTTCACCGGAAGCGACTTTAGCTAAGCGAATTTTATCGAGCAGTGAAGTTTTACCATGGTCAACGTGACCCATCACGGTTACCACAGGAGGTCGAGGTAATAATTCAGCATCTTGTCCAGTAATTCCTAAATCGAGATCAGGATCATCAAGTTTTGAAGCAATTGCTTTATGGCCCATTTCTTCAACCAAAATCATTGCGGTATCTTGATCGAGAACTTGGTTAATGGTGACCATTTGGCCCATACCCATCAACAGCTTAATTACTTCTGCACTCTTAACTGCCATGCTATGTGCGAGCTCTGCAACCGTAACGGTTTCAGGTACATGCACATCGCGCACGATTGGTTCAGTAGGTGCTTGAAAATTCGTTTCGGGATTACTCTCCGCAGTTGGAGTGGAGTGATGTTGCTTCCTACGACCGCCGCCGGAACGCCAACCACCACCTACTCCGCCTGAACTATCGCCCCGAGTTTTTAAAGTAGTTTTGCGTTTTGCACCCTCTTCTTGCCAGGTAGAAGAAGTTTCCGCAGATTTAATTAGCTTCCCTCCCACCTTAACCGGCGTTTTTTTCTTATCGTCAGCACCTTCAACTTTTAAGGGTTTATGTAAGGTACCTTTTTTGTCTTCTTCAGCAGCAATTTCACTAGGCGCTTTTAAAACCCGCGCTGGGGTGCTCATCATTTCACGAATCGCTAACGCCTCGGTTTCAGCAGCCGCACGGCGCGTACGTAAATCAGTTAGCTTTGCTTCGGCTGCATCATGTAAATCTTTAGCAATCTTTTTAGCAGCCTCTAATTTCACTTTGGCAGCTGCAGCCTCGGCACCAGGAGCAGCTTTTGCTTCAGCTTCAAAAGCGTCTCTTTGACGTTTTTCTCTCTCTTCCTCAGCCGCCTTCATTTCATTTTCTTGTAAAGCCAACAATTCGGCTTGACGAGTCGCTTCAGCTGCGCGCTTTTCTAATTCTTCCTCAGAAAGAATGGATTTTTTACCGCCCACAGCAGAGCTAGTAGATGGGGCTACTGGCTCTTCAACTGCTGCTTTAGAAACATCATCACCGCGCTTAACTAAAACGCGCTTTTTGCGTACTTCAACTTGAACAGTCCGCGTACGGCCAGTAGAATCTGCCTGGCGAATTTCGGACGATTCGCGTTTAATCAAGGTAATCTTTTTACGATTGCCAGTATCCGTATTACCATGTTCTTTTTGTAAATGCTCCAACAAGACGGTCTTATCCTTTTCAGTGATCTTATCGTCCGCTGATTCTTTTGCAATTCCAGCAGCGTGTAACTGCTGCAAGAGCTCAGCTGCTGAGCGTTTGAGCTCTTGAGAGAGTGCTTTTACTGTGGTTATTGCCATGCCCTGCTTCCTCTCATGAAGTAAACCAATGTTCGCGCGCTTTCATGATGAGCGTTTTCGCAGTTTCTTCGTCAATCTGGGTTGCTTCTACCAGTTCATCTACTGCCAATTCAGCGAGATCATCGCGAGTATGGACATTACTTAGAGCTAATTTAGCGATCAACTCTGGCGTAACGCCATCAAGCGAAAGTAAATCTTGAGAAACTTCACCTAAGCGCTCTTCTTTAGCAATTTCCATGGTTAATAAAGAATCCCGTGCACGGGTACGAAGCTCATTAATGGTGTCTTCATCAAAGGCTTCAATTTCAAGCATTTCAGTGAGAGGGACATAAGCCACCTCTTCTAAGGTATTGAAGCCTTCTGCGATCAAAATCTCAGCTACTTCGAGATCGACGTCGAGTTTGTCGATAAACAATTGACGGGTTACTACCGCCTCTTTCTCGGTTTTCTCTGCGGACTCTTCAGGCGTCATGATATTAATTTGCCAAGCCGTTAATTCACTGGCTAAACGTACGTTTTGCCCACTACGGCCAATGGCAATTGCGAGATTTTCTTCATCTACCACGACATCCATGGCATGGCGCTCTTCGTCAACCACAATCGATGAAACCTGTGCTGGTGCTAATGCACCAATTACGAATTGAGCTGGATCTTCAGACCACAAGACGATATCTACGGCTTCTCCAGCTACCTCGTTGCGAACTGCAGTAACGCGAGTACCCCGTACGCCAACACAAGTGCCAATGGGATCAATGCGTTTATCGTAAGTAACTACCGCAATTTTTGCGCGAATACCAGGATCACGAGCAGCGCCTTTAATTTCCAATAAACCCTGTTCCATTTCAGGAACTTCGTTTTCAAACAATTTAATTAAAAACTCAGGGCAAGTACGCGAGAGCTCAATTTGGGGGCCTCGCGCTTCACGGTCTACCTTAAGTATGTAAGGGGTTACCCGGTCGCCTGAGCGTAAATTTTCTTTAGGAATCATTTGATCGCGACGTAATAACGCTTCTACGCGACCAGACTCAACAATCAAGCCATTTTTATCTGCACGTTTTACAGTACCCGTCATGACCTTTTCGCCACGCTCAAGGTAATCATTCAAAATCTGCTCACGTTCAGCATCACGGATGCGTTGCAAAATTACCTGTTTGGCAGCTTGTGCACCAATGCGCCCAAAGGCCAAAGATTCAATTTGCTCTTCGATAAAGTCGCCAACTTCCATTTCAGGAATTTGCTCCTGCGCTTCAAAATGCAGTATTTCTTTATCGGGCTCTTGCAATCCAGCTTCATCGGGCACAACTAACCAACGACGGAAAGATTCATATTCGCCACTTTCGCGATCAATCGATACACGAATATCGACGCCTTCGTCGTAACGTTTTTTTGTTGCCGAAGCCAGCGCTAATTCAAGGGCCTCGAAAACAATTTCGCGATCCACGTTCTTTTCGCGCGCTAGCGCATCAGCCAACATGAGAACTTCTCGACTCATGATTTTTTTCCTTTGAAATCAATAACAGGGACTAACCGAGTTTTTTCTACCTCGGCCAATGAAAAAACCAACTCTGATGGCGTGCCATCACTTGCTGCAAAAATCAAGCCAAATTTGGCATCGGCAGAATTCAATTCACCGCTAACCAAACCTTGTAAGACGCCTTGAAAATGCTTACGGTTTGCAACCGCTACCCGTAATTTCAAGTCGACTTCAAAACCCACAAACCGCACAAAATCAGCGGCTGTTTTTACCGTCCGATCGAGACCTGGCGAGGAAACTTCCAAACGCTCATACGGAATGTTTTCCACCGGCAAGGTGTAAGTCAACTGATGACTTACTTTCTCGCAATCTTGCACTGAAACCAATCGTTCAAAATCAGGGTTTTCAATCGTGATACGCAGCAAACCGCGGCCCTCACGCTCAATATCAACGAGCGTATAGCCTAAATTTTCTACCTCGGCAGCAATAACTTGCTGTTCTTTCACGCGATTCCCCAAAAAAAAATGGGCTTCAAAGCCCATATTCTTAAATTCAGAACAGGCCAGCTTACGTTGATCGCAACATCGGCTGGTTACTACAAACAAACTACGAGACCAAAATTATAGCTGATTTAGGAAAACCTGAGTGAAATCAGAAGCTTTCGCTGGATGTGCGGGGCTTTCTTGGGCCTTTATGGAAAGGCTTGCGGCCTTTTGGGCCTGTTCTTTTGGGACCAGTTCCTGCTGTGCCGCCAGGCTTACCGCCGGCTCCTGCACCTTGGGGATTGAAGGCATGGCCATGATGGACTTTCTTCCCCTTATGCTTACTGCCACCGGTACCCGCGCCATTGCTACCGCTACCCGAACGGCCTTGATGGGTTAAGCCACGATGCTGGCTTGCTAACTGTAAGGCCTCTCTTGAACCCCAGTATGAAACTGAAGTTTGCATTGGATCAGGCTGAAAATCAGGGCTATCAACAGAATTTGCCCCGCCGACTCGACCTTGGGATCCTTGTCCTGACCCTTGCCGGTGACCATGACCAGAACGCCCTTTATCTTGACCGCCCTGGGGTACTTTTAGTCCAGCAGCTTTCATTAACTGGGTAATACCTTCTGCTGGAACTTCCTCCCATTTACCCCGCCGTAAACGCGGTGGCAAGAGAAACATGCCATAGCGCGTGCGTAGCAAACGAGAGACTGTATGTCCAGTAGCCTCAAACATCCGGCGTACTTCACGATTCTTGCCTTCAGTTAAGGCCACGTGATACCAGCGATTAGCACCTTCGCCCCCACCAGCAGAAAGTCGTAAAAAGCGCGCCTGTCCATCATCTAGTTGAATGCCACTTTTCAGCTCAGTTTGTTGCTCATTACTGAGTTCACCCAAAATGCGTACGGCATATTCCCGCTCAACTCCATAGCGTGGATGCATTAAACGGTTAGCCAACTCACCGGAAGTCGTAAACAACAATAAGCCTTCGGTATTGAAATCTAAACGCCCGACCGCAATCCAGCGAAAA
>Ga0194042_1000144_pt1 | contig 21492 bp, 20 predicted proteins | sample JunL4412m_MetaG_FD_148974 | JGI IMG/M metagenome (GOLD analysis project Ga0194042, IMG submission 148974) | Anoxic zone freshwater microbial communities from boreal shield lake in IISD Experimental Lakes Area, Ontario, Canada - Jun2016-L442-12m | ecosystem: Environmental > Aquatic > Freshwater >...
CATAAGTGACTCCGACGGAAGGAATGGGCCGATGCCGCCGATCGCCTGACTGGCTCCATCAGAAGCAAATGCCTTGCTAACTGCGATCAGGTCGCCATTCCGTAGAGGCGATGTGGAAGCAGCTGTGCAGGTTCCAATCCGCACGAATTTGGTGGCGCCGAGTTCGGTTAGCTCGCTAACGACTGCGGCGAGGCTTGGCCCGCCAATACCGGTTGCCTGCACCGTAATGTCGAGCTGGTCTGAGATGGCGCGACCGCTGTAGCCCCACAGTCCGCGATGGTGGTTGAACATTGGCGGTGGCGTTTCAATCAGTTGCTGGGCGATAAGCAGTGAACGCCCGGGATCGCCGGCGAGAATGACTCGCTCGGCGAGTTTCGCTGTTGGACGGATGTTGGAAGGGCGGTTCACAAATTGCGACGATAAGGGTAAGGTGAGTTTATGGCTCAACGACAGACACCAAAAGACGCAGCGGAATCACTCCGAACCGCAGTTGACAGGACCGTTCAGGCAACGGTTGGACAGGCGGCGGTGACGCGAGATCGCGCCCAAGACCTTGTTGACGATGTCGCTCAGGCGGCCGGTCGAGTGCGCGATGTACTCGAAGACCTGCGGGTAGCTACTAAGGAAGACATCCGTGACCTTCGTGATCTGGTGCTTTCGATGCAGAGTCGGATTTCGACACTTGAGGCGAATCTGAAGCCAAAGGTTAAGAGTGCTGCAGCTACGCCAAGGCGCGCAGCCGCAGCTGCGAGGCCAAAGCCAAAGGCTAAGGCTGCTGCCAAGCCAAAGCCGCGGGCCAAGAGCGTCGCCGCCAAGCCAAAGGCGAAGACGGCAGCAAAGCCGAAGCCAAAGGCCAAGACTGCAGCTAAGCCGAAGCCAAAGGCCAAGACTGCTGCCAAGCCAAAGGCCAAAGCTAAGACTGCTGCGAAGCCAAAGCGCACCGCTTCAACCGCCAAGAAGACAACTAAGTCTTGAGTAGCAAGTCGGGTGCGGACGGCCACGGCGTAGTTGCCGCGGCCCGCAAGTCCGGACTGCTTGCGCCGGGCGGTGCAGTCCTCGTGATGGTTTCGGGCGGACCGGATTCGGTCTGCCTGCTTGATGTTGCTGTTCGACTCTGTGGCGCCCGCAACATAAAGGCGCTGCACATCGATCATGGCCTCCGTCCAGGTGAACACGACACGGAGGTCTGCGAATCGGTCTGCCGTGACCTCGGTGTCGAGCTAATCGTTGAAAGCCTCGACCCGACAACTGCTCGCGGAAATATGCAGGGGTGGGCCCGGGAGTCGCGCTATGAAGCGGCTTCAAGGGTCGCAGAGAGTTTTGGAGCAGTGATTGCCGTCGGGCATACGGCCAGCGACCAGGCCGAGACGGTCCTCTACCGTCTTGCCGCGGCTCCTGGGCGTCGCGCGCTACTTGGTATGCGGCCGCGCAGCGGCCAGGTAATTCGTCCGCTGCTATCGGTGGAGCGGTCGGCGACGCTTGCCTACTGTGAGGCACGCGGACTGACTGCGGCAATCGACCCGACGAACGACAGCAAGGCGTATGCGCGTAACCGCATTCGCGGTGGCCTCGTTAGAGCGCTGAAGGAGATTCATCCTGCTGCAGAAGCAAATGTTGTGGCAACAGCAGAGATTCTGCGCGATGAGGCCGATGTGCTGGATGGATTGGTTGACGGGATCATTGACGGAAAGGCGCCGATGCGTTCGATTCCGCTTGAGCGGCTGCGCCGCCAGCCGCCAGCCCTGCGCAGGCTTGCCGTACAGCGGCTTGCCGATGAGGCGGTCGGTCGGCTTGCGCCTGGCGCAGCTCGCCGGGCTGATGAGGTTGCAGGCCTCGCTGAACATGGGCGAGCAATGCTTGACCTGCCAGGCGGTGTGCGAGCGATTGCCGATCGCGGAGTGCTGAGGTTCGCGCAGCGTTCGAGCGCTGACGGCTAGGCTGCGCCAGATGAGCGAGCGCCCAGCAGGAGACATCATCGTCCAACAGGACGAACTGGCAGCAAAGGTGCGCGAGCTGGCGGCTGAGATCAGCCGCGACTACGCCGATGTTGAAGGGGGAGTCCTGTTAGTCGCTGTCCTCAAGGGAGCGATGTTCTTTGTCGCTGACCTGATGCGTTCACTTGATGTTCGCTGTGAGGTTGACTTCATGGCCGTCTCCTCCTATGGCTCGGCCACCCAGTCGTCTGGGGTGGTTCGCATCCTCAAGGACCTTGATGCTCCAATCGAGGGGCGCCATGTTCTGATTGTCGAGGATGTCGTCGACTCAGGGCTAACACTTCAGTATTTGGTGCGGAATCTGAGGGCTCGCGGACCCGCGTCGCTCGCGGTTTGCACATTGCTCGCTAAACCGGCCGGTCGCCGCGATGCTGATGAGGTTAAGTACACCGGCTTTCAGATCCCAGACCGATTCGTTGTCGGTTATGGGCTTGATTTCAAGGAGCGCTACAGGAACCTTCCGTACGTCGTTGCACTTGATGATCTCGACGGTTAGGAGGCTTCGAATGCTGGCGATCGCAAACTCTGCTTCAGCATGCGGGAACTCATCCGGGAGTCGCTGCTAGTCTGGAACACGACCGCCTAACTCCCATCTCGGGTTTTGAGGCGGTCAATTGACCCTTATGAGCCGCTTTTTCAAAGGTGCCGCGTTCCCGATCCTAGTGGTCATCATTCTGGCGTTCTTTGCCCAGAAACTGATCAGCCCGGGCGATAAAGCTCCGAAGTACACCTATTCCAACCTTCAGCAGGATGTTTCAACCGGCAAGGTCAAGTCGGCTGAACTGAAGACCAAGGACAACACGGTCGCGGTAACGCTCACGGACGGCGCTAAGCACGAGACCGGCTGGAACCCAGCTGATCCGCAGCTCCAAAGTCAGCTTGAGAAGAACAACGTCTCATTTGATGTTCAGGGCAAGAAGACGAATGGCTGGATTTCACTGCTTACTTATGTATTGCCATTCGTGATCTTTATTGGCTTCTGGATCTTCCTGATGAACCAGGTTCAGGGCGGTGGCTCGAAGGTCATGTCGTTTGGCAAGTCGCGCGCCAAGCGGATGAGTGTCGATTCACCGAAGATCAGCTTCAACGATGTCGCTGGCGTCGACGAAGCGGTCGAGGAACTGTTTGAGATCAAGGAATTCCTCGAGAATCCAAAGAAGTTCCAAGCGCTTGGCGCCCGTATTCCGAAGGGCGTGCTGCTCTATGGACCGCCTGGTACCGGTAAAACGCTGCTGGCCCGGGCCGTCGCTGGCGAGGCTGGAGTTCCGTTCTTCTCAATCTCCGGTTCGGACTTCGTCGAAATGTTCGTTGGCGTCGGCGCAAGTCGAGTCAGGGACCTGTTTGGTCAGGCGAAGGAGCACAGCCCCTGCATCATCTTCATGGATGAGATTGACGCCGTTGGGCGTCACCGTGGCGCTGGAATGGGCGGCGGGCACGACGAGCGCGAGCAGACGCTCAACCAGCTGCTCGTTGAGATGGACGGCTTTGAGTCGAAGGACAACATCATTCTGATTGCAGCTACCAACCGACCTGACATTCTCGATCCGGCACTGCTTAGGCCAGGTCGCTTCGATCGCCAGATCGCAGTTGACCGACCTGACCGCAAGGGCCGGGCGAAGATCCTTGAGGTTCACACGCGCGGCAAGCCGCTCGCTGGTGGAATTGATGTCGACACGCTCGCTGGCCAGACGCCAGGGTTCACCGGTGCTGACCTAGCCAACCTTGTCAACGAGGCGGCGCTGCTCGCCGCCCGCACAGGCAAGCGCGAGATCACCCAGGATGAGCTGGAGGAGGGGATCATGCGCGTGATCGCCGGCCCTGAGAAGAAGACCCGCGTTATGGGTGACAAGGAGCGTCTGATCACCGCCTATCACGAGATGGGACACGCAATTGTTGGCCACCAGCTCGAATTCGCAGATCCTGTGCACAAGATTTCGATCATCAGCCGTGGCCAAGCGCTTGGCTACACGATCTCGTTGCCCACAGAGGACAAGTTCCTGACGACGAGGGCTGAGTTGCTTGATCAGATGGCGATGACACTTGGCGGTCGCGCAGCCGAGGAGATCGTCTTCGATGAGATCACGACCGGCGCCTCAAATGATCTTGAGAAGGTAACGAGCACTGCCAAGCAGATGATCATGCGCTTCGGCATGAGCGAAAAGCTTGGTCCGCGCGTCTTCGGACACGACCAGACACAGCCGTTCCTTGGCCGCGAGTTCTCTGCTCAGGCCGATTACTCGGATGAAATTGCTCGCGAGATTGACGACGAGATCCGTCGGATTGTTGAGGGCGCCCATCAGCGAGCCCGCGACATTCTCAGTGAGCGTAAAGCTGATCTTGAGCGAATCTCAAAGATTCTGGTTGAGCGTGAGACGATTGAGAGCGGACAGTTTGCCGCGCTGATGGCGGGACGCAGCGAGGCCGAGGTCTTCCCGGAAGAGCCAACCCCGGTCGCACCGATCCTGCCGCCCGCTGAGCCACCTGCAGCACCTGCTGCCGAGCGCTCAACTGGACCGTCTGGCATTCCACGCCCTGGCTTTGCCGGTGGCACTGAGATGCGCGGGCCGGATGGCCCTAACACCTCGGCCTGAACGGTAAAGCGATGCAGCCCTGGTCGGTAATGGGGATTGTCAATGTGACGCCCGACTCATTCTCTGATGGTGGACAGTGGCTGGATGCCGATGCGGCGATCGCACATGGTCTGCAACTTGAAGTGGAGGGTGCGGCGATTGTTGATGTCGGCGGTGAGTCAACGCGGCCAGGTGCAGAGCCGGTTGGCGCCGAGCAGGAGATTCAAAGGGTTCAACCTGTGGTTGAGGGTTTGAGCGCGGCACTCTCTGGCGCGAGGATCTCGATTGACACTGCCAAGGCGCAGGTGGCTGCAGTTGCGCTCGCGGCGGGCGCCACGATCGTCAACGATGTGACTGCTTTGCGCGGCGAGCCTGAGATGGCCGATGTCGTCGCCTCAGCGGAATGCGATCTCTGTCTGATGCACATGCAGGGCGAGCCGCGCACGATGCAGGAGTCGCCAACCTACGTCGATGTCGTCGACGAAGTTCGAGCATTCCTCGAGGAGCGGCTCACGGCAGCTGTCGACGCTGGCATCGATGAGAATCGCATCTGGCTCGATCCAGGTATCGGCTTTGGCAAGAGCATCCAGCACAACCTTGAGTTGCTTCGCAGGCTTGATGAGATCGCGACGATCGGGCGACCGCTGCTGGTCGGCACCTCTCGGAAGCGATTCATTGGTGCGATCGCCGGCGGTGAGGTGAACCAGAGGTTGCCGGGCAGTCTTGCGAGCATCGTGATTGCCCTTCAGCGTGGCGCGAGCATCTTCAGAGTCCACGATGTTGCCGAATCGGTTGCTGCTCTCAGCGTTGCTGCTGCTAGCTTGCTCGGCTCTAGCTGGGAACCTGACAAAGGAGCATGATGAGCGACGACTTGGACGATGATCGGGATGAAGCTCCTGAGCCGGAAGTTGTAATTGAGATATCTGGGCTCTCTCTGTACACCCACCATGGTGTTACGGCAGCCGAACAGGAGATTGGCCAGCGGCTGCTGATTGACCTGCGGCTTGAGGCTGGAACCTGCGACGCAACGCTCACCGACCGCGTGGAGGACACCGTCGACTATGGCGAGGTCTGCCAGTTTGTGGCACTCGCAGCCCAGGCAAAGTCCTACCGGACGCTCGAGGCGCTGATCACGACGCTCTCAAATCAGCTGATTGACAAGTTCGATCTAGAGCGAGTCTGGATCAAGGCGACTAAACCCGAGCCACCAATCCCACTTGCGGTTGATGAGGTTTCAGTCGAACTTTGGCGGGAAGCCGGTTGAGCAGCGCAACGACACGGACTGGCTACCTCGGACTCGGCTCGAACATGGGCGACCGTCGCGGCAACATGGAGGAAGGCATCCGGCTGCTGAATGAGCGGGGTGTTCCGGTCGTTAAGTCCTCGTCAGTTTGGGAGACCGAGCCGGTCGGTGAGATTCTCGACCAGCCCGACTTTCTCAATGCCTGCGTGGCTATTGAGACTGACCTTGAGCCGCATGATCTGCTCGACATCGTCAAGCAGATTGAGCTTGACCTAGGACGCGACCCAAATGGACCTCGCCACGGCCCTCGGCCGCTTGACATTGACCTGCTGCTGCTCGGAGACCTTGTTTTCGCTTCGGAGCGCCTTGATATTCCGCACCGGGAAGTCCTCAGCCGCAGGTTTGTCATGGCGCCACTGCTGGAGGTTGCCCCCGGCTTAGTAACGCCAACTGGTGAGGATGTGGAAGCCGCGTTCGAGGTTCCGCGTGAGAACCAGGAGGTTCGCGTTGCTGGGCCTCCACTGACCTAGCGTCCGAGGATCGCACTTACCTCAACCCTCAAGTCCAGCTTGAGGGTTTGCTGCACCGCCGGCTGCTGTGCCTGCCGGGGCGGGCCTTTAGACAAGCAGCGCGCGTTCGTCTGCGGGAAGGATTCCCGCAGGAACATTGCCAATCGACCCAGGGAAGATCTTCGCCGCAGCGGCAACTGCCGGACGACCTTCGAGCAGATGGCTGAAGTCGCCGATCGCATTGAGAAGGCGGTAGGAGGAGAGGATTTGCAGGTCGGCAGCATTCGGCTGGTCGCCACCAATTACTCCAGACCCAATCAGCGCATCAGCATGGTCGAGCATGCTGCCAAGCGATGAGAGGTCCTCGCGGACAACCTCGTCGGTAATGCCGTGGATCTTCAGCTCCATCGCTGTCATTGGCTTGGCGCTCAGCATCGCAACAGACAGCGGAATCGGCAGCGAATCCGGATCGGCGATTGCCGTCAGGACTGTCTTCGGCTGATTGCGAGCAACCGCCCAAAGCAGCCGCCTGACTGCCGCTTGCAAGACATCGTCGCCCCAAGCCTCAGCCTCTTCGACCTTCGCGCGGGCAGCCGGATCGGCAGGGTAGAGAGCCGGTTCAGCGACCATTTCATCGAGCCGCTTTATGATTCGGCGAGAGCCGACAACCCGTTCACCTTCAAAGACAACTCCGGGCACCGTTGGCTGACCAAAAACAACTTTCTGGACGGGTTTATGCATCACGGGAAGCAGGTTGACCGTCTTTACATCGAAGCCTTTCAGGTTGAGAGCCTTCTCAACCGCTTCGCATGGGTGGGAGCCGGGAATCTGCCAGAGCGTCGCTTTTGTCATTCCGCCACCATAATGGAACGATGCTGCTAGCTGTAGATGTAGGAAACACACAAACTCACTTCGGGGCCTTCCGTGGCTCGGAACTAGTTGAGCACTGGCGTTTTGCGACTGTGCGCGAGTCAACCGGCGATGAACTCGGAGCCGCGCTGCAGAGCCTGCTCGAACTGCGTGGGCTTGGTTTTGAGGATTTGACAGCAGCGATTGTCTCGTCGACCGTCCCGGCGCTTGGGGAGGAGTGGCGCCGTGCTGGCGAGCTCTACCTCGGCCATGAGCCACTCGTGGTTGGCCCGGGCATGAAGACAGGCATGGCACTCCGCTATGACAACCCGCGCGAGATTGGCGCCGACCGCCTCGTAAATGCGGTTGCTGCCTATGAGCGGTTCGGCGGAGCCTGCGTAGTCGTTGATTTTGGTACCGCGATTACCTTTGACCCAGTATCCGCGCAGGGCGAATACCTCGGCGGGCTAATTGCTCCCGGCGTTGAAATTTCGCTCGAGGCATTGACTGAGCGGGCCGCAAAGCTTCCGAAGGTTGATCTCGCTGAGCCACGCGAACTGATCGGTAAGAGCACAGTTGAAGCGCTGCGATCCGGAGTGATTTTCGGATTCGCAGGCCTCGTTGACGGGATTCTCTCCCGGCTCCGCGTTGAGCTTGGCGATGACCTTCAGGTGATTGCAACCGGCGGCCAGGCGCATGTGATCGTCCCATCATGCAGTGAGGTTGAAGAGATCGATGATCTTTTGACGCTGACTGGTCTGCGCTTAATCGACGAGCGTAATCGTTCTGATGCCGATGATTGACCTCGACGAACCCCGTGATCAGGCGGCGCTGACTGCGCGGCTAAACGAGCCATTCGAAATTGGTGGCGTCGCGATCCCCAACCGTGTTTCGCTCGCTCCGCTTGCAGGCATTGGCAACTGGTTCTTCCGCCTTCAGGCGAGAAGGTTCGGAGCCGGACTGCTGGTGTCGGAGATGGTTTCCAGCCACGCAGTTCGCTACGGGAACGAGCGCACATGCACTGAACTGCTGCGAATTCACCCTGACGAACACCCGGTCGCGATTCAGCTGTTCGGTGAGGATCCGGTCTCGATGGAGGCAGCCGCTGCCGTAGTTGCGGAGACTGGCGCCGACATGATTGACCTAAACATGGGTTGCCCGGTGCCAAAGGTCTGTAAGACCGGCGCTGGGGCGGCGCTGCTCAGAGACCACGACCGCGCGGTTGATGTAGCCAAGGCGGCAGTTCGCGGGTCAGGATTGCCGGTAACCGTCAAGATTCGTCCCGGGCAGAAGCCTGGTGAGACTGATGGTGTGACGCTTGCGAAGCGGTTAGAGCAGGATGCCGGAGTCGCTGGGATCGGATTTCACCCTCGTCACGCTTCGCAGCAGCACAAGGGTAGGCCTGATTATGAGCTGGCTCGCGAACTCGTTGAAGCACTCGAGATTCCAGTGACTATCTCTGGCGGCATGCGCGGCGCCGACACGATCCGCTCAGTATTTGATTACACCGGCGCTGACGCAGTGATGCTCGCGCGCGGCGTGATGGGCAACCCTTGGCTTTTCAGTCAAGTGAGAGGACTTAGGGATCAACCACCGAGCGACGAAGAAATAATTGCTGAGCTCGAATGGACAATTGATCGCGCTATTGAACACATTGGTGAACAGCGGGCAAGCCGCTACCTACGTAAGTTCTATCCGTGGTACATCGAGCAGCTTGGACTTGGCCATCAGGCTCAAGATGCCTTCCAGCGGGCTGAGAGCATTGAAGCTGTGCGTGAGATGCTCTCTGAACTTGCTGTTGGCGCGTTCGCCTGAGCGGGGGCGCTCGCTGCTATGCTGCCGCATCCTCAGCGGCCCACACTCACGGGAAGTTTAAGCAATGGCAAGAGACATAATCCTCACAGAAGAAGGGCTAGCAAAGCTTAAGGCGGAGCTTGAGTTTCTGACCAATGATCGGCGTCGCGAAGTCGCTGAGCGAATCAAGACTGCGCGCGAATTTGGCGACATCTCTGAAAACTCAGAGTACGACGATGCAAAGAATGAACAGGCGATGGTCGAGTCGCGAATCATGCAGGTTGAAGAGCGGCTGAGACTTGCGACAGTTGTTGAAACCTCGGGCATCGGTACTGATGTTGTGAGCATTGGATCGACTGTCAATGTCAAGGATCAGAAGTCCGGTAAGAGTGTGGTCTACGTGATCGTTGGATCGGCTGAAACCGACCTCGCTAGTGGCAAGGTCTCGAATGAGTCTCCTGTCGGTCAGGCGCTACTCGGTGGCAAGCGGAATGAGATTGTCAGCGTGCCGCTGCCGAATGGTCGCAAGCGCCAGCTGAAGATCACGAAGATCGGCTGACACCGTGGGCGATGGCCCGCTGGAGCCACAGGAGGAATCCGGCGAAAGCCGTGAGGAGGAGCTGATCGAAGCTCGTCGCGAGAAGATTGCATCGCTGCGCGCCGCCGGAGTTGAACCTTTTCCTCATAGCTTCGAATTAGCTGAGCCGATTGCCAGCGTGCTTGAGCAGCACGACCAGCTTGAGGATGGCCAGGAGAGTGGTGTTAGCCACCGCATCGCCGGTCGCATTTCGGCACGGCGCGGGCAGGGCGGAGCCGCCTTTATCGATGTCGTCGATAGGAGTGGCAAGATCCAACTGCTCGCTCAGGAGAACAAGATGGGAGAGGAGGCCTTTGCGGCGCTTCTCGCCACCGACCTTGGCGACATTATTGGTGTTGAGGGTGAAGCGATCCGCACGCGCCGCGGCGAGCAGTCACTAAAGGTTGATCAGGTGACGCTGCTAGCCAAGTCATTACGACCACCGCCAGACAAACACCATGGCCTGCGTGACATTGAGACGCGCTATCGCCGTCGCGAACTGGACCTGATCGCCTCCGAGGAGGCTCGCGAGCTGTTCATTACCCGAGCTCGCGTTATCACTGCAATTCGTGGCTACCTCGACGCACAGGGATTCATCGAGGTTGAGACGCCGGTCCTGCAGCCGCTCTATGGCGGCGCCGCGGCACGCCCGTTTGTTACCCACCACAACGCTCTCGATCGCAGCCTCTTCCTGCGGATAGCGACTGAGCTCTACCTCAAACGGCTGATTGTTGGCGGGCTAGAGCGTGTCTATGAGATTGGCAAGGACTTCCGCAATGAGGGGCTGTCGCCGAAGCACAATCCTGAGTTCACGATGATTGAGTGGTACGAGGCTTACTCCGACTACATGACGATCGCCGAGCGACTCGAAGACCTCGTTCGAACGGTTGCCGCGACGATCGAATACGACGGAGAGATTGATTTCGTCTCACCTTGGCGGCGCGAGACACTGCGTGAGTCGATCTCATCGCGCTGCGGCGTTGACATTCTCGAAAACCGCGATCGCGATTCGCTAGCTGCTGCGATGAAGGCTAAGGGCCTTGAGGTTCCCGAGGCCGACACCTGGGCGCAGCTAGTTGATGAACTGCTCACCAAGCATGTAGAGCCTGAGCTGGTCCAGCCGACAATTCTCTTTGACTACCCGGTTGAGCTATCGCCATTCGCGAAGGCACACCGCACCGAGCCAGGACTCGTTGAACGCTTCGAGGCATACGCGGCCGGAATGGAGATCTCCAACGCCTTCAGTGAGTTGAATGATCCTGATGAGCAGCGCCGCCGATTTGAGGCTCAGCGTGCCGATGCTGAGGCCGGCGATGATGAGGCGCAGCCCTACGACGAGTCGTTTATCCGTGCGCTTGAGCAGGGCATGCCGCCGACCGGTGGAATCGGCATTGGGATCGATCGTCTCGTGATGCTGCTGACCGGTAGCAAGACGATTCGTGAGGTTGTGCTGTTCCCCGCAATGCGCGACGAAGCGTAAAACGCCGCTCAGAGCGGAAATCGACTTGGCTGAGCGTCCGCTCAGCGTTGCTACGATGGGCTATGCGTCCAACAGCTGATCGGGGGAAGTAGGCATGTTCGAGAGATTTACAGAGCGCGCACGCCAAGTCGTTGTCCTCGCCCAGGAGGAGGCACGCAACCTCAAGCACAACTACATCGGCACTGAGCATGTTCTGCTCGGCCTGCTGCGTGAAGAGGAGGGCCTCGCTGCCCGCGTGCTCGAAAGTCTCGACATCACCGCTGAGAAGGTCCGTGCTCAGGTAGTGCGGATTGTTGGCTCCGGCGAAGAGGTCACTTCCGGTCAGATTCCGTTCACGCCACGAGCCAAGAAGGTTCTGGAGCTCGCGCTTCGCGAGGCGCTGTCGCTCGGCCACAACTACATCGGTACCGAGCACATCCTGCTTGGTCTTGTTCGTGAGAACGAAGGAGTTGCGGCCCGCATTCTGCTCGACTTCGACGCTGACTCAGAGAAAATCCGCAATGAAGTTATTCGCATGCTCTCCGGCCCAGGTGGCCGCCGCCAAGGCAGCGGTTCTCGTACCGGTGCTTCAGAAGGCAGCGGCGAGGGCAAGAAGTCATCGAAGCTGCTCGACCAGTTCGGTCGTAACCTGACGAAGCTCGCTTCAGATGGCAAGCTCGACCCAGTCGTAGGCCGTGAGACCGAGATCGAGCGGATCATGCAGATTCTCTCGCGGCGCACCAAGAACAACCCAGTTCTGGTTGGTGAACCGGGCGTTGGTAAGACGGCAGTCGTCGAAGGGCTAGCGCAGCGAATCATCAACTCCGATGTTCCTGAGCTGCTGAAGGGCAAGCAGATCTACACGCTTGACCTTGCGGCACTTGTCGCAGGCTCCAAGTACCGCGGCGAGTTTGAGGAACGGCTCAAGAAGGTCATGAAGGAGATTGGTCAGCGCGGCGACATCATCCTGTTCATTGATGAGATTCACAATCTCGTTGGTGCCGGTGCCGCCGAGGGCGCGATTGATGCTGCTTCGATCCTGAAACCGGCACTTGCCCGCGGAGAGCTGCAGACGATTGGTGCGACAACGCTTGATGAGTACCGCAAGTACCTTGAGCGCGACTCAGCGCTTGAGCGGCGATTCCAGCAGATCCGTGTTGAGCCGCCATCAACTGAGGAGACGGTTCAGATTCTCCGTGGCCTGCGCGATCGCTACGAGCAACACCACAAGATTGAAATAACCGATGAGGCGCTTGAAGCCGCCGCCGATCTTTCCGATCGCTACATCTCAGAGCGGTTCCTACCGGACAAGGCGATTGACCTTGTCGATGAGGCCGCTTCAAGGATGCGGATCAAGTCAATGTCAGCGCCGCCGGTTTACCGCGAACTCGAAGATGAGATCGAGGAAACACGCCGCGGCAAGGAATCGGCAATTGAGGATCAGGAGTTTGAGAAGGCTGCCGGATTGCGCGACGAAGAGCGCAAGCTGATCGCGAAGAAGCGCGAGCTTGAAGAGGCTTGGGAAGCTGGCGAAGAGGATGGCGAACGCCCTGCGATTGGCGAAGAGGAGATTGCCGACATCGTCTCAATGTGGACGGGCATTCCAGTCTTCAAGCTGACGGAAGCAGAGACCCAGAAGCTGATCCGCATGGAAGAGGAGCTCCACAAGCGGGTAATTGGCCAGCAGGCCGCCGTTGAGACGATCTCAAAGGCAATGCGACGTTCACGCGCCGGCCTTAAGGATCCGAAGCGTCCCACCGGTTCATTCGTGTTCCTCGGCCCTTCAGGCGTAGGAAAGACTGAGCTGGCGCGCACGCTTGCTGAATTCCTGTTTGGCGACGAAGACTCAATGATTCGGATCGACATGTCTGAGTACATGGAGAAGCACGCTGTTTCGAGGCTGGTTGGCTCGCCTCCAGGCTATGTCGGTTACGACGAGGGTGGCCAGCTGACCGAGGCTGTGCGTCGCAAGCCTTACTCAGTGCTTCTGCTCGACGAAATTGAGAAGGCTCACCCCGATGTCTTCAACATCCTGTTGCAGATTCTTGAGGATGGTCGCTTGACTGACTCTCAGGGGCGAACAGTTGATTTCCGTCACTGCATCGTGATCATGACTTCGAACATCGGTGCCTCTGAGATTGCGCGCAACACGCCGCTTGGATTCGCGATTTCCGAGGATGAAACGGGCATCACATATGACGACATGAAGCTGCGGATCATGAGCGAGCTGAAGAAGGTCTTCCGACCTGAGTTCCTCAACCGCATTGACGACGTGATCGTCTTCCACAAGCTCTCCCGCGAAGAGATTCGCGAGATCGTCGAGCTGCTGCTTGTTCGGGTAAGGACGACCCTTGCCGATCGTGGATTGCAGCTTGAGTTGAGCGACGATGCTCGCGACCTGCTCGTCGACAAGGGGTGGGATCCATCAATGGGCGCTCGACCGCTGCGCCGCGCGATTCAGCGCTACATCGAGGATCCACTCGCCGACTTCGTGCTCCGTTCCGAACTCGAAGAGGGCGCAACGGTGCTCGTCGAGCGCAATGAGGCCGCAGAGGGATCCGACGACGAACCTGAAGTGACGATCTCACTGGTCAAGCCAGAGCCACAGCCTGTTGGCGTCGGCGGTGGCACGGTTGAGGCCGACGAAGGCGACGAGGACGATCCGCTGCCAGTCGCAGATGATGGTCCCGCAGAAACTGAAGCCTAAGTAACCACCTGCGATCCAGCGGAAGCGAGTCCAGCCATTTCCGAACCGGTTGAAATAAAAGTCCGTGATAACGGGCCGCTTAAGGTAACCGGACCGGTTCGGATTGTTGATTCGGAGGGTGGGTTAATCGAAGAAACGAGCGGTCGCCCGATTATCCTCTGCCGCTGCGGTCACTCGCTTAACAAGCCGTGGTGTGACGCGACTCATAGGAGCGCAGGCTTTGAGTCCTGCGTTCGGGCTGATAGCTAGCCGCCAGTGGCGCGTAGCGCAACCGTTTACGTCTGCTCGACATGTGGGCATTCAAGTGCTCGATGGCACGGGCAGTGCCCTGGCTGTGAGGAGTGGAACACGCTCGTTGAAGAGCGACGCGAGGCAGCGGCAAAAGGGTCCTCTTCGCGCGCAGCAGTAAAGCCAGTGGCACTAAAGGATCTTGATGCCACTGAGGGTGAGCGGATCACAACAGGGATCGGTGAACTTGATCGCGTGCTCGGCGGCGGCCTAGTACCGGGTTCAGTCGTTCTGATCGGTGGCGCGCCGGGGATCGGTAAGTCAACGCTGACCTCAATGGCACTCGGCAATATCTCGGCGGCTGGTAATCCCGTTCTGTATGTCAGTGCTGAGGAGTCTGCACAGCAGATCCGGCTGCGAGCGATGCGGCTTGGCGATGCGGCCCTTGATGTGCCGGTGCTCGCTCAGACCGACCTTGCGACCGTGATCGCGACGATTGAGGCGGAGCGCCCTGCGGTCTGCGTTATTGACTCAGTTCAAACGATGCATAGCAGCGACTTGAGTGGTGCGCCGGGAACGGTTGGTCAGGTACGTGAGGCGGCCGCTGCGCTGATGGAGATCGCCAAGCGGCTCGGTATCGCAATCGTGTTAGTTGGCCATATAACGAAGGAGGGGGACCTCGCAGGCCCGCGAGTCCTCGAGCATGTTGTCGATTGCGTCCTTCGCTTCGATGGTGAGCGAGAGCGCACCTACCGCACTCTCCGTGCGATGAAGAACCGTTTTGGGTCAACTGCTGAGGCCGGCGTATTTGAGATGGCAGATAGCGGTCTCGTTGAGGTGCTTGATGCCTCGGCTAGGTTCGTAGCTGAAGCGACTAAGGCGCCGGGGAGCGTTGTTCTCTGCGCAATGGAGGGATCGCGGCCGCTGTTGGTTGAGGTTCAGGCACTTGTCTCACCCTCAGAGCTTGCGCAGCCACGGCGGATTGCCAATGGCATTGACCGTAACCGCCTTGCGCTTGTCTTGGCTGTCTTGGCACGCCATGCCGGGTTGGCACTTGGCTCTGCGGATGTGTTCATCAATGTTGTTGGCGGCGTGCGTGTTGATGAGCCAGGCGCAGATCTTGCGGTCGCGGTTGCTGTTGCCGCAGCAGCTGGCGGTGTGATTCCTGGCAATGGCAAACTTCCAGTTGCCTGCTTTGGTGAATTAGGTCTCACAGGCGAGGTGCGTTCAGTTGCTCATGCGGATCGCAGATTGGCTGAAGCAGCCAAGTTTGGCCTTGGCCCCGTAATCGCCCCGCCTGGATCGGGCCGTGGCGCAGCCGAATCGGACACGGTCGCCGCTGCGCTGCGTACGGCTATCGGCGGCGCAAGTAAGGGTTCAAGCGACCACCTGACGGTCGTCTGAAGCGGAGCAGCCCGTCGGCGCGAAAATCCGGGTTTGCCGTTAGAATGGACTGCTGTGGCTAGTTCGCGATCAACAGAAGATCCCGTAGTTGAACTGGAACCACGGCAGGATCCGGGTCTAATCCGCTCGCTTGAAATGGTCGCTCCCGGTAGTGCGTTGCGTGAGGGACTCGACAACATTGTCCACGCTAAGACCGGTGCGATGATCGTGATTGGTGACCCAGAAGACCTCGGTCACATGCTTTCAGGTGGAATCCGGCTAGACATTGATTATTCGCCGGCATTTCTCTATCAGGTGGCAAAAATGGACGGCGCGATTCTGCTCAACCAGAGCGCTACGAAGATTGTTTGGGCAAATGTCCAGATGACGCCGGATCCGACGATTCTCTCGAGCGAGACCGGCACACGCCATCGGACCGCTGAACGTGTTTCGAAGCAGGCTGATGCACTCGTCATTGCGATTTCTCAGCGTCGCGAGGTTGTCTCGCTCTACTCGGATGGTGCTAAGTACATCCTTGATGAGATCCCCGTTGTGCTTGCGAAGTCAAACCAGGCGCTAGCGACTCTCGATAAGTACCGCAGCCGTCTCGACCAAGTCTCGACGCGCCTGACAGCACTTGAGTTCGAGGGTGGGGCAACGCTTCACGATGTATTGACGGTGCTTCAGCGGGCTGAGCTTGTTACGCGAATGGGTGCTGAGATCGAGCGCCACATTGTCGAACTCGGCACCGAAGGTCGACTGATTGAAATGCAGCTGGATGAAGTCCTCGTCGGAGTTGCTGGCGACAAGTCAGCGCTTGTTGACGACTACATAAGAGAGCCTGTCCCGGATGGGCTCTCGAGCGTGATGGAGCAGCTCGCTCGACTTTCGCATCAGGACCTGCTCGACTTCGGAAGGCTTGCTGAATTGCTCGGGTTTGACCGCAAGATCAACACGATTGATCACCTTGTTAGCCCGCGTGGCTACAGAATCCTTGGCCGTATTCCACGACTTCCGAGACTGGTTGTACAGAGGATTATCGAGTCGTTTGAAAGCTTCGAAGAGATGCTCGCCGCACCCGATGGACTGCTCGAGTCCGTTGAGGGCGTAGGCGAGTTGCGTGCGAAGGACATTCGTGAGGGCCTGCGCCGCCTGCAGGAAATAAACCTCGTAGATCGTTATCTGCAGACCTGAGTGCCCAACCCCCAGGGCATTCCCAACAACAGGAGGACACCATCCCAAAGGACAAAGAAGAAATGATTGAGATTGAGATCGACGAAATTGAGATCGAAATCATCGATTTCAAGGTCGGAGATTCAGTTGTCTACCCACACCACGGGGCTGGTGAAGTTGTGATGAAGGAAAAGAAGGACATCCTTGGCGAGAAGCGTGAGTACCTGACGATCCGCATCCATCACAACTCGATGACGGTCATGGTGCCAACCGAGAACGCTGCCCGTGCTGGTTTGAGGCGCGTGATCGACGATGAGACGGTCACGAAGGTCCTTGCGGTTCTGACCGGTGATGCAACTGAAATGCCGAAGAACTGGAACCGACGCTTCAAGCACAACAAGGAGAAGCTCAACAGCGGCGACATTTTCGAGCAGGCTGAGGTGCTCCGTAACCTTGCGATCCGCGAGAACGAGAAGGGCCTGTCAACTGGTGAGAAGGCTCAGTTCACGAGGGCAAAGACGAACCTCGCATCTGAGCTCAAGTACGCACTCGAGATGGATGATGAGCAGGCCGAGGCGCACCTCGCAGAGATGCTTTCGGCAGATGGACGCGCGGCCTTGGCCGCAGCAGGCTGACCGGCGAATCAGTTGGCGATCGCACTGATCGTCGCCGCCGGGCGTGGTGAACGCCTTGGGACAGACCGTCCTAAGGCGTTCACGCTGCTCGCTGGGCGGCCAATGCTGGCGTGGAGCATTGACGCCTTCCGAAAGTGGGATAGCTCGGTCGAGGTTGTGGTCGCTGTCCCGCAGGGCTGGTCGGCGGCCAGTCAGGATGAATCTGAGGCGATCGCTGGCTGCACCGTCTGCGAAGGCGGAGCCGAGCGCTCCCACTCAGTTAGGGCGGCACTCGCCGCAGCTGCCGACCAGTCGGCTGACCAAACGGTCTTCGTTCATGATGCGGCACGGCCGCTAGTCAGCGTTGGCCTGATCGAGGCGCTTTCAAATGCTGTTGCCGAGGGTGATGGTGCTGCGGCGTGGGTTGCTGCGGTTCCCGTCGCAGACACGATTAGGGTCGCTGACGCTGATCAGCGAGTAACTGGCACGCCTGACCGGTCATCTTTATGGGCAATGCAGACCCCGCAGGCATTTAGACGCGATCGTTTGCAGGCTGCACTTGATCAGGACGATGCAGTGCTCGCAGCCGCAACCGACGACGCTGCCCTCGTTGAGGCGCTTGGTGGCAGAATCAGGCTTGTGCAATCGACACATGACAACTTCAAGGTCACGACTCCTGTTGACCTTGAGCTCGCAGAGCTGATGATCACGAAGCGAGCGGGAGCCAGCTGATGGCGAACCATCCGCGCACAGGGATTGGCTACGACGTCCATCCACTGACCGAGGGCAGGCCATTGATCCTTGGTGGAGTGCGGGTTGAGCACTCGCTAGGCCTCGCCGGGCACTCCGATGCTGATGTTCTGACCCACGCGATTATCGATGGTTTACTGGGGGCTGCTGGCTTGAACGACATTGGCACTCACTTCCCAGACACGGAAGCCCGCTGGAAGGATGCCAACTCGTTGGAATTGCTGGTCGCAGCGGTCGAATTGGTTGGTAACGCCGGCTATTTGGCATGGAACGTAGACGCCACCGTCGTTATCGAGCAACCTAAGCTTGCAGAACATCGCGCTGAAATGCGCGCCAATCTGGCCACTGCCCTCTCCGTACCAACTGACCGCGTAAATGTGAAGGCGACGCGTGGCGAGAAGCTTGGCTTTGTTGGCCGTAGTGAGGGTGCAGCGGCGATGGCCGTTGTAACCGTCATCGAAAAGGGCTGATGGAGCAGCACGCGGCAGGTCAGAGCACGGCGGGCAGCGCCTTTGGCCAGAGCAGTGGCCCGTGGCGAGCGATTCGCTCTGCGGTTTCGCCGCGCGTTGCGTTGGCTACCTATTCGACGATCGCGGTGCTAATTGTTCTAGCTGCCCCGTCAGTCAGGGCACTGGTTCCGATCGGTGCGCCTGGATCGGAGCTTCCGAACTGGATTCTTGGCTTACTAGCGCCGTTAAGTGCCTTGAACCTGCACCCTGAGCATGGGCAGATCAGTCCGATTCTCGTTGTCCTAACGGCAACAGCCGCAATCTGTATGCCGGTTGCGTGGCTACTGGTCGTTGATGGTGGTCACCAGATCAGGTTGAAGACGATCGTCTGGACGATCATCGGTCTATACGCACTGATGGCGATAGCGCCGCCGCTGCTCTCAACAGATGTTTTCAGTTACCTGTCCGGTGGCCGTTTGGAAGTTCTCTACGGGGTAAACCCGTACGAACATGGTCCAGTCGTCAGGCCGCAAGACCCAATCTTTGGTTGGACAGGTCTGATCTGGCTCGACACGCCAACCGTTTACGGACCGCTGTTTACGCTGCTAACGGCGGCGCTGACGTTCATTGGGCCAATCGGCAGCCTCTGGGCGTTGAAGGTCTTCACCGCCGCTTGCGGACTGCTCTGTGTCTGGCTTACGTGGTCAATCGCCGAATCTCTCGGTCGTGACCCGCTGCCTGCGACGCTATTTGTCGCACTGAATCCGCTGATGTTGATCTACACGGCTGGCGGCGCTCATAACGACCTAGTCGCGCTCGCCTTGCTGCTATTCGCATCAAAGTTGCTGATCGAGTCACGATTTGGGCGCTCAGGAGTTGCTATGGCCGCTGCCATTGGCGTTAAGGCAACTGCCGGCCTCGCACTACCGTTCCTGATCGTTGGAGCCGCTGTAAGGCGCAGCCGTGGCGGCTGGTCACTCGCTGGCGGATTCGCACTCGGGGCATTGGCTGTCGCCCTGCTCGGGACGGCGTTTTATGGGCTGCACTGGTTAGCGATTCCCGCGAGCATCGCTGATGGAACATCCCTGCACATCGGCGAACTGCACTCATTCCCGGGCGTAATTGCTGGGTACCTCGGGATTGGCCCGATTGGGCCGATCGCGAGAGCTGTTCTGCTCGCCGGTGTTGCTGTTGTCGTTGTCCTGGCGCTCCGTAGTTCGATCCGATCCCGCGATGGTTGGATCTCCGGCTTTGCGGTTTCGATGATGGCGCTGCTTGTGCTCTCAACCCAACTTCACCCGAACTATGTAGTTCTTGCGCTGCCATTTGCGGCGCTCAGCGATGACAGGCGAGTACGACATGCGGCAGTCGCACTGACACTCGGGGTAGTCGCAATTCAGATCATCCGCGGGATCCTGCCGATGGGCGTCGGCTGGCCTCACGGCGGTTAGGCGCCCGAGACGACTACGCTCGCAGATAAGTGCGGCAGATACGCATTCACGACAGCCTTACTGGCGAGCTTTTGGATCTCGCCCCACGCGAACCCGGCAAGGTCGGGATCTATGTCTGTGGGCCTACGGTCTATGGCCGTATCCACGTAGGCAACGCAAGGCCGTTTGTTGTCTTTGCGATCTATAAACGCTTCCTTGAATCGGTCGGCCTCGATGTTTCGCTCGTCTGCAACATCACTGACATCAACGACAAGATCTATACAGCAGCGGTGGCGGCCGGCCGGCCAAGCAAGGAGCTTGCCGCTGAGATGGCTGCCTTCTACATTGCCGACACCGACAGACTCGGAGTAGGCCGCCCTGACGCCGAGCCTCTGGCTACCGAGTCGCTTGACGCAATCGTTGCCTTGATTGAGGACCTAATTGAGGCCGGGAATGCCTACGAGGCTGATGGTGACGTCTACTTCAGTGTTCGATCGCATCCAGCTTATGGCGAGCTCTCGCATCGCAGCATTGACGATGTTGATCAGGGAGAGGGGATCGAGGGAGCAGATCGCAAGCGCGACCCGCTTGATTTCGCGCTCTGGAAGCAGACCAAGCCGGACGAGGATGCGGCATGGCCTTCGCCATGGGGGCTTGGTAGGCCCGGCTGGCACATTGAGTGCTCGGCAATGGCAGAGGCGGCGCTTGGAGCCGATTTCGAAATTCATGGTGGCGGCAATGATCTTGTCTTTCCCCACCATGAAAACGAGCAGGCACAGACATCTGCTGCGCGTGGTGTTCCGCTGGCGCGGATCTGGATGCATAACGGCATGGTCCAGTTCGGCGCCGAGAAGATGGCCAAGTCTGTTGGCAATGTCCTCTCCTTGCATGAGGCGCTGGCTGATAATGGCCGTGACGCAGTCTTGATATGGCTGCTTGGTGGCCACTACCGTCAGCCACTCTCCTGCTCAGATGAGCGGTTTGTTGAGGCAAAGGCACGCGCACAGCGGATTGTCGAAATTGGCCGTCGCATCACCGATGGCGAGTCGCCTGAGGGACTTCTGCAGTATCGGGAGCGATTCTTCGATGCCCTTGCTGATGATTTCAACACTCCGGCCGCACTCGCGGAGCTATTTAGCTGGATTCGCGAAGCTAATCGCCTCGATGGCGAGGTTGGCGGTGCTGATCTTCGGCTGATGCTTAAGGTGCTTGCTCTTGAGAACCTGCTGAATGGTGAAAGCGAAGCCGATCAGCCTTCGAGCGAGGCACTTGAGTTGTTGCTCGCGCGCGAAACAGCACGAGCTGCCAGCGATTGGTCAGAGGCTGACCGGATACGCGATCTGCTCGACGAAGCTGGCTGGCTAGTTCGCGATGCCGAGAGTGGTCCGAGCTTGGTTCGTAAACAGTGATCATCTACGGGCGCAACGCGGTTGCCGAGGCAATCCGTGGCCCGCGAGCCGTAGAACGAGTCTGGGTCGGCGAACGGGGTCCGGAGCCGGATTGGCCAAGTTCGTTGGTCGTAATTGAGGCTGGGGCTCACCAACTTGCCGATCGATGTGGATCAACTAGCCACCAGGGCGTTGTTGCGGAGGTCGAGGAGTTTGGCTACTCAGACGCTGACAGCCTGCTGTCCGAGAGCGATGCCTTTGTTCTGATTCTTGATGAGATCCAGGACCCACATAATCTTGGTGCCGTCTGCAGGGTTGCTGAAGCGGCGGGAATTTCGGGTGTCGTTATTCCAAGGCATCGCGCTGCTGAGGTTT
>Ga0194042_1000145_pt1 | contig 21459 bp, 20 predicted proteins | sample JunL4412m_MetaG_FD_148974 | JGI IMG/M metagenome (GOLD analysis project Ga0194042, IMG submission 148974) | Anoxic zone freshwater microbial communities from boreal shield lake in IISD Experimental Lakes Area, Ontario, Canada - Jun2016-L442-12m | ecosystem: Environmental > Aquatic > Freshwater >...
TTGAAGCATCGATGCTTTTGCGAATCAATTCCAACGATGTGGGCCAATCGAGTCCCATACCGCGCTGTGCTGTGTCCATAGCTTCTGCTACGCCCAAACCTAATGACCACAGATAACGTCTGTACTCAATACTTGCATCCCAATCAATCGAAGACTCGACCCAAGGATGGTTTGAGGCCAATGGATTGCTCACCACGTGTGCAGCAGAATAGGCAATGCGATTAAATGGCACAGCCTTTGGCATCACCAAGGGCTCTTGAGTTGTCAATGCGTATACAAAGACTTTTTGATTTTTATTAACAAGTGAAATATTCATTTTTGAACCGAAGATGGGCATTGCCCCAATGCATACATCGCAGAAAAATCAGGCTCGACTGCACTGGCAAATCCTACGCAGGCCAAAGAGCCAATTTGCATCTGACCATTTTGAATATGCAAACGAACAGCACCGTGCGTGTTTTCATACAAATCAGCGTGCTCTTTTAAAAATTGAGATTGTTCGATCTTGGGACGCGACGCCAACCCGTTGACATAGTGATGTCCATTGCGTTCAACGTGCTTCACACCAATCAGATTAACCAAAGCTAAATCTTGTTGAACAGAAATGCCCGCTTGAACGGTTAAATCTTCTGCTGACATAAAGTATTGCATTTGTTTTTGCTCTTGATTCCATTGCGAGCAACGCGATGCATTTAAAATTGATTTGTAAACCCCTTTGCAAGTTTTGCTTGATATGCCTGCATAACCTTTTTCTTTGGCCAATACAAAGGCATCTAAGGTTCCATCGGATTCATCAATGATGACAGGAAGACCAAGCGGGCGTGTTTTTAGATCAACGTCGAGTGCATGATGACGGGCAATCGGTTGCTCAATAAACAAAATACTTTGCATCATTTGCTTTAAAGCAGGAGTCTCACGCATTTTTTCAAGCAAGACTTCGAGTTCTTGTGCGCTCTGGTATTGCTCATTACCGTCTAAGGATGCCTGATAGCCGTTAGGGATGCGTTCTAACACGCGCGCAATCGCCGTTAGTCGATCGATATCTTTATCGATTTGTCCCGACACTTTGAGTTTGTAATATCGATGTCCATAGTGCGCCACCACTTGCTCTAAGGTTTCGGGCAAACCATCGTTCACTACTTCTATAACATCAGACGTTGTGATTGCATCAACCAGCCCAACCGTATGACGCGCATGAATCGATTGAGCAGGCTTACATTGCGATAAAAAATGTTCCCAATCGATGTCTTGAAACTGCGAATGTTCTTCACTGATACCTGCAAGATTGCTTTGCATCACTTGATAAAAAGATTTTTGTTCGTGCTTGCATAAGGCATCGATCAATGCACGATCAATTAAAGCAGGACCATAACTGGCGAGCAAGGGGTTGTAGCCCCGCTTGTCACAAAATGCCAGATGCGCATCATGGTGCCTTGCAAAATGTGAAAACGCGCTTGCGGGTGTTGAGTCACCCAAATAGGATTCGCGCGCAATGCGCAACACATCGCGCTCTTGTTCAAAATTATCCTGATCGCTCAGTGCGGTATTTTTGTCAAACCATTTGGGCACCACCATCTCAGCCGATGTACCCCACGCATATGCTCCATTGGCAAATTCAATGCGTACACGCACAAAGGCTTGAAAACATTGACGCAATGTGACAACGCCAAATCGAAACGGCATGCGCAACACAACAGGAATTTCATGCAATTCGATTTCTGAAACTTTAAAAGCGGGTGCAGTCGTACTCATACTTACAGGGTCTCCAAAATACCGCGAACGTATCCAATGGCGTGCGACGCGCACGTTGGACCATCTGGAACATAAACAAAAGGCTCCATCGCAACAAAACCCGTGTATTGATTTTTTTTCAAGGCCTGAAGAATGGGCGCAAATTGCATATCGCCTTGCCCAGGGCCTTTTCGATTGGGGTCATTGAGCTGAACATGCGCTATATCACCAGTGGGCATGTATTGGTCAATCAATGATGCAATCGATTGGCTTTCGGCTAAGCCCGCAGAACTGGTGTCGAGCATGGTCTTGAGAAAAGGCGAATTGATTTTTTTTAATATAGAAACTGCTTGGGACAAGGTATTGATGATGGGTGTTTGATCCGCCGATAAGGGCTCGATGCAATAAGTCACATTCATCCTTGCCGCATGCACGGCAACACTTGCAAAAAAATCAGTAGCACGTTCAAGCGCATCAGCATGCGTTTGTCCATCTTCAATTGAACGTTGCTGCGGAGACCCATGTACCAAATAAGTGCCGCCACACGCATGGCAAATTTCACATAAGTGCGCTGCAAAATTTTTAGTATTCAGTGAAATCGCTTTGTCACAACTTGTAATAGAAAGTCCCGTTGGCTTGACCAGCAACCAATGTAAACCCGTAATCACCAAGCCCTCGTTGTTGGCTATTTGCTTGAATGCTTTGGCCTGCGCAACCGTAATGTCTTGAGGGGCATCGCTCACCGTAAAAGGCGCAAGTTCCAACCCCTCATAGCCCATGGCTCTCGCCATTTGACATTGCACCTCAAACGAGAGGGGCGACAAAACTTCATTACACAGCGCCAGTTTCACGCATCACCTTTTTTAAATAAATTTTGTACAGCAGGAATGCGATACAACAAAATCAAAACGATGGAGATAAACATTAATCCAGCGATAGGGCGCGAAATGAAAGGCAACAAATCACCGTCGGATAAAACCAAACCGCGCCTGAAACTTTTTTCCATCAAATCACCCAGCACAATTCCCAATACTAAGGGCGCAACAGGAAACTTATATTGCCTGAGCACATACCCCAATACACCAAATAGCAACATGGTCCACACATCAAACAAACGTGACGACAATGCATAGGTACCCACCACGCACAATACAAAAATCATCGGTACGATGATGGTGGTTGGCACCTTAAGTACTTGCACCAAGAGTTTCGTTAATATCAATCCATAAATAAAAATACCGATGGTTGCCAACATCATCATGGCCACAACGTCGTAAACAAACTGTGGCGATTCAATCATGATCATCGGACCTGGTTTAATTCCATGAATCAACATGGCAGCCATCAACACAGCTGCAGGCGCTGAACCTGGAATTTGCAGGGTCAAGACTGGAATGATGGCGCCTGGCACACATGCGTTGTCCCCTGTTTCGGCGGCCATCAAACCATCGATAGAACCTTTTCCAAATTTTTCTTTTTCTTTGCTCACTCGCTTGGCCGCCGCGTAGGATGACCATGCTGCGACGTCTTCGCCCACGCCTGGAACAATACCAATAAAGGTACCGATCACACCTGAGCGAATAATGGTTCTCCAATACTGAAACACATCTTTGAGTCTTGGAATCACCGTATCAAATGGATTGATTTCGGGCACAGGCCTGCGCTCTTTCATGGCCACCAACACTTCTGCAAATCCAAATGCACCCACCAAGGCAGGCACCAAAGAGAAGCCACCCGCCAAATCTCTATAGTCAAACGAAAAACGCTCATAAGCATGGATGCCGTCTTGTCCTATCGTTGCAATGAATAAACCTGCAATACCGCAAATCCATCCTTTGAGAGGATCACCACCCGTGAGTGTGGCTGACACAATCACACCAAAAATTGCCAACCAAAAAAATTCATAAGCACCAAACTTCAGTGCTAAGTCACCGAGCAGTGGTGTAAACAATGCCAAGAAAAACATACCAATGAGCGTGCCCAGTACAGAACCCGTGGTTGCAATCCCCATGGCACGACCCGCATGACCTTGCCTCGCCAACGCATAGCCATCAAGACAACTTGCTGCAGATGCAGGTGTACCCGGAATGTTGAGCAAAATAGCGCTTCTGCTTCCGCCATAAATGGCACCGACATAGGTACAAATTAAAATCAATAGCGCTTGATTCGATGGCAGTTTGATGGTAAGCGTGGTCATCAACGCAACACCCATCGTTGCTGTAAGCCCTGGCAATGCACCAATCACAACACCTACCAAACAAGAACTGAGCGCATAAAAAATAGATTCAAACGTCATGAATGACGCAATCGAATGCCCGAAGGCGAAGAGTCCTTCAAACATTACGGCAACCTCACCAAAAAGATGTATTCAAAACAAAGCGAAACAACAGCGCTCCAAATTGCGCCATAAATCAAAGCTCTGGCCCATTGCCTCAAAGAGGAGCGACCCAATTCAATTTGACGCTCGCGATCAAGTATCCCGATAAAAACACTCACAAATAAAAACGTGACCAGCCAAAAAGGAAGACCCGTTCCAACCAAGCCCAAAGCGTAAAAAAGAGTAAGGCCAAAAACTCGAGCCATGTGCATCCCAATTTCACGATCGTGACTTGTTGATGCGGGCATCGCTGTTGTAAGGCCACCTTGACCGATGGCACGAACAGCCAACACGGTTCCTAAAAATGCAATGAGCGAGCCCAATAAGCCCGGCACCAAAGCTGGTATCTCATAGGGATTGATGTGCATGTGCTCCAGTCGATCCATGTTCCATGATCCTATTGCAATGGCACCGCCAAAAATAATCCATAACACCGAAGCATACAAATCGGCTCTTGGTGCGACTTCATCATCATTTTCAATTTCTACACTCATAACACTTCCTTAAAGCACCCATCTACCAAAAAGCAGATGGGTGACTTGTTGACATCAAACGAATTTACGGTTTTGCAATACCGACAGTATCAGGAGATACTTTTGTTTTGCCACCAGAATGCAACAACCATGCATTGGCTTGCACAGCAGGAAATGCGGCAGTTTGAGCTGCGTCCCCTGCGTGAGGTCCAAACAAGGCGCCGCGATTGGCCGCATATTTTTTGAGTGCTTCATTGTTTGCAATGTTGCTAGCCCAAATTTTTTCTATAGTAGCTGTGACTTCTGCAGGAACGCCTTTGGGTATAAAAATACCGAAGTAGTTTGCAGGCGCTTTAAAACCGGGCAAGCTTTTAGAAATAGGCTCAATGATTCCAAAGCCTTCAATTTCTAATGGCTGATCAGATACCGTTGCCAATGGACGTAAACGTTTGCCACGAATCATTTCGGCTTGTTCAACGGCTAACTGTGTGGTGAGATCAGTTTCACCAGAAACAGTGGATACAACAGCAGGATTGCCACCGTCGTAAGTCACGTGTCTGTATTTGACACCCGTGGCCGCAGCAATTGCCTCCATGGCATTGTGTCCACCCGATGTCACACCTGCAGTGGCTACTTTGAGGTCGGGCTTGGTCTTCATAGCATCAATCAATTGTTTGATGTTTTGATAGGAAGTGGATGGATTGACGCTGACCACAGGCACATTGGCGACGTTTAAAAACAAATGCCAATCTTTGATACCTGCATTGAGCATACCGAGTGATTGGTATGCGCCCAAATCTTGAGCGGCACCGGCTGTCCATGTATAACCATCGCGTGGCGCGTCCCATGCGTTTTTAGTTCCAATTGAACCCGACGCGCCAGGTTGATTGACCACCACAATTTTTTGGCCCAATACTTTTTCAATTTCAGCAGCCGTGATGCGCGTGACTTGATCGGTGGAACCACCTGCTGCCCAAGGCACAATCAAGTTGATTGGCTTGGTAGGCTTCCAAGTGGTTTGAGCAAAGCTCGCACCACTCAGAGTGATGGCGATTGCACCCGCAAATATTTGAATCAGTTTTCTTTTCTTCATCTTCAGTCTCCTTAAGTAAAAAAACACACACTAAAAAAATGACAGTGAATTTTGTCAATCACTATCCATCCAACCACCTTTGCAAATGTAACTTCACAAATGCGTCATCGCACAAATGCGGATAGGCTTGCTGCACACGTGTGATTTCTTCGCTTTGCCCTGCGCTCAATCCTTCGGCTGGATCTAAGCACCAAATACCTTCGAGCAATCCTTGTCGACGCAGCACTTCGTGGCAACCCGCAATGCAACCTGAAAAATCATGAGCTGCGTCAAAAAAAGCACTGTTGCAATCGGTTACTTGGGAATCCAATGCCAACAAATCTGGGTGTATATGCGTATTGTTAATGGCTTGATGACACTGAGTTAACAAATCAACCGCGCGCTCGGTCCACACACTCCAGTGTCCAAGCAAGCCGCCTTTGATGCGAATCTCGATACGCTCTTGACCGCGTTGAACCCAAAAAGGAGAAATCAAATCCAACACAATGTGATCGTCATTTCCTGTATATAGGGAGATGCGATTTTCAGCGTGTGCGGCAACCACACCATGAATCACATCCAATGTTTTGTATCGATTAAAAGGCGCCATCTTGATAGCAATGACTTGCTCGATGCGCGCGAAAGACTCCCAAAACGATTTGGATAAAACACGTCCACCCACTGCTGGTTGCAAATAAAAACCAATCAATGGAATTTCTTTGGCAACACGTTGACAGTGCTCAAGTAATTCGACCTCACTTGAAGATTTCATTGCCGCCAAACTCAGTAAACCTGCGTGATACCCCAAACCCTTTGCGATGTGCGCTTCCCTGATGGCTTGTTGTGTGGGGCCCACCAAACCTGCAATCATCACCAGCGGTTTTTTACCTTTTAAGGGCGTCCAGTCTTGCGCAGTTTGCATGGCGAGTTTTAAAACGGGCTCATACAAACCACAATCACGAATGGCAAACTGTGTGGAATGAACACCAACAGCCATACCGCCCGATCCAGCGTCTAAATAATATCGACTCAATGCGCGTTGACGTCGCACATCGAGTTGTCGATTGGCGTTGAGTGCCAATAGATGCGCAGGCACGACTACCCCCTGACACAACACAGACATCACATCGTTGGGGATCGAGGGCGCATCAATAATTGCCATCTCGCACCTCAAAGTGTGTGGGCTTATCCAATGAGCGTTGACCTTGCTTGGTCCACGCAGCTGTCCAATCGAGCATGGTGTTAAGTTGAATGGGCGGCTTGCCCATCAAACGATCGGCCAAGCTGCAATCAACCAACCATGCAGTGGGCGCTTCATCGCCCACAAAATTCACTTTTTTATTAAGTCTTTCGCCCAAACCCAAAGCTGCTTGACGAATCGAAATAATGGGGCCACTTAAATTAATTACGCGTGTCGGTGCATCGCAATGCAACAAGGATCGAATCGCCAACTCGTTGGCGTCGCCTTGCCAAATTACATTGGCATGCCCCATGTGAAGCGATATGGCTTGATCTTGAATGATATTTCGCGCCAAATCATGCAATACACCATATCGCATATCAATCGAATACGACAAACGAATCAAACAACCCGACGTTTGAAATTGATGTGAGAAATGCTCAAACATACGCTCGCGCGCCACACACGAGTTGGCATATTCACCCGGTGGTGTGGGTTTGATATCTTCTTTCGCACCAGTGCCTTTGACAGACACAAACGGATACACGCAAGCCGTTGAAAAAACTGAAATACGCGAAGACTTGAATCGCTCGGCAACCAATGCAGGCACATGCGCATTCATCGCCCATGTGAGCCATTCACTGCCTTGCGAGCCAAATTTACGACCGGCCATGAAAATAATATTCGAAACATCAGGTAATACTTGTAATGCATAGCGCGACAATAAATCGGCCTCTATACATTCAATACCATTGTTTTGTAATTTTTGTTTTAAGCCAGGTTCAGAAAAACGCGCAACGCCAATGATTCGCTTGTCTGGTGCGGCACGCTTGGCCATCATGGCCAGTGTGGGGCCCATCTTTCCACCCACGCCTAAAATCATGATGTCACCCGATATTTTTTGGATATCATTCAATAATGCAGGCGAAGGCGTACTCATCACATCTTCTAGATGCGCTTCGTCAAAAAATGAATTGGGTAAACTCATCTCATGGGGCCTTCAAAAAAGACAAAACCACATCGGTCATATGCTTAAGACGCTGAGCACGCGATTTAGGCGTCATCAAATCTCTACCAAAAATGACGGACAAGGTATATTGATTAGACAAGTAGAAGGAAGACAAACCCGCAATCGTGATGTACAACTGTGCGGGGTCCACGTCTGAACGAAAAACTTTTTGCGCAACGCCGTTATCCAAGATGCTTTCAATCATGCTTAAAAATGGCGTATGCATTTTTTTGATTTGTTTGGATTGACGCAAATGTTTAGCCTTATGAAGATTGGCGCTATTGAGTAAATTTAAAAATTCAGGATATTGAATGTAGTAATCCCAAGTTAACGCAATCAGTTTTTCAACGGCCACAACAGGGTCTTCGTTTTCTAAATCCAGTGCTTTTTCTGATTCTCGCTTGTGCGCATAGTTGTCTTCCAATACCGCGCAAAATAAATCGTCCTTATTACCAAAATAGTGATAGAGCATGCGTTTGTTAATGCCTGCTGTTGCGGCAATTTGATCCACGCGCGCACCACCCAATCCATTTTTTGCAAACTCGGTTCGTGCAGCTTTTAAAATTTTGGCGCGGCTCTGCACTGGATCGCGAACGACTGAGACGGTGGAGCGTGCAGACGATTTGAGCATGGTTTTGATCAAGACAGATTAGCTGCTTTTTTAATTTCGGTGAGTTGAATCATCTGAGGCGATTTTTTGTAATGCGCGTCCAGTGGATAGCAACCCGATACCAATCCATTGCGAGGTGCAGTCGTGCAATCACTGAAGGCGCGACACAATCGTTTGCGTTGAAAGGGCTTGCCCATCAATACATCAGCAGGCAACTCTGGATATGACAACACCATACGACCAATACCCACAAAATCAGTCCACGACTCTCGAACGGCGGCTTGCGCAACGTGCGGTAAAAATTCTTGTAAGTAGGTGTATCCGCTTCCCACAAATACCAATTTGGGAAAACGCTCTTTGAGATAACGAACCGTTTCTAAATGTCTGGCCACACCAATCAATGGATCTTCGGGTGGTTGATACCCGTCTGAGGGCGGATAAAGCGCTGGGCGCGTGAGATGCGGGTTGTAGTAAGGGCTGCCTAATGTGATGTTCATCAATTGCAAACCCAAACCTTGCACAACTTCTAAAAATTCAACCGTGTCATCGAGTGCAATTTGCGTGGGGTCGTTTTCATTCACGCCAAAACCAAATTGATAGGGCAATGCTTTTGAATAATCGGTGACGATGCCGGGACCCAGTGCATCGGGCCCCGATAAAGCAGGATCGGGTCTGAAAGGTAAAAAATCAAAAGCCGACAAACGCACACCCATTTGCAATTGCGGCACCTCTGCACGAATACCCGCTACCAAATCGCGCAAAAAGCGCGTTCGATTTTCCATCGATCCGCCATAGGGGCCCGCACGTGTTTTAGCCGATAAAAATTCATGCCCTAAATAACCATGACAATGTTTGAGATCAACAAATTGAAAACCACAATCCCATGCACGTCGTGCGGCAATCACAAAGTCAACGATCAATTGCGAAATATCACCATCGGTCATATGAACGATATTTTGTGCAGGTCCAAATTTTCCATCGAGCAATGGATGACTGTAAAGAACACGCGGCTCCATTTTGGTGTTGTCATTGGGTTTGGAAAAACGACCTGAGTGCGTGAGTTGCAATCCAATCACCAAATCTTTGTCGTCACCCATGGCTTCACGGTGGGACTTGATCAATGCGTCGCGCAATTGTGCAATTGATGATTGCGTTTTTTCATTCATCACCAATTGATGCGGATTGGCGCGTCCATCGTGACGTACAGCAACCGCCTCCCCACCCCAAATCATCTTGGCGCCTGATGATCCAAATCGTTGCCATCTGCGAAGGGTATTGTCTGAGGGCGCACCATCGGTGTGTCCGTCCCACCCCTCCATCGGATGAATAGCGAATCGATTGCCCACTTTGAGACAACCAATTTGCAAGGGTTGAGCCATCACCGATGAAGGACCGCTTTCAAGTACTTCATCACAAGGCATATGAATACCCAAATCATAAAGATTTTTTTTAAAATTTTCTGGCGTTTGAAGTGATTTGACTTTGACGTAGTCACCAAATTTCATGATTAAAAATACCTTGGATTTGAATTTAATAAAAACGATTGGGCTTGAGAAAAAATCCCAAAACTAATGCGCCCTTTGGCGCACTAGCACTGTGACGACTCCCCGCTGGTCGCCATACATAATTGCCAGCGGTCACTTCACCTTCGTGATCGACCAATGAGCCTTCTAAGACCCAACTTTGTTCAAGTTCAATGTGTTCGTGATCGGTCAATACAGAGCCAGGATCCATTTGCGTTAATACAGTTTGTAAACCAGTATCTAGATCTTCCATCAATACTTTGATTCGAATACCCGGAAATTTTGTTTCTTGCCACGGCAGGTCGTTGACGGTGATGTGGCGTGATGAAAGCGCCGCTAATCCAGCGTGTTGAGATTGCAAACCGGGTGTTTGAATGGCCATGATGTTTTTCCAAATCAGAATTCAGTTGGTTTCACATCCAACTTGAAGTCTCATCATAACCAAATGGTTACATCAGAAATGCAGGGTAAATCCTAGACGGATATTGAATACAAATGTATTGCTATGTAGTGTTTTTTTGTTTGGACTTGTCGTAGAGCCACGTTGCAACAGGCCAAAGCAAAATCACAATCGTGCTGATGGCCAACCACATGGCAATCGGGCGAGTGAAAAACACCCATGGGTCACCATCGGATTTAATCATGGAGGTGACGAAGTTCTCCTCCATCATGGTGCCCAATACAACGCCCAAAATAGCAGGCGCAACAGGGAAACCATTTTCTTCTGCAATAAAGGCCGTCACACCAAAAAATAAAATCAACACAACGCCCCAAATCGAGTTGTTGATTGAAAACGATCCAACGATGCAAAAAAGCAAAATAATTGGCATCAAAATATTACGTGCAACGCGCAATATTTTGGTAGCTATCTTGACAGTGAGCCATCCCAACGGAACCATGATAATGTTGGCCAATATAAAAACCAAAAAGATGGCGTAAATATTTTCCGGGTTATTCACAAAAATCATCGGCCCTGGATTCATGTTTTTGAGATACAGCACACCGATTGCAATCGCGGTGATCGAATCACCCGGAATACCAAAAACAATCGCAGGTATCCACGCGCCCGCCAATGAAGAGTTGTTGGCAGCACCCGACTCCACAATTCCTTCAACGTGACCCGTTCCAAATTTTTCAGGCTCTTTGGAAAACTTTTTGCTCATGGCATAACTCAACCATGAAGCCATATCAGCGCCTGATCCTGGTTGAATACCGATGATGGTGCCCAATACACTACCGCGAACCAGAGCCCATGGATATTTCTTTAAAAGCGTCCACATACCTGCAAAAATATTACCAATTTTTTCTGTAGCGATTCGAGGCGGCGGATCCATATTGGTGATGTAGCGCAACAATTCAGATACGGCAAACATACCCACCATCATGGGTATCAGTTCAACACCACTCATTAATTCTTTTAAGCCAAATGTAAAACGAAGTTGTGCCGCAGGATTTTCTAAACCAATACAGGCAATCAATAGACCAAGCAGTAAAGTGATACAGGCTTTGAGAACACTGGTGTTACCAATAAACACGGCGCCAGCCAAGCCCAACACGACTAACCAGAAATATTCAAACGATGAAAATTTCAAAGCAATCTCTGCAAGGCCGGGTGAAAACAACACCATCACAATGGTGCCAAATAATCCACCAATTGCCGAAAAAACCAAACCTGCGCCCAATGCAACTTCTGCTTGCCCCCTGAGGGTCATTTGATACGCTTCATCGGTATATGCCGCTGAAGCTGGTGTCCCTGGAATGCGTAACAAAGCTCCCGGAATATCACCTGAAAAAATAGCCATCGCTGTGGCCGTCACAATGGCTGCAATGGCGGGAACAGGAGCCATAAAAAAAGTAATCGGCACTAATAAAGCCGTTGCCATCGTGGCACTCAAGCCTGGAATACAACCCACAAACAATCCAAAGATGGCCGACAACAAAATGACCATCAACACATAGGGATCAAAGACCAACCAAAAGGCTTGTAGTAAAACTGCTGCGGTCATGTCAAATCTTTCATTACCATTACCATTGCAATGGCATCAAAATACCCCAAGGCAAAGGTACACGAAGACCTTTGTAAAAAATAGTGTGTATCACTAAAGTAACAATGACTGCTATCGGAAAAATCAGTTTGGGTTTCACTAGCAATGCCTTGAACATCACCATTAAAAGCAAAGTTCCCGAGATTAAAAACCCCAAATAATCGGATGTAAAAATATAAAACAGCAAGCACCCGAGCGTAATCAAAAAATTGCGCAGATGAAATGGCGACGTCATCCAACCACCAATCACAATCCATTTCTCATGCTCTTTATTTTTAATACCTTTAAAAATCAAAAGAACCGAACACAGAGCAAGCAAACTCGCGAGCAAACCAGGAAACGCGCCAGGGCCAATGTTTTGTCCTGGAATGACTGGATAACTTTGAATCGTATAAAGAATCAGCAGCGACAAGGCCAGTAAGGCCAAGCCGCTTAAAGTGTCATTGAATTTCATTAAGTTGTTTTACTTGGCAAGTCCAAGAGATTTCATCACGACACCCATGTCTGCATCGCCCTTAGCCATAAATTGCTCAAAGCCTTTGGCATCTGCATAAACAACACCAAAACCACGTTGTTGCATAAAGCCTTGGTAATCTTGACTGTCATAAATCTTTTTGAGTACCGCGCCTAATTTGGCTTGTACATCAGCAGGCAAACCTTTGGGCGCTGCAATGCCACGCCATGCACCGATAGTCCAGTTGCTACCTGATGCTGCTTTGAGTGTTGGTGTGTTGGGATACAAACCAGAAGGCTGATTGGACATGATGGCCAAAGGCTTGGCTTTGCCCGCATCAATCAATGCACGCGCTTCGGGCAATGAGCAAGTAACGAATTCAATACCACCTGCTGCCAAGTCGTTCATCGCTGGCGCTGCACCATTAGATGGAACCCATGGCACTGCGCCCACATCCAATTTCAAATCTTTGAGCATGCCGGCCAATGCCAAATGCCAAATACCGCCCTGACCTGTACCTGATGCTTTGAATTTTCCTGGATTAGCTTTAATCGCAGCCGTTAAATCATTTAAATTTTTATAGGGCGAGTCAGCACGTACAGTGACGCCTGCTGGGTCAATATTCATTAACGCAAGAGGTGTGTAATCGGATGGACTGAGTTGAGTCAAGCCAGCCCAATGCATCATTGAAATTTCAACGGTAATCATGCCGATGGTGTAACCATCTGCTGGAGCAGTTGTAATAGCGGAGTGCCCGACAACACCGTTACCGCCTGTGCGATTAACAACATTGACAGGTTGACCCATTTCCTTTTCCATCAATGCAGCCACGATTCGCGCGGTTGCGTCAGTGCCTCCACCTGCACCCCATGGAACAATCATGGTGAGGGGGCGTGAGGGATAAGACTGCGCCTGTGCTTGACTCCAACCCGTCAATGCGACAACACCAGCCAAGAATATTTTTGAAAAAGACTTCCTCGTCAACATGATGTCTCCTTTATAGTGATTAAAAACTTTTGTCTATCTTGTGTATCTTTACACCCTGAAAAGATATCGGTAATAGGGGTAACCCCGAAATACGCTTTAAAAGTGCAAACCAATTGCCTGTAACACAAAATAGTCATCATCCACAATCGGCATCCAGCGCCACTTATCGAATGTGGTGCACGGATGCGAAATACCAAACCCCACCACTTGCCCCATCTCGGGATGCTCATTATTAGGCGATAAAGCGTTGTACTTTAAATAAGCGTGTTGGTCATTGAGTTGGGTAATCACCCAATGATCGGGGACCACACTTGTTAGCAAGTCCCCAACATTGGCTCGCCAAATCGGTTGCGGTAAATCCAAATCGTGTGATACATCGCGCTTGCCCATGGTGAGCAATGCCAGTCCTGGCTCGGGGCAAGATTGCACGCCTGCGATCAATTCAATTGCAGGACGCAAAGTCTCTTTCAAATGTAGTCGATCGGCGATGCATTTCATCGATTTTTCATACCGTTGATGGTCGTGCGTTAAATAACAACCTGATCGCAAAATACTGCGCGTCTTTGTTTTCATTGATGGCTTCAAATTCTGGGCGACCAAATCAAAAACAGCCGATCCGCCTGCAGTAATCAATACTTCTTCATGTTCAAACCATTGATTGTTTTCGCAAGCCAAAGCCAGTTGATGCACACGCGCCATCAATTGATTAACCCCCGCTTGATCATGCGCATGGTCACAAGTCACCAAACCACCCTCGTAACACGCAATCCCAGACAACGCGAGCGCAGGACTTTGATGAATCGCTTGTGCCAATTGCAAACCTTGCGCGTGAGTTCGACAACCCGTGCGATGCCCATCGATACCGACTTCTAATAAAACATTAAAAATAGTTTTTGAATGATTTTTTATCTTCCAGTTTTCTATCGCTTTAATTTGTGTATGTGAATCGACCAAAAAAAATATTTTTAATCTGGAATTGGCGCTTAGAAATTCACTCAATGTATCGAGATCTATGGATTGAAATACCTGATTGGCGATGATGATATTTTGAATGCCACACCTCACCCCCACGCCCGCCTGAAAAACATTCGCAAATGTAATGCCCCATGCTCCTGCGGCTATTTGCTTGGCGTACAACTCAGGCGACATGGTTGTTTTACCGTGAGGTGCAATATCGATGCCTCGATCAAGACAAAAATTTTTCATCCATTGCAAATTATGTTCAATCGACGAATGCTTGAGAACGGCCAAGGGAAGCGACAAATCACCCTTTAGCACGTTCCAGTGATGTCGCTGTATATCTGCCATCTCGATAGCCTGATAATGCGCTGGAAATCCTTTGAAGGACGAATTCAATTGCATGATTTTGACTTCCATAAATGTGAGGCAACGGCTAGAATCATTCGAAACAATGATAACCATACCGAGACATCCATGACAACCCCAACTCGCTATCACCCCTCCCGACTCCACCACTACGCTCACACACTATTACAAAAAGTGGGCGTTGATTCAAATATCTCATCCTGCGTGGCTCAGACACTCTTAGAAGGTGATTTGCTCGGTCACGACACGCATGGATTGGCTTTGCTTGCAGGTTATTTGCAAGAAATTGAAGCGGGTAATATGACGCGCACAGGTCAACCCATTGTGCTGTCTGATAAACCTGCAGCGTTGCTTTGGGATGGTCAACGGTTGCCAGGACCTTGGTTGGTGCATCAAGCACTCGATGTTCTAACACCTCGCGCCAAGCATCTCGGTGTGTCTTCGATGGTTATCAAAAGAAGTCATCACATCGCATGTTTGGCCGTATATATGCTGCGTGCACTTAAAGACGATTTGCTCATGGTTCTGACGTGCTCTGATCCCAACACATGCAGTGTGGCGCCATTTGGTGGAACACAAGCAGTCTTCACACCCAACCCTTTATCAATTGGTTTTCCATTGAGTAATGGCGGAGTTATGGTGGATATCTCTGCATCCATCACCACCAACAGCATGAACAATCGCAAATTAAAAAATGGACTACTGCATGATGGCGAATACATGATGGACGCCAAAGGAAATGCAAGCAGAGATCCCGGTTTACTCAATCACAACCCTCCAGGAACATTGCTACCCGTTGGCGGCAAAAGTCATGGTCATAAAGGTTACGGGTTGGCTTTACTTGTAGAGTCACTCACGGGTGGACTTGCAGGGCATGGAAGAGCCGACCCAAAAGAGGGTTGGGGTGCAACAGTCAACATCACGCTTTACGATTTAAACGCATTTGCTGGTAAAGCAGGTTTTTTGAGACAAATGGATGAGATTGCCAAACAGTGTCACGCAAGTGCACCGATCAATCCCGATACACCTGTTCGCTTACCGGGTGAGCGTGGCCTCAAACTTTTAAAAGAACAAATGAGTTCGGGTGTGATACTTCATCCATCGGTTGCGCCATCACTGCAATCGTATGAACAACGCTTCGGTTTGAAATTAGAAGACGCAAAAATTTAAACACACAAAGACAATCTATGAACATGCCTAACGATCAAGCCAAAATTGGCAGAACAAGAGAAGAATCCACACCATTTTTTCCTGAAAGAAAAAATGCAAAAAAAGGCTCGCCCAATATTGTGATTATTTACATGGACGACATGGGATGGTCGGACCCTGGTTGCTATGGTTCAGAAATTGATACGCCCAATATCAATGCGCTTGCACAACGCGGTTTGCGATTTACTCATTACACAACGCATCCCATTTGTTCACCTGCGCGCGCTGCATTACTCACAGGTTGCAATGCTCACGCAGTAGGATCTGGATGGTTGGCAAATAATCATCCCGGTTATCCGGGTTATTCGGGAGAAATTCCCAAACAAGCCGTGACACTGCCCGAAACACTGCGCGCAGCAGGCTATGAAACCATCATGGCGGGCAAGTGGCACAACACACCTGCGGCGGACAACGTCCCCGGTGGCTCTAAACACAACTGGCCCACTCAAAGAGGCTTTGATACTTTCTATGGTTTTATGGATGGTGAAACCAGTCATTTTTTTCCCGCACGCTTAATGCTCAACAATCAAGTGGTGCCACTTGATGCCTATCCACGCGACTATTACACAGGTGACGATTGGATGAATCAAGGTATTCGTTTCATCAAAGAGTTACGTGAAAGCAATACCGAAAAACCATTTTTTTTGTATGTGGCGAATAACGCCATGCACGCACCATTGCAATCAAAGCCATCAGACATGGCCAAGTACAAAAGCAAATACGACAAAGGATGGACTGCCATTCGCAAAGAGCGCTATCAACGTCAATTAAAAATGGGATTGATTCCACCCGATACAAAGTTGCCCGCATCTGACCCTAGGTCTCCCAAATGGGACGATACCGATACAGCCAATCGACCTTTATATGCAAGACACATGGAAGCCTATGCGGCTATGCTGGATAACGCCGATCAAAATGTTGGAAAACTGGTTTCTTTTTTAGATTCGATTGGCGAACTCGATAACACCATTATTTTATTTTCATCGGACAACGGTGGAACCGATGCAGGTGGCGAGCATGGAATGATTAACAACAATCGACGTTACTCAGGGCTACCCACACAAGATCTTTCTTATGAGCGTCAAATGTTTGAAAAAATTGGTAGCCCGCAGAGTATTTCACTCTATCCCACTGCTTGGGGGGAAGTATCAAACACGCCATTACCGAGTTTTAAAACTTACACAGGTGGCGGCGGTCGACGTGTCAGTTTTATTGCATCGTGGCCACAAAAAATCAAAGATCAAGGCTCTGTGCGCAATCAATTCATTCATGTCACGGATGTGATGCCCACATTGCTCGATTTAGCAGGTGTGTCGCGCGTTGAAATGGTGGATGGGGAAAAAGCACGCGAACTCGACGGCACGAGTTGCGCCAAAGTATTCACGGACAATCTTTCATCGCCAAGAAACGAACAGTATTACGAATGCTGGTCCAACCGCGCGTATTACAAAGACGGATGGTTGGCTCGCTCTTTACAAATTCGCGACACGCCCATCGACATGGACAATTGGACGCTTCATCATTTAGACAGTGATTTTTCTGAAAGCACCGATTTATCGCAACAAAAACCTGAAATCCTAAAAAACCTTATCGATGCATTTGATCAAGCTGCTTGGAAATATTTTGTTTATCCACTCGACAACCGCGGTAGACCTGGAAAATTCAGCGATACACCCGCCTACCTCAAAGAACGCGCCGATCAAGCCCGCCGTTTTTTACCGGGCTCACAAACAGCGCATAGAAGCGATGCGATTCCATTGATTGCCAATCGATCCTTTGAAATCAAAACACGTTTTCAACAAAGACACGATGACGAAGGCATTTTGTGGGCCATTGGTGACACGATTGCAGGTATGGTGATGTATGTTGAAGCCAATCGTTTAAATTTTCATTACAACGGTTTTAGTGAGCCTACCAACTTGGTCCCCACTCCACTGCCCGAAGGTTCTTACGAAATTGTTTTTGCTTACGAAGCACTGGGCAAACGGCGCGGTCGTGGTCGCTTACTCATCAACAAAACTGTGTGCATCGATTGGACCGATTTATCGCCGTCGGTCACGCTGGGTCCCTTTGAAGGCATGGATGTCGGTCTTGACAGAAGAGCTCCCGTATTTTGGGAGTTGTATGAACGTCACGGCGTTTATCCATACACCGGAAAAATAGACGATGTTTGGATTTATCCTGGAGTCAGAGCAACTGCTTAATTTTTTTTAACCTAAAGGTAAATTATGAATTCACTGTATAAATTTGCTGGAACATTTTTACTTATTGTCACTCCACTTCTTGCGCTCTCTCAATCCAACAGTGAGTATCCTAATCGTCCAATCAAATTAATTGTTCCTCAAGCAGCGGGAGGTGGTCTCGATCAAGTTGCTCGATTAATGCTCCCAAAGTTATCTGAAAATTTAGGACAAGCCGTAATCATTGACAACCGCGGAAGTGCTGGCGGTATTGCTGGAATTGATATCGCAGCTAAAGCCTCTCCAGATGGCTACACCCTGCTAATGGCGTCTGCGACTGTTGCTCTTAATACGGCGCTTGGAATGAAGCTGCCCTATGATGCTGAAAGAGATTTTGCACCGATTTCTTTGGCTGTCACTATTCCCTTGATGGTTGTAACACACCCTTCTGTTCCTTATAAAAATTTAAAAGACATTGTCGAAGAGTCAAAAAAAGTTACTGGAGGTCTTCCAATAGCAATCGCCTCAATTGGAACACTGCCGCATTTGTTAGCTGAAGCCATGCGCTTTAAATCGCAAGCAAATCTTAATTTAATTTTTTATAAAGGATCAGCACCCGCCTCGTTAGATGCACTATCAGGCACTGTTCCAATTTTTATTGATTCCATCGGACCAATCGCAACGCATGTTGCTGCTAATAAGTTTCATCCGATTGCTCTTACCTCCAAAGTGCGATCTCCTTTATTTCCTCAGGTACCGACAGTTGTAGAACAAGGTTTTCCAGATTTAGTGGGTTCCGCTTTTTATGGATTTTTATCGCCGGCAAAAACACCGATAGCGATACAAAAAAGAATCAATCAAGCAGTCGCCGCAACGTTATCCAATCCTGAAATTCGCGAAAAATTGCTCAAACAAGGCTATGAAATTTTTGGCGGACCTCCAGAAGAGTACGCCTCGTTTATGAAAAATGAAATCTCTCGGTGGTCGCAAATCGTTAAAGCAGCCAACATCAAGGTTGAATAGACAATTTGCACCAAAAAAGGGAAATGCACTTTTTTGGCCTCTCCTTTAGATTCAAATACACAAATTTTGAATACTTAAATATCTAAAACAAATTGGCGCATCTATTGCATTAGTCGTTTACCCTCAAACAAAGGCAAACCACCATGAAAACTTTGACACCTCTCACGGCAATCAAATCTCAGCTTTTAGGCAAACTTCAAAGCCTCAAGCATCCGTTTGTCTATTTGTTGAGCGTTCAAGTTGCAGTGATTGCTCTTTACGCATCGCATGTGATGTCGATTGTTTCAGGACAATTACCCTGAATTGTTGCCATCAAAAATGTTTGGCAATTTCTGGATCAAATTTTCCATCGATCAATACAAATAACATTCTGCAAGGTTTTCCTGAACGGTTGGCCCACGCGTGGTTGGTCCCGCGTTCTACCAAAAAATCCCCTTCACGCATCACAACGTCCTCTTCGTCGAGGACCAATGTAATTTCACCTTCTAATACCAACGCATAGTCAACCGATTGGGTGCGATGCATAAACGGATGCTTGGCTTTACCCGTTTGATTGGTAGACGCTGTTTGTGTTCCTAATGCACCCCATGCAACTTTGGTGTCATCCACATTGATGCGTTCGAGCCAATCTCCCTCAGGTCCAAACTCGATGATGCGAACCACAGAGCCATTTTTGGGTGGCTCTAATTTGAGTGGTCTGGCAGTGGGATCTTCTTCATTGCCAACAAACGCTGGTGTTTGATCGGTGATCCACAATTGCGTGAGGTGATAGCCCACACGCTTGGGGTTGGTATGAACCGAGGGTGCGAATTGATCTTCAGTCACGATAGATCGACCTTGTGCATTGTGGCCCGTGACGATGCGACGAATTTGTCTTTTTTGTTTTTCTTCACTCATGATTTTTAATCTCCAAAATAAACTGCATTGATTCTAATAAGCAAAAAGGTGTTTACAAGCCCAGGCTTTGCAATACCACCAAACCTTTGGGTGTTTGCAAATGCACAGCAATATTTGCTTCACCCGTTGCAACTTCAATATTTTTTAAATCAACTGATTCATAAGCTAATTTTAATTTATCCGCGCTCGGATGCGTCACATGAATTTGCTGCAAACTCACACCTGAGCGAGGCAAGCTATTGCGTGGATGCAAGCGCATCGGATCTGCGGCATCGGGCTTGCCCCATTGAATCAAAGTTGGCAACGCGCCCTGAAACAATCGCTGCCCGTCATCTCGCACGGTGATTTGCCAATTGAGCATTCCTTTATTGGTTCGGCGATTGGCGTGCATCGCAGGTCCCGCATCAATACCCTGCTCTTTCCAAGAATTTCTAGCCAATTGAATATCCGAAGTATTCACTACAAAATGAATCAATGATGGCTGATTGGCGATTGCTTTTTGCAAGGCTGCATCATCCAAATCAAACCAACGTTTATGAGCGCTTCGTTGATCGATCGATGCATTGGGATTGATGGCAATGATTTCAAAATAAGCCATGGGATAGCTGGGCGTTGCAATTTTGAATAAGCGATTGTGCGTGCCATATTCTTCGTGCTCACCGCCTGCTTGCGGAGTCATCCCCAGCGTGGCCTCACACCATGCCACACCCTCATCGAGGGTGCGAGCTGCAACCACCAAGTGATCGATTTGAGTCTTTAAAGCTTGTGTAGTCATTGCAAATGTTCTCGCCAAATTTTCATCATCCATAGTGTGCTGGCAATACCCAACACAGAAAATAAACTCACCGTTGATGTATAGCCCATTGCATCAATTAAAAAACCTGCAATCAATAAACCCAATGGCAAACCCCAAACAGCCAGCATACGCATACCCATCACACGCCCTTGGTATTCTTCTTCGGACGCTTGCAACATCGCTGCGGCTAATGGAGTGACGCAAAAACCGTGCGTAAAACCAATACACAACAAAACCATTATTCCAACAACCATATGGTTGACCCAAGCAAAAACCAAGGTGATTGAGAACCAAAATAAACCCGCCCACATCATGATCTTTGCATTGCGCGTGCGAAAACGAAATTTACTTAATAAAGCAGACGAAATCAACGAACCAGTTGCAAAACTCGCACTCAAAAACCCCAATCCTTTTTGATCGGTGAAATAAATATTTTTGGCCGCATAGGGCAACAAACCCAATACAAAAGGAAAAGCAAATAAGTTCACTAAAAATGCCAACCACATGGCTGCCAGCAATATAGGTCTGTTTTTAACATAGCTCCAAGCAATCATGACATCTCGTATG
>Ga0194042_1000146_pt1 | contig 21409 bp, 15 predicted proteins | sample JunL4412m_MetaG_FD_148974 | JGI IMG/M metagenome (GOLD analysis project Ga0194042, IMG submission 148974) | Anoxic zone freshwater microbial communities from boreal shield lake in IISD Experimental Lakes Area, Ontario, Canada - Jun2016-L442-12m | ecosystem: Environmental > Aquatic > Freshwater >...
GGGCGGGCGGTAAGGGTTGGCTCAAGAGCGTCGTCTTGCGACGCGGCGGGCGGCTCCGCCGCCCCGCCGCAGCCGCTTTCCGGCTGCCCCCCCTTTTTTTCTCTCTCGCGTGCAACTTGCTCGCGTTTTTTTTTAGCGGGCAATCTTTTGGACGCTGTGCGCCGCTGGCGCAGCTGCGCGGACGCCGTGCGGAAAAAAATGAAAGACGCGTGTGTTTGTTGGTTGGGTGTAGTTTATTTCAACGCAAGCGGCAAAACAAAAAAAATTTAAAATTGAAATGTACAAATTCTCGCTCGCTCGCAGAGGCAGAGCGTTCGTTCTCGTTGCTCTAGCGGCCTTTGCGGCCGCCGCCGCTGCCTACTCTGCCGCCGCGCGAGTGACCAATGAGTTTTTCAGTCACTTCTCGGTTGAGCAGGCAGTTTTTTCTTCGGGCCTGTCGAAAAACCAGTCCAGACTTTCCGGCCAGGAGCCTGCGGTTGGACACGTAGGCGTCGCGCGCCCCCACGCAGGCCAGTCCCGACATTTTTGTTTGTCCTTCCCCGTTCAAAAACACCCCGCTCTCTCGCTCTCGGACCGCCAGTCCGTAGGTGCAGGGCCTGGCGCTGGCAAAGAAAAATTCTCTTTCCTTGCTGTCGGAGCCTTGGCAGTCCCCCACCGACGCAGTCGTGACCTTCCACTTTTCCACCAGCTTGCCCGGAGCGTCCCCAAAGAACTCTGACTTTTTTTCCTCGAATTCTGCCCTTTGCCTTTCGTCCACGAGGTCTTCCAAGTTTTCGGACGACATTCCCAGCACCAGGTTGTCCACTTGGGAGTAGAGGATCCTCAGGGCCTCGGGTCTCGTGGTTCTCCGCAAAAAGTTTAGGCACTTGTGGAGCCGCAGCTTTCCGAATTCGACGACGGAAGCGTAGACGGGGAGGGCCGCGTCCGTCGCTTTTCTCCTCTTCGAAATGCAGCCGCCGCCGACGCCCGAGGGTTTGCGCAGCACCGACTCTCGGCCTCGCTTGGGCTTCGGGCAAAGCCGCTTGCAGAGGTAGTAAGGTTTGCCCGCAACTTCTCCCGCCAATTCAAAGCCGACGCTCTCCAAACAGTTGACGGCGTGGTGAGAGAGTTTCGAGGCCAGGCGAATCTTGGAGAAGTCTTTCCCAGCCTTGAGCCCAAACATGCCGGTGGTGTAGTTCACAAAGGCCTTGAGGAGGTTTGCCCGCGATCGATTCCCCTCCGCCGCGCTAGATTCCCGTTCCGCCACCAGGCCTCCAAACACTAGCGGCAGAACCCCGCACCTTTTGTAGAAATAGCAGGCTCGAATTTGAGAAAACTCAAAACCTCTCGTGTGAGTCAGGTATTCCGACGAGTCCCTGGTGAAGAGGTAGTCGCGGTCTTCCAGCTCCCACCCAAAGTCTTGCCGTCGAACCCCTCCTTCTTCTTTCCAGACAAAGAGGGGCATCTGTCCGACTCTCTTGGCTGCGGGAATCGAACCTCTCCCGACCAAGAGAAAAGTCAGCTCCGGGTCGGCCCACAAGACGTCTCTCTCAAACGAGAGGGGACCCCTCGGCAAAGTGTCGTAACACCGCCAGTATTTCTCCAAATCCGAGAGCCCGTGAATCTTTCCTCCCCCCAGGGTCTGGTGGTGGCAGTCGTTGATCACAAAGTACCGAGCCGGCAGCTTGCGCCCAGTGTAGTTGTTGTCCCTGGTCCAATTCCTGAGGAATTGGTCTCTCTTCTCGGTGGCTTCGAGCACCTCCCGTTCCGGGGATCCGCTGGCGTAGCGAGGCAGGGAGGGACAATTTCCCGTGGGACACCCGTGGGCAAACTGAAAGCGAAAGAAAAAAAAAGGTTTGGAGGGCGGCCAACGGTCAACTGACGGACAACGAAAGCGGCGAGAGAAAAAAAAAAAAAGAGAGACAGGCAGGCGGGCAGGCAGGCAGACAGGCAGAAAGACGGTGCCAGAGAAAAATTGAAAATAGCGGCCTGCTGCAGTCTTACCTGGCCGTCAAATTGAATCAGCAAGAGGGCCTCTCCCTCTACGACTATGGCCAAGTCCAAGGGATACTTTCCAATGTAGAGTATTCCCAGAGGCGAAAAGTTGGACCAGACGGCCGCTACTTTCCCCGGATGACTGGCAGAGGCGGCGTTCACTAGGGACTGCACTCCCAAGTACTCAAAACTCTTGGCTCTGTTGTGTCGGTCCGTTCGAACCAGGCACTTTTTTTCCTCGGAAAATGTGTAGCCCACTCCGAAGCAGCCCGGCGCAGCCATGTTTGTCAGGCTGTAACCGTAGCAAGATTTCAAGTCGAATTCTGCTATCGCGGAGGTCTTTTCTCTCGCTCCCGCTACTGCTGCCGTCTGTGCGGCTGCCGACGTGGCAGAGGCGGCGGCTGCGGCGGGAACAATGTCGTTTGTCAAAAAATTTCCAGAGGATATGTGGGAGCGAAAGGAATAGCTGAAACCGCCCTTGCACAGTTTTCTGAGACAGTCTTCCCAGTGGGGCTTGGTCTTTTCGATGGACTGGGCAGAAGGACCCCCCTTTTTCCAAAAGTCCAACATGGCCGCTCTGAACGAAAGAGACGAGAGAGTGAGGAAGGGAGAAGTAGAGAGGTCGAGCTGAAAGCGCCGGCAGATCCAGCCGGCAAAAGCAACGTGGGTAGCGGCCAGCCTTCGCGCGAGGAAAACTCCCCTGGCGTCCACTCTGTCTCTGGCTTCGGGGGGAATTTTTTCGCCCCAGAAGCGGCCCGCCGTCTCAACTTCGTGGTCAAAGGGGCGTCCCAGCTCTGGGCACCAGTCCTGGCTCGCCTGCAAGAGGGCGCTCGCGTCCGGGTCGTCGGCGGCGGCGGCCGTCACCAAAGACGACTTTCCAAAGTGGAAAAACTGGGCTGCATTTTCCACCTCCAATTCTGACGTCTGGAGGCAGCTGATCTGCGTTCCGTTCACCGTTCTGAGCTGCAAGCGGCCCAGCAGACGAACCTCTTCGCAGTAGCGGGCAAAAAAGAGCTTGAGAGAGTGGAGGCTGGAATCGTCTGTAGAAAAACAGTACAGGCGAGTTTTGGCCAGGCTAGTCTTGAGCGACGTAAAGCACCTCCCGTGGGTTCCGCCGCCGAGCTCTGTTTGGGTGCCCAGCTTGCCCCACAGAGCAAAAGTTGCGCGCTTCTTTTTGTCCAGCAAAAATCCCCTGCGGAGCCAGACGTAATCAAAGAGCCGCTTCCAATCTTCCCACAAGCGAAATTCTCTTTTTCTGCTTTCTTCTTGGGCAGCGACGGTTCCTCTGGTTTTGATTTCGCGAGCGCCGACCAGCCGGCCCGGTCCAATTTCAAAACAAGCCGGGATGTCGCACGCCGAGTCCACGTAGGTGACGTGACGAACCCTTCCGAAGGCGTCTCGCTGCAGCCAGAAAAAGCCGGCAGCTTGGCAGAGCTCCGAGCTGAGTTCTTCCAACACTTCCGTTCCCGCTTTGTGTTTCAGCTGAGAAAGCAACCCCAGCTTGTGCGCCAGGGAGAGGCCCGTCAGGTGGACCGTCATGGCAGAGGTGCGGTTTACCTCCCCGCTGCCAAATCCACAGCCTTCTTCTATCGCGTCCTCTTCTTCGTCAACCGCAGCGGCCGCAGCGTTTTCCGCCGCCGCCGCCGCCTTCTCAAAAAAAAACTTTTTTGTTCTGCCTCCTCGACGATTCACAACTTCCTTTCTGAATCGGAGTCGGTTCTTGGCGCCGGTAAATGCTTCCAGGCGTAGGAACCTCGGACGTTGCGTTGCGGGGGTTGCTACCGCTGGGTAGATCCAGCACACGGGAACACTTTTAGGCAAGAGACAAACGCAAAAGTTGACGTTCACCCTTTCCGAGACTCCCCACTCTGCCAAGAGGCGGACCGCTTCGGGTTGAGATTGGGGATCTTGCTCGGGCAAATTGCACCCCCTCCTAGAAGCCAACTCTTTTCCCAGAACCAGCTCTCCGAAACTCGGCCCCGGCGCCTTGGCGCTCTTGGGAAGCAAGTGGCTTTTTGGAAGCGAGCTTGGCTTCTTTGAGCACTTTACAACGTGGCCTTCCTTGTCCAGGGCGATGTGCCACGTCGGTTTGTTTTGGGCAAAAGGTTTGAAGTTGCTCGAGAGATCTGCGCTCAGAAATCGACCCTCGAAGAGCAATCTGTAGCTGTCTCTCGAGACCTTTTGCTTGACGACAAACCGAGTCCTGGCAAACTCTTGAACAAAGCACGCCAGTTTCCTTTGTTTCGTCAGAAAAACGTCGAGGGGCAGATCCAGCAGACTCGACAGTTCCCGGGGAAGCGAGTCCGGCTTCCAGTCCAGACGTCGGCCAGAGTTGCAGAGGAGGTCTAGGAGGTCACGCAGGGTCGATGATTGTGACGTGTCTGCGAGCCTGTCCTCTCCTGTCGGCCGGAAGGAGTCCGAAATTGAGAAAGAAGGGGTGAGCGACATCGAGTCGAAGCTGAAAGCTGACGATGTAGCTTTCCACGTGTGAAAATTGCCACTCGGTGTCGACGTCTCTCCAGGTCAGGCGGTCCACGACGTTTTGGTGGGACACGCTCCTGCGAAACACACCTGCGAAGCTCTCCCGGTCGTAGAGAGCAAAGAGGTGGCCCGATAGAGAACAGTTTTGGTCGCTTCCGGCAACAAACGATCCCGTCCAAATTCTCTCGTCGCCGTTGTCGGGTCTTCTCAGGTAGTAGCTGGCCGTCACCTGGTAGGTGATGCTAGGTTGATTCTCCACTCCAAAGTTTCTTTCCAAAAAACCCACAATGTTTTGCAGGCAGCCTTCGATGTCGGGGTGGTCGGCGGGAATGTTAAAGTTCAGCAGGGCCAAAAAATTGTGCGAGTCTGTGAGGGGAATTTGGGTAATGTCCAATTTGAAAAGGTCTCGTCCAATCAGGTGTTGTTCGAAAGCCATCTCGGAAGTGACTGAGGCGCGAGGCCAGAGGACCTCCCATTTTATCGCGCGCGGGAAAAAGTCTCTCTCCCCGTCAGGCAAGGCAGCACAGCCTCTATCAGGAGTTGGGAAGCTATTAAAGTCAGCTCTCTTCTCCTCCCAGCGTCAGTTTGCAGATTAACTTTGGAGAACAAACATGCCGGGCAAGGAGGACTGCAAAGATCCCACGTTCTACACCGACTACGGCGAGATCCGGTGCGAAACCGTCAAGGGCAAAAAGCGCTTTGTTTTTTACAATCCCAATCTCCCGGAAAGCAACGAGATGGTTGCTTTCATGAAAACTTTTGTCGGCGTCGCAAACTATCTGCCAGAAGCTCAGCAGGTCGCCGCCCAATATCTCCTGGGGAGGAAGCCCGCCGACGCAGAGGCAGTCGGTTTTGAAAAAGGAGGGGGAGCAAGCGGAGAGGGCGCGGCGGGAGACTCACCGCAGAGTCCCCCGGGAGAAGCTGCGCCGTCGGAGGCGGAGCAAAACGAAGACACGCTCTTCAGCAAGATCCTGTACGTCTTCGGAAAGGAGCCTGCCATCAGGGTGATGCTCACGGTCAGTCCCTACAAGGAGAGACCCTACATTTGGCTCAAGAGAATGTGGCTCGAAGAAAAAGAACAACCCGCCCATTGGCTTCCTTGCAAGGGAGGATTCAGGTTTTCCGTCAGCGACGACGGCCACGAAATGCACCGCTTTGCCAAAAAGTGCATGCTGGAAGAGGAGGGAAGGAAACAGTACATGAGGGAAAAGCTGGAAAGGAGGGCGCTGTACCACGAATGTCCCGCGGCCGCCAAAGACTGTCCTTCTCCTCCCAAGAAGAGACGCCACGGTGCGGAAGCGGCTGCCGCAGACGCCGAGGTTCCTCCCGAGGACGTCCGCAATCTACAAGAGCACTCCCTCGAGCAAGACTCCCAGGAGCTCGTCCTCTGAGTTTTTCCGAAATTAAAAATTTGTGCAATCCAATTTGCTGCTTGCTGCTGCTCTTTCTTGTCCCACACACACACAACTGTACGCCCTGTACGCGAAATAAACAAATTCGTTTTCAATTTTGCAGTTATTTATTTTCTGTACACGACACACGTTTGAAACACAGATTTATACAGAGGGAGAAGGGGGGTGGGGGTAGTAAAATTCAAAAGATACAAAAAGTGAAAAAGATGGGTGAGCACGTCATCAAAAAAACAACAAAAATGTAAGCGCGAGCACACGCGCACACGTCAGTAGAGGCCGTAGGGACTGACAAATTTTTTGTCCTTGAATATCATGCAGGTGTCGGTGTACCCCAGGTAGATGATGAAGCTGGCATCTGCGGGAGACCCGTTGGGGTTGTTGAACTTCAAGTTGACAATGAGGTCCCTGTTTTTCTTGAGCAAATCTTGGGTGGTGAGAAGAGGAAGAGTTCTCGAGCGAGGCTGCTCGTCTTCGAGTCCGTCAGTTTGCACCAGGTGGACTGCCACGTGGGGAAAGTCAGTGTTGGTAAAGCCGTTTGCCGCCGCGCGGTGGTTGACAATTTGGGGGTTCACCTTCATTCCAAAAATTCCCAGCTGCCTGTAGGCCCTCACGACGTTTCTCTCGGCGTGAACGTTGTTGACCGTGCCCAGATCCGGCGGGTTCATCGACATCACAAAGCCGCCGTAAGTGACTCCCACCTGCTGAATGTTGTGCTGGACAAAGTGGGAAGCGTTTTCGACGTGGGTCTGGTACTTGAACGAGCCTCCCGTCACGTTCTTGTGCAGCGCAAATATCAAAATGATTTCGGGAAGGGCAACCTCCTCAAACTTCACCGTGTGCTCAAAGAGGTTGGCCGAGATGGTCTCGTTTCGCATCAGCTTCACCACTCCCGGCCAGTGAAGCGTTCGGGCGACTTTAGATTTTTCGGTTCCGAAAAAGCGCTCGCAGGCGGGACTCATTCTGGCCTCTTCCACGCAGAGCTTCATCTTGGTGATGACGAGCTTGTACCTCTTGTTCAAAACTCCCGCTCTGATTTTGAAGATGTTGTCAAACTTGTCGACGGGGGTGGCCTTGATGACCAGCTTGCCAGTGTGCTTGGTGTTGAGGGCCCTCGGCCGAAATCCTTCTTGGACAAAGTGGTTCGTGCCCTGAAAGGTTGGCCAGTGGTGCAGGAGCCACCACGAAAATTCCATCGTCCTGCCAGTCAGCAGGTGTGCCGCGTACTCGAGCCAAGCAGATCCCTCCGCGAAATCCCACTTCTTGTCTGCCGTGGGAACCGCCCTCCCGGGGTGCCACTTTTCGGGGCAAAGTTCGTCCTTCAGTTTGTCGTCCATCATCCAGTAGAGCATGGAGTTGAGCTCGTACGGAATGTGCCAGGCCTCGTTGTGCTGCTTGGGCTGGTCGTGATAGTGAAAGTTGTTGAAGGTCTTCCAACACTTGTCGAACCAGACGGGGGCCATCCTGAAATTGGCCGCCTCCGCAACCAGACAGTCGGTCCAGTCGCCCCACTCTCCGAGAATTGCAGCAACTGCCTCGACAGCCGCTCGCTCTCCCGCCGCAGGCCGCCCCGCGACCGCCTCTCTCACGTTGGGTCCTCTGGTCGACACCAAGATGGAAACACCCACTCGAAAACGGGTCAGGCTGTCAAACACGATGGGATTTTTGGCGTCCAGGGCCCACTCCAGCTGCGACGGGTGCGGCTCAAAAACGTTGGTGTCTTCGACCTCGGTCACGACCGTCGAGAGGACAGCCTGTTTCCCACCCTCTCCCCTCCAGCCGGGCACCGGTCCAAATTCAAATCTGGCATCCTCCATCGGAGCTGCTCACCGCTTGCGTCGGCTCCCGCGCCTGAGCTTTCGTCGCTTGGCCCTCGTCGAGTTTCCCCGCTTGGCCCTCGTCGAGTTTCCCCGCTTCCTCCTCCTCTTTGCGGCCGGCTTCTGCTTGCCTTTCGAGGCCTTGAGCAATTTTTTGGCGGCCTGTTTAAGCTGAGACACTCCGACGTAGCGAACGAGGTGCGCGGGGGCTAGGTTCTGAACTCCCTGGTGGCCGGCTACCCGAAGTCTGACACGTCCCTTGACCAACCTGACCTTGGTCTTGGAAGCGGATCTTCGCTTGGCAGACGATTTTGCCTTGGCCCTGGTCACCGAAGGCATCAAGGAGCGCGTCTCGGATTCTAGTCTCGCCCTTCCTTCGTTCCTGTTGTTTGGGTCGGCGTTGCTCGCAAAGGGCACCAGCGGCTTTCTCGGACGGTGGCTTTCGACGGACGGCGGAACAATAGTGGAGGTTTTCAGCAAAAACTGTCCGTTCGGTTCGGACGTTGTGAGCCGACTGGCCGTGCGGGGACACCCCGCCCCCTTTTATAGCGTTCCTTCCAGCGTTCCCTCGACGGAAAACGAGATGGGAAGGGAGATCGGAATTTTGACGCTGTCTTTTTTTAGAGTGGAAATGTTAAACTTGAGTTGCACCAGGTGCTGCTGTCCGGGAACTCCCTCCAGGGTGGAGAGGCAGGTGGTCCGGGAAAACTTTTCGCTCATTCGAAACGAAGTGCCCGAAGCGGTCGGCCAAAGAGTCGTCATGGCGTAGTCGTCAGTTCCAAACGTGTCGTTCGAGTTTGCTCCGTCGAGAGTGACGAGGCACATGCCGGCGTCAAACACCAGAGCCTTGGAGAGGGTTTCGGCCAGGACGGTCGAACTCGTGTCTCGGACAGCCGCGGAAATTGAGTAGTTGGTTATTCGGTTGGTGGGCCCGTAGCCCATTCTTTCGGCCAGCCTGTCGTCGCAGACAAAAAACAGGTTGAGGCTGTCGTTGTCGGGAAAGAGGAATAGAAATTTGGTGCTCACCGGATCGTAAGAAATTCTGGGAAACAACAGTCCCGCCCTCGATTTTGCCTCCTCCACCGCTCGCTGAATTGCCCCGTACGCTCGGGCGTTCTCCGCAAAAACTCCCGCGGGAAACACGACTCTCTCGTTGCCATATTGGTGGGCAACTTTCCGAGCCGGCCCGCAGTAAACTTTGGCCTTGAGGGCCGGCAGTCGAAAGGAGGGTTTCAATTCTCCCGTGAAAATGAGGTACTCGTTTCCGTGACCGATGTTTGAAAAGTCGTATCTTCTCCTGGTGCGACTTCCCAGCTGCTCCGCCGTGAAGCCCAGAGCCTCGAGCTGCGCTAGGGAGGTGAACGAGACGGTCGTGTTGGGAGCCACGTGAAGTCGCAGCCTCACATTTCGCACGGTGTGATTGGCAGCCAGAGGCAGACCTTCGACTTGCGTCTCAAATAACGTCGGCAAAGAGTAGGGGTTCACGCCCGTCAGCGTCCTCGCGGAGAGAGGGAGACCTCTGGCAGCAAAGGGCTCCAGCGCCTCGGGATCGTCCAGCGAATCTACTCCGTAGTAAACCACGTCGGAGGCTCCGACCATGGCGGCGGGATCTGGACGGAAAACAACAGTTTGATCTGCAGAGTCGTGGCTTTCTTGCTGGAGACGGTCCGGCTCGCCCCTCGTCCTGTACCAGTCGAGGTCCACCCAGTCCCAAAAGACCGGAGTGCGCCGAAACCCCGGCGGAATCATTCTTTCGTGGTGGGCGTTAAAATCTTCCACGAAAACCTGGAGGGTGCTGGCCCGATTGCCCTGATCGAAGACCGACTCTTCCAGCTGGCCGTCCTCCCCCTCCACAAAGTAGAGAGTGTCGTGACAAGTGTAGCCCAACGAAAAGTTGAGGGACAGGTCAGCTTCGGCCGGCTCCACTGTTCCGTCGCCGTCCGCGCCCAAAAGCAGAGCTCTCTGACTGAAAAACCCGGGCGTGGCAGTCAGCTCGGTGAACCTGAAGCGCCGGTGCAGGGTGTCTCCGCTGGGCAGCTTGATGTTGGCGTAACTTTTAGGCAGGGTCACGCTAAAGTGGGACTCGCCGACCGGAACGTGCTCGTGGAAATTTCGGTACACTGGTTGGCCGTGGTCGGCGGCCGCTGCGGAGGCCGAGCCCAGCTGGCCGGGTCGACGGTGCATCTCCGACAGGGACGGGGCGGTGACGGTCAGACGTGGTCACGGAGGGATCAGTGAGGACCAGGTCGCTCTCAGCAAACTTGGCTTCTTCTCCCGACCTGGTGTCGAGGCAGAGATACTCGTTCCTCAACCTGGAAGTTCTCGTGACGACGGGATAGGACTTGGCGATCTTGTAAACAGAGTCTGTGAGATTTGTCTCTGAGCGTTTTTCTCCTAGGACGGCAGAAGACGTGACTATGAGCTTTGCCCTCACGTAGTCTCCGTCCGAAAATTTGAAAACCGCGTGGCGGGGGTCGATCGCAAACTGAGCGGAGCGGTAGTCCGGGGCCGCTTTATAAAGGGCCTCCAAAAACAGGTTCGAGTTTTCAGAGTTGACGTCCTCGGGAGAAAATCCGGTTCGCCTGTTGCCGACGACGATTTCCTGCCGGTTGAGAATAGTGGCGATCTCGCCGAGCAGGTTCCACCAGCGGCGCGGAGCAACACCTCTCTTGGCTGTCGAACCGGCATTGTATTTGCGCTCCAGCCTGGCCTCCAACGTGCGCACGAGCCGGATGGCTCCCTCCGCAAGCTTTGCCTTGGACTTTGAATTTTTGAACGCCGTGAATTTGATTTTTCTCTCTCTCAGGTGGGCCTGCACTACTTTGCCGACAACGGAGCGCTCCTGGTCAAACGATATTCCTCTCACGGGGTGGAGGTGACCGGCAGCCTGGTGCATGGCTTCGAGGGTTTTGAGCGCCGACACCATCGAGTTGGCTTTGCGGTTTTTTCTGAGCAGGACGAGGTAAACGTATCTGCTGAGAATGTCCTTGCCGATCAGAAAGCCGCTCTGAAAATCTTTGGGGGTGACGTAGTGCTTGCTCTTTGGGAAAAAGCCAATGTCGCAGTGCAGGTATCCCAGGTTGGTGGCTAGAACGGGCCGGTAGCTTCTGGAGCTCAGCCTGTCTTTCTGCTGGTGCAAGTTAAACATGTAGGCGGGGTCGACGAGCAGCGCGTCCCTCAATTTTTTCCGAGAAATCTTTCCCAGCCTTTCCGCCCTGGCGTGCTCCAGCATGTCGCCTATCCTGGGCGGATCCCCCGCCCTGACTCTCTCCTTCACCCAGGCCAACAGGGCCTCCAAGGCCCCGTCCTTTTTCTCCGACATGTTTGCAACTACTGACCCCCGGAAACACTCCCCGCTTGCCTTTATGGGGGCAGCAGCCTTCCCCTTTGCCCCTGCGCAATAAACTTGCAACAACCGAGTTTGGTTCAACAAAAAATTTATTTTCATCTTTGACGACAACGCGGAGGAGACACTGTGCAACACAGAAGCACAAACGAGCAATCAAATAAAAAATTAAAAATCAATCAAAGTATGCTGCAGATGCGGCGGCGGCTACAGCAAAATTCAAAAGCGGCAGCGCAATTAGTTTTTGCCGCGGGCGGCGGCGAAGGCGGTTCGGGGGAGCAGAGTCATTTGCCGTAAGCGGCTCCGATTTGCTGATGGGGGAAAAGGGGAGGAAGGAGTCTCTTCCCCTTTGCCTCGTCGCCGTCCTCAGAGGGCGGCGGCGGAGGGGGGGTCGTCGCTGCTGCCGAGCAATCAAAGTACTGTTGAATTATTTTCGCGGTTTGCTTCTTGCTCCTGTCTTCCTTCGCCTGCGACTCCTCTCGAACAATCTTTCTGAGGATGCGAGAAAATTCCAGCTGGTCCTGTCTGAGCTGCGCAACTGCTCCCGTGTGGTTTGCCAGGTGGCGGCTGGCTTCTTCAGAGTGAAGCTCAAACTCCTTCTGGCAGGCAAACGTGCACCCGCAAAAATTGCACTTGACTTGGATCACCGGCTGACAGATTTTGTGTTTGGCAATCATGTGTTTCTGAAGGTAGGCCACAGTCTGGTAGGGCTTGTTGCAAATCAGGCAGGGAATCTTGTCCCAGCTTTCGGCAGTTCTAGCCGCCTTTTTTCGAGGGGGGGCCCCTTCAGAGGCGGCGGCTGCTGGACGGCCTCTCTTTTTTGCTCCAGACTCATCCGGCTGCTGCTGCTGCTGCTGCTCCGGCTGTTGCGGATGGTGCCATCCAAAAGTTTCCGCTCCGACGGGGTCGAAATAATAATTCGGGTCCTCGTCGCCCTCGTCTCTCGGTCCCCGCATTTCGAGTTTGAGATTTTCCATTTTTCACGAGAACGGTGTTTGCGTTGGGAAGGTCCTGCCGCGACTGACCCGCACACACCCGCGCGCCTCCTTTTATGCTCGGTAGTCCTCTGAATCAACCGAAGAGACGTCAGACAAGTCTCCCCCGTCGCCTACCACGCGGTCAATCGTCCTCAACTCGTTGAAAGTCACGCTTCTAAAGAGGGCACGTTCGATGGCCAGGGCGCTGGACATTAGCGACGAGACGAGCTCCATCCAGAACTGGAAGGCTTCTCTTTCCGAAGCGCTGCCTGCCTCCACCCCTCGCCCGTACAGTTCCAACCTCTCTGCGCCCATTCCCAAGTTTGAAATTTCAAAAAAATCCAGCTGCGCTGTGACGCTGACGTTCAGCAGACTGTCCATGAAGAGCTGCAGAAGTTTGAAGCCGGAAGCGCTCCGAAGCCAACCGAGCGAGGGCGCTTTGACAGGGCGGTGCTCGAGGGACCAAATTCCTCCCGGCAGCTGGACAAACAGGTTTTTGTATTCTTCCGACACAAACGCCTCGTCAAAACCCTCCATTTCCCCTCCCTCCAACCACAGGGTCCAGACATTGCGCACGTGCATCCTCAGGCGTAAGTAATCCACTGCCAATTCGCAAAAACGTTCTTCCGCTTCCCGGCACACCGTCGAACGTCTGTCGGCTGCTCCCTCCTGCCCCTCCGACGAGCGGCCCAGCTCCTCGCAAAATTCTTCCACTCGAAACAATGTTTCCCCTAGCTTGGCCACAAACTTGACGTCTGCTTTTGACGAAAGAGTCAGCGAGTACCTCTCGGCCACCAGTTGGAGGGCCTGCTCCAGAACGGAGGTTCTCCTGCCCAACAAAAAAAGTCTGGCGTCTGTGCTCTTTGGCGTCTCCATTTCTACTGGAGCAAACTCTTTTACTCTCCCGCCTTATCAACTGCGCAACCGCCCGCCTTGTCAACTCTGTACCGCTCTGCCTGCCTCCCTCCCTCCCTCCCTCCAACCCTCAACCTATAAATCAGAAACATTTATAATCGGAAACAGTTAGAATCGGGAAATTTTTATTTTCAATTCAAGTGGCAAACACACACACAAAAAAACACAAAACGTGCATTAAAATTAAAATGTATTTTTCCTCCCTGCAGCAGCAGACACGCAAAAGGTGAAACTTCCAACTGCCAAGGGCCGACTTCTCCGTTGAGTTTCAGCCAGCCACGTCGTAACCCGCGCTTCTGCTGACGAGGAAGATGGAGACAACTCTCGATTGCAACCCGTGAAGGTCCAGGTCGATGCTCAGCAGGTCTCTTCTGAGTCTGGCCAGGTCAGAGCAGACCGACGCTTCAAACTCCCGGAATCTGTCCTCCAGGTCGAGGCAGGAACGCTCAAACTCTCCCCCGTAAATTTTTGCCTGGTAGCGAACGTGGTTGAAGGCTATCCTCGAAAACGCAAAGGATTTGCCAATCTCGAAAAACTCCCTGGCTTCCAGAGAGTCGGGAAACCTGTGGGGAGCGGGGTTGACGCAGTCTGCCGCGTGGGCGGAAATGTTGCAGTCTGCCATGGTGCTGTTTGTTCTTTTCTCGACCAGAGCTCTCGAGCGAGTGGAGCACTTTTCTTCTCGCGCCCAATATTTATGCTGTCGAAATGCCGACCGCGACAGTCTCCCCTCCTGCCTCCAGCCGCACGTGCAAGAGGGATTCTTGGTAGCTCGGCGGAGGAAGCTCGTCTTGCAGCGGGTCCCGGGACAATGCGCGCGCGAGTCTTCTCTTCAGCTCGTCCCCCCTGAGTTTGCAGCACGCGAGGCCCACAGACAGAGCAAAGAGAACGGCAAACGCCCACCAGGCGATCGTGTCTTTTGAGTCCAGACACTCTTCCAGCTGGTCTTCTGCACTCGACATGTTGCAACCTACTGGCGTGTCGCCCTACCTACCTAGTGTTGCACTCTCTCTATATCCCTATCTCTCTCACCATCTCTCTCTCTCTCTCTCTCTCTCCCTCCCACCCCGAATGAATGTTCAGACAGGCGCGAATCGTGTCGAGGGCGTTTATTGATTGCAGCCAGCAGCAACAGCACAAAAAAGATCAACGAGAATCAATGTCAAAATGAAAGTTTCAAACGAGAACGGGGCGGCTGTCGTCGCAGAAAGAGAAGAGTCAGACGACGCGGCAGGGTCTTCCTGTGCCGATGGCTACGGACATCTCCGCGACTTCTTCGACTCTCGCAGGCGCGGGAATTGCTTCCGACGGCTCTCGTCCTTCCGGAGCAGGGGCGGCGGCGGAGAAGAAGAAGGAGCGCCCCCTCCGAAGTGCACTCCCCAAAGTCCTGAGATCGAAGAAGAGGTTTCCGTAGGAAGACCAAAGCACCACTCCGGCCTGGAGGGCTGCGCCCAGAGACATTCCGATTAGAAACTCGTTTCCGTTGTTTTGGGGCTGCGAGTAAAGGAAAACGAGCAGGGCGAAACCTCCGAGAACGAGCGCGTCAGAGGCTAGGGCTTCCAACAAAGTCCAGGCGCAGCTGTTTTCTGCAACAGGAGGGGCAGGCAGCCTTCTTCTTTGGCCGCGCCGTAGCAGGTGGATTCCAAACACCAGGGTGACCAGAGAGGCTCCCAGAGAGGCGGGAGAAAATTTTGGGTTTTCGTGCAGGGCAGAGAAGAGCTCGGAAAACGAGGCGGCGGTGTTTTCGCAGAGGGCGGGAACGACCGTCTCCACCTGCGGCAGGTCGTAGTCGTGAACGTATTCGTAGCCGTACTCCATTTCCTGGGTTTCATTTTCGCCGGGGCTGTCGCGCCTGCACCGACAGGCAGAGGTTGTCGTGGTGGCGGCAGTGGTTGTCGTGGTAGAGGTGGTCGGACGGGCGTGTGCAGGAAGCAACTCCATGACTCTGAGGTTTTGCCTGGCGGAGCGCAGGCAAACTTGGGTGGCCGAGTGCGATCCGCAACGATCGAAAAATTTTTTGCCGGGATTGGCCGTTCCGAAGAACCTGGCAAGTTGCGAAGCGCCAAAAGTCCCCGCCTGGCCCAGCGCGTGAACTGCCGCCAGCTTGATCCCGGGTCCGTTGCAAAGGACAAATGCAATTCGAGTTTGCAGGTCGCGCGCTTCGGCCCCCGAAAAAGCTTCTCTGGCCAAACCCGCTGCCGGCAGCAAGGGCAAGACAAATGAGATTGCCGTCACCGCCGCGTCGGGAAGCCCAGTTGCTGCTGCCGAAATGTTGGAGGCGGCCAGCGAGAGGGCACCGGCATTGGGAAACGCGCTGTCAAAGGACGAGCCGGTCAGGAGCGACTGGCAGACGCTCCTAGTTTCCACAAATATTCTGTGGTCGGTAGGTTCCTGGTTTTGCACGACGGTCCCCGCGGTGAAGAGGACGACGAGGAGAAGGGCCAGGGGGGATCCTCTGGCCGCAGCTTCCAAAGCGAGCTCCTTGAAGTCAGACATTTAAAACTTCACTGTGACACTCCGCTCCGTGCTGTTCTCCTTTTATAGGGCGCCTGTCTTATCACTCCTCTCAACTTATCTCTCTCCTCTCTGCTTGTCCCCCTCCTCTTTTTGCAGCAGTCTTCCCGGCTGCACCTCTCCTCGGCCAGCCAGCCAGCCAGCCAGCTCTCCCCTGTCGCCAAAGCGAGTCGTCTTAAATAGAAAGGCACCGGGGTTTCCACACATCAGTCGAGCATGGACTTTCGACCCGAGCACAGCGAGGCGGGAGAGAACGATTCCGAACGTTGGAAGCTCTTTAGGCCCTTTCCCAGACAGACCTCGACCCTCATCACGGGACCGGCTTTTTTAGGCAAGTCCACGTTGGTTCGCAAACTGGTCGAGTACCAGCACCTTTTCTTTCAGGATCCAGTGACCAGACTAGTGGTCATAAACTGCAACAGCCAAGTCACCTTTGCCCCGCTGGAAGAGCCGACAGACCTCAGCACTTTGCAGAGGCCCCTGGCTAAGTTGGTCCAACACACTTGGGAGGATTTCAGCGTGGGAGATCTCCAAGAGAGAGACGTTCTCTTGATCGACGACCTCCAGCGCTTCACGGAGAAGGTTCGCGAACTCGTCACCGCCGTCACCCACCACCTGTCTCTGGGACACTGCTTCGTCATCACCCACAGCGTTCTGGGCAACAAGCAGGGTCAATTTGAACTTTTGAACCTGGTTCACAGGGTGGCCCTGTTTTGCAAGAGCACGGCAGTGTCCAAGCTTGCCAGCTACGTCCTCTCGACTCGGATTTTTGATCCGTACCTGAAGGCTCGGCTGAGAGAGGCCCTGGGGGCCGCCGAGCGGAGTCGCGAAATTTTAGTCTTGGAATTGAGCGCTCTGCCAGAGTCCGTTCAGCCGCGCCACATTGCCTGCTCCCACCTTCTCCGACTGACCCAGGCCGACAGCGGATTTGCAGTGGTCTATCCTCACCCGTCCCTAGTGGAAATGTACGAAGAAGAAGCCGAAGCATCCGAAAGTCTCGACCTCAGGCGACCCGAAGAGTCTAAAAATCTGCCGGGACCGACAGAGTTTGTGGCAGGCAGCTTTTTGATATTGAGACCCGAGCAAGTGGAGGAGCTCAGACGGCCACAGAAAAAACGAAAGAAGAAGATCGGCGGCGATGGCAGCAGGGAAAGCGGAGGCGAGTCTCAGAGCGGCAGCGAGAGCGGACCCAGGAGAGACAAGTGTCTGGAAAAGGACGAGGAGACTTGGAACAAGGTCGTGCTTCAGATGGAGGAGGACGTGGAAAACTTTTTGCCAAACAGACAGTGGCGAGTCTGCAAGTCTCTGCTCTACGAGATCCTCCGCAACCCCGTCATTTGTCTTCTGGATGACGGCCGAAGAATCAAGCTGCGTTCTCGCCCGGGGGTGGTTTGCTGCCTCATCGACTACCTGGCGGCCGCCACGAGAAGAGACGCCCCCTCCGAAAAAAAAACCAAGGGAAAGACTACAGAGTTTAAAAACTTTCGGCAAGTGACTGCCGCCCTTCTGTCGAGCCACGCGCCCAAAACTCTATTCAAGAACAGCTTGGTTCGGCCTGGACCTGCCGAAGCCAGGAGCCAAGCGGGAGGGAAAAATTTTGCCGGCCGACGAGGTGCCGAGGAAAGACGCAAGCGGCGGCGTCAGCCCGCTAGACACAAAAACAAACGGGGAAACGGCGATCTCGGCCGCCGCCGTCGTCGTCAGCGAGACTCTCCTCCCTCGTCCTCTTCCTCTTCGCCGTCGCCTCTCTCTTTGTCGTCACCGCCGCCGTCTTCTTCTCCGTCTGCAGACAAAGACTCTGTCCCTTTCGGAGATTTGGACTTTTCTTCTCTTCACAACTGACAACTCACGTTTTGCTCTGTCTCTCATTTCAGAGTGGTCCCTGCCCGCCCTCCGCCAGCTTTCCCGGCCTGTGCTGTGTTGCTCCGCGGCGCGATGCCTCGACGCAAACGTTTGAGAAAGCTGTCGTCTTCGTCGTTTTCATCTGGAGAAGCCGCTCCCGAGACTAGCGTCGAAGAAGCCGCCGCCGCCGCCGCTGCGGCCCTTGTCCTTTCTGCTGCTGCAGACGAAGAAGAAAGACAAGAGGAAAACCTGCGCCGGCTGATTGCCAGCCTCCTGACCCAGAAGGAGAGACTGACGGACGGGCTGGTGTCTCTGCTCACCTCCGAAGGGCAGCAGAGCGGCGCGGAAGACGAACGCCTCTTTGGTTTTTACGACGGCGTTTCGGAGGACGACAAACAGGTTCTGGTGGACGCCGCCAAAGAAAAGTTGGGAGCCCTCAGTCCCGTCATCTGCAACAAGCTCCTTCCTCTTGTGGTCAAGCAGCTTGTGGACGAGCACGAGCGACGGGTCTCTGCCTCCTTTGCGAGAGTCAGAGTTCCGAAGAGCACGACAGCCTCGATGGCCAGAATGTACCGCGCCGCTTTCACCCAGTGGACAGAGTCTCCCCACGTGAGCTACGTGGCCGGCAACCGCATTCAGCTGGGCTCGCTCTCTCCCAAAGAGTGCTTTGTGCTTCACGTCTTCTCCTTCATGGGCTGCTTTCGTGCCAAACCGGACGACCTCTTTGCCGTGTGCCTGACGGGAGAGACCTCGGTGGGCAAGAGTCTCATCTTTGAAAACCCCTTTTCGGCTAACGCCCACCAGTTTTTAAACCAGGAAGGGGTCGGCCGCTGGCAGACTGGCCAGCACTCTCTGGTTCTGTACCACGACATCAACCTGTCCGTTCTCCTTCGGCCCAGCGAGTGCGAGACTTTCAAGACTCTCGCTCGCACCGAGATGTCGAGCGCAAAGATTGTGGGAAGCGCCGCCTACCTCAAGCCCCTGTTTGTCTGCGTCACGTCCAACCAGAGAGTGCACACGCACTCTATCGAAAATCCCACCCGGGAGTTGAGGGACCGCGTCAAGAGCGAGGAGGAAGATGTTTGGGGGACGGGAGGAGGAAGCGGCGGCGCCGGGGGCAGCGGCGGCGGGGTAAAGGGAGGAAAGAAGTCTTTGTCTCGCTCTGCCGGCGGCGGAGAAGGCCAAATGCTTCTTCCCGCCGCTTGGAACAGCAGCAGCAGCAGCACGGCCGGAGTGTGCCGCCGAATTCTGGTGCTGAAAAGCCAGCTGCGATCCTCCAACTCTCTGGACACGCCAAACATTCGCGCCCTGAAGAGCCGCGTCATCGAGGCCCACTGCTTCCAGCGACCAGAGCTGGAGGCCTGGTGCTTGCCCAGAGGCGAAAAATTTACCAGGGCCCACCTGCTCTTGGGCGTTTACGAGACGGCCCTCTCCATATTGGAGGGACACGAGAGGAGGGACTTTTACAGCTGGGTGCTACCTTCTTACGTCTTGGCCACGCTCTGCATGGTGTCTCGCTTTCACTCTCGGCAGCTGGAGTCGGGAGACGGGGAGGGCCAAACGCGGAGGCGACTTCTCGCGGTACTGGAACGGCTCGAACCCGACGAGAGAGAGAGAGAATTTTTTGTCGACCTCCTCGGTCCTCCCCCCCTTCCCCAGACGGCAACGACGATGGCGACAAAAGTGAAAGAGGAAAAATGAAAAGACCGAGACGACTACGACGCCGCCGCAGCCGCCCCCGCCTCCTCCTCTTCCTTCCCGACGGACGGACGGACGGACGACAAAACTATTGATTTTTTGTACCACTGTTTTTGCACACTCGTTATTTTACGTACGTACGTTCGTTCTTGGTTTCGTTCACCGAGCAATAAACCGCCGGGTTGCAATAAAAAACGCCATTGAAATTGAAAAATGTACTTTATTTATTTTAACGTTCTGGAATGCACATTAATCCAATGACCGTTAGTGCCACATCAAGCAATTCTTCTTCCGCTTTGTCCAACTTTTCGGCGAGGGATTCGGTAGAGCAAGTTGGTGAAGAGTTTAGCAAACTGACGTACACCTTGACGGCCGCAGTGAAACCCACCTCTTCTTGGGTTTTTTTCAATGCTCGCGAGAGTTGAGAAGTTTGATTTTTGAAGAATTTTGATGTTTCTTGAAGCCGCTTGAGGCGATATCCATTTTTGAAAGAAGGAAGATCCATTATTTTTAATCTTTGTTGTCGCTGTCTTCGTCAACACACCCGATTAGACTGGAGTACATTTTTAAAAAGTGAAGCAATTTAAAGAAATTGCAGAGCCAAAAAGCTGCCCGATCGACGTGAAACATGCTGCTCGCTTTTTTTCTCTTTTCGTGTTTTTTTTTTACTTTTGAACTAATTTCTTTGTCAACGTTTCAACCAATCCAAGTATTCGTTTCTCAGTTTAAAATTTTTCTTTGTAGTTTTTACAAGAATTTTACATTTAGAACGGTCGTTATTTGGGGTCAACACTCTTGAGCAGTAGCCGCAGCGAAGAGGACGAATCTGAGTCGTGTGATTGGCAATGCTCAAACCTTGATACTCACAGAGAGCGCGGCAAGACAAGTCTTTATTCATTTCAACTCGGGGCAAAATTGTCTGAAGGTGGCAGGTGTGAGGGAGAGGAGAGAAGAGAGAGAAGAGGAGAGGATGAGGAGAAGCAGAAGGAGATAAAAGGGAGAGCTGAGGGTAGAGCGGCGTTCATTCTGCAGTCTACCTTCTACACGTCTCCACAGAGCAGAGACACAAAAACATGCAAGCGGAAGAGTCGGAGGTGCTCTGCTCTGAGGCTGCGGCCTTCCAGAATGAAAAGGCAAACACGGAAGAGAACGACGTTGTCCGGGTAGCAGCACCCGCTGCCTCCGAGGAGGCGGCAGCAAAGGAAGGGTGCCCCCTGCACCTGCACCCACACACTTACCTGCCTCTCCTTGTCGGAGACTACGACTACGACGACGACGACAGCGACGACGACGACGACAGCGACGACAACGACGACGAAAACAACGACGACGACGACGAAAACGACGGAGACGACGGCGTTTCCCCGCCGCTGCTGGTTGCCCGAGTGCAGGTGGCGAGGTACTCGGGAAAGACGCTGCCCGTTTCGGCAGAAATCTGCTTCCTGCGTTCCGGCGCGACCGGGCAGCGCTGGAGGTGGACTCTTTCAAACCGCAGCTTCGAGGCCGTTCACCTGCTGTCGAGAGTCGCCAGAATGACCGCAGACAAATTGCTGACGGCCTCGCTTCTCAACTTGGATAACTTGCGGGACCCCGGGGACGAAGGGGGTTTCCTGATCCGCCAGCTGGAGGACCTTGCAGCAGGGTCCGGTTCGAGGCTGAGAGAGCTGAGAGCCCTCGAGGCTGCCGAGCTGACGCTCAGGAGGCAGAGGGCCGGGCTCCCCGAACCCTCGCCCCCGACGGAGGGAGAAGAGCGGCACGACGACGGCTTGCGGGGCGAGAACTGTCTGGAATTTAGCACCGGCGCCTACGGCTTTCTCACCTCCGAGCATTCTCCGGTGGAAATCTCGGGACCAGAGAGAAGCCTGGACCAGGTGGTAGACTGGTTCGCCTCGCGCCTCGTCGGCTTTCGCGAGTTCCTGGCGCGGCGCCCGGGGCCGTCGAGAGTTTTGTCGTGGGCCGAGGCGACGGTCGAGATGGCCGCCGAAATCTTGGCTTGCTGCCAGGCCTACCTACACTTTGTCCATCCCGTCTGGCGGGAACTCGAAGAAACGGGAGGGATGACGCGAGCTCGTCACGAGGAACTCGCGTTCGCCGCCACCCGAAAAGTGGAGGCGAGCCGGAAGCTGGCCTTCGACGGAGTCAGCTTTGACATTGAAAACACTGGGCGCGCACGTCAACACCCGGAAGCTCCGCGAAGCCCGCAAAATGTAAAAATGTAAATTGCGCTCTGCGCGGCGGCAAACAAAAAAATAAATCCAACCGACCGCAACTCTGTTTCATTTTATTTTAGAGATAGAGAGAAGGGGTGGTGGGGAAGGGGGGGGAGGCGGAAGGTGAAAATCTCGGGAGACCGAGGGGGGCGAAACCTGCAAAACCCGCCCGCACAATAAAAGAGGGGGCGCACTGCGCGCGCGTTACCAGACTGCCCTCCCGCCAAAC
>Ga0194042_1000147_pt1 | contig 21334 bp, 17 predicted proteins | sample JunL4412m_MetaG_FD_148974 | JGI IMG/M metagenome (GOLD analysis project Ga0194042, IMG submission 148974) | Anoxic zone freshwater microbial communities from boreal shield lake in IISD Experimental Lakes Area, Ontario, Canada - Jun2016-L442-12m | ecosystem: Environmental > Aquatic > Freshwater >...
AACAAGCGGCGGGTCGCGGAACGGGAGACCCTTCGTGAGACGACAAAAAAAAGACCGGAACAAAAAGCGCGAGGGAACTCCGCCCCTGCGCTAAACTTGAAGATATTTTCACAAGCTCTCCGGGATGGGGGGTTTATACGTGACAGTTCCGGTGGTATCGCGCTTTGCGCTCAACCACCGGCTAATTGCTGCTATCCCTTCGGGATAAATACACATTGAAATTCAAGTTTCGTTGTAGTGCTAAACGCATTTCACTGCACCCGTACGGAAATAGTGCCGATAATGGCGCTCCTTTGATGTGAATTGCGTTGACAAAACGAAAAAATCTGCGAAACTTTCTGTGATTCGTAAGACAAAATGTATCAGTCGGTGGGGCGCGCAATGCCGTAAGCGCGAGGAGAGTCGAATGCGCACGTCAAACATGTTGATCTGTGCTGCGTTGATCGCGGCCGTTGCCGTACACGCGGAACAAGTCAGCAACAACAGCAATAACGCCGGGTACGGTTCGGGCTATGGCTCGTACGGTGCCTCCACCTTTAATTCGACCAGCATCGGCTCCAAAGGCGGTGGCCTCGAAAAGCAGACCAACGGTGCTTACAAGTACGTTGATGACAGCCCCAATTTGAAACAGCAGACGTCGCATTATTTCTTGAGCCGCTGGTACGACTTGATTGACATCGTTGATTTCTCATTCGGTGCAGGTCCTGGCTTTTTGATCAATGCCCACGCCACCAAATTCGTCCAAGTCGGATTCGGTTACTCAGATGCTTACCGCATCGGTTTCCGAGGCCGGAGCGCGGGTGTGTGGCGCGAAAAACGTCTCGAAGCGGGCGTCAGCATTCTCTACTACCAGAAGGTCAAACGCGAACGCATCACCGGTTGGGTCGAAGATTTCCGTGCCGATAAAATGGACCTCGACACCGCCACCGTTTACGCCAACAATAACGACCGCGCTTACTCAGGTATCGGAGCAACCATCCACGCGTTGATTCTTGTCGATGTGAACATCCGTCCGATGCAAGCCGCCGACTTTATCCTTGGATGGTTCGGCGTCGACATATTGGACGACGACACGTGCAAGCCCCGACGAAATAAAGACCTCTAATCTCGTAAAAGAGATGTGCAGCATTCAGGTTTTTGAAGGAAGGGCTGGCGAGTTCGCCAGCCTTTTTTACGACCGAATTGAATGGACCGCAGTCTGTTTTTGAATCGAAAGAAATGGAAGGACGTTTCAATGAAATTGCCCGCAGCCCGATTGGTTCTTGAAGATGGCAGTGTCTACACAGGCCGCGCGTTCGGTGCCGCAGTGGACCGCACGGGCGAAGTCGTCTTCAATACCTCCATGGCCGGTTATCAGGAAATCCTGACCGACCCGTCTTACACCGGCCAGATCATCGCGATGACCTATCCGCTGATCGGCAACTACGGCGTGAATCCCGGCGATGTCGAATCCAACAAGCCGCAAGTGGACGGGTTCATCGTCCGCGAACTCAGCGCAATCCGCAGCAATTACCGCTCGCAGGACGACCTCTCCGGCTATTTGAGCAAGGCGGGCGTTCCCGGCATTGAAGGCATCGACACCCGCGCTTTGACGCGCAAACTGCGCACCGCCGGCGTGATGCGCGGCGTGCTCGCGTGTTCGGAGGCGTCCGCGAAACAGTCCGACGCCGACCTCGTTGACCGCGCGCGCTCGTCCCCAAAAATGGAAGGCACGAACCTCGCCGCGAAAGTGAGCTGCAAGGAATCGTACGATTGGAAATCCGGTTTCATCGATGGCTTCACCAATAATCAAACGCCTCACGATGCAGGCGCGATTTATTCAGGTCCGCGCTTCAAAGTCGTCTGCGTGGATTATGGTGTGAAGACCAACATTCTGCGCTGCCTGGTCGATATCGGAGCCGACGTCACAGTCGTTCCGGCGACCGCGACAGCCGCTGATGTGTTCGCGCTCAAACCCGACGGCGTGTTCCTCTCCAACGGCCCAGGCGATCCCGCAGCCGTCACGGGTGCGCCTGAATTGATCCGGGGACTCGCAGGAAAAACGCCATTGTTCGGAATCTGTCTCGGCCACCAATTGATGGGCCTCGCGTTCGGCGGTCAGACGTACAAATTGAAATTCGGCCATCGCGGCGCGAACCAGCCCGTCTTTGAAACCGCGACAGGCAAAGTCGAAATTACGAGCCAGAATCACGGTTTCGCCGTCAATCCCGACACGCTTTCGAAAGACCACGTTGAGGTCACGCACGTCAATCTCAACGACAAAACAGTCGAGGGATTGAGCCACAAAGACATCCCGGCGTTCTCCGTCCAATACCATCCCGAAGCCTCGCCCGGCCCGCACGACAGTTTCTATTTGTTCGGCCGTTTCCGAGAGATGATTTTGAAGCACGGCACGAAATAAGAGTAGAGCCGAATTCCGATTCGGCTCAAAGAATCCCAACGCAATTAGAGCCGAATCGGAATTCAGTTCTACGTTGACGATGTTGAATCAATGACTGTTCCGTACCGCAAGGGGTACACGAATTTTTTCGGAGCACGACCTGTGAGTTTGACGCCCGACCTCGACACCTTCTTGAATCTCGTTGCGAAGCACCCGGGCAAATTGATCCCCGTCTCGCGCAGTTTCCTCGCCGACGGTCTCACTCCCGTCGCGGCCTACCGCCGCATGCCGTCAAGCGACTACGCGTTCCTGCTCGAATCCGTCGAACGCGGCGAGCGCATCGGACGCTACAGTTTCGTCGGCAGCCGTCCCGACACCATTTTCCGTGGCCATGTTTTTCCGACGCCGCATTATTCGATTGAAAAAGCGTCAGGCGGAACGGTCAATCATGAAGGCGACCCGCTGAAAGCACTCGAAGCATTTTTGAACGACAACCGCGCGATCCAGGCCGACCCGAAAATTCCTGTCCCACCCTTCGCGGGCGGAGCTGTCGGTTATCTTGGCTACGATGTCGTGCGCCTGATTGAACCGAGATTGATGGCGAATCCGCCTGCGAAACCGGGACTTGAAAATGTTCCCGACATGATCGTTCCGATTTACAAAACGATCCTGGCATTTGACCACGTTTCCAAAATCGTGACCATCGTCCACCACATTGATCTGCGCGAATCCAGCGACCCGCGCGATGCTTATGCCAAAGCGCGCGCCACGCTTGACGAGGTCGTCACAGGCCTGCGCGAACCCCACGAAGAACCGATGGACGAACTGAGTACAAAAAATCCCGCCGCCACCGCGACGTTCTCCAGCAACGTTACGCGCGACGGTTTCTGCGCCGCCGTCGAAAAAGCCAAAGGGTATATTTCGTCCGGTGACATCATCCAAGTCGTCCTGTCACAACGCCTCTCGTGTCAGACGAAAGCGCACCCGTTTGAAGTCTACCGCAGCCTGCGCACGATCAATCCGTCGCCGTACATGTTCTACCTGCGCATGGGTGGTCTGCATCTCGTCGGCAGTTCGCCCGAGGTCATGGTCCGCGTTGAAAACGGATCGATCACGGTCCGCCCGATTGCCGGAACGCGCCCGCGTGGCAAAGACGCTGATGACGATTTGCGCCTCGCAGCCGAACTGCTTGCCGATCCGAAAGAGCGCGCCGAACACACGATGCTGCTCGACCTCGGACGCAACGACGTGGGCCGCGTCGCTGAATACGGCAGCGTTCATATCGGCGAAAAAATGATCATCGAAAATTATTCACATGTCATGCACATCGTCTCGAATGTCTCGGGAACCATGCGCGCGGGTTTGAGCGCTTTCGATGTTTTCGACGCGTGTGTCCCGGCCGGCACCGTCTCCGGCGCGCCCAAAATCCGCGCAATGGAAATCATCGATGAAGTCGAACCTGACCGACGCGGCCCGTATGCCGGAGCCGTCGGCGTGATGGATTATCTCGGCAACTTGAACACCGGAATCGCGATCCGAACGTTCGTCATGCAGGAGCAAGCCGACGGATCGTTTAAGGCTCACGTCCAAGCCGGAGCAGGCGTCGTCGCCGATTCAATTCCGCAAAACGAATACGACGAAACGTTGAACAAAGCCCGGGCGTTACTTCGCGCCCTCTCCGCAGCCGAAGCGCGACTCGGCGTTTAAATCGACTCCCAAATCCCGATGCATGCATCGGGCACATTTCTCGCGCTAATATTTCGCTACCACCGCGCCTGCGCCCAAATCTAGCGCTTTCGCCGTCTCAGCAGCCTTCGCCAGCATCATGCCGACTTCACTTGCCACCGCGATGAATTGGAAGCCCTCGGCAATGCGCTTCTTCGCCATCGCCGCATCCGCAACGTGAATGCCCGGCGCGATTCCGTGCGCCTTCGCCACGCTCACCACGCGCTTCAATGCGTCATTGAATTGCTGCGACGGGCTGTCAAATCCAGGCTTCTCGCCCATCGATTGCAGCAGATCATTCGGCCCAACAAACAGCGCATCGATTCCAGGCACCTTCGCGATTTCTTCCAGCGCCGCGATGCTCTTGACGTGTTCGGCCATCAGCACGACCAGGATTTCGTCGTTCGCTTTTTCGTAGTAATTCGCGGGCGACGTGTTGAAGCTGACCGCGTGAAGTTGGCCGCCGACTGAGCGATTGCCGAGCGGCGCGTAGCGCGCATCATGAATCGCCGCGCGCGCTTCGTCAGCCGAATTAATCATCGGCACGACAATACCCCATGCTCCGTTATCGAGTACACGCTTGATGTTTTGTCCATGATTCCATGGCACACGCGCCAGCGGAGCGACGCCTTCCGACGCGATCATCGCGAAGCTCATCGTCGCCGTCTCAAGACTCGTCGGCGTGTGCTCGAGATCGACATTCAACCAATCGAATCCGACGCGCGCCATCAATTTTGCCGCCAACGGATCCGGCAGTGACAGCCACGTGCCGATGCTGACTTCGCCGCGTTTAAGTTTGGCCCGGACATGATTGGTTCGCATCGGTTCAGGTTCTGCTTTCTGGTTGTTCGCGTGTTCTAACAGCAACTAAGACCGTAAAATTGCCTTGAGAATGTTGGACGCAAATACGCTTTCATTCACAACATGAGTGGGTCGTTGACCGTTCATCAAATCGACAATCGCCTGAGCCGAACGTCGGCTGACGGCTTCGCCTGTTTCGCGTGCGAAGCTGGCTTGATGCGGCGTGATCAATAAATTCGGCGTCGTCTGGAACGGGTGTCCGACTGGCAGTGGTTCGGTCACAAACGCGTCAATGGCCGCTCCGGCGATCCAGCCTTCGGTCAACGCCTGGACCAGCGCGGCTTCGTCCACATGCGCTCCGCGTGCTGTATTAATTAAGTACGCGCTGCGCTTCATGGCGCGGAGTTGCGGCGCGCTGATAATGCCTTTTGTCTCGGGCGTCAATGCGGCGTGGAGCGAAATGAAATCGCTTTGAGCGAGTAGCTCTTCTAAAGGCACAAAACGAATGCCAAGCTTTTCTGCTTCAGGATTCGGCGCGACGTCGTAGCCGAGCAATTTCATTCCAAACCCGGCGGCCCGTTTCGCCATCGCCTGCCCGATGCGGCCGCAGCCAATAATACCGAGCGTTTTGTACGAAATATCGTGGCCCCACGCGGCAGTCCATTTGCCGTCGCGCATGGCGATGTGTCCGTCGTGAACGCGCCGGGCGATGGTGCAGAGAAGCGAGAACGCGTAATCCGCGACGCAGTCGTTCAACGCGCCCGGCGTGTACGCAACAACCACGCCCGCAGCAGTCGCCGCCGCAATGTCCACCGAGTCATATCCAACGCCCCAGCGCGACACGATCTTCAATCGTTGCGCGGCGGGTGACGCGAACACCTCAGCAGTGAACTTGTCGGGACTCACCAGTGCCGCATCGACGCCTTTCAGTTGCGAGATAATATCCGCAGCAGCCAGCGGCCCTTTTTTATTTGATGTCACCATGGTGCATCCGGCTTGCGTGAGAATCTCCATGGCCGGGGCGCCAACTTCTGAGAGCGCCCGGGCTGTGAGCAGAACGTTCCATTTTGGCATACGAGAGTAAATCCGATGGTGTGTTCGGACACGTGCACAGAGGCTCACGTCTCTACACAACGAGAAACGTGAGCCGCCGCGCGGACCTGCTAATCCTTCAGCGACGCTTCGACATCTTTAACCGACTTCGGAACCGCGATGGTCAGATTCTCGTTTCCTTTGCGGAGGATGTGAATGTCGTCTTCGATGCGCACACCGAACTTTTTCTCGGGAATATAAATACCCGGTTCGATCGTGATGACCATCCCAGCCTTCAACGGACCGTCAGGCGACGCGTCGTGAACCTGAATGCCGAGTTGATGACCGATACTGTGAATGTAGTAGTCGCCGTAGCCAGCCTTCTCAATAACCTGCCGAGAGACCACGTCAATATCCGTAAACGTCGCTCCTACACGTGAGGCCTTGATTCCAGCCAGCTGCGCCGCCAGAACGACCTCGTAGACATCGCGTTGTTCGGGTGTAAACGTGCCGCCAATCGGGTACGTGCGTGTGACGTCGCAGGCGTAATTCTTGTACGCGCAACCGGAGTCGATCACGAGCGTATCGCCCTTTTGCAACGTGCAGGAATTATCATTGTAATGCAACACGGTGCCGTTGATGCCAGAGCCGACGATGTTGTTGTACGCAACACCCTGTGCGCCTCCCTTGCGATAATTGTGTTCGAGCGTTAACGACACCTCTTCTTCGGTCGCACCCGGTCGAATGACGTTCATCGCAGCCGCAAATCCAGCCGTGGTGATTTCTGCCGCTTTGCGCATCAGCTTCAATTCGCCAGCCGATTTGACCGCGCGCATCGACGGAAGCAAATTCACACCGTCTTCGATTTTGACGTTCGGAATGCGTTCTGACAATTTCTTAAACGCAGCGAAATCCAATGAAACATCCGCCGGATAAACACTGAATCCGTGCAGGCACGTCAACGTTTTCGCGCGTCGAGCCGCTCCGGTCAACATGCCTGGCAACACATCCGAGCGCATGATCGTTTCAAAACCGGTGCGCGCTTTCAACGCCGAATTAATCGGATCGCGGTACCCGTCCCAGCGCTCTTTTTCAATGTTTAACGGACGCAAAAAAAGAACGATGCGGCGCTTGGGATTCTCTGACGTCGGATCAAATAAAACGGCTCCGCCCGCTTCGGTGTCCAAGCCCGTCAAATAATAAAAATGAGCGTCCGGACGCCAGCGGCCCAATTGCGGCGGTGCGCCTTCACCCGCAAACACGACCGCTGCAGAGCCTTTCAATGCCTGCAAAACGTCCGCACGGCGGCGCTGGTATTCGGTCACATCAATGGCGTCGGTCTCGACTTTCATACGTGGGCTTCTCCTTCATATCCATACGATCGCGTGTGCGCGTCTTCGAGATAACGCGCAAGCAGGGTGATCGTCGCTTCAATATCGGCGACAGCGGCCATCTCGTTGACCGTGTGTACATAGCGACTGGGTACCGACAGCGTGAAACTCGGCACGCCTCCGCGCGAGCGTTGAATCCCGCCTGCATCAGTCCCGCCTCGCGGCAGGATTTCAAGTTGATACTTAATCCCATTTTTATCGGCTACATCGCGGAAATGCCGTACCAATTTCGGATGACAAATCAGCGACGAATCCATGATCTTGATCGCGGTGCCGAGGCCGAGCTTCGTCACGTGGTCGGGATCCGTCGGGCCGGGGAAATCGTTGGCGAGCGTGGTGTCCAGCGCGATCCCAATATCGGGTTCGAGCGCGAAAGCTGCCGTCGTCGCGCCGCGCAATCCGACTTCTTCCTGCGTCGTCGCGACCGCGTAAATATCACACGCGTGCTCGCCGATGGTGCGGAGCGCTTCAATCATCACAAACACACTAAGACGGTTATCGAGCGTTTTGCTCACAACCGTGTCGCCCATCAGTTCCGCCGTTCGAGCCATCGTGACCATGTCGCCGATTTCGACCGCTGCGCGGACACGGTCTGCCGGCATGCCGAGATCCACATACAAGTCTTCGAGCTTGGGCGATTTCCCGGCTTCTTCGGGCGTTAACATGTGAATCGGTTTTTGCCCGGGCATCAACACACCCAGCAGCGTCGAACCGGTAAAGCCGTGGACGTACACGCGCTGAGCGACGAGCACACGCGGATCAAATCCACCCACGGGATTAAGACGGATAAAGCCTTTGTCGTCGATATGCTTGACGATGAATCCGATTTCGTCCATGTGCGCGGCGATCATCACGCGCGGCGTTTTCGCGCCAGGAGCGACAGCCTTCCGGGCTTTGCGAATCGCGATCACATTCCCCATCGTATCGACAGAAATCGAATCCACCAACGGCCGCAGTTCAGCGATGACAATCTTGCGCATCTGCTCTTCGCGACTCGGAATCCCCGGCGTTTCGCACAACGTTTTTAACAATTGAAAATTCACGATGCACCCCTGATCACATCCCAGCACGAAAGAGTTAGAATTGATGAACGCAAAGATAACGCGGTCTCGACGATTTGAAAAGTACCGCTTCTAGAATTTCATCATAAATGACCTAAATATCGCGATAAAAGTCTCGGGTATCCTATTTTGTGACGAACGATACGGAATTATTTATTCCAAGGCCTGGTCCCAGTGGAAAAATGTTCGCTGTTTCCAGGTTGTCGAACTCCAATCTCAACTTAAGCTGGAGGGAATGAATTGGAAAACAGGAACCGCGTTTGTTGCATTGAGCCTTGTCTGGGGTTCGTCGTTCATGTGGATCGGCGTTGCTTTGGACGAGCATATCGCGCCGATGACCGTCGCAACGATTCGCGTTGGGTTGGGACTGCTCGGCCTTCTTGCTGTTCTGCTCATTAAAAAGGTGAAGCTTCCGCGCGAGCCTCGGTTGTGGCTGCTCTTTTCCGGGACCGCGCTTTTGAATGTGGTACTCCCATTTCCATTAATTTCATGGGCCGGGACGCGCATTGATTCGAGCCTCTCTGCCGTGCTGAACGGAACTGTCCCGCTCTTCACGACGCTCTTTGCCCACGTCTGCTTTCACGACGAAAAATTATCGCTGCCGCGTTTCATCGGACTGATGTGCGGTTTCTGCGGAGTGGTCGTTTTGTCGAGCCGAACAATGGAATCGAACGGCAAGCAAACGACACTGCCGGGTATTCTCGCGATGCTCGCGGCCGCGACGTGCTACGGCTTGAACAACGTGTATTCGAAGCGTTTTTTGCGCGGACAACCGCCGTTGCTGACAGCGACGATGACACTTTTGATCGCGTTTGCCACACTGTGTCCCATATGGCTGGTGATGGAATATCCGGTGCGCATGCCCGTCCTGCCGCTCACCTGGTTTGCTCTGTGCTGGCTCGGATTTTTGGGTGTCAGTGCAGCCTACGTCTGCTTTTTCGCACTGCTTGAATTATGGGGTCCGACGCGCGCGTCGACCGTCGCCTATGTCTTTCCCGTCGTCGGCATGACGCTCGGAATCATCTTTCGAAACGAACATCCGACGTGGCGTTTGTTCGTCGGATCAGCACTGATTTTAATCGGTTTGTGGATGATCAACCGCCGAGCAAAAACCGCCGCCAAAGCCGCCGCCGCGTGACGGGCTAAAAGTCCGTGCTACATTTAGTTTTCGCGTTCGGTGTCCCCAAAAGCCGTTGCCGTTTTCGCGAAAATTCGCGTCAATTCGCGGTTAAAAAATGCCGTTTTCGCGGTTCAACCAAACAGTTTTGCAATCGGCATCCCGCGATCCGTGATCGGGACGGGGCGGTCCCCGTCGTAAAGCGACTTCGAATAATCGATGCCCATCGCGGCATGAATCGTTGCAAAGAAATCCGGAACGCTGCACGAATCCGAAACGACTTTGCGCGCGAGGTCGTCGGTGACACCGTGTGCTCCAGTGTGCTTCAATCCGCCGCCCGCGAGCACGCCCGAAAACGCCTGCCCGTGGTGACCGCGTCCGCCACCGCTGTCAAATTCCGGCGGGCGTCCAAATTCTGTCGCGACGACGATCAGCGTTTTATCGAGCATCTTGCGCGCTTCCAAATCACGAATCAACGCCGCCATGGCGATGTCGAGTTCGATGATGAGTTCATGCTGTTTCTTGATGCCCGTGTTGTGAGCGTCCCAGCCGGTTCCGTTCAAGAAATTGAGATTGTGCGAGACTTCGATGAAGCGTACGCCGCGCTCGATCAAGCGCCGCGCGAGCAGACAGCGCTGGCCAAATTCGCCGCCGTATTCTTTGCGCAAATCGGCTTTCTCTTCGTCGAGTTTAAAGACGCGCGTGAACTCCGGGCCGCTGAGTTTCAAGCTCTGTTCAATCGCGGCAGCATAATCGCGAACTCGACTGTCGTCTCCCAAACGCGCCTGAGCACTCTCGCGTGTCTGCGTCAAAAACGCTTCGCGACGCAACTGCCGTTCGTTCGAGACGTCCGGTGCGCGTGACAGGCCTGCTGGACCCTGGCTCGTGTCCGTCAGATACAAATAGCCATCACGCGATCCCAAAAATCCCGGGCCGCGCGTCACGTTCGGGTAGCCGATCAACACATAAGGAGGCGCGCCGTCCGCAGCCGCGCCGCGTTCGTGCGCGATGATCGAACCGACCGACGGATAAATGACGGTGCCGCTCACAACGCGTCCCGTGTGCATGCGGTTCACAGCGGCGGCGTGTTCATCGATGACATCGTGATGAATCGTGCGCACAGCTGTAATGCGGTCCATCAGCGGTGCGATGCCTTTCAGATGCTCGCAGACTTTCACGCCTTTGACCGCTGTGTCGATGGAATCGTAATACGACCCGGCCAACTTTTTCGCGGGGTCGCCGCGCCGCTTCGGATCGAATGTGTCAATGTGCGACATGCCGCCACCGAGCCAGATGAAAATGCAGTGCTCAGCTTTGCCTTTGATGATCTTCGCCGGTTCGTCCGCGCGCAATCGTGATGCGGCCATTGCTGCGGCGGTGCCTGCAATAAACTGACGGCGGGAGAGAAATTCGTTGTTCATAATTTAGGGCATCCAAACAAATTCAGGGCTGTTGATAACGCTCCAGATCACGTCTTCATACACGTCACGCCACGCTGGATTCAAGCGCGGGTCCGCCGGATCGCCAAGGCGCGCGCGGCGTTCCATTTCAAGTTTCACCGTCGTCGCTTCGGCCATCAAATGCGTGGACCACGTGATCTTCGGTAGCCGCACTGGTACATACGGCTCCTTGATTTGATCAGCTGGAATGATGCGGTTTGAGAACCCCAAAGCAAGCGCTTGCACGAATCGTTCGCGGTCCGCTTTCGCGGGTGGGCGGCTCAGGAAGCGCATGAAAATCGAGTCCACCAATGCTTCCGGCGACTCCGCTTTGATCGCAAGTTCGGCCAATTCGCTGCGCTCCGAAACGCGTGTGATCCACGTACTCATCGTGCTGTTTTCCAGCACACCCGGCTGCAGAACGTTGGGATCGGTTTCGCGGTCCGTGTGCGGGCTTTGTCGCGAGCCGAACCAGCCGAATGCTTCGAGGACGTCGATCACCGCCTGCGCGCGCGGCAGCGACAAACTCGGCCGGTCGCGTTCGTTCGAAAGACTTGCAAACTGCCACGCCCGACGCGGAACGCCCAGGCTCGTCAGCGTCGTGGCAGAACTCCGCGTGTCCGGATCGAATGTTAATTCTTCAACGTTAATTGTTTTCCCAGACGCGGCGAAAAGCGAATCGACAATCTGCTCCGCATTGAGCCGCCGGCGTTCAGGCGCAACGAAAAACCGGCGTTCAGGCGCGAGCTTTAAATTACGCCCTGTCGCTTCACGCTGATACATCTGCGACGTCATGATCGTTCGGACGAGGTGTTTGAAATCATAATCGTGCGCGACAAATTCCTGCGCCAGCCACGCGAGTAATTCCGGATGACTTGGCGCGTGGCCTTCCCAATCGTAAGCGGGTTCGACGATCCCGGCTCCGATCAGTCGCTTCCACGCGCGGTTGACGATCACGCTGGCGAAGCGCTGATTTTGAGGAGCGGTGATCAACGCTGCGAGCCGTTCGCGCGAGTCGTCAGGCTTTTGCATCAGCGCTGAAATGTCTGCGCCTTCTGCGACGCCACAGGTCTTTGCAAACGGCCATTCCGGCTTCAATTCTTCGCCGTGTTTCAGCGTCACTTTGATCAAGGATTCGCGTGCTTTCTTTTCGAAGAATGCGGCAGGAACGGTGCTCGTTTTGGGGACGGTCAGCGGCTTGCGTGCGAACATCGCCGCGATCGAATACAGGTCTCGTTGCTTGGTCGTGTGATAGGGCGAATCATGGCAGCGCGCGCATTGCAATTCGATTCCCAGGAACGCACTGCCGACGATCTGGCCTTTAGCTGCGAACGGCGAATCGTTGTCGGCTGCCATTCCAAACCCGGCACTGCCTCCTTCAGTCGCGCTGCCACGCAACATCAACAACTCCGTCACCATCCGATCAAACGCTTTGTTGTCGCGCATCGATTCGTACAAGAACCAGCGGAATGGGCCGCTGTTGTTTAAACTGGGTTTCAAAATGTTCGGATTCTCAGCGAGCACGTCTTGCCAATAGCCCATCCACGCATCGGGATAACGCACATCCGCCAGCAACCGATCAATCAATTTCACGCGTTTGTCAGCCGACGTGTCCGCACTGAATGCGCGAGCTTCGGCTTCAGTCGGCGGGACGCCAATCGCGTCGAGATACGCGCGGCGCACAAATGCCGGGTCGTCCACGACGCGCGGCTGAGCGACTTCCTCCGGCGTCACGCGCAGCGCTGGCCACGACGCGCCTGCTTTGATCCATGCGTTGAGAATCGCGACGTGCTCTGGCTTGATCCGCTCGCCCGTTGGGGGCATGCGCTCGTCTTCGTCTTTCGATGTGATGCGCTCCAGCATGTCGCTTTTTTCCGGATGCCCTGGGACGACTGCGGCCTTGCCTGACGCGCCGCTTTTGAGCGCACTTTCGCGCGAGTTCAATCGCAGCCCGCCCTTTTCTTTGTCACCATGACAGCGGAAACAATTCTCACTGAGGATGGGCAGAACCTTCTCGTAAAAGTGCTTGGCCTCTTCCGCGTTGGACGCAGCTGACGCTGCGACCGCTGTTTGAATACGCGCGTTAATAAAGGAGTCGATGGGATGCGCCACACCGTCCAATTTTGGCGCGACTGCAGCCGGATGCTTCTCTGTCCACTGTCTCCCGGCAATGTGCCGCTTGTCCCAGAAAGCGTTTTGAGTCGAAGACGCGGCATAGCGATTGGCGTCGTCCAAATCCGACAGCGCCTTTTCAGCGCGTGACGCCGCAGCTTTCCAATTGTCCTCGTTCATCCGTTTTGATTCGTCAAATTTTCCTTCGACGAGCGCGTACGATTTTCCGTCGCTGGTCTGAACCATCACGCACAACTCGCCTGTTTCGGCGCGGAATTTCTTGGCTCCGAGAATTGCTTCGAGCACCACGTGGCAGCGCCCGTCCGGCCCGATCTCCGCGTCTCCGAACGCTTCTTTGTCGCCGTAATCCGCCGGATGGACTCCCGGTGCCGGTGGCTCTGAAACGGCGGGGACGGGCTGATAACCATCCGCTGATCCTGAATGTGTTTTTGTCCGCGCGATGACTTTTCCATTGACCCATAAACGCCCCATTTCTCGCGCTCGGAACAGCAGCCGGTGCTTTCCCGGAGGCAATGAAATCTCTGCCTCCGCGCGCAATAACGCCGGGCCGCTCCACGATTGTCGGATGCCCCAGTCGTCGTATTTCATCGGCATGCGTGGGACAAGAAGCTGATCCGTTTCCCAGCGCATCAACGCCTTCGGTTCGTCGTCGCGCGCCGGGAATGCGTCATGCGCTTTCAGTCCATCGCTCAATGTTACGACGACTTTGCCGGGAGGTAAGATCGTCGCGAATGGAGCGGTCTCGACTGTTGCAACTTTTGCGGGCGCTTTCACAGCCGTCGGCGTCGCTTTGCGGCAGCGTCCACGCATTACGTCGTCGGGAACGAGGCCGCGATAAATTGAGATCGCATCAATCGATCCGCGAAAGCTGGTCGACGCACTTCCGCCCATCGAGGACGCGATCCAAATCGCGTCGTCATCGACTACCGGCGCGTCGCGTGTTTCGCCACCCATGTCCCACGTGCCATCCGCGGGGTCGGCGTCGAGCCAACCACGAATGCTATCCGGTTCGCCATAGGTGTAACTGATCGCGACGCGATGCCAGCCGCTTCCCGGCGTGAATCCAGCCTTGCTCGTCCAGCGATGAAAGTGCGAATCTTTGCCTTTTGCCTGGTCCTTGCGTGGCGTTGCGAATAGAAAACTGACGTGCTCAAGTCCGTCCAATTTGCGAAGACGCAACGCCCAGTTTTGATTGTCTTTTGCAAACGCCGGATCGCCCGTGCGGCCTTTGCCGATGACGTACACATTCTCGCCATCTTTTGATTCGGTGATGTCCACCCAAGCTTCGAGCGTGATGGAGTCGCCGTTCTTGAACGAGTAGGGACCATTCGCTGCGGTTTCTGAGAAGACAAAATGCGCACCGCTGCCATCGAATTTAACGGCTGTATTCTCGGCGTCGAAATCCAAAAACTCCGGGGCACGTGGTCCCGGAACATCGCGATGAACCCCACCGTGAGGAGTCAATCGCGCGATTTCTTCGGTACCGAAATCCCAGCGTGAAACGAGATCGGCGGCGTGTGTCACAGTAGCAAAAATGGCCGTTGTAGCGATGAGGAGTTTCGTAAACGTCTTCATATTCAGGCGCGACCTTGAATAGCATAGAGTGGGCGAAATCAATCTATTTTATATACACCGCATGCCGCGCTTACAGACGCTCCTTTATTCCTTCCCTGCAACGCGACGTTCCAATGCTTCTTTCCAACTCTCCGCCAACGGTGGCAACGCCGCCAATTCGCGCGCGGCGACGTAGTCTGTGCGGCGGTGATGCATGACTTCATTCGCCAACGTCACCGTCCATTTCGGATGCGGTCGTTCGATGCGTTTGAACACGTCCCCTGCCATTAATTCGCCTTCCGATAGCACCCGGAAATACCAGCCCGTCGATCCATGTTTTTCGACGCGGCCGACCAAATCGGGCGTCTTCCAACGCCGAGCCAGCGTTCCACAGGGTTGACGCGGTTGTGAGATTTGCAGCACCGCGTCACCGACTTCGAACACATCGCCGATGCACACATCGCTTTCGAGCGCGCCGACGATTGTCACGTTTTCACCAAACGCGCCGAATGGCATAGCGTCGAGGCCCAGCTCCGACGTCCAATGCGAATAATGTTCGCGGCAATAGGCGTTCAACGCCTTGTCGCTTCCGCCATGATGGCGCTTGTCAGCCTGACCGTCACCACGGAACCCGACCGTCGTCGTCCACACAGGGCCTTCTACTGTCTCTTTAAAAATCGCCGTAGTCCATGTGCGCTTTTTACCTTTGGAATCAACGTCTTCATACGTTTGCGGCATGCCAATTTGAATCGATGAAATTTTCATGAATGCCCTCCAAATGGATTACGATCAGACTGATCGATTTCAACGTCTACCATAATAAGGTGGCGATGCTTTTCAAATCACGGATGCGAGTAACCTCACTGGAGCTTGAATACTCCTTATCATTGCGGTAATGTGCATTTTTGACCGGACATATCAAGAAAGAGAGGATGATCGGGAATGAGTGAATCCAGGCCGGCAGTACCCTTAGGATCATTGGATCCGAAATTGCCACCGCCGCTTCCCAAAGCAGCACCCAAGATGTGGTCCCCGCGCGAAGGAGCCACTCCAGACGCCAAGCCCAAGCGCTACACAGCCACGTTCGACGAGATTGTGCAGCCGACGCCTGACGTCCGGCTCTTCCGTTTGTCCTTGGATGGTTTCAACCGCATCATGCCGTTTATCGCCGGCCAATTCATTCAATTCCTGACGCCGATGCCCGACCCCAAAAATCCGGGCAAGACGAAGGAATTGATTCGCTCGTATTCGATCGCGTCCGCGCCGGAAGAAACGAACTTCCTCGAATTCTGCATCAAGCTTGTCCCGGGCGGAGCCTTCACACCGCTGTTATGGGACAAGAAAGTCGGAGATAAAATCGATCTGCGCGGTCCTCACGGCAAATTCATTGCGCACGAACCCGTGGATTACGACACCGTCTTCATCGCGGCAGGCACCGGCATCGCACCGTTCTGGGGCATGATCCAGCACATGCTGAGCATCGGCGTGACGCGAAACATCACGCTCGTGTTCGGAGTTCGCTACGAAGACGATTTGGTCTACGAACAGGAGTTTCGGGAACTGGCCGCCAAGCACCCGAATTTCAAAGCCGTCTTCACGCTCTCCCGCCCGCGCCATCCTGAAACATGGACCGGCGAAAAGGGCTATGTTCAATCGCATCTGGCCACGAACATCTCCGATCCGACGAACACGAAGGCCTTCATCTGCGGACTGACTCCGATGATTGAAGCCAGCGTCGCGGAACTGGAAAAGGTCGGCATGACGAAGGAGCAGATCCATTATGAGCGGTATGATTAATTCTTGAGTCAAAACCACGGCAACAGCATTTGTCATTTGTGATTTGTCATTTGTGATTTGTCATTTGAAGCACTCCCTGCGCTGGAGGATATCAAAATGACAAATGCCAAATGACAAATACCAAATGACAAATAGTCCGTTCGCCCGTTGAGCATCCCATGCGCATAGGCATCGACGGTCTGCATTTGTTCGGAAACTACGCGGGCATCCAAGGCTCGCTCGCCAGTCTTGTCACGGCCCTGCGAACGCATTCGCCCCAGGACGAAATCGTGCTGTATGTTCCGCGCGATTTTAAAGGCCCGCCCTTCCCCACGACTTCAGAAACCAACGCAACGCCTGACTCCGGTTTGATCATTCGAAAAGTCTGGTTTCCCGGACGCTGGCGGAGTGTCCGGACGTTGTGGCGCAATTTCCGTCTGCAAGGCAAAACATACGCGGACAATTGCGACGTTCTGCATGGGCCGACCTACGCGCTGCCATTCATGCTGACGAAGCCCGGCGTCGTCACGATCCACGATACCATCGCGCTGACCCATCCGCTTTTTTGTACTCCGGGCAGCGCAAAGATTCAAAGCCGCTTAATCCCACGCAGTGCCAAGACGGCGCGGCGGATCATCGTTCCCAGCATCGCCAGCAAAGAAGCGTTGTTGGGAAGCGTGAAAGAAGCCGACGAAAAACGCATTGATGTCATTCCGTGGGGCGTTGGGCCGGAGTTCAAACCGTTTGCAAACGAGGCGCAAAAGAAGGCCGCTCGATCCGTCTTGAAACTGCCCGAGCACTACGTCTTGTTCGTCGGCAATATCGAGCCGAAGAAGAATCTGCCGCTGTTGATCAGCGCGTTTTTCGCGGCCAAAATGAACCGCAAATTTCCGCACAAACTAATCATCGCCGGCCAACCAGGTTGGGGGCGTGAGAACATTGAGCGCATGGTCATCCAGCACGGCGCACAGGACTTCATTCTCTTCACCGGTTACGTCGAACCCGCCGCGCTCCCGGTGATGTATGCGCTGGCCGACTTGTTCGTGATGCCGTCATTGGTCGAAGGATTCGGCATGCCGGTTTTGGAAGCGATGGCCTGTGGATGCCCTGTCGTCACCAGCTCCGATCCGGCGTTGCAGGAAGTCTGCGGCAGTGCCGCGCGAATCTTTCCTTACGTCCAAACAAAACCGTTTCTGCCGCTGCGCGAAATCTTTGAAGAGCTGCTTGTCGACAACTCCGCTGAACGCGAAAAGATGAGCGCCAAAGGGTTGGACCGTGCGACGTTTTTCACGTGGGAACGAACGGCGCGGCTGACGCGGGAGAGTTATCAGAAGGCGTTGGAGTAGACGCATTCCCTCTGGCATAGGAAGGCAATTTAGATAGAATTACATCACGATTGGAGCGATGACACCGATGCGACTCAAAGCTGTGATTCACCCCGCCGAAGAAGGCGGATTCTGGGCCGAAGTTCCCGCCTTGCCGGGATGTATGACACAAGGCGAAACGCTGGACGAAATAGAAGCAAATTTACGAGAAGCCATAGAAGGGTGGTTTCTCGCCATAGAGTAATGCGAATTTGACGATCTTCGTTTCAATTATTGCAACCGTTCTAAACCCAGCATCAGACATCATCACCTTATCACCTTTTTCGGATTCAAACACCGTGGCCCACGACACCCAATCAAAACCATCCTCATCCCGCAAAACCACTCGCTCATCGAAGGCCTTCAAGAAGGCGTCTGAACTCTTCCCAGGCGGCGTGAACTCGCCCGTCCGGTCGTGGCGCAGTGTCGGCGGCGATCCCTTCTTTGTCCATTCCGCAACTGGCACGTGGCTGCGTGACATCGATGGCAATCGCTACGTCGATTTCATCGGTTCGTGGGGGCCGATGATTCTCGGGCACGGCCACAAAGACGTCATCTCCGCCGTGCGCAAGCAAGCTAAGCGCGGCTTCAGTTACGGTGCGCCGACGGAGATCGAATCGACGCTCGGCGACCTTGTTCGCAAAGCATTCCCGGCGATTGAAAAAATGCGCTTCTGTTCGTCCGGCACTGAAGCCTGCATGCACGCCATCCGCGTCGCGCGCGGCTTCACCGGGCGCAGCAAAATCATCAAATTCGAAGGCTGTTTTCACGGCGCGTCAGACGCGGTTCTTGTCAAAGCTGGCTCCGGCGTCGCAACGTTCGGCTTGCCCGATTCTGCTGGCGTCCCGGCACAAAGCGCGGGCAACACGCTGACGACACCGTTCAATGATCTGCCCGCGATCCGAGCACTCTTCGAATTGAACAAAGGCGAAATCGCCGCCGTGATCGTCGAACCCGTCGTCGGCAATGCGGGCGTTTTGATTCCGCAGAACCATTTCCTGAAGGAGCTGAGCGCGCTCACGAAAGCGGAAGGCACGCTGCTGATCCTTGATGAAGTTATGACCGGATTCCGCGTCTCGCGCGGCGGAGCGCAGCAGCAGTACGGCGTTGAACCTGACATGACCACAATCGGCAAAATCATCGGCGGGGGGCTGCCGTGCGCTGGATACGGCGGGCGAGCCGAGATCATGAATTGTGTCGCGCCGCTGGGCCCAGTGTATCAGGCCGGAACGCTCTCGGGCAACCCGCTTGCGATGGCCGCGGGCATCGCGACGTTGAAAGCGCTCGCGAAGCCGGGTGTGTATGCAGAACTCGAATCGATTTCGGCGGAACTTGAACAATCGCTTCTGTCCGCTGCGCACACAGCCGGTTGGTCCGAGCGCATCTGCATCAACCGCGTCGGCAGCATGTTCACGCTGTTCTTCTGCAAAGGCCCGGTCAATGATTTCGCTGAAGCCAAAAATGCCGACGGGAAACTCTACGCGGCATTCTTCCGCGCGTTGTTGGAGCACGGCGTGTACTTTCCGCCGAGCCAATTTGAAGCGGCATTTGTGAATCTGGCGATGGATCGCAAGGCGTTGAAACGCTGCGCGAAAGCGTTCCATGCAGCGTTCACATCTTTGAACGCGTAGACTTGTAATACGAGTAGAGCCGAATCGGAATTCGGCTCTGCGTTTAAATGCGCGGCTTGCGAATCGTCTTGCCGCCATCGAGAGGTGGCTCGTCGTCCAAATCCGAGCCGCTGTCTTCAAACGGGTTCACAGCTTTCTTCGGCGGCGGCTTGCCATCCTTGCCCCACATCAAGCGCGTCATCTCCGGGTACTCTTCGTCGGCGGCTGTCAGCAGACAATACAGGCAGCGTCGAAACCCTTCGTAACTCAGATCCGTATCGTTGACCGGCACGTCGATTTCCGCGCGCACTTCGCCGTCTGCGGGGTCGTAACCGAACTTCAGCAGGATGTACTGCATGTTCAGTTCCATCAGCCGCTCAAGCACTTTGCCTTTGTCACGAACTTTGAGGAGATTCAAATAATTCGGAACGATGAAGCGCACGCGCGCCTTCTCGGAATCGAAGAGAATCATCGCGCGATACGTCGCATTGTCGCCCCGAAATCCCGTGCGAATGCACGAGCCCTCAGGGTCCATGTCATAACGCCATTCGTCGCGGTCGAGATAGCGGGCCAGCGTGTCGAGAGTAACCAGAGTCGCCATGGTTCCAGTGTGTTGAAATTTTGGATTCTGTCAACGGAAGATGAGGAAACCGTTTCTATATTATCTGCCGTATCGGCTCCGCCCCCTCAACCCCCACCAGCTTCTGATTCAGCCCGCCGAAGAAGAACGACAGGTTGTTAGGATCGAGGCCGAGTTGGGTCAAGATCGTCGCGTGCAGATTCTTCACGTGGAATCGGTTTTCGACAGCGGCGGAACCGAGTTCATCGGTTGCTCCGACGCTGGTGCCGCCCTTGATTCCACCGCCCGCCATCCACATCGTGAAGCCCCAGGCGTTGTGGTCGCGGCCGGTGCCTTTTGCGTATTCAGCCGTCGGTTGACGCCCGAATTCTCCGCCCCACACAACCAGTGTCGAATCCAGCAATCCGCGCTGTTTGAGGTCCTTCAGCAATCCCGCGATCGGCTTGTCAGTGTTCCCGGCGTGCAGCGTGTGATTGAACACCACGTCGCCGTGCGCATCCCAATTTTCGTCGTTGTGACCGCCGCCCGAATACAGTTGAATGAAGCGCACACCGCTTTCGACCATGCGCCGTGCGAGCAGGCATTTCGTGCCGAAGTCTTTCGTGCGCTCCTGATCGATGCCGTAAAGTTCCTTCGTCTTCTCGCTTTCCTTCGCGATGTCCACGACTTCAGGCGCGTGCTTCTGCATGTTGTACGCCATCTCGAAGCTGGCGATGCGCGCGGTCAGATTCGAGTTGCTCGCCCGCGCGGCGCTGTGCTCCAGATTGTACGCGTTGAGGTCTTCGATAATCTTGCGCTGCGTCGCATCGCTCATGCCTTCCGGCGGGGCGAGATTCAAAATCGGCGCACCGCTCGCTCGGAGTTGCACCCCTTGGTACGTCGCGGGCATGTACCCGCTCGACCAATTCTTTGCACCGCTGATCGGTCCGCCTTTCGGATCGAGCATCACAACGAAGCCTGGCAGATTCTGGTTCTCGCTTCCCAAGCCGTACGAGGCCCACGATCCAAGACACGGATGGCCGCTCAGAATGCGTCCGCTGTTCATCATCAACATCGCCGAGCCGTGGATCGGCGAATCGGCGTACATGGAATGAATGAACGCGATGTCGTCCACGCACGTCCCAACATTCGGGAACAAGTCGGAGACATATTTGCCGCACTGGCCGTACTGTTTGAACTTCCACTTCGGCCCGATCACGCGGCCTTCGTTCTTCTTGCCGCCACGACCGAACGTTTTGATTTGGATCGTCTTTTCGTCGAGCGGGTACAGCTTCGGCTTGTAGTCGAACGTATCGACGTGGCTCGGCCCGCCATACATGAAGAGGAAGATGACGCTCTTGGCTTTCGGTGCGAAATGCGGCGGCTTCGGAG